>ERZ1026894.23-NODE-23-length-109689-cov-14.042669_pt1 | contig 109689 bp, 66 predicted proteins | sample MGYA00380177_ERZ1026894 | MGnify/ENA primary metagenome ERZ1026894 (study PRJEB33269, sample SAMEA4719813) | human gut metagenome | biome: human-associated habitat; feature: organic feature; material: feces | place: Cameroon | collected 2013-10 ... | reverse complement strand
GGGTGCCTGCTGCGATGCAAGCCTTGAGGAAGGTGAGGCAGTGCTGTGGCACTACGGTCACGTCGTTCAAGCCCTGGATAATCTGGAGCTTGCCCTTCAAGTTCTTCGCCTGGTAGAGTAGGGAGGTCTTCTTGTAACCCTCTGGGTTGGTCTGAGGAGTGTCCATATAGCGCTCGCCATACATCACCTCGTACCAGTGCCAGTCGATGACAGGACCACCTGCCACGCCTACCTTGAATACGTCTGGGTAGTTGGTCATCAAGGAGATGGTCATGAATCCACCGAAACTCCAACCATGTACGCCCATTCTGTCGGCATCCACGTATGGAAGAGACTTCAGGTATTCCACGCCCTTCATCTGGTCTTGCATCTCTATCTGTCCCAACTGTCGGAAGGTAGCTTGCTCGAAAGCCTTGCCACGGTTCTCACTGCCTCGGTTATCGAGGATGAAGAGCAGATAGCCCTTCTCTGCCATGTAGGTCTCCCAGCCACGGCTGCAATAGTTCCAACGGGCATCCACGTTGTGGGCATGAGGTCCACCATATACATATATAATAGTAGGGTACTTCTTGTTAGGGTCGAAGTTGACAGGCTTCACCATTCTCCAGTAGAGGTCGGTCTCGCCGTCGGCAGCCTTGATGGTACCGCAACTGTACTCTGGCACGTTGTAACCCTTCCATGGGTTCTCTGCGGTGAAGTAAGGAGTGCGGTCGCCTATCTCCATGTTGACGATGGCTATCTTGCGAGGTACGGTTGGAGTGGAGTAGTTGTCGTAGAGATACTTTCCGCTCTCGCTCAGTGTGGCGTTGTGCCAACCCTTGCCGTTGTCATCCATCATGGCACGCTTTCCGGTCTGTGCATCCACCAAGAAGATGTTGCGCTGGATAGGAGAGCACTCGTTGCTAGCGATGATGATGCTCTTGTGCTTAGGATAGAAGCCGAGCACATCCATTACTACCCACTTGCCACTGGTGAGCTGCTTCATCTCTATGGATGAGGCGTTGTCTGATGCTGAAAGACCTTTTGCCTCAGCTTTGCCACCTTTCAATGTACAGATATACAAGTGGTTGTAACCATCCTTTTGGCTCTGCATGATAAACTGGTTGCTGTTCCATGGCAAGAACTGGATAGGATGCAAAGGCTCCACGTACTTCTCGTCGGTCTCACGATACAGTTCGGCTATCTTGTCGCCCGTCTCGGCATTATAGCTGACGAGGCGGCAGTCGTTCTGGTCGCGGTTCAACTCAAACATATAGATTACCTTGTTGTCCGGACTCCAAGCGATATTGGTGAAGTAGCGGTCGGTAGGGTCGCCAGCCTTCAAGTAGATGGTCTTGCCTGTGGTGCAGTCGAAGACGCCTACGGTCACCTTGTGGGAAGTTTCCCCCGTCATCGGATACTTGTCTGGGGCAGGGGTTGCGATGCAACTCTGTGTCTCAGGATGATTGAAGTCGTCTATCTCAGGGATGTTCACCTGTGGATAGTCGGTCACCATGCTCTGGTCCATGCGATAGAAGGCGAGCTTCTCGCCGCTAGGACTCCAGAAGGTTCCCTTCGAGATGCCAAACTCATCACGGTGAACGCTCTGACCATACACAATCTCACGGCTGCCATCCTGGGAGAGTTGGAAGTCGTGCGACTTCTTCTCCTTGGTATTCGCATTGCCGCTTGTGCCTGTGAGGACACGTACACAGAGGTTGCTACCCTTCAGATAAGCGTATGCAGTCTGTTGGGCGTTGGCCTCCAAGAGATTCTCGCCCTCACCAAACTCCACCTCGCTTACGAGGCGGTGCTTCTTGAAGTCGATGGTGTATATCTTGCTGCCGTTCTGCATCTTGACGATGCTCTTGTCGGCAAAAGGGAACTCTGCGTTGTAGAGAGCTCTCACCTTGATGTCCTTGGTAGGAGCGATCCACTGGTTGATTTCGTTGAGGCTGAAGAGTTTGGTCTCCTTGCCGTTCGCCTTGTTGACGAGGTAGCAGGCATCGATGTCTTGGCGAACGAGTTGGTCGCCCCACCAAGTAGCCCAACGGTTCTTTGCCACCATGTTGCGATAGTTGTTGCCACCGAAGTTGAGGTCTTCGAGGGTGAACGCCTTGTCGCCCTTCTGTGCTGGCACTACTCCCTGTGCATGGACACTGCTCATAGACATCATAACCAACAATGCTGATATTGCTATTTTATGAAATGATTTCATTGATATGTGACTCCTTTCTGATTAATTGTCGTTGCCAAAATCCTCGAAGCCTCGCTTGCCGCCACGCTTGAAGTCACGGCCACCCTTGCGGTCTCCCTTGAATCCGCCACGCTTGTCACCCTTGTCAAAACGCTTGCCACCGTCGCCGCTGCGTCTGTCACGGTCGCCGCCACGCTTTCCGCCGAAGCTGCGTCCGCCCTTGCGGTCGTCATCGTCGTCACGTCTGCGAGATGCACCTACACGAGGTCTTCCGCCACGGCGAATCTCCTCACGACGCTTCTCAAACTCCTCTAGGCGGTTGTGGAACTTGAAGGTACGGATGTCGCCCTCGTCGTTCTCTGTCTCCTCGCTGATGCGCTTCTTGAACTCACGCTCCTTCTTGAAACGGTGCTTCTGAGCCATCTCACGCTTCTCGTGCTCGGTCTTCACGATGCCGCCCTCAGAACGGAACTCCTTCATCTTGCCATCAAACATCACGTACTTGCGGAACTCGCACTCCAAGCTACCATTGTAAACTGGTATCTTGATGCTAGGCTTCAAACCGATCTGCTCGAAGCACTCCTCACGGTAGCTCAATACCCAAGCCTCGTTGCCTGTGAACGCCTTCTTGAAGCGCTCTCCGATCATCTTGTAGGTGCCGAGGAGGTTAGGGGTGGAGATACGCTCGCCGTATGGAGGGTTCATCACGATGATGCTCTTCTCGGCAGGCTGGGTGAAGTCCTTGAAGTCTTGCTGGGCGATGGTGACGTCCTTGCTCAATCCAGCCGCACGCACGTTCATCGAAGCGGTGTTGACCGCCTTCATGTCGATGTCGTAGCCGTAGATATGATGCTCGAACTCACGCTCCTGTGAGTCGTCGTTGTAAATCATGTCGAAGAGATCCTGGTCGAAGTCGTTCCACTTCTCGAAGGCAAACTCCTTGCGGAAGACGCCAGGTGAGATGTTGCGTGCGATGAGGGCTGCCTCGATGGCGATGGTACCCGAACCACACATAGGGTCGATCAAGTCGCACTCGCCCTTCCATCCAGTCATCAAGATCATGCCGGCAGCGAGTACCTCGTTCAGTGGAGCCTCTACGGATTCCTGACGGTAGCCACGGCGGTGGAGGCTCTCGCCACTGGAGTCAAGGCTCAGTGTGGCGTTGTCCTCAGCGATGTGGATGTTGAGACGGATGTCTGGGTTGCTCACGCTGATGTTAGGACGTGTGCCCTGCTTCTCACGGAACCAATCGACGATGGCATCCTTCACCTTATAGGTGACGAAGCGTGAGTTGCGGAACTCCTCTGAATAGACTACGGAGTCAACAGAGAAGGTCTTCTTCACGTCCAAGATGTCATCCCACTTGATTTTCTGCACCTGGTCATACACTTCCTCGGCGCTGCGAGCCTTGAAGTGCTTGATAGGCTTCAAGATACGGATGGCTGTGTGCAACTGGAAGTTGGCACGATACATCATTTCCTTGTCGCCTGTGAAAGATACCATACGGCGACCTATTTGTACATTGTTGGCACCCAACTGGGTGAGCTCCTCAGCCAAGACGGGCTCCAGACCCATGAAGGTCTTGGCAATGAGTTCAAATTCCTGTTCCATTATTGAATTCTATATCTAATAAACTTTGTTTCTCTTTCTTGTATTTCTTGGTTCTCGGTTGCATGTCCTTGGTAACCCAGACGTTGGCTCCCACCACGCATCCCTTACCGATGGTGATGCGCCCGAGAATGGTGGCGTTGGCATAGACGATGACATCGTCTTCGAGGATAGGGTGGCGAGGAATGCCCTTGATAGGGTTGCCGTCCTTGTCGAGTGGGAAGCTCTTGGCACCGAGAGTGACACCCTGGTAGAGCTTCACGTTGTCGCCGATGATGCAGGTGGCTCCGATGACCACACCCGTGCCATGGTCGATGGTGAAGTGCTTGCCGATGGTGGCCTCAGGGTGGATGTCGATACCAGTCTCTGAATGGGCAAGCTCGGTCATCATGCGAGGTATCAGCGGCACGCCCAGTTCATAGAGCACGTGGGCGATGCGATAGTTGGTGATGGCCTTGATCACAGGATAGCATGAGATGATTTCTCCCTGGCTCACGGCAGCTGGGTCGCCCTCATAGGCTGCCTCCACATCGGTAGCGAGGATGCGTCTCAACTTCGGAAATTGCATGATGGCTTTGGCGGCGATGACGCCAGCCTTGGCACGCTGGTGTTGCAACTCTTGTGAGGTTTCCGTCTCACAGTCGTTGGCGAAGCAGAGTCCGGCGAGTATCTGCTCACTCAGTTTCTCGTAGAGTTTCTCAACTCTCACGCCGATATGGTATTTGATGGTGGAGATATTCACGGACGAATTGCCGAAATATCCAGGGAAGAGGATGGAGCGAGACAGACTGATGATTTCTTCGAGCGCCTTGCCCGAAGGGAGTGGATTTCCGTCTCGATGCTGATGGAAGAGACCTTTCAGTGACTCTGGGCACGAAAGCTCCTCGATGGTTTCCGTCAGCTGATGAGTTAATGTATCTTTACTCATGTCGTATGTTGTGTATCAATAAAAATGAAGGCTTGCAACACCTTCTAGCTTTTAAAAGTTGGTGCAAAGATACGACTTTTCTAGCAAACTGCAAAATCGGAAGGAGTGATTTTGCATGATTTTGTGCAAAAGGGCGCAAAAAAGATGTTAAATATTGGTATGCTTCTCCCTTCTCATATCCCGAAACGCACTCCACGCTATCGGCACCGCCATGATGAAACTGCATACATCGGCACATGCCTGGCACATTTCCACGCCCAGCAAACCGAAGAAGTGGGGCAGGATAAAGATGAGAGGAATGAAGAAAAAGCCGCTCCTGGCGGCTGCTACCAAGTTGGCACGGATCGGCTTGCGGATGGTTTGCATCAGCATGTTGGTGAGCACGATGGTGGTTACCAGTGGAAAACTCACCACTTGCCACTTCAGTGCCACGGCACCTACGGCTACCACATCAGGGTCGCTGCGGAACAACTCGATGATAGGTTCTGCGAAGATGAAGCCGATGATGGCGCAAGCTGCCAAGAACACACTGCCGCACTTGATGCAAAAGTAGAACGCATCACGTACACGACGATACAACTTCGCCCCATAACAGAATCCGCAAAGCGGTTGGAAACCTTGCCCCAGACCGATCACGATGGCATAGGTGAAGAAGGAGATGCGAGTGACGATGCTCATGCCGGCAATGGCTGCATCACCGTATGCGCCTGCTGCCACGTTGAGCACCAGTGTGGATACGCTGCCCAATCCCTGTCGTGAGAGTGATGGCGTGCCACCTGCTACGATTTCCTTCAGGTAAGCCTTGGTAGGAGAGAATAGACGAGGCTGGATGCGGATGTTCTCACCTTTGGTGGTCATCCATAGCAGCATCATGCAACCGAATATCTGACTCGTGAGCGTAGCGATGGCTGCTCCCGTGATGCCGAGACAGAAGTATAGAATAAGCAGAGGGGCGAGGACGAGGTTGAGCAATACACCCGATATGATTCCCTTCATGGCATAGATGGCGTTGCCCTGGAAGCGCATCAAGTTGTTGACCGTCAGCGACATCGTCATGAATGGCGCACCGAACAAGATGATGCCGAGGTATCGCTCCGTGTAGGGGAGAATGGTGGGTGTGGAACCCAGGAAAACACAAAGAGGGGAGAGGAATGCCTGTCCTATGATAGCGATGAGCAGACCTGCGATAAAACTCAGGATGACACCCGTGGCAGCCATCCTTTGGGCATTCTCCACATTCTTGGCACCGAGCTGCCGGGAGATATAGTTGCCAGCACCATGACCGAAGAAGAATCCCACCGCCTGGATCACCGACATCATACAGAACGACACGCCCACGGCAGCCACGCTCTGCGTGTTGATGCTACCCACGAAATAAGTGTCGGCGAGGTTGTACATGCTCGTCGATAACATACTGATGATGGTCGGAATCGCCATCGTGAAAATGACACGGTGTATCGGACCATGGGTTAAAAAAGTATAGTTATCCCTCTTCATATTATTTTCTTGAATACCACCTTCTCCATCAGCAGTACGCCGATGAGAGCGGTCAGGATGCCCAGTGTGACATCGATGATGTAGTGGTGACCGCTATAGACAGCTGTCCACCAGATACCCATGCAGATGATGGCGAAGAGGGCGATGGTTGTCTTGCGCTTGTGACTCAGCACCGCATAGATGGTAGCTACGAGCATATAGGCGGCGTGAAGGCTAGGTACGGCTGCGAAGACATTGGCATTCTTGGCATAGATGCCATGGAATACGGGGAAGCCTACGAGACTGTCGAAACGCCCCAATCCTGCCACATTGCCTGGGGTATGGAGGATAGGCTCGAAACCATAGTTCATCACATACCAAGGTGGCGATGCCGGATGGATATAGTAACCGATGAAACCGATGAGGTTGACCACCAAGAACGACCATGAAAAACGCATAAACCACTTGTACTGTTTCTTGAGGAAGAGGTACAAGGCGAAAGCTACTGGCACAGGTACCCAACAGAGATAGAAGATGCCTGCCATGAAGTCGGCAAAGCCGCAGTGGTGTACCTTAAACCATTCGCCCGGTATCATCACGTTGGTATGGTCGGCAATCGCCTGAAGGTCAGCGCTGCTGGAGGCGGTGATGCCAAAGAGCGACTTTTCTGCCTCGTAGAGTCCTCTGACGTCGATGTCGTTGACCAAGTAGTTGGGATAGAAACGCATCGAGTCGTAGGTGACGGCAAAGATGAGCCATGGCAGGAAGTAGATGGCAAACTGCCGTGTCTTCTTCCACGCATAGAGCAGGGCGAAAGCTATAATGAGATATAGACTGGTCATTTATAAATGGTAAATGATAAATGGTAAATGATAAATATTGGCTGATGCCTATCCGACGGCAGGTGACAGCTGATGATGAAGACTTATTTCTTCATCTTCTGCATCACGATATAGCAATGCCAGATGCGCCAGAAAGCAGTGATGTTTGCCAATACGGCGATGAGAATCATGCCACCTGCAAGCCACCACATGTTGCCGGTGATACCCGTGAGCATGGCTGTGACGGCAGTAACAACTACACGCTCAGGACGTTGCATCAATCCTACCTTGCACTCGATGTCCAAACCCTCGGCACGAGCACGTACATAGCTCACCATCACCGAACCAATCATGGCTGCGAAGGTGACAATGCCCATCCAGAACCATTCGCCCACATGATCCATGCGGATGAAGGCGAGACAGATACCGAAGAGGCTCACCAGTTCGCTGTATCTGTCGAGTGTGCTGTCCCAAAGTGCTCCGAAGAGGCTGCTCTTGCCGCTCATGCGAGCCAAACGACCATCCATCATATCGAAGAGACCGGCAGCGAGGATGATGAAGCCGCCCCAACCTATCTCTGTCATGCAATCTGGATATGTAAGTCCGGGGATGATGTCGGGAGTTACGTCAGGGGTCAATGTCAGAACCCCCAATTTCCATGCCGCATCGATGAAGAATGCAGCAGCGACGATGTTGCCGATGAAACCTACGAAGGTCACGATGTTTGGCGTGATATGCAACTTGATCATCATCTTGATGATAGGGTTGATGATCACGTAGATCACTTTCTGTAAGAAATCTCTATAATTCATGTTTTTATATCTTAATCCTTTTCTTTATGTTCTGTCTTGATAGTCTTTATGGTTGCTGAGGCTTGAAAACAAACTTCCGCTGCCCAGGATAATTGACGAGCACTGCCACGAGAAATGCCACCACGCACTTCGGTATCATGTAGTGGATATTGATGTGCTCACTATGGTTGATGATTTCGGTGAGGGCGATGGTGCCGCCCGAATTGAGGAACCAGCTGATGCCCCAAATCACAAAATACCTCCAAGCCACGCTGCGCTTCCTGCGATGGGAGTCGCCGAAGACGTAGCGATAGTTGAGGCAACAGTTGGTCACGCCTCCAGCCATCACGCCGATGGCATTGGCGAGTCCGTAATATATGCAGATGACATCCGAGAGGATGAAAGCCAGCCCGAAATCCACCACGGATGCGATGGAGGCAGTCAGCTCCGCCTTGGCAAATGTCACCAGTTCTGTCTTAATCTTACTCATTCTTTACTCTTCGTTCTTCACTTAAAAAATAGCCCACGCTATTTTGATGATAATCATGGTGATGGCAGCATAGATGCCACCCAATAAGTCGTCAGCCATGACATAGAAAGCCCCTTCCTTTCGGTCCAACTTCTTGATGCCAAGCGGTTTCACCATATCGAAGAAGCGGAAGAGCACCAAGGCTATCACTGCCCACCACCAGGAATCTCCTGGTGTGCCGTTGCTAGTGAAAGGCACGAGGAGGGAGAGGGGAATCCATACGCCAGCCATCTCGTCGATGACCACACGGCTAGGGTCTTCGCCCCAATAAGGTTGGAGTTGCGCAGTAGCCCAAGTTCCGGTAATCGTGGAAAATATCACGAGGAAGAAGGTGACGCTCTGCAAGTCGGTGCCACAAAGCGTTCCGCTGATGCCGCCCCAGTAAGCCATTGCCGTCCAAATTAATGTGGCGAGCACGGAGCCTGCCGTTCCCGGTCCCCAAGGCCAGAAACCGCTGCCCAGGCCAGTGCCCACGATCATGGGCAGTAGAGGCGGACGCTCATCGGTCAGATTTCCTTTATTGTTCATTTCTTCTATTCTTAATATAATGTATTGTGGAAATGAAGTCCGAGGGGGTATCAAGAGACCTAGACATGGTTTGCCTGATTTCCAAGTCTTCTTCATTTCAGCCTGCAAAATTACGCTAAAAAACCAAATAAACCAAATAGTTTTGCCTCAAATGTACGAATAGACCCTAAAATTCAATGAAAAAACTAAATATTTATAATAGTTTTCGTCTCTTTTCGGATAAAAAGATGTATCTTTGCACCCGAATTTGAAAGAAGGGGGTGCGACGGCATCCTTACATATTATATATAATAAGGTATTATTTTTAAAAAGATTATAATGAAGGATTGTAAACAGAAGATATTCATGTTCCTTACACTCTTGGTGTTTTCTCTCTGTTCTATGCAGGTGATGGCGCAAGAGAAAATCACGGGTCGTGTCATCGACGAGGACGGATTCGCCGTATCGTATGCCAGCGTGCAATATCGTGGGCATAAGATAGCTGTGTCGAGTGATGGCGAGGGTAAGTTTACCATCGACAAGCATCCGGGATGGGTGCTCACCGTGAGTGCATTGAGCTACAAGTCGCAAACTGTGCAGGTGACCGACAAGACCCGTTTTATCGAGGTGAAGCTCAAGGACGACAGCCATAAGCTTACCGAGGTGGTGGTGAAGACCAAGCGTGGCAAGTACTCCCGCAAGGAAAACCCTGCCGTGGAACTGATGCGCCGTGTCATCGCTGCCAAGAAGAAGACCGACCTCACCAATCATGATTATTATCAGTACGATAAGTACCAGAAGATAACGTTGGCACTCAACGACTTGAAGAAGGAACAGCTCGAAAACAAGTTCTTCAGCAAGCGTCAGTACCTCCTCGACCAGGTGGAGACCTCGCCTTACAATGGCAAGCTCACCTTGCCTGTCAGCATCGACGAGACCGTGTCGCAGCACGTGTATCGCAAGAACCCTAAGACCGAGAAGGATATCATCAAGGGTCAGCAGAGCAATGGTATCGGACAGGTGATCCAGACGGGTGAAATTCTCAACACCGCCCTGAAGGAAGTTTTCACCGATGTCGATATCTATGACGACTATGTGCGCTTGCTCCAATATCCGTTCCCTTCGCCTATCGGCAGAACGGCTATCTCCTTCTACCACTTCTATTTGGAGGACACCGTCTATGTGGAGCGTGACCTCTGCTATCACCTTCAATTCATCCCTGCCAACTCGCAGGACTTCGGTTTCCGAGGCGAACTGTATGTGCTGGCAGACAGTACCTTGCATGTGAAGAAGTGTAACCTCACCATCCCTCACAAGTCGGACGTAAACTGGGTGAAGGACATGAAGATAGAGCAGGAATATACCAAGCTCGACAATGGTGAGTGGGTACTCTCCAAGGACGATATGGTGGCTGAGTTGCATGCCAACAGTGTGCTGCAAGACCTCCTGGTGGTCAGGAACACCCGACTTACCGACTATGCCTTCGACGAACTGCCGAAGGTACTCTTCAAGGGTAAGGCGAAGGTGCGGCACGACATAGATGCCATGAACCGTGATGAGGCTTATTGGAACAAATATCGTCAAGTGGATTTGACCAAGAGCGAGTCTTCGATGGATAGTTTCATCCATCGCATGGAGAACTCCAAGGGCTTCAAGTGGATCATCCTCGGCGTCAAGGCTTTGATGGAGAACTATGTAGAGGTGGGCAGTGGCACCGATGGCAAGAAGAGCAAGTTTGACCTCGGACCTATCAACACCTACATCTCCAAGAACTATGTGGATGGCATCCGTCTGCGTCTGGCAGGACGTACGATGGCGGCACTCAATCCTCACTTCTTCTGGAGCGGTTATGCTGCATATGGTACGAAGAGCAATGACTGGTACACCGGACATGAGTTCACCTATTCTCTGAACAAGAAAAAAAACAGTCCGTTTGAGTTCCCTATGCGCAACCTCACCTTCGAGGTGGCTCGTGACATCATGTCGCCTTCCGATGACAACCTGTTGCACAACAAGGACAACATCTTCATGACCTTCCGTGCTGCCACGCAAGACGAGATGTTCCTCTACCATCGCCAGAGGTTGAGTTTCGTCTATGAGACCGATTGGGGTTTCCGCTTCAACACGAGTCTTCGCTTGCAGAGCAACCGTACTGTGGGCAACCTCCATTATTATAAGATGGATTCCACCGAGGTGAAGAAGATTCGCATGGCTGACCTCACCGTGGGCATCAATTACAACCCTGGTGTCACCTATGTCAACACCAAGCAACAGCGCTTGCCTATCAACCTCGATAGTCCTGAGATTGGTATCACCCATACCATGGGCTTCAGTGGTTTCTTGGGTGGACAATATAAGAGCAACATCACCAAGGTGAGCATTTACAAGCGCCAGTGGCTCGGCAGTTGGGGTTATCTCGACTTCCACGCCAACGCACAGGCACAGTGGAACAAGGTTCCATTCCAGATGCTCATCATGCCACCTATCAACCTCTCTTACTTCGAGCAGGAGGAGACCGTGAGCATGATGAAAGACTGGGAGTTCTTGAACGACCGTCAGGTGTTCTGGGCTTTGTCTTGGGATATGAACGGAAAGCTCCTGAACCGCATTCCGCTCATCAAGAAACTGAAGTGGCGTGAGTGGCTCGCCATCAAGGGAGTGTATGGTCACTTGACCGACAAGAATAACCCGTTCTTGGAGAAAAACAAGAATGACGACACTATCTTCCTGTTCCCTAAGGGTTCAGATGTTATGGGCAATACCCCATACTGGGAGTGCGTGGTCGGAGTGCACAACATCTTCAAGTTCTTCGCCGTCGAGTACGTGCGCCGTCTCACATACATCAACCGCCCTGGCATTCACAAAGGAGGTGTGAGATTCAACTTCATGATGTCATTCTAAGAGAAAAAATGAGAATATTACTAGCAGACAGACAGGATATTACCCGTGCCGGCATGATTTACATCTTGCAAGGCATTGAGGGAATGGAATGGAAATATACCGAGGACAAGGCTGAGCTGATGCTTGCCTTGAAGGATAATGACGATACCGTGGTGGTACTCGACTACACTTCCTTCGACATCAATGATGCCGATGAACTCTTGATTCTCCAGCAGCGATTCTCGCATACGAGATGGTTGCTCTTCAGTGAGGACTTGAGTGCCGACTTCGTGAGAGTGCTCATCGCCAGCAGTATGCAGTTTAGCATTTTGCTCAAGGAGAGTCCGATGTCGGAGATCAAGGAAGCGATGAAGTTCTGCATCCATGGCAATCGTTACATCTGTCAGCGTATGACCGAGGTGCTTCTGGCTCCATCTCATGATGTGGAGGAGAAAATCAACCTCACCAAGACTGAGACTGAGATTTTGAAGGACATCGCCCTGGGTATGACAACCAAGGAAATCGCCGAGAAACGTTTCTCTAGTTTCCATACCGTCAATACGCACAGAAAGAATATCTTCCGTAAGCTGAATGTGAACAATGTGCATGAGGCTACGAAATACGCCCTTCGAGCAGGTCTCGTCGATACTGCCGAATATTATATCTAATGCGACTAGGAGTGTAAGCTGATGGGACTAGGAGTGTAAGGCGATGGGGCTAGGAGTGTAAGGCGATGGGACTAGGAGTATAATGCGATGGGACTAGGAGTGAAAATCCCTGTACCTTTAAGCGAAAAAATATGTAGTGGAGAGAAGAATTTTCGCTCAGCACGACATCCAATTATCTTCTGCACGGCATTATCAAACGTTCTGCACGGCATCGCTGAACGCCTTGCACGACATCGCTGAACGCCTTGCACGGCATCGCTGAACGCCTTGCACGACATCATGGAACGCTCTGCACGGCATGCGCTCCAACTCATCATCAAACAAAAAAAGAGGCTTAAGTTTGTCTCACGACAGACTCAAGCCGTTTTTGTTTCTAACTAACTTATTATCAACTATTCATTACTTTCGACTGCAAAATTAGTGCTTTTTTAGGAATATTATTTCTAAATTACTTAAAAAATACACGTAAACGTTTGCGAATTCGAAAAAATACAGTATCTTTGCAGAGGATAAATTGCACTCGGCAATTTGAAAGAGCTGTCATTGCGCTCGCATGCCGTCAGCTAAGAGAAGAATAAACCCAACATAAAATAAAACTTAGGAGATTGCTCTTTGTAGCAAGACTGTAATTTATGAAGCAAAGAAGAACATCTTTGAAAGACTTGGCAGATCGCCTGGGAGTCAGTATCGCCACCGTGTCGCGCGCCTTGCGCAACAGTCACGAGGTGGGCGAGGAGATGACCCAGAAAGTGAAACAGCTAGCCAAGGAACTCAATTATAGACCTAACCCCTTTGCACAGAGCCTTCGCAAGGAGGCACCTCGTGTTATCGGTGTCATCGTGCCTAACCTAGTGACACATTATTATGCAGCCGTGCTGGATGGTATAGAAGACTATGCCTCTAAGTGTGGATATTCTGTCATTAGCGCCAATAGTCACGAAGACCACGTGAGAGAGGAGAAAGCACTTGATAACTTTCTCGATATGCACGTGGAGGGTATCATCGCCTGCCTGGCGCAAGATACCGTCGATTATTCCCATTTCGAACAGTTGCACAAGATGGGTGTGCCACTCGTCTTTTTCGCCCGTTGCTGCTTGGAGGACAAGTTCTCACAGGTGGTAGGCAATGGTGATGTCGCAGCCCAAGAGGCTACCCAGCACTTGATAGAGACAGGAAGCAAGCGCATCGCCTTCATCGGCGGTCCTAACCACCTCGACATGGTGCGCCGTCGCAAGCATGGCTACCTGGAGGCACTTCGTGACAACCATATTCCTATCGACCGCAACCTCGTGGTATGCGACAAGATAGACTTTGACGTGGCACGCAACGCCACCCTCAAACTCTTGGAGAGCGAGCATTGCCCTGATGCCATCCTCGCCTTCAACGACATCATCACCTACGCTGCCTTCGACGCCATCAAGGCCAAGGGCTTGCGCATCCCACAGGATGTTGCCATCATCGGATTCACCGATGGAGACACCGCCGCTTTCGTTACCCCACGACTGAGTGCCATCATGGACAAGGCACACGAGCAGGGTACCAAGGCTTGCGAACTCCTCATGAAAAACATCAATGGTGACGAAAAGGTACACAAGGTGGTAGTGCCTATGATATTGAAGATACGAGAAAGCTCCGAGAAGGACGCTGCATCGTGAGACTCCTTTCATAAAAAAACAAACTACAGAAAGCTACTGGACTCTCTGGAGCTATGATAAAAATACATAAACCTAAAGATATAAACTAAAACCAAGATAAGATGATGAACTATTTGCGACTATTATATGCCAATTTGGTTTTGCTGCTGCTGGCGGTGCCTGCCTATGGTAACTTCTCGCAGCAGTTGAACTTGGAGTTCAATACCCTCACCAATCGTGACGGACTCAGCAATGGGCAGGTCAACTGCATCCTCCAAGACAAAAGGGGATATATGTGGTTTGCCACCCAGTCGGGTCTCAACCGCTTTGACGGTTTTCGCTTCAGGAACTTCTTTAATAAGAACTTGGATGAGAAGACCATTCCCAACAACTCCGTGGATGACATCCAGCAAGATTGGAAGGGAAACCTCTGGATTCATACCGGTGTAGGCTATTGTATCTACCAGTATGACAAGGAGACTTTCGACCGCCATCCTGAGAAGTGGCTCAGCTCCGTCGGCGTGAATGGTACTATATATAAGGTGTTCATCGACTCCAACAAGAACTTCTGGTTTATGCTCTACGACCAAGGTTGTTGCTTCGTAGAAGGACAGACCTTGAAGAGCCACCTTTTCTCTTATAAGGATATGGGTGTGAAGAAGGGAAAACTCGTATCTTCCATTACCGAACAGCATGGTACAGCCGTGCTCTCCTTCAGCAATGGTACGCTCTGCCGCATCGATGGCATCCACAAGAAGGTGCTTTGGACCAACCCTTACCTCACCCAAAACCATCCCAACAAGGATGATGGTACTTTCAGCTTTATCGACAGTCGCAACAACTATTGGGTGCTCACCAATGGCGAAGCCTATATCTATTGCTCTGCCCAGAAAAAGTGGTACGTAGGTATGCATGCCTTTATGGATAACCAAAAAGTGGCTATGCCTACCCGCGAGAGAGTGCTCATCAGAGACATCGCCACCTCGAAGGATGGAAAAACCTGGATTGCCACCGACCACTTGGGACTCTTGGTGGTAGATTATGCCCATAAGATATGTCACCAATTCATCAAGCATGACAACATACCGGGTTCTATGCCCGACAACTCCCTCCAGAAAGTATATATCGACCGAAACCAAGCTGTATGGATAGGTACCTATAAGAATGGTGTGGCATACAACTCGCCATCCTTCACCAAGTTTAATACCATCGACTTAGGTGATGTTTGCACCATCACGCAAGATAAGTTGGGCAACTACTGGTGTGGAACCAATGATGCCGGTATCGTATGCTATAATCCGAAGACCGGACTCCGCATCAACTATGGCATGGCACAGACGGGCTTGAGTTCCAATATCGTGGTGAGCAGCATTACGATGAGCGATGGCACGATGTACTTTGGTACCTTCAATGGAGGTATGGCACGCTATCGCAATGGTGAATGGAAGAGCTTCCAGGCTTCGCCGAATGGTCTGGCTCACCAGAGTGTGTGGGCTTTTGGCGAGGATAAGTACCATCGACTTCTCATCGGAACCTTGGGAGGCGGTGTGCAGATTTTCGACCCGAAGACCGAACGATTTATCAAGACCCTCAACCTCGACAACTCGAAGATTCCATCCAACTATATCAGTTCGTTCTGCAATCTCCCTAGTGGCAATGTGCTCATCGGACACTCGCAAAACGTGAGCATCTTGGATGTCAACAACTTCTCGTTGACCAACCAAAACACGACCAAGGGCGGCATGACCTTCCCAAGTCCTTCCATCAACGATGTAATCGTGGATAGCCGTGGCATCTGTTGGATGGCAACCCCTGCCGGCATGACGATGTACGACCCTGACAATGGACAGCTGGAGATCATCAACGAACTGAATGGTACGCAAGGAGCCGTGGGATGTGCTGTCGTGGAAGACCAGCAGAAAACCATTTGGCTCATCTCTGAGTTTATCGTCACCCACGTGCAACTCACCAAGAACAATAAGAACAAGTGGGAGTTGAACATGACCAGTTATAACTCGATGGATGGCTTGCAGGAACATCAGTTCAACTATCGTTCGGCTTATCTCTCCCCAAATGGCGACCTTGCCATCGGCGGTCAGGATGGTATCAATATCATCCACACCAAGATGGAGCGCAATGCCAATCGCCACGTGAAGGCACTCTTCAGTGGTCTCGTGCTCTTCGACCATCCTCTGATGGCAGGCGAGGAGTATGAAGGTAGGGTCGTATTGGAGAGTTCCTTGGAGTCTAGCCGAAAGCTCGACTTGAGCTATAAGGACAATGCCTTCACCATCCAGTTGTCTTCGAGCGATGTCACCGTGCCTTCTCGCAACCGCTTCCTCTATCGCATGGAGGGAATCACCGACAAGTGGATAATGACAGCTTCTGGTCGTCCGGAGGTAACGTTTACCAATCTCTCGCCGGGTTCTTACACCTTGCAGGTGAAGGTGGTGAATGGTGATGGTACGGTGTGTGACGACATCAGTGAGTTGAAAATTAATGTCAATCCTCCTTTCTACCTCTCCATCTGGGCATTGATGGTGTATATCCTCTTGGCTTGTGGGGCGGTCTATCTCTACCGCAAGCGTGCGCTCGACCGACAGAAGATGCTGTTCGAACGTGAGAGAATGGAGGCTAACATCAAGAAAGATAGGGAGTTGAATGAACTGAAGCTCAACTTCTTTACCAATGTGAGCCATGAGCTTCGTACACCATTGACCCTGATTATCTCTCCTCTGGTCAGCATGATCAAGAGGGAAGACGATGAGGACAAGAAGCGCAAATTGACGCTCATCCATCGTAACGCCGAACGCCTTCTCAATCTCGTCAACCAGATACTCGACTTCAGAAAGATAGAGCAGAACAGTGGTAAGTTGACCTTGACCCGGGTGGAGGTGGTATCCTTTATGGAGAACATCTGCCGCTCCTTCCAGGTGTTGGGCAACAACAAGATACAGTTGGTGTTCACTTCCACCTTCAAGAAGCTTGTCATGTCTTTCGATGTTGATAAGGTGGGCAAGATTATCAACAATCTGTTGAGCAATTCCTACAAGTTTACCCCAGATGGCGGTAGTGTGTCGGTGAGTCTCGACATAGTGAAGGAAGTGAAGATCAAGGGCATTGCCAAGGATGTGCTTCGCATCAAGGTGGCTGATACCGGCAAGGGAATCAGCGATGAGGACAAGGCGCATATCTTCGACCGCTTCTTCCAGGTGAATGGTACCGAGATGCAACCATTTGGTGGTAGTGGCATCGGACTCAACCTCGTGAAGTCGTTTGCCGACTTGCATGGAGGTACGGCATCCGTGGAAGACAACCCAGGCGGTGGCACCGTCTTTACGATAGATATTCCGTTGAAGCAAGGAGATACCGATGCAGAACCAGCCTTCGAGCAGACGAAAGTGGACGAGGGAGGTAATGCAACCGTGATTAGCACATCTCCCGCTACTCAAGGCGACCTTACCCAGCAGAGTGTGGCTCCTACGGAGCGACTCCGTGTCTTGCTGGTAGATGATAGCGATGACTTCCGAGAGTTCATGACCGAAATCTTGTCGGAGAACTACATCGTGGAGCAAGCCGTGAATGGTAAGGAAGGATGGGATAAGTTGCAGGAGGGAGACCTGCCAGACATCATTCTCAGTGACGTGATGATGCCTGTGATGGATGGCAATGATTTCTGCCGACTGGTGAAGGAGACACCTCGCACCGCGAACATCCCATTTGTGATGCTTACGGCACGTCTCGCCACCGAGCACAAGAAGGAAGGTTTCGAGAATGGTGCGGATGAGTATATCACCAAGCCATTCGACATCGACTTGCTCAACCTTCGCATCCGCAACCTCGTGAAGTGGGCGAGAAAGGGTGCTGGCAAGGAGGAGGAAACTCACCCAACAAATCATTTCTCTCATCCTGATGTCATCCCGGATGATGCGAACTCACAGGGCACATCGGGACAAGAAGGCGATGGAACTGGCGAGCAAGCCGGAGTGCCTGAGTATGTGATGACCGAGAATGACAAGCGATTCATCAATGACATCGACATCTATATCCGTGACAACATGGGTGACCCAGAGACCACCGTCGAGTCGATGAGCTCTCACCTCTGCATCTCGCGCGTACAATTATATAAGCGTATGGTGTCGCTCACGGGTACCACTCCTTCCGAGTATCTGAGGGCAAAGAGAATCCATCGTGCCGAGGAACTCTTGTGTACCGGTGAATTTACGGTGAGCGAGATCGCCTACAAGGTGGGATTCAACAATCCACGCTACTTCTCCAAGTACTTCCAGGATGAGTATGGCGTGACGCCATCACAGTATAAGAAAGACCACGTGAGATAGTTTTCGCCATCTATAGTTTCGTTAATGATGGTTTTTGCCATTGGCGAATCGTGGTGACGCATAGACTGCATATTGCATAGACGATATGTCGAAAATCTGCTCAAAAGAGAATGTTTTCCACCATTTGGGGAAGACATTCTCTTTTTCGTAACATTTCATACATGCTTTGGAAACAAAACGACACTTGTGCTTTGGGATTTTTTTCCTAATTTTGCAGCAACATTAAAGAATACAAACCCGTTTATGAAGCAAAATAACATAATTACTAACCCATAAAAGCATGAGAATATCTAAAACACTTATGATTTCAGCAGTTCTGTTCTTGAGTGCCACAGGCGCACAAGCAGCAGGATTCTCTCAGCAAGGCAATAGTCTTACTGTGCAGTTGAAACAGCATCAGAACCAGGGACCTAGTCAGATTCGTCTTCAGGTAGTCAGCGACAAGATTATCCGTGTCCAGGCTACCGCAGAGCAAAGTTTCCGCAACAAGCAGAGCCTCATCATCGTTCCTCAGGAGAGTAAGGCTAAGTATCAGGTGGAAGAGCAGGGCGACAACCTCGTCATCACAACCTCTGCCATGCGTGCCGTGCTCAACGAGGCTACGGGCCATATTGCCTTCTACGACCTCAAGGGCAATGTACTCTTGAATGAGGTGGCACAGGGCGGTAAGACTTTCAAGCCATTCACCGTGCCAGACCGTGAGATCGGCGTTGACATCGCCAAGGTGCCAGAGGCTCAGAAGCACGGATGGTCTTGGCATGCCCTCTTCGACAGTCCTGACAACGAGGCTTTCTATGGCTTGGGTCAGCATCAGAGCGAGGAACTCAACATGAAGGGAAAGAACGAGGACCTCTTCCAATATAATACGAAGGTGAGCGTGCCTTTCGTGGTTTCCAACAAGAACTATGGTATCCTTTGGGATTCTTATTCATACTGCCGTTGGGGTAATCCAGAGGATTATCTCCAGTTGAACCGCGCCTTCAAACTCTATGACAAGGATGGCAAGGAAGGTCAGTTGACCGGTACTTACACCGCCAAGAATGGTCAGAAGATTGTACGTGGCGAGGATAGCATCTACTTCGAGTATGCTATGCCAGAGGGTTCTGAACTCTGCAAGAAGACCGACAAGGGTGGCATCCAAAACTTGCCTCAGGGCTTCGCCTTGAATGGTTCGAAGGTGGTATATGAGGGATATGTAGAGGCTCCTGCCAATAGTTTCTACCAGTTCATCCTCTACTATGCCGGTTACATGAAGATTTATATTGACGGCAAGTTGGTAGTGCCTGAGCGTTGGCGTACTGCTTGGAATCCTAATTCTTATAAGTTTGAGACTCCTATCCATAAGGGCGTGAAGACTCCTATCCGCATCGAGTGGCAACCTGATGGTGATGTGTCTTACTGCGGTCTTCGTGTGGCTGCTCCTCGTTCTGAGGCAGCGAAGAACCAACTCAGCATCTGGAGTGAGATGTCACCTGATATGGACTACTACTTCATCGCTGGTCAGAACATGGACGAGGTCATCAGTGGCTATCGTACCTTGACGGGTAAGGCTCCGGTCTATCCTAAGTGGGTGCTCGGTTTCTGGCAGAGTCGTGAGCGTTATCAGAGCAGCCAGGACATCGAGGAGAACTTGAAGAAGTTCCGTGACCTCCATATCCCTGTGGATAACATCGTACAGGACTGGAACTACTGGAAACTTGACTCTTGGGGAAGCCATGAGTTTGAGGCTGCCCGTTATCCAAACCCTCAGGCGATGCTCGACAGCGTACACGCCATGAATGGTCGTTTCATGATTTCAGTATGGCCTAAGTTCTACGATACAGTGAAGAACTACAAGGAGATAGATGCCAAGGGATGGATGTATCATCAGGCTATAGCAGATGATATCCACGACTGGCTCGGCTTCCGTGGTTCCTTCTATGATGCTTACGATGCCGGTGCTCGCAAGATGTTCTGGCGTCAGATGGATGAGAATCTCTATTCTAAGTATAAGTTTGGTGTCGATGCTTGGTGGATGGATGCTTCTGAGCCTAATGTGCGCGACTGTACCCCTATGTGGTATCGCAAGGCACTCTGTGGTCCTACCGCTCTCGGTACTTCTACCGAATACTTCAATGCTTACAGCATCGTCAATGCCGACGCTATCTACAATGGTCAGCGTAGCGTGAACCCTAACCAGCGTGTCTTCCTCTTGACTCGTTCAGGTTTCGCAGGCGAACAGAGATATAGCACCGCTACTTGGTCAGGCGACATCGCAACTCGTTGGGAGGATATGCGTGCGCAGATGACTGCTGGTTTGAACTACTCCCTAGCTGGTCTTCCTTTCTGGGGTATGGACCAGGGTGGTTTCTGTGTGGAAAACCGCTATGTGGCTGCTCAACAGGAGTTTGACAAGACAGGCAAGGAGAATGCCGACTTGAAGGAGTGGCGTGAGTTGCAGGCTCGTTGGAACCAGTTCGGTTGCTTCGTTCCTCTCTATCGCACCCATGGTCAGTGGCCTACTCGTGAGGTTTGGAACATCGCTCCTGCCGATCATCCTGCTTACAAGACCATCGTGGCTTACGACAAGCTTCGCTATCGCTTGATGCCTTACCTCTATAGTATGGCTGGTATGGTTCACTTGAAGGATTACACCATGATGCGTGCGCTCGTGATGGACTTCAATGGCGATGACAAGGTACTCGACATCAAGGACCAGTGGATGTTTGGTTCTGCTTTGATGGCTTGTCCTGTGGGCAAGTACGAGCAGTATAGCCGCAATGTCTATCTGCCTAAGCAGAAGGGTTGGTACGACTTCTATACCGGCAAGTACTATGCAGGTGGTCAGACCATCTTGGCAGATGCTCCATATGATAAGATTCCTGTCTATGTACCAGAGGGAGCTATCCTTCCTGTAGGTCCTGAGATGGAGTGGAGCGACCAGAAGAAGGCTGAGCTCATCGACCTCTATGTATATGCTGGCAAGGATGGTTCTTATACCTTGTATGAGGATGAGGGTACCAACTACAACTACGAGAAAGGCAAGTATGCTACTATCGACTTCCAGTACAATGACGCACAGAAGACCGTTACCATCGGTGCTCGCAAGGGTAGCTTTGATGGAATGCTTCAGAAGCGTCGCTTCAATGTCGTGCTTGTCAATGCTGCCAAGGGGCAGGGCGTAAGTCTTGACAAGGCTCCTAAGGGTAAGATGGTATCTTACAGCGGTAAGCAGGTAGTAGTGAAGTTGAAGTAATACCTTGGGAATATGAAATTGAATCAATCTCTGGTATCTTTTAGTTTGCTCGCCCTTGCAGCTTTGCCAATGCAGGCTCGAGAGCGACTGAATTTCGATGAGGGGTGGCTCTTTACCCTCGCTGATAGTGTGGGAATGGAGAAGAACGACTATGCCGACTTGACATGGCGACATCTCGATTTGCCGCACGATTGGGCGATAGAGGGCGACTTCTCGCCTACGAATCCGTCGGGGGCGAGTGGGGGAGCCTTGCCGGGGGGCATCGGTTGGTATCGCAAGCACTTCACCGTCAGTCCGAAGGATAAATATGACAAGTATGCCATCGCCTTTGATGGTGTGTATATGAATGCCACGGTGTATGTCAATGGGCATAACCTGGGCACTCGTCCCTATGGTTATAGTTCTTTCGAGTACGACCTCACACCTTACCTCAACAAGAAGGGCGACAACGTAGTTGCCGTGCGAGTGAATAATGGAGACCAACCCAACAGCCGTTGGTATTCGGGTTGTGGTATTTATCGCCACGTGTGGCTGGTTATGTCAAAGGCTGCCCATATCTCCCAGTGGGGACAGTATGTATCGACCACTCCTGATGGAACAGTGAAAGTGCAAATCGACTGGACGGATGCTGCTGGCATCACCTTGAAACCTACCTTCCGCAATACCATCTATGATGCCGAGGGGAGGGTGGTGGCTACCCAGACCAGTGCTTCTAATGAGCAGACCCTGCAAGTGAAGAATCCGAAACTTTGGGATGTGATTTCTCCATATATATATAAGGTGAAGAGCGAACTCTTGGTGAAGGGCAAGGTGGTGGATACCGAGGTGACGACCACTGGATTCCGTGATGTGAAGTTTGATGCCCAGAAGGGATTCTTCCTCAATGGCAAGAATATGAAGCTCAATGGTGTGTGCGAGCATCACGACTTCGGATGTTTGGGTGCTGCCCTCAATGAGGATGCGCTCCGCCGCAAACTTCTCATACTGAGAGATATGGGTGTCAATGCCATCCGTTGCAGTCATAACCCTCCAGCACCAGAACTCTTGAAGATGTGTGATACGATGGGTTTCCTTGTGATGGACGAGAGCTTCGATATGTGGCGACGCAAGAAGTCGCAGAACGACTATGCTCGATTCTTCGATGAATGGCATCAGTGTGACCTCTCCGACTTGGTGAAGCGTGACCGCAACCATCCGAGCGTCATCATGTGGAGCATCGGCAACGAGGTGCTCGAACAGTGGTCGGATGCAGCTGCCGATACCTTGTCGTTGGAGCAAGCCAACTTGATATTGAATGCAGGTCATGATGCCTCAACCTTGGCAAAGGATGGTGAACTCAGTGTCAACTCACTCTTGACCCAGCATCTCGCCGAAATCGTGAAGGAGTATGACCCTTGGGGCACTCGTCCTATCACCTCAGGATGCAATGAGCCTGATCCGAATAACCATCTCTTCAAGAGTGGTGCGCTCGATGTCATCGGCTTCAACTATCATCATCAGTGGGTGAAGGATGTGCAGAAGAACTTCCCCGGCAAGCCATTCATCTTCTCGGAGAGTGTGTCGGCATTGCAGACCCGTGGCTTCTATATGATGCCAAGTGATAGCATCTATACGGCACCGGTGGCATGGTGGTTGCCATATTCAGACCCTTCGTTCAAGTGCTCGGCATACGACAACTTCCATGCTTCTTGGAGTAGTACGCACGAGGAAACTTGGGATGTGGTGAAGCATAATGACTTCGTGGGCGGTCAGTTCATCTGGACTGGCTTCGACTATATCGGTGAGCCAACTCCTTACGCTTATCCAGCTCGCAGCAGTTACTTCGGTATCATCGACCTCGCTGGTTTCCCTAAGGACAGCTACTATATGTATCAGAGTGAGTGGACGCAGAAGAAGGTGCTCCATCTCTTCCCTCACTGGAACTGGATTCTGGGTCAAACGATAGATATGTGGTGCTATTTCAATCACGCCGATGAGGTGGAACTCTTCGTCAATGGCAAGAGCCAGGGCATTCGCAAGAAGAAGGAATATGTTCCTGCTTCGCAAGAGGCAGTGAATGTCGGTGAGGCCTACGATATGTCAACCGAGTATCACGTTTGTTGGCGTGTGACATTCGAGCCGGGTGAGGTGAAGGTCATCGCTCGCAAGGATGGCAAGCAAGTGGGAGAGCAGACCATCAAGACCGCTGGTGCTCCCGACCATATCGTCTTGAAGAAGACCTATCAGGGCAATCTTGCTTACGGCGTTGGAACTCCTACTACCTTTGTCGAGGTGGATGTTGTGGATAAGGATGGCAATCTCTGTCCGAATGCCGAGAACCAAGTCTTCTTCTCCCTGCAGAAAGCATTGAAGTGCAAGGTAGGAGAGCAGATGCCTGAAATTCTCGGTGTCGATAATGGTTGCCAGACTTCCCTCGAACGTTTCAAGGCTGACAACCGCAAGGCTTTCTTTGGCAAATGCCTCGTGGTATTGAAAGGCAAGGGAACCTTGACCGCCAAGGCAGTCGATCTGGAAGAAGCGAAGATAGAGTTCTGATGCTCTATCTGACGGATATAAAAGAAATCGCCTAGGGCAATGAAGCCTTAGGCGATTTTTCTGTTTACATAACTGATGGTGTTCTTATTCAAATGATGTTTGTATCTCTATAGTGTTCGTAATGAAGTGAGGTGGGTCGGTAGTGATTGATACCGACCGGGATATTACCAGTTGTCTGGGTTCCAAGGATCGTAATTAGGGTCTTCGGAATCGGTTGGTCCTTCATCCTCGCCACCTCCATCATCAACTTTCCATACGATTTTTTGGGGTGAGCCAGCGCAAATGTTGTACGACTCTACTTTAACCAGTGAGATGTCTGGTTTCATATATATCTTTTTCATCTTTTACATGTGTTATCAATCGTTCATAAATCCTGATTCTTTTTCTCTCGTTTATTTCACTACCACCTTCTTGCCGTTGACGATGTAGATGCCGCTAGGCAGGTTGTGGAGTGAGTGGTTGTCGCTTCTGACGAGTTGACCTTGGAGGGTATAGATGCCGTTGGCAAACTTCTCCACCTTTGAATGGTTCTCGCCGAAGCCTTCGTCACCATAGACGAGCTGGCTGATGTCGGTAGTCTCGTCATCCATTGATATGCCATCGAGCATCAGCTTGGCTTCATTCGTGGTGGAGGTTGGTTTGAACCATACGCTGAATCCTCTCAAGCCTCTTTTCTGATTAGTCTTGGCATGCCACATCTTACCATTATCGTAGAAGTAGCTGCCTGAGAGGTCGTCACGCCCATCAATGATTGTTCTATTGTTAAGATGCCATTCGCCATAGTTATCCGCTTCAGCGTTTGATACATCTTGATAGTTGTCCTTGTCTGTTGTCCCCGATGTCGTAGGAGCGAAAGTTCTGACAAAGGTTCCGTAGGCGATCATCTTGTTGTTGCTGCCCACGATAGGGCTACCCGTAGTGGCATCCACAATCGTATTGCTGTTGGTGGTCCAATTCGTCGTGTTCATGTTGCTCAAGTCATTGCGATTGTCGCTACCAATGGCAAATGACACATTCGGGATGTCGATATGGTTCTTCTTGATGGCGATACTGACATCCTTTGTCGCATCTCCACCTGTTTTACTCAAATGAGCGGTATAAGCAGGTGTCTTCTCCAACTCCAAGTGCTTGGTAGGGAAGATGATGTATGGAATGTATGCTTGCATCACCACGGCATCATTGGCTTGTGCCGTTACATCGATACTTGTGAATTGTATCTCTGTGTCTGTGACCTTGGATAATTTTGCCAAACGCACATTAGGACCGAAAGCCTGGGTGAGTTGGTCACGAGTGAGGTTGACTGGCAAAACGAAGCCATTCCATTTATCTTTTGTGAAACTCTTGTTGAGGTGGAGGGTCACGTTCTCGTAGGTGTTGGAACAGTCCTTGAGATAGCCTAATTCATCTCGGTCGGCATCAAGAACCAAGTCACCATCAGTTGTCTTGCTGGCATAGAGGAGACGGAAGTCATCAAAGACTGTCCACTCGTTGTTTCCATCATTTCTTTTCTCTGGTGTCTTGTCATCACGTGAACCCACCTCGATACCGAAGCGGATGGTACCTCCACCATCTGGCACTTGCACGAGTACACTGCTGAAATACTTGTGGTTGCCATAGAATTCCTTGGCGCCATAGTCCATGTTCTGTTCATCGGTGTGAAGGGCAGTCTTCTCTGCGTCCGACATATAGTTGATCTGTCCGAGTACGGTTGTGCGGAGAGTGTTCTTCACGTTCTCCACCTTGGTAGTTCCATCTGGTTGTTTCGTCTTCTTGATGACCACGGCAAAGAGTTTTGCCTTGGTGGTATTGGAAAATCCTTTGCACTCCACAACGTATGCACCACTGTTCTCCACGGTGATGTCTTGATAGATAGCACCATGGGCGTTCTTGATGTCGGCGGCATAGTACTTGCCACAGTGACGCTCGTAGTCGTCTGCGCTGGTGAAGGTTTTTTGGTCTGCGCCATCAGGAAATTTGTAATTGGAGATATAGTTCTTGGAACTTTTGTTAAAGTCGTCGACGTATTTAGTGTTGACGTTGCCTTTTCCATCGGTCGTCTTGTAATAATGCTCCAAACCAAAGCGAATCTGACCTTCGCCACCATACTTGGAGGTCTTCCAATTTGCCAATGCCGCATTCTCACGTGTGAAACCAGGACATTGCAGGCGGAAGGTCAAGTCGAGTGACTTGGTGATGTTTTTAGCATTGTTCTTTTGGAGGTCGAAGATCTGCTGGTAAGTGATAATCTTCCATTCGTCATTACCTGTCTCGCTGCTGGAAGATGCTTTTTTGATGTCGCTGCTTCCCTCTGCCACGGCACCGCAGTTCTTGTCCACGTCACCTTGCTGGTCGAAGGCGATGAGGTAGTATTTTTTGCTCGTGTCGAATTTGTTACTGCTATATAGATAGGTATAGAGACGATAGATACCAGTCTTGTCACTGACGGCTTCCATCCCCCATCCTCTCTTGACAATCGTGCTGCCTGATAGATAGCTTCTATCTACATACACTCCTTGGTCTGGGTTTGATTCATTGCTTTTGTTCTCGTATTCCAAGTAGTTGCCCTCGCCAGCGCCTGCTCCAACCTTGTCAAACTTCTGGGCGAAGTGAATGTACTCATCCTTATCCTCCTTATGAATCCACAGAGGCATACCGAATTCCTTCAGCGACACATGGGTACCCCAATATCCTCCGGCATTGAGCAGCAGACCCGTCTTGACATTATAGAGGAAGAAGATTTTGCTTTTGTCTTCTTCAGGGAAGGTGTTGTTGCTGATTGCAGCATTTCTTACATCTTCCTTGCTGCAACCTTTCAGTTTGTCGAGGTTGTCGATGGATGCTGCAAGGTTATCATTTTGAACATGCGCATGTAGGCTGCCTGCTATCATGAAAGTAATGATGGCAAGTGCAGCAAACAACTTCGTCTGTGAAGAGACGAATATGTGCTTGAGTTCCGTTAAATCATTCATCTTTTTCATTATCTTGATAATTAGTTAGAGCTTTAATTGTTTATATATTGGGAACGTGACAGTATGTTGATACGTCAACCCTGCTGAATTTTAAGAAGCAAGGGGAATGCTGTTCGCATCCCCCTCCATTAGTTTGTGGCCCTTTAGCTTATATCATCTTTTACTTATTATCTTTTTTTGTGATGCAAAGATAGTGTTTTGTACATAATCAGCGTTGCAAAAACAGAAAATTGACGATATTACATCTTGTCAACTTGGAAATTTTCCGTTATTTCATCTCTTTTGTGGTATGATGGGGTTGCAAAATATCTTTTATGTGGTAGGAATTTGTTTTATATCCCACTGAAGGGTCGAAATATCCGCACTTTAATGTCTATTTTACGACAAATTCTGCCAATTTTACCTTTTTTCAACATGTAGTTGAATCTTTTTCGTATAAAAATCGTATCTTTGCCCTCGATATAAACCAACTGTTCATACTTTTATGGTTTGGAGCTTACAAGGGTTTTTCCCTATTGTCATAGAGTTTGCAAGTGCATTCTATTTTGCTATTTGCATCATATTGCTGTTTTTGAATGTACCCAAGACAGATGCGTACTTACCTTACAGAAAGGCTAAGTGGTGCATGGCTGCGTCCTTCTTTGTGATGGGATGCAATCTCATCACCTGGCTCTTCTTGACCAATAGTGGACTGGACTCTTGGGTGGAACTCAGTCCGTTTGTCATGTTGACCGACTTCCTGTTCTTTTATGTGGGCACGCTATTCTTTGCCTGTGCCTTTTCCTATTTGGTCGAACCCCGTTACTTCACCCCTAAGCGGAAGTTATTTGATGGTATCATCTTCTCTTGTTCGTGCCTCTTGATTGTCCTCTCGGTGATTTTCAACCGTAATGAAAAGAGCGTATGGCTGACGGTAGCGGCTTTTTCCATTTTCGTGATTCATGTCATGTTGTTCCTCTATCGCTTCTATCAGCTCTACGAGGAGCGTAAGAAGGTGTTGGAGAATTACTTCGTTGAAGATATGCAGCATTTCATGTTCTGGATCAAGAAGAGTCTCTTACTCATGGTCTGCATTTTTTTCATGGGATGCTTGAGCTTGGTCTTCGGCATCGTCTTCAACTATCTTTGTCAGGTGTATATCATCTCCACCAACTTCTATATCGCTTGCAGTTTCATCAATTACTCCATCAAATATGGAGAGATGACCCGCGCCACCGTGACGCAGGCTGATGTGGACGATACCGCCAAGGAGGAGAACAAGAGTGCTTCGGCTATCGATGCTTACGAGCAGCGATTCGGTGAGAAACTGGCTCGTTGGATGGAGGAGAAGAAGTACCTCTCCGCCCAGTTGACCATCGACGACCTCGCCACCGAGATGGGAACCAACAAACTCTATATGTCTCGCTACATCAATCGCAAGTATGAGGTCAACTTCAGCACGCTGATTACCCGTCTGCGCCTGTCGGAGGCGAAGGAATATATGCTCGCTCATCCGAATGTGAAGCAGGAGGAGGTGGCGCTCCATTCCGGATTCTCATCCTCGTCTTATTTCTCCAAGGTGTTCTCTCGCGAGGAAGGCATCACCCCTGTGCTTTGGCGCAAGGCACAAGCGGCTGTGCCGTATGAAATGTAGAAAAACGATACATCATTTGTTAACTCGATGATAATTGGTCCCCGAAAGTCTTGTCGCTTTCGGGGATTTTGCTTATTTTTGCTATCGCATTTAAAAACCTAAATAGCAATGAGAAAAGCAATTATGACTTTCTGTGCGATGGCGGCGGCTCTGTCGGCAAACGCACAACTCCACACCAACAATGGCATCGAATACTTGCAATGCCAGGCTAGAGACATGTCGGGCGACTTCTCCGACTTGGCAAACACCTACTTCCTCGCCGATAGCATCGCTGGTTTCGACCTCAACAAGGGCGAGGGACTGCTCAACTGGAAGCGTTATCGCTTGGCTCCTCGCCAGGCGTTCAATCTCAATGGCTACTGGCCCGTGAGAATGCAGATGCTTGACTTCCCCGACACCCAGTATGACAACGACCCGAACCTCGGTATCAAGATTCAGAAGATAGACGACCGCACCTTGCGTGTCACCCTTTTCACGTCGCCTGTCCGTCCTAAGATGGACGATGCCAACGACCCGATGTTCTCCCCTGAGTTTATCGCTGAGAACGCAGGTAATGCCAACGCTCGCATCGGTCGAGGACGATGGAACATCACAGCCTCCGACCGCAGCATCATCTACAAGAACAAGAACGGCTCGCTGGAAATCCAGAAGTATCCTTTCCGCTTGGTGCTCCGTGATGCCCATGGAAAGATACTCACCCAGACTCGTCATATCATCGACAACGATAGCACACAGGTGAAGTTGCTTCCTTTCAACTTCATCAAGCGTGGTAGCGATAACTCCCGCAGTATCAACCCTGTGTTCATGCTTTCGCCGGGTGAGCGCATCTATGGTTGTGGTGAGAGTTTCACCTCGCTCAACAAGGTGGGACAGAAGGTCAATATCTCCGTGGTCGATCCACAGGGACCCGAGACCGATGGCATGTACAAGCCTGTGCCTTTCTATTTCTCCAACCGTGGCTATGGCTTCTTCATGCACACTTCGGCTCCTACCACAGCCGATTTCGGTGCCAGCTACATCGGAGCGCAGCGCCTCTTCATGGGTGATGAGACGATGGACTTCTTCGTCTTCTTCGGCGAACCAAAGGACATTCTCAATGAATATACCAACGTGACAGGCAAGTCGCCGATGCTTCCTCTCTGGACCTTCGGCACTTGGATGAGCCGCATCTCTTACTTCTCTCAGAAGGAGGGATTGGAGATAGCACACCAGTTGAGAGCCAACAAGATACCAGCTGATGTCATCCACTTCGATACCGGATGGTTTGGCGTTGATTGGCAGTGCGACTACGAGTTTGCCAAGGATCGCTTCAAGGACCCAGTGGGCATGCTGAAGAGTCTGAAGAAGGATGGCTTCCATACCTGTCTGTGGCAGTTGCCTTACTTCACCCCTAAGAACCGCTACTTCAACGAACTCGTGAAGGGTGGCATGGCTGTGAAGAATGCCAATGGCACCTTGAACTATGAGGATGCCGTGCTCGACCTCAGCAACCCTAAGACCGTGGGTTGGTATCAAGACAAGATAGCGCATCTCATCAAGCAGGGCGTGAGCGTCATCAAGTGCGACTTCGGCGAGGCTGCCCCATACGATGGTCTTTATGCCAGTGGCAAGACGGGTTTCTATGAGCATAATCTCTATCCTTTGCGTTATAATAAAGCTTTGTGGGAAGCTGTGAAAGCGAATTCTCCTGACAATGAAGGGGTAATTTGGGCTAGAAGTGCTTGGGCAGGAAGTCAGCGTTATCCATTGCATTGGGGTGGCGATGCCGCTACCAATGAGGTCGGGAGTGTGGGCATGTTGGGCGACCTTCGTGGTGGCTTGAGCTTCGGTTTGAGTGGCTTCTCTTTCTGGAGCCATGACATGGGTGGCTTCGTCACCCAGAGTCCAGACGACTTGTATCGCCGCTGGCTGCCATTCGGCTTCCTCAGTTCTCATACCCGTGCGCATGGAGCACCTCCTACCGAGCCATGGCTCATCAGCAAGGACTTCACGGATGCCTTCCGTGCCAATGCCGAGATGAAATATCAGTTGATGCCATACGTCTATGCGCAGGCGAAGGATTGTTCTGAGAAGGGATTGCCAATGGTGCGTGCGCTCTTCGTGGAGTTCCCACACGATCTAGGTGCATGGCTTGTGGAGGATGAATATATGTATGGTTCGCAGTTGCTCGTCGCTCCATTGTTGGAGACAGGCACCGAGCGCACCGTCTATCTCCCTAAGGGCAAGTGGATCGACTATCAGAGTGGCAAGGTGTATGAGGGTGGCTACCAGACTATCGCTGTTCCTACAGCCGCCGAGGTAGCAGCCTACGCATCGCAGTCGGGTTCTGCCAATGTCAGCATGCCATTGCCTTGCATCATCTTGGTCAAGGATGGCAGTTTGATACCACAAGTGCCAGTGGCTCAGAGCACCGACAAGATCGACTGGAGCCGCCTCACTTGGAAACCTTTCAAGGTGGATGCACAACAGTGTATCGGCTATCTCTTCAAGCCAGGAAGCGCGGAGATAGAGGAAGTTAAGCAATGAGAATTCTCCCTCCCATAACAAAAATAACCAAGGCAAAATTCTTTTGTCTTGGTTATTTTGTTTATCTTTGCACACATTATGAAGATAAAGATAGAAAAAGCAACGCCTGATTTGGCATCCCACATCGCATCGTTCATCATGGAAGCGATGAACGCCGAATGTTGTCAAAACTTTGCAGGACCCAAGCATACGTTGATAGATTTCCATCGTATGATGACCCGACTGGTGGAGATGGAGGATAGTCAGTATAGTTATCGCAACACCTTGGCTGCCTTCACCTCGAATGGCATCTTGGCGGGAGCCTGTGTAGGATACGATGGTGCCGACTTGCGCCGTCTGCGCCGCCGATTCTGCGAGGAAGCACTCGTGGAGTTTGGCTTGGACTATTCTGGTATGCCGGATGAGACCCAGGAGGGCGAATTTTATATCGACAGCCTCGCCGTGTCGAGGAACTTCCGTGGCAAGGGTTTTGCCACCGAACTCCTCAAGGCTGCCATCGAGCGTGCCAAGGAGTTGCGATTGCCAGCTGTCGGCTTGTTGGTCGATAAGGGCAACCCTCGTGCTGAGGCTCTCTATACTCGCCTCGGTTTCGAGTACGTGAATGATGCCACCTGGGGCGGACACCCGATGAAGCATTTGCAATACAAAGTGAATGAGTAGTTGGCGTTATCAATAAAAACCGCCCTTGAAAGCATTTGTTTTCAAGGGCGGTTTTCTTTTCTTTATTTTGAAGGTTCATCGCAGAGCTGCGGCTGAATCTTCTCCACTTCTTCCAGTTCGTCGATCTCATTTTCTTCCATGTCCCTGTCGAGTCGGTCTCGCCAGAGATACTTTCGTGTCTCATGCACGATGATGCCGCTGAGGCAGAGGAGGGAGATGAGGTTAGGTATCGCCATGAGGGCGTTCATGCAGTCGGCAATGTTCCATACCAGTCCGAGACTGATTACGCTTCCTATGAAGATACTGGCGATGTAGAGCACACGGTAGCCGAGCATCAACTTCTTGCCGCTCAGGTACTCCACACATCTTTCTCCATAGTAGCTCCATCCCAGGGTGGTGCTGAAGGCGAAGGTGGCGAGTCCGAAGGTGAGCAGAGGCGCACCGATGTAAGGTATCTTGCTGAAGGCTGCCTTGGTGAGGGCGGCTCCATTGTGATAGTCGATGTCGGGATAGGCGATGATGCTGGAGGTAATCACCAGTCCGGTCAGGGCACAGATAATCACGGTGTCCCAGAAGGTTCCGGTGGATGATACCAATGCCTGGCGCACAGGGTTGCGGGTCTGTGCGGCTGCGGCTACGATAGGGGCGGAACCGAGACCGCTCTCATTGGAGAACAATCCTCGTGCGATACCATAGCGTGCTGCCATCATCAGGGTGCTGCCTGCAAAACCACCGCCCGCTGCCTTCGTGGTGAAGGCGGAGTCAACGATGACTTGGATGGCAGGCCAGAGATAAGCATGGTTGACGATGAGGATGTAGATGCAACCGAGCACATAGAAGAGTGCCATGAAAGGCACCAACATGCTGCATACCTTGGAGATGGTCTTCACACCACCGAGGATGACGGCTGCACCGAGGATGGTGACCAACGTGCCCGTGATGTAAGGCGAGATGCCATATTGGTTTTCCACGAGCGAGGAGATGGCGTTAGCCTGCACCGTACTTCCGATGCCGAAAGAGGCGAGGGCGGCGAAGAGGGCGAAGAGGATGGCGAGCCACTTCCAGCCCAGTCCCTTCTCCAGGGCATACATCGGACCGCCGAGCATTCTGCCCCTGCGAGTCTTCACACGATATTTCACGGCAAGCAGTCCCTCTGCATATTTGGTGGAGATGCCAAAAACGCCTGTGAGCCAGCACCAGAGCACGGCTCCCGGACCACCGAGGGCGATGGCTGTGGCGACACCGATGATGTTGCCCGTGCCGATGGTGGCGGCGAGGGCTGTGGCAAGGGCACCAAACTGCGATACGTCGCCCGTGGCATCTTTGTCCCTTTTCACCGAGAGTTTGATGGCCTTGAATATCTTCCGTTGCGGAAAGCGCAAGCGGATGGTCAGGAAGATATGAGTTCCCAACAAGAGTATAATCATTGGCCATCCCCAAAGGAATGAACTAAACGCTGTGAAAAAATCGTTGATTGCATCCATAATAATCTCTCTTTATATTATTCTATTTAAATCCCACTTTGTTGAATCCCATGGCTCCCAGCATCTCCCGAAACTGCCGTTTGGCGTTCTCCTCAGCCGTGGCGATGTTGGCAGGTGTGAGGCATCGGCGCTTCATGTTGTCGTAGGCACGGTAGTACATCGCTTGCCGGTCCTTGCCAGTCCACTTGCCGTCCTCGTAGAACGACTGGGTCTTCGCCTCGTCGATGAAGTTGTTGTCGAGTAGCTTGATGTCGGGCAGGGTGCAGGTGATGCTATCCTTGTCAGCTTTCAGCCATCCCTCCTTCACGTCTCTCATGTCGATGCCGAGGCGCAGTGTGCCGTAGTAGATGCGCACCAGGTGGTCGTCGCCGAAGAAGCCATGACGGGTGGTATCGACGAGTTCCTCATCGTTGATGGAGAGGAACTCCCACTGTCCGATAGCCTCGATGGATTTCACCTGGGTAGGCGAGAGGGTTGTCTCGCCCACGCTACCTGCTTCGAGCGAGTTGTCCTTGTTCCACCAGTAGAGCGTTCCGCCGATGATGACAACCAAGGTCAATATGATGATAATCTCAAACTTTCTCATTTTCCAAATCAAATGAATTCTTCACTCTTCGTTCTTCACTCTTCACTTCCCTGAGAGAATCGTCTTCAGGTCCTCCACCGTGAATTTCTTGCGGAAGGTAATCTTGATGTTCTCCTCCTTGAATCCCATGTCCTTGAGCATCGGGATGAGGGTATTGGCGGCACTCTGACGAGCCGTCTCCAGGATGTCCATGTTGGGGATGTCACGGATGATGCCCTCCCTGCCTTGCTGCTCATATTGCGATAGTTCGGCATCGGAGAAGTTGCGGCGGGTGAACGCCACGTATTGCTTCACGCCGTCGTGGTCTATCTTGCTGCTCGTGAGCATCACCTTGGGGTCGGGGAGTATGATTTCTATCTTGTCGCCCTTGCGACTTACGTTCTTCTGGGAGAAGTCCTTGAAGTCAACGTATGCCTTGAGCGTGGCGTCCATGGGGATGGCCACCTTGCGATTGGAGCCGGGCACCTCGATGTTGAAAGCTTTCTTCAAGAACGAACCTTTCAACTTCAGTTGGTCGTCGTGCGTCACAATCTTGTGAACATGAACTTCGGCAGTGTAGAGGCGGCTGCATTTCTGTATCTGCATCACCATCATCGGAATCGTGTCGATGACTTTCGCCTTTTCCTCTGTCTTCTTCTGAGAACAGGAGGAAAAGGTGAAAACCATGGCAGATAATATGATAAATAATACCTTTTTCATGCGAATTGTCTCGTTTTGGCTGCAAAGGTACATCATTTTGTCGGAAAAACCAAAACTTTTGCTTACTTTTTGCTTGCTTTCTTGTCGCAGTTAGTGTTCTTCTCTGTCTGTAGGTTTGTTTTGTGGAGAATGGAACGTTAGAAGTGATTGCCCCTGGAGGTCTCTTTGTCATGGAAGAAACCCCTCAGTCCGCCCACGATATATGCAGCCTTGTTCATCGGCTTATGGTGCAGTATCTGCTGGGCGATGAAGTAGTCTTTGTGCAAGAACCAGTCGTGCAACTCGCCCACGTAGTCGGTGCGCATGTGCAGACTCAGGTCGATGGCGGTCTTCTCCTCCACGCCATAGGTGTAGATGAGTTTCACCTTCAGTTGCAGCTGCCAGTAGGCTTGCAGTTCCATCATCTCCTCGGTAGGCTCCACGTATTTTCTGTTGTGCAGGGTGAAGGAGATGTGGTCGGGCATAGCCTTCTTGATGTGGGCTTGGTAGAAGGGCTTGTAGGTGAAGTACTCGTCGATGATGCCCTTGTCGAAGAGCGACTTCAACTCTTGTTGGGCGGTGAGGAGCTGCTTGGCTTCCAGGTCGCCGAAGTACTGGTAGGCTTCTCTGCCCTTCAATAGCAACATCAGGCTGGTGGGCGAGATGGAGGTGTAGCCCCGGGCTGCCCAACAGTGCAGGAAAACGTACATCTTCCGGGTAGCCACGCTGTGCATTCTGCCCATGGCATTGAGGTCGATGTGGGCTACGCCCTTGTCGAAGGCGAAGAGGTATTGCATCAGTTCGTAGTCGAAGTGCAGGCATGCCACCCACGAACTGTCGGAGAGTCTATAGCAGTCGGGCGTGAAGAGGCTGTCGAAGTGCTTGTGGTAGGTGGTGTCGTTCATCTTGTAGGGGATGTCGATGGGCTTCTTTGCCATCTGGCAGAGCTTGTCTTTGAGCCAGAGGTTGTTGGAGCGGTTGTAACCGAACTCCTTGAAGGGGATGACGATATCGACATGCCCAGCCTGGAATTGTTCTTTGGTGAAGGGGAGGTGACCGTGTTGCAGGTTGGCTGGCACGATGTATTGCTTGATCACCTTCTGGTTGTGCTTGATGATGAGCATTAGTAGTTTGTACTCAGCGGCGTTGAAGTCGTTGTACATCAGTCCTTGTGTGCCAAGGATGGAGATGAGGTCTTTCTTGTGAGTGTCCTCATGGAGCAAGATCGGTTCTGGTTCTTGATTGTCTGCCATTTCTTTTCTGTTTAAATATTAATAAGAAATAAAAGCATGGGAGGGAACAGAATGAAATCTCTCTAATATGCCCCACCTTATTTATAATGGTCTTGGAGGGGCATTTGCAATTAAACGACTCAAACTGCCCCACCATGCCTATATAAATCCCGACATTTCGGGAAATACATAGCGGAGCCATGTTTGAATCTGCTCGTTTTTTGCAAATACCCATTTAGGAGCGACCAACTTCTAAGAGTACATTTAGAGAGTAACAGACCCAAAGTCTTGAAGAGATTTCACCGCAGTTGTACTACGGATTCATCTTTTCTGATATGTGTCACAAAGGTAACAATAATTATTGGTTTATCCAAATATATTCGACATTATTTTCACTTTTCCTCGATATTTCTTTCATTTTGTGTGATTCTTGCATAAAAGTAGTATAATATACAACGATTTCGCCCCATGTACCTCCTGGTGGGTGGGAGGTGCACGGGGCGAAGTTCAATATTCACTTGACAGTCCCACTGCAAAAATAGTCGCAATTGCGACAAAAGTTGCAGTGGAGGGGTGGATGATGCACCTAATCATAGGCTTTTCACTGCAAAAACAGTCGCAATTGCGACAAAAGTTGCAGTAATCTTTGGCGTTTTATGTATAAATGCGTATCTTTGCACTGCAAAAACAGTCGCAATTGCGACAAAAGTTGCAGTGGAATACATTTGAAATTAAATATTATGTCAATAGAAAGAAGAGAATATGTTTCTCTGCTTATGCAGAAAAGATGGAACGGAAAGGTTAAGATTATCACTGGCATTAGGCGTTGCGGAAAGTCTTATCTATTGAACACCCTTTTTAAGCAAAAGCTTATGGAGGGCGGTGTGAGTGACGATTGCTTCGTGGAACTGGCTTTGGATAGAAAATCTAATATTCAGTTCCGAAATCCCAATAATCTATATGACTATGTGGTAGAGCGAACTGGGGATGTGGGAAAGAAATATTATGTGATGATTGATGAAATCCAGTTGTCATATAAGGTGAAGAATACAGACATCGACGAAGCTTTGGTGCCTGTGGAAGACAAGGACATGCTGTATGTTACTTTCTATGATGTCTTGAATGACTTGATGGCACGCCCCAATCTTGACATCTATGTGACAGGTTCGAATTCCAAGATGCTGTCCAAGGATATAGTGACCAACTTTCGAGACCGAGGGACTGAAATACGGGTATCACCTTTGACCTTCAAGGAATACTTTGAGTATTCTAGCTTGGAAAAAGCCGATGCTTTTGAACAATACATTATGTATGGTGGTATGCCATTGGCGGTTTTGGAACCAGATGAATCGGAGAAAGTCAAGTATCTGCAGGGACTTTTTACAAATGTCTATATGAAAGACATCGTGGAGAGATATAAGCTGAAAGACGATATGGTGCTGAGTGCATTGGTGGATACTCTGGCTTCATCGATAGGTTCGCTTACTAATCCTCATAAGCTGGCTAGTACGGCGGCTTCATTATTGGACAAGTCAACGTCTGACCATACGATCAAAAACTATCTTGATTATCTGGAGGATGCCTTTCTCTTCAATAGTGCTAAAAGGTATAATGTGAAAGGTAGGAAGTATTTCAATACTATCCAAAAGTACTATGCCGTCGATCTCGGACTGAGAAATGCCAAACTGAATTTCCGGCAGCAAGAACGTTCTCATTTGATGGAAAATATGCTGTATAACGAACTTGTCCATAGGGGCTATAATGTAGATGTCGGTGTAGTGGAGGTCGAGCGAATGGTCGATGGCAAGCGCAAGCAGTGTCAGTATGAAATAGACTTTGTCATCAATATTGGCAGCGAGAAAGTATATATCCAGTCTGCCTTGAATGTTGATACAGTGGAAAAGAAAGAGCAAGAAACCTTTTCGCTGCATCATACGGAAGACTTCTTTCGCAAGATTGTGGTAGTCGATGGTAGTCAGAAAATGTGGATAGATGCTGATGGAGTTATGTATGTAGGGGTGATTCCTTTCTTGCTTGAAGATTATTTGACAGCTTAGCTACTGATACCATTTCGCCCCATGTACCTCCTGGTGGGTGGGAGGTGCATGGGGCGAAGAAATGTATGGTTGAGTCTGATGCAAGCTTAGTCCAAACTGTCGTCAAATAGTTCACCCACTTTGACATGTAGCACACGTGCTATGCTTTTTCAGAATGTTTCGCTCAGTATATTTTGAAACGTATAGGTTTAGTCCTTCAAGCTATTGAGCTGCTCTTGTGTCAAGCCGGTGTAGGCAATGATTTGATTGTCGGGTACTCTGTTGAGAAGCATGGCTTTTGCCACTTTCTCGATACCTTGCAGGATACCTTGCCCGATACCTTTTTGGATACCTTTCTCCATACCTTTTTTGTATCTGTCATTGAGCAAGGTTCTCTCCACTCTGATGTTGTCGAGTGCCTTGTCGTATGCCCGAAGCTCGGCATCGGTGAATGCCGTGACTTTCAGTTCAGCCAAAGCCTTGTTGATTTCTGGATTCTCAGTGAGTTCCTCTGGCACTTGATCGGTGCTCGCATTGATTTCCGTGAGGAAGCGGAGCCAAAGCACTGCCATGCGCTTCTCCAGCATGGACTGGGGCTTGAACTTCGGCAACTCGATGAAGGTGAAGTGCAAACCATTGATTACCTTCTTGCTGTCCTTGTCGTGTACAATCTTGTAGTTGTGGATGAAGGTATCGGGCATGTCACGCTCGAAGATGGCATTGACGAGGTTGAGGGAATATACTGGTTTGAGAGTATCGTAATCCTCTCCCGTGGCGGCTTGCGACACATAGAGCTTGGAGGCATTGAAGAGTACTCGCTGCTGGAAGGCGTTGCTCCATTCCATCTGCATCTCCACGCAGAACTTTCTGCCATTGATGTCCTCGCAGAGCACGTCCACGATGGAGTTCTTGTGCTCGTATAGCTCAGGCACAAGTTCCGTGGGCAGGTACTTGATGTGTTGTATCTGCTCATCGTCGCTCAGTGGCAAGAGGGCATTGAGCAAGCTCATCAACAAGTCTGGGTGCTTGCTGAATATCTTCTTGAAAATCAAGTCAACCTTTGGGTCTAGATACTTCATCTGTCCTTTCTCCTTTGCTATTGTTATTGCACTTGAAATGCCATCTGTGGCATTTCCTTTTTGGTGTAAAACTTCCTTGGTTTTCGCCATATCTGTTTCTCCTATGATTTTAATTGTTAAACTGATGTTGGCATGATATAATCATCATACGGCTGCAAAGTTACACTTTTTTGCACAAACTCCCAAACATTTTTCGAAGAAAAAAAAAAGAAAAAATCCTCGCGCGCACACGCACGTATTACGTATTATATAAAATATATAGTATGTATATATATACTATATGGTATTATGGTTTTTAGAATTTTCCTTCGTAACGTGTTGAATGATAGGTATTTGTAATTTTAGCTCTCTCGCTGTATATAACGCTGGAGGACTTTTTGGCGGCCGATTCTCGCTGTATATAACCCTTTCTCTCGCTGTATATAACGCTGGGAGTGGGCATTCTCGCTGCTTATAACGCTAGGATAACTCATCTCGAAGATTGCGCAAATGGCGTAGATTTTGGTTGGGGATGCTTTGCATGGTATCGGTTGAAGTTTGTACAGCGTTTGGTTACGCTCTGCACAGCATCGGCTAATGCTCTGCACGGCGTTTGGTTATGCTCTGCACGGCGTTTGGTTATGCTTTGCACGGCGTTTGGTTATGCTTTGCACGGCGTTTGGTTATGCTCTGCACTGCATCGGCTAATGCTCTGCACAGTGTTAGGGGGTGATTGATAGTGTGTAAAATAAAGAACTCGTATCTATCGACTAAAGTGAACGGAAGTGGACGGAAATAAACCAAAGTGGACGAAACTGGACGAAAGTGGGCGAATGGGACTTCCTCAATGTGCTAACTTTGCAAATGCAATCCGAAACACGGATGCGAGAGAGTTGACACAAAGCTCTTGAAGGCGCCAAGTGAGCGGTGGATTACTCTCTGTTTTGCATAACAATTTAATGTTTTTTATTATGGCAGTAAAGTACAGTGTAGCAAAGTTGAATGTGAAGTTGAATGGCAAGTCTTATGAGAAAGTCTATGCCCATGCTCAGGTAAACGAGACCACTTCCTTGAAGAAGTTCTCGCAGTTGATCGCTTCGCAGACCACCGTGTCGAGAGCTGATGTGAGCGCCGTGCTCATCAGTAGCGTGGAGAACTTGGTGATGGAGTTGCAGCGAGGCAACCAGGTGGAGTTCGGAGAGTTGGGCAAGTTCCGCTTGCAGTTGATGAGCGATGGAACGGATACTGCCAGTGACTTTACTTCCGACAATATCAAGGGCGTGCGCATCCAGTTTGTGCCAGGCGATGACTTGTCGGATATGTTCAACCAGATGGAGTTCACTCCTGTGGCATCCCGCCTCGTTCAGAAGGCAGCCCTCAAGGCGGAGAAGACAGGTGCCGCTACGGTGGATATCGCTGAGGCGAAGGCTGCGGCTAGCAAGAAAAACAATGCTGCGGCAGGAGAAGGCGGCAAGGACAACACCGGTAGCGGCTCACAGACTGGCTCAGGCTCTCAGGCTGGTGGAGGCTCTCAGGCAGGCGGCAGCTCTAGCAGCACCGGCGACGAAAACGTCAAGGAATATTAATCTTATAAAAGAAAGGAATGGCAATGACAGAAAAGACTAAACAGACTTGGAGTGAGATTTTGAAGTTCGTAGTGACCGTGATGACCGCCGTGCTCGGCGCATTAGGTATCTCTTCGTGTAGTAGATAGGAGGGCGTGTGACATGAGAATGATTGACATGATAGTGGTGCATTGCAGTGCTACTCGCAGCAATCGCCGTTACCCCCTGGAGCAACTTCGCCACGACCATGTGGCAGTAAACGGTTGGCGTGACATCGGGTATCACTTCTACATCACCCTTGACGGTGTGGTTCATCCTTGTCGCCCGATAGAGCGGATGGGTGCTCACGCCAGAGGCTACAACGCCCATTCCATCGGCATCTGCTATGAGGGAGGACTGAACGAGAACGGTTGCATCGCCGATACTCGCACAGCAGAGCAGAAACAGGCGATGAAGGAGTTGATACTTCGTCTTCACCAGGAGTATCCAAGCATCAAGAAGATCGTGGGGCATCGAGACTTGCCGGGTGTGCAGAAGAGTTGTCCTTGCTTCAATGCTTACCTCTTGCAAGGACTGCTGGAGAAAGAGTAACGTGGGGGATGAAACTCGCTAGGTTATATATAGCGAGAAAATCTCGAATAAAAGAAAAAGTGCGGCCGTGGGTCGCACTTTTTTTATATCTTTGCATAAAATAAGCTGCGCTCAGCAATTTGAAAGCAAGCTTTCATTGCATTCGCTTGCATTATCTTTGCTGGCGTAATCAACAATCGGGGTTCTCGGCGCCTCCTCTAAATCATTAGCAATCATGAATATACCAGCAAGCATTTCTTCATCATCTGTCCCTGGCTTCACCCAGGGACAGAACTCCAATGACATCCCTCAGAGAATGTATAGCAAGTTGGAACTTGCCCAACTTTATTTCCCTGATACCATCGACAAGTCGGTGGCTCGTCGTCACCTGATGGCGTGGATTCAGCAATGTGTACCCTTGTGGCAGAACATCCAGAGGATGGGGTATCGTAAGGGCAGCCAATTCTTCACACCGAGAATGGTGAAGTGCATTGTAGATTATCTGGGGGAACCGGGGTAAAGTATGTAATTATGCTTTAGAGTGTTCCGCCTCGGCTCTTTCTCTTTTCGCCTTCTTCACATCTAATGCGATTTCGGCTTCTCTTTCTAGTTCCGTTTTCATACATTATTTGATTAATGTCATTTTCGACTGCAAATATACGGCAAATTATTGGAAATGGCAAGAGAAAATAGTATATAAACGTTAATACGATGATTGAAGTGTTATCTGATGTTAAACTTGCACATTTTTTCGTCTCCAGATTAAACTTATTGCGATTTTCTCCGTCTTATATAATGATTAGAATTCATAAACTGAACTTTTATAATATCGTGTGAGAACAATAGGTTTTTAGTTAGTAAAAAGGTATGGAAGCGCTCTCTTGTGAAAGAGGGTGCTTTTTTGTTGCTTGCATTTGTGATTTATCATTTATTATTTATCATTTATTTTGTCGTTTGCCATTTTTTTCATACCTTTGTAGCATCAATTCATAAATACAACAGAATGAAAAGAATGATTCCTTTGTTTCTCGCCGCACTCATCGGTGGCTCTTTCACCTCTTGCAGCGAGAAAAAGAAGAGTGATGTCATCATCGCTCCTAAGCCTCAGGCTCCTAAGCCTAAGAAGACCCAGAAGATGAGCGAGTATGAGCAAGCTCGTGACGTGGAGTGGCTCGGCACGACCTACAAGGTGGTGGTGAAGAGAGAGGCTGACAGCAGTTTGCCACTGGCGCAGGGTGACGACAACACCAAATACTACGACAATAAAATCACCGTGCGCATCCTTCGCAAGGACGGCACGGAGTTCTTCAATCGCACCTTCTTGAAATCCGACTTCACAGGCTATCTCGATACCCATACCAAGGAGGCGGGCGCGCTGCTGGGCATCGTCTTCGTCGAGGCGGATGGCGACAACCTCAGTTTTGCGGCTAGCGTGGGCTCTCCCGACATCACCAGCGATGAGTATGTGCCTCTGAAGGTGAAGATCTCTCGCATGGGAGCCGTCTCCGTGGGGAAAGACTCGCAGCTCGATACCGCTTCCGATGATACTCAAGAAGAAGAGGAAGAGGGAGTTTAATTAAATAATAAATGATAAATAATAAAGAATAAAAAGGGGTACGAAAAAAGCTCATCCGATAGCACCGGATGAGCTTTTTTCATATCTTTTAGCTTCGTGCGACTTTTTAGTTTCGTGCAACGAAGCAAGGGGTGTGTCTTAGAACTTCGCCATCTTGATGGCATCAATGGCACATTCATCGCCCTTGTTGCCCAGCTTGCCACCGCAACGGTCCTTAGCCTGCTGCAAGTCGTTGGTGGTGAGCAAACCATAGATGACTGGTATCTCTTGGGTAGCGTTGAGGCGGGCGATGCCGTATGTGACCCCCTGACAGATATAGTCGAAGTGGGGGGTCTCGCCACGGATCACGCAACCGAGGATGATGACAGCGTCATATCCACCGTTGAGTACCATTTGGTGTGCGCCATATACGAGTTCGAAGCTTCCAGGCACGGTCTTCACATGGATGTTCTCTGTGAGCGCACCATGCTTCTCCAGTGTCTTGACAGCTCCGTTGAGCAAGGCACCCGTAATCTCTGGGTTCCATTCAGCCACGACAATGCCGAAGCACATGTTGCTGGCATCAGGGACCTTCGAGAAATCGTAGTCTGACAAATTATGAAGTGCTGTAGCCATATATATCAATAATGTGTAGATGCGTGATTAGTTGGAAGCTCTTTCGATGTACTTGTCAATCTCGCCGCTCTGTACGAGCATAGAGTTGACGTACTTCTTCTTGACGTCCTGGTAGATGCTCAATGCGTCAGCCTTCTTGTTCTGGCTCTCCAAGATCTCACCAGCCTTGATGAGGAATACAGGAGAGAGACTGTTGTTGGTGTCGTCATCAGCCTTGCTGTCTGCCATGCTTGCAGCCTTCTTGAAGGCGCTGACAGCGTCGTCCAACTTGTTGAGGTGAGCGTAAGCATCGCCGAGTGCTGCCTCTGCGGCAGGTGAAATCATCTGGTCGCCCTTGCTGGAGAAAGCGTCGAGGCTCTTCTCTGCCTCAGCCCACTTGCCGAGGTTGGCATAGCAAAGACCGGCATAGAGGTTGGCGAGGTTACCAGCATCTGTGCTGCCATACTCGCTGGCAATCTTGGCGAAACCGATGTAGCCTGCGCCATCACCATTGAGCGCCTGGTCGAACATCTCGTTGTTGAAGTATGTCTGACCTTTGCCCAACATAGTGCTTGCCTTGTCCTCACGAGGACCGGAAATCTGGGTGTTGTAAACGAAAATACCTGCAATAACCACGATGATGGCGGCTAATGCGCCGAGGATGATCTTCTTGTTCTTCAAGAAGAATGCCTCACGAATGTTAAGGCTCTCGCTTTCTGGAGCCTGTACGTTGATGTTTGCCATTTTTATGTTTTGTTTTTTATTATTCTTGCTTGGGGCAGCCTTTGCGTTGACGCATAGCTACACTTTAGGCTGCAAAAATACGCAATTTTATTCACATATTGAAATTTCTTGCCCACTTTTTTCGTTTTTTGCACTTTTTCTGCTAACTTTGCAGTCCAAAAGCTACGTTTACCGTATGATTTTAGAGAATATTTCCATCATCAACTATAAAAACATCAAGGCTTGCAACCTGGAGTTGTCGCCCAAGATCAACTGTCTTATCGGCCATAATGGGGTGGGTAAGACCAACTTCCTTGATGCCATCTATTATCTCTCGTTCTGCCGGAGTGCCTTCAATCCCATCGACTCGCAGGTAATCACTCATGGCGAGGAGTTCTTCATGCTGGAGGGCAACTATCGTAACGACAATGGAGACATCGACAACATCTATTGTGGCATGAAGCGTGGCACCAAGAAGCACTTCAAGCGCAACAAGAAGGAGTACAAGCGACTGTCGCAGCACATCGGTCTCATCCCTCTCATATTTGTCTCTCCCTCAGATACTTCGCTCATCGAGGGCGGAAGCGAGGAGCGCAGAAAACTGATGGACGTGGTCATCTCTCAGTACGACCATTCCTACATCGAGGCACTCGCCAACTACAACAAGGCTCTACAGCAGCGCAACGCTCTCCTGAAGATGGAGGAGGAACCCGACCTTGCCTTGATGGAAATCTGGGAGGGGGAGATGGCTCGCAATGGCGAACTTCTCTACCAGAAGCGTGATGCCTTCGTGAAGGAACTCTTGCCTGTGTTCCAGCGCATCTACCAGCATATTTCGGGCAATCGTGAGGAGGTGCAGTTGAGGTATGTGTCTCATTGTCAGAGAGGGGCGCTGCTGGATGTGATTCAGCGAGACCGGTTCAAGGATCGTGCCGTGGGCTACTCGCTGCATGGTGTGCATAGGGATGACCTGGAGATGTTGATAGGCGACTATCAGATGAAGCGTGAGGGAAGTCAGGGACAGAACAAGACGTTTGTGCTCGCATTGAAGTTGGCGCAGTTTGATTTCCTTCGCCGTACGGTGTCGAACACCACGCCGTTGCTCCTCTTGGATGACATCTTCGACAAGTTGGATGCCCAGCGAGTGGAGGCAATCGTGCAGTTGGTGTCGGGCGACAACTTCGGTCAGATCTTCATCACCGATACCAATCGTGACCATCTCGACCGCATCCTCTCCCGTACTAGTGGCGATTATCGCATCTTCACGGTAGAAGAAGGGGAGGTGAAGATGATAAATGATAAATATTAAATGATAAATTATAAATATTACCTTTATTCTCGTGTTTAGAAGAAAAGTAAGATCGATACAGGAACTGCTCCCTCAGATATTGCGTCATGAGGGACTGGAGACTCCCTTGCAGCAGCAACGATTGTTGTCGGCATGGGATGAGGTGGTGGGGAAGCCCATTGCCCAATATACGGGTGAGCGTTTTATCAAGAACCAGACGCTCTTTGTCAAGGTGTTGAGTCCTGCCCTCCGTGCCGACTTGACGATGGGGCGCAGCCTCCTTGTCAAGAAGTTGAATGAGAAGGCGGGGGGACAAGTCATCTTTGACATCAAGTTTTACTAGGATTTTTAGGCACGGATTACACGGTGTGCCTTTCATATATTATTCCGTACCTAAATATAATTATTCCATGCCTTTTAGCTATCTATAACCTCATTCATGAGGATGTCGTGGCTTTCAAAGGGTATCTCTTGTAACTTCTGAAAGCCGAAACAGACTCCTATCTTATAGACTTCCGTGCCAAGGTTTTTGTCCTCCGTGTCACTCTTATCGACCTCCATACCCCGAAGCTTGGTGAGGAAGCGGTCGTAATACCCCTTGCCTCTTCCGAGCCGATGACCGCCATCATCGAAACTCATGCCGGGGATGATGGCGACTTCTATCTCCGGATATTTCTCTTCAGGGAAGAGCTTGCCGATAGGCTCCATGATGTGAAAACTACCTTCGGCAAGGTCGTGCTTGCCGGTGTATTCCCTGATCGCCATGTCTTTGTCATTGACCACCACTGGCAGGAGGACTCGTTTCCCCTCTGCCACCAACTCGTCTATCCACTCGTGGGTGTTCACCTCGTCGGGCAGGGAATAGTAGAGGAGGAGGGTGTGGGCTGCCATCACCTTCGGATGTTTCCGAAGCTTCGAAATAGCGGAAAGCGACAGCTCCCCAAGTTGGTCTTGGGAGAACTGTCGCTTTCTATTGCGAATCTCTTTTCTGAGTTCTTGCTTGTCCATATTGCTTTCTAAGCTTTCCTAATGTGCTAGAAGTTACTTCTTCTTCTTTTTTGTGAGCGGCTTCTTCGCAACTGCCGCTGGCTTCTTAGGGAAGGCGGCGTTGTTGTGGAAGACCTCCAAGGTATGGCGAATCACTGGGTCATCTTGGTTGATGTACTCCGTCCACGCCTGCTCATTGAGCATATTGTAGATGATACGACCATTGAGGCTTCGCTCCAAGAGCTTATGCGATTTCTTGATGAGCAAGTTGCGGCGCTGCAAGCCATGCTTGTCGGCATAGGTGGCAAACTGTTCCACCAAGTTCTGCTTGTTCAGGTAGTCTGACATCTCCATCATCTCCTTGAAGTTGTTCAGTTTCAGACGGTTGTCGTCGGTGTAGCTGAACGCATACTGGAGGATGAGACCGCTCATGCTTGCCTCCTTGAAGTAAGAGGTCATGCCGAGGGTATCTTCTGGCACGAAGATGTCTGGCGTGATGCCGCCACCACCATATACCACACGTCCTAAGCCTGTATGGTAGGCAGGACCGGTGTGCTTGATGCTGTCTTGTGAGAAGAACTCGCCGTGCTGATAACGGGTCAGGAGGTCTTGCTCATAGTCCTTGTCGTCGCCCATGGTGTAAGGCTTCTGGATGCAACGACCCGATGGGGTGTAGTAGCGTGCGATGGTGAGACGGATGAGGCTGTGGTCTGGGAACTCCAACTGCTGTTGTACCAATCCCTTGCCAAACGAGCGGCGACCGATGATGGTGGCGCGGTCGTTGTCCTGCATCGCACCGGCGAAGATCTCTGCCGATGAGGCTGAACCCTCATTGATGAGCACTACCAATGGTATCTTCTGATAAGAACCCTTGCCATCGCTGAGATAGTCGTGGCGAGGAGACTTGCGTCCCTGGGTATAGACGATCAACTTCTTGTCTGGCAAGAACTCGTTTGCCATGCTCACCGCTGCCGAGAGGTAACCACCGGAGTTGTCACGCAGGTCGATGCAGAGGTTCTTGAATCCCTCCTGTGAGAGCTTCGCCAGGGCGATGAGCATCTCAGGGTAGGTGTTCTCACCGAAGTTCTTGATGCGGATATATCCTGTCTCGTCATCCAACATATAGGATGCGGTGACGCTCTTGGTAGGAATCTCGCCACGGGTGACGGTGAAGGTTTGTACCTTCTTGCTGCCATATCTCACGACGCCTATCTTCACCTTGGTGTCCTTCGGACCCTTCAGTCGGCGCATCGCCTCCTGGTTGGTCACGATCTTGCCCACGAAAGGTTTGCCATCCACGGCAACAATCTTGTCGCCTGCCAGGAGTCCGGCTTTCTCGGCAGGACCATTCTGGATGACGTTCTGGATGTGGATGGTGTCGTCACGGATGACGAACTCCACGCCCACGCCAGAGAACGAACCCTTGAGGTCGTCGGTGGCTGCGGCTGCATCCTTGGCGCTGATATAGACCGAGTGAGGGTCGAGTTCGGCGAGGATGAGCGGTATCGCCTTATCTACCAGCGAGTCGATGTTGACAGCATCGACATATTGGTCGTCAATGAGGTGAAGCAAGTTGTTGAGACGGTTGCTTCCGCTATTGACAATGTTGAGTCGGTTTCCCGAAAAGTGATTCGAGAAAAACGAACCGAGGAAGATACCCACCACGACGCAGATTGCCATGATGATGGGCATGAATCGGTTTGACTTATTCTTGTTACTACTCATGTTTACTAACGTTTAAATTTCTTTCATCTGGATTGAGATATTCCACCTTGATGCCGGCTCTCTCCAGCAGTTCGATGCCTTCGTTGAGTCGGTATTTCTCTGCATAGACCACACGCTTGATGCCCGCCTGGATGATGAGTTTGGCGCACTCGATGCAAGGGGAGGCGGTGACGTAGAGGGTACTGCCATCGCTGTTGTTGCTGCTGCGCGCCAACTTGGTGATGGCGTTTGCCTCGGCATGGAGCACGTAGGGTTTGGTCACATCGTTCTCCTCACAGACATTCTCGAAGCCGCTGGGGGTTCCGTTGTATCCATCGCTGATGATCATCTTGTCCTTGACCACCAAAGCACCTACCTGTCGGCGCTTGCAATAACTGTTTTCTGCCCAAATGCGAGCCATACGAAGGTATCGCAAGTCGAGCTTGGTCTGCTTATCATCCATCGGATTAAATTATATATTATAATGAATAAATCTAATGCCTTCTATGCTAATGAATTCTTCACTGTTCACTCTTCATTCTTCACTCTTCTCTCTTCACTTCATTGCGCTCTAGCAGAGCGTCAATGGTTGGCTCCTGACCTCGGAATCGCTTGTAGAGCGTCATCGGATGCTCCGTGCCACCCTTCGACAAGATGTTGTCACGGAAGCTCTGGGCGGTAGCCTGGTCGAAGATGCCATTCTTCTTGAAGACACTGAAGGCATCGGCATCGAGCACCTCTGCCCACTTATAACTATAGTAGCCAGCGGCATAACCGCCTGCCATGATATGCGAGAACTGCACGGTCATACAGGTGTTTGGCAACTGTGGCATCACGATCGCCTTCTCCCATGCCTTCTTCTCGAATGGGATGATGTCGTCGGTGAACTCGTCCTTCTTCGTGTAGTACGCCATGTCGAGGAGACCGAAACTTACCTGGCGCAAGCAAGCGTAGGCTGCCATGAAGTTGCGGCTCTTCACGATGCGCTCTATCAACTCGTCGGGCAATGGCTCGCCCGTCTGGTAATGGAAGGCGAAGGTGCGGAGGAAGTCCTTCTCCACCGCATAGTTCTCCATAAACTGGGATGGCAACTCCACGAAGTCCCACCATACGTTGGTGCCAGAGAGACTCTCGAAGCGGGTGTTGGCGAACATGCCGTGCAGGCTGTGTCCAAACTCGTGGAGGAAGGTCTCTACCTCGTCCAAGGTCAAGAGGGCTGGCTTCTCCTCGGTAGGTTTGGTGAAGTTCATCACTACACTCACATGAGGGCGCACATTGTTGCCCTTGTGATCGATCCACTGTCCCTGGAACTCTGTCATCCAAGCTCCTCCCTGCTTACCCTTGCGAGGGAAGAAGTCGGCGTAGAAGACGGCGAGATAACTGCCATCCTTGTCGAACACCTCGTATGCCTTCACGTCTGGGTGATAGACTGGTATGTCCTTGTTCTCCTTGAAGGTGATGCCGTAGAGCTTGTTGGCAAGTCCGAACACGCCATCGATCACCTTGTCCAACTGGAAGTAAGGGCGGAGCATCTCGGCATCGAGGTTGAACTTCTCCATCTGCAACTTATGGGAGTAGTAACTGAAGTCCCATGGATTGATGTCGAAGTCGTCGCCCTCCAGTTTCTTGGCAAGTGCCTCTATCTCAGCCACCTCCTTCACGGCGGTAGGCTTGTAGGCGGCGATGAGGTCGTTCAAGAGTTGATATACGTTGTCGATATTCGTAGCCATACGATGCTTCAGCACGTAGTCGGCGTAGGTATCGAAACCGAGCAACTGGGCTAGCTCACGACGCAGGTTGACGAGTCGCTTGCATATCTCCAGGTTGTTGGAATCATTGTCGTGGATGCACTCCGTGTTGCGTGCCATATACATCTCCTTGCGCAGTTCACGCTGGGTGGAGTAGGTCATGAATGGGGAGTAGCTAGGGTAGTCGAGCGTGAACACCCATCCCTCTTGCTCCTTCTCCTTGGCGTTCTGTGCGGCAGCGGCGATGGCGGTCTCTGGGAGTCCGTCGAGCTGTGCCTTGTCGGTGATGTGGAGGGTGTAAGCCTTGTTCTCCTTCAAGAGGTTCTGTGAGAACTGGAGGGTGAGCATGCTTGCCTCCTCGGTCAACTTGCGCAACTTCTCCTTGCCTGCCTCGTCGAGCAGGGCACCGCTGCGTACGAATCCGTCGTAGCTGGTATCGAGAAGCATCTGCTCCTCGGCGGTCAACTCACGGTTGGGATGGTCGTGCACGAACTTGATGCGCTCGAAAAGTCGCTTGTTGAGCGTGATGTCATTGGCATGCTTGGTCAATATCGGACTCATCTTCTGTGCCAACGCCTCCAACTCATCGCAGGTCTCTGCACTCATCATGCAGGAGAACACGTTGGATACACGGCTGAGCAAGTCGTAATAATGCTCACCCTTGTCGGTGTCAACACGAGCGATGGTGTTCTCGAATGTAGGTTCTGCTGGGTCGTTGACCAACTTGTCTGTCGCCTCGTCATCTCGGCGGATTCCCTCCATGAAAGCCTCCTCGTAATCCTCCAAACGGATACGAGTGAATGGCACCGTGTCGTGCGGTGTCTGGTAGGGTTCAAAAAATGGGTTGATACGTTTCTCTATGTTCTTTTCGTCATGCATACTAACTTTGTTTAATTTTTAGCTGCAAAGTTAGCAAAAAAAGCCGTGAATAGAGAAGGTTACGGGTGGTTTTTAACTAATATTACTTTCGCAAGTGGGAAGTTAAGGGAATTTAAAGGGAACTTCCCATAAATTCCCTCTTCAGTAACTTTTCCAAAGCCGGAATGGTGATGCGCTCACGGTGGAGCTGGAGCAAACCTTCATCCTGCAGGTGGTTGAGTGCTCTGGAGACATCGAGTCGGCTGTCGTTCACTTCCTCCGCTATCCTCTTCATCTTGACACGGATAATCTTCTCGCCTCCGAGTCGAAGACAATGGAACTCGAAGAAGCGTATGATGCGCTCCTCCAACGACTTAGGGGGAACACGGAGCAGGCGGCGGTTCAGTTTTTGCGATTGCGCCGAGATGAGGTTGATGAAGTTGATGCGGAAGATTTGGAAGAGTCCGGAGAGCTTGAGTATCTCTTGCTTTTCGAGGCGCATGATGCTACAGTCGGTCTTGGCGATGTAGGTGTGGGTGAACCGCTGGTTGAGTCCGAAGATGGTCTCAGCCTGGAATATCTCTGGCGCACTGATGTCCTCCTCGATGCTGTAGCCATGGTCGTCGGCTTCGGTCACCACTTGGATGTCGCCCGTGAGCAGGAAGTAGAGCGACAGGCAGCGTTCGCCCTCTTCGACGATGGTCTGACCCTCAGCGATTTTCTGAAAGTCAAACCTCGCCTTGCCTGCCGCCTCGTGCAAGTCGTTGCGGCTCATGCCGAGGAAGAGGGGCAGGGAAAGGAGGATATCGTATAAACTGTTGTCTGCCATGTCGAGGAGTAAAAAATACTTTACGGATTGGCTCTACTGTGCTAGAATCTTCTTCATCGAAGGCGAATACCAAACCTGGTTCTTGCCTTTCGCATCCGAGTAGATGAGGTAGGCGAGGAGGTCGGGATGCTTGGCGAGTATCTTCTGCGCTCCATCAAGACCCAACACCATGAATGAGGTGGCGTAGGCGTCGGCTGTGGCGCAAGTGTTGGCTATCACCGTGGCTGACAGGATGTTGTGCTGCACAGGATAACCGGTCTTTGGGTCGATGGTATGGGCATACTTCTTGCCGTTCTTATAATAGAAGTTGCGATAGTTGCCGCTCGTCGCCATCGCCTTGTCGGTGACGTTGAGCACGGTCTGTAGTTCGGTGCTGTTGTTGAGGGAGTCATCGGTAGGCTTGTTGACACCGATGCGCCATGGCACACGCTTGTCGCTGTTGCCATGGGTCACCACCTCGCCACCGATCTCCACCATGAAGTTCTCGATGCCTTTCTTCTTGAGGAATCGAGCCACCACATCACTGCCATATCCCTTGGCGATGGCAGAGCAGTCGAGCATGGTGTTAGGATTCTCCTTCTTCACGTGTCCATCCACGAGTTTCACCTTGTGGAAGCCCACGATGGCTTTCAGGCTATCTACGGCTTCCTTGCTAGGCATCTTGCCCTGCTTGAAACCGAATCCCCAGGCATTCACCATCGGGGCTACGGTGATGTCGAAGGCACCATCGGTCTCCTGCGATATGTCTTCAGCCAGGTCGAACACTTCCTGGAACATATCGTTGACCTTCACCTCCTCGTTGCGGTTGATGCGGGAAATGATGGATGTCTTGTTGAAAGGCGAGAGCGAGTTATCTACCTTCTGCAGCTCCGCCTCTATCTCTTTCTGGTAGTTCTCATCGCTCTGGTAGGTGATGTGATAGATGGTTCCGAAGACGAAACCCTCGTCGTGCTGATATGGTGTAACGTGTTGCTGGCGAATGATATAAATGGTGCCGAGTACCAAGACTAGGAGAAACGGCAGTTGCCAGAGAAGCTTCTTTTTATTCATAGGGGACTTTATTTGGGGTTTAATGGAAATTTAAGAGAAGTTAATTTGCTTAGAACTCATACCCGATGTTGAAGGTTCCGCCGAGGCGCGAACTTCCTTGCTTGCCGAAGCCCGGCACATACCATGCCTTGCCGATGTCACCTTCCTTGTGGGCGATGCGTCGCTTGTATCTCACGCTCCATCCCATTCGGATAGGTCCCCATATCTTCACGTCGATGCCGAAGCAACCCTCCAACCAGTGACAGTTGCAGGATACATCCTTGGCAGAGTAGGGAGTGGTGGTTCCCCAGATAGGGTCGGTGATGTCGGGACCCTCTACATCATACTTGTAGGTGGTGAAGGCGTAGCGCACACCACCATAGAGGCGATAGATGTCGTGCTTGTTGCGCAAGAGATTCCAATCGACACCGATACGAGCGTATGGCGCACAGGTCTTGTAGTGCAGGTTGGTGCCATCGTCGGTGGCATCCGCCTTGCCATAACCCAGTTCGAGCACAGGGAAGTACTTGTCTTTCAGATTGATGCGCAAGGCTGCCTCGTACTGACCGTAACTGCCCAGTACCATTTGTCCCAAGCCGATGGCATCCACGCTTACCGCCATGCCTCGGAAAAGAGGAACGGTATCGGGCTGTTCCACCATCTTCTTTGCCTTGGACTGGGCACGGGCTGGCATCGCTACAAATAGCATGCTAATCGCGAGTGCCGAAATATATGAGGAAATGCGTCTTCGTTGCATCGAAATTTACGTCTTTATGGTTGATGACTATGGAGTCGATGAGATGCTGTGTCGTCTTCACGCCAGTGATGGTGTGGAAATAAGACGGGCTGCAGTCGATGGACTCGAAATGTGGCTGGTTGTCCTTGGCGACGATCACCGTGTCCTTGAACACTCGCTCCAGGCGGTCTTGCACCTCGAAGTATAGGGTGTCGGCAGAATTGGCGTAGCTCATCGGCAGGATGAAGCTATCTACATTCTCGTCCTTGTTGATGAGAATGCTGTCCTCGCCGTCTCGCTTCGTGGTCGATACGGTCATCGTGCAACCGGTAAGCTCCGTCACGGTGCCGTCCAACTTATACTTTGTATAGACGGTATTGTTGAGCGGACAGTCGAGCGTGGAGCATCCCACCATCGTGAGGATGGTCAACAGGAGGATAGGGATTATTTTCCGCATCTTATCTCTTTTTCTATTTGATAATCATTACGGTTAGGGTTCTGGCGGCTGATGAGGTCGCCGAGGAATCCTGCCAGGAAGAACTGACTGCCCAGCAACATCGCTGTGAGGGCGATGAAGAAGTATGGCGAGTCGGTGATGAGGTGACCGTAGATGCCATTGTGCAAGTCGATGAGCTTGTCAACGCCCAAGCCGATGAGGGCGAGGAAGGCGATGAAGAAGACCACGCTGCCCAGGAATCCGAACACGTGCATTGGCTTCTTGCCGAAGTTGCTCAGAAACCAGAGGGTCATCAGGTCGAGATAACCATTGACGAAGCGGTTCCAGCCCATGAACTTCGATTTGCCAAACTTGCGTGCCTGGTGGTGTACGGGTTTCTCGCCGATCTTGTCGAAGCCGGCGTTCTTGGCGAGGTATGGGATGTAGCGATGCATCTCTCCATACACCTCGATGTTCTTGACCACGTCACGGCGATACGCCTTCAGACCACAGTTGAAGTCGTGGAGGTTGTGTATGCCGCTCACCTTGCGTGCGGTGGCGTTGAAGAGTTTGGTAGGGATGGTCTTGGAGAGTGGGTCGCCCTGCTTGCGGTTCTGCTTGTAGCCGGAAACAAGGTCGTAACCTTCCTTCTTGATCATCTGGTAGAGGGCTGGTATCTCGTCGGGAGAGTCCTGGAGGTCTGCATCCATGGTGATGACCACGTCGCCCTGTGCCTCCTTGAATCCGCAGTAGAGGGCAGGGCTCTTGCCATAGTTGCGGCGGAACTTGATGCCCTTCACGTTCTCCGACTTCTCGGCTAGCTCCTCTACCACCTCCCATGAACGGTCAGTGGAGCCATCGTTGACGAAGATGACCTCAAAGCTGAAGTCGTTGGCTTTCATCACTCGCTCTATCCAGGCGTAAAGCTCTGGGAGTGACTCTTCCTCATTATATAGAGGTACAACTACTGTTATATCCATTGTATGTTATTGTTGATTTACGAATGATTGTTGGTTTCTGCGCTTTCTGCTCATCAGTGCGGCGATCAGCGGACTGAGCACGGTGCCCACGATGATCTCGGTGATCATGAAGGTGGCAGCCCATCCCACGGGTTTCATCATGGCGAGTGCCTCGATGATGGTGTTCACCTCCGCCTGTGTCAGGTTATAGCTCTGGAGTATCACCTTGTAGCTCTCCATCAGGGTGTTGATGAACACGCTGGTGTTGAGGAACTTAAACCAGAGAAACTGCACGATGGTGAGGAGCAGTGTGGCATTGAAGAAGGTTTGCCAACAGTAGAAGAGGCTCCTGCGGAAGGAGATGCTTCCCTCCAAGGCTTCGTCGCGGAATGCCTTGAGTCGTCGTGCCACCACGAAAGGAGTGCTGAGTGCCAGGATGTTGGCGAAGATCCCCCATAGTGCGTGGGGTGGGAAAACCGACCACATGGTGAGGGCGAAACTCGCTATCCATACTGCGCCAAGGATGGCACCGTCTTGTCGGGCAAAAGCCCTTGTCTGTACTAACTTTATAAAGTCTATCATTTAATCAAATATATATTATCGTGCAAAAGTACACAATTTTCCCCATATAGTAGGAATATTAGGGATAAATTTATATATTTTTTGATTTCGGCATATTCTTCCTTTCTCCTGATTGTCATGATTTTTGCCATATAATCGTATGAAGGGTATAGGTAGTGGAGCGTCATTTCCAGGTTTGTGGAAAATATCTCTCTGCCTAGGGGATATTTCATACCTAACTAGGTAGGAATTTTTCTCTGCCTAGGAAAAAATGAAAGTGGTACTAGGGCGGAAAAAGTGGGTAGTAACCCAAAAATGAGCGAAGGGTGATGGAAGAGGGTGTGGATAGTAATAAAAAATGATAATAACAAAAAAGAGAACCTTCTAGAAGAAAGTTCTCTTTTTGAGCCTCTTGTCGGATTCGAACCAACGACCCCGAGATTACAAATCACGTGCTCTGGCCAACTGAGCTAAAGAGGCGGGTGGACAAGCGATTCATATCGCACCGCTACAACCAAGTACCCTTGCTATGTTCCCATCCTGGGGGATTCCGAGGGAGCTGGTCGTATGAGACTTGTCCGTCTCATTGCTTTTAAGCGGGTGCAAAGGTACTGCTTTCCTTTGAACCTACCAAATATTTCGGAAGAAATCTTCGCTTCGTTAACGTTTCTTTAGAAATCTACCACCGTGATTCCGGCTCCGCCGAACTGCACATGCTCATCGGCGTAGTGCGTCACGTTAGGGATGCTGCTCACATATTGACGGATGAGCTGTCGCAAGATGCCATTTCCCTTGCCATGGAGGATGCGGACACGAGGCATTCCCACGAGGATGGCATCGTCGATGAAGTGCTGCACGGCATTGAGAGCCTCGTCGCCACGCATACCACGTACATCGAGATCTTGATGGAAATTGCTCTTGTGGGCATCGATGGTCTTGCGAGTCTCCTTGCTGATGCCGTAGGAGGCGAGGCTCTCCTTGCGCTCCTCGGTCTTGTCCTTCTCGGTGCTCTCGGTGGCGTGCTCCAGTCGGTTGAGGCGCATCTTGGTGCGCATACCTCCGAACACGGCGGTAGCCATGTCGCCCGTGATGCTCTCTATCTTGCCCACGGTGGTGAGGCCCTTGATGCGCACGGTGTCGCCAGCCTTCAACTCACGGTTGTTGTCGGTCTGCGACTTGTTCTGTGCATTGCGAAGAGCGGCAGCTGCTTTCTCTTGGTTTTGTGCCTTTTCCGCCTTGCGCTTGGCATGGCGCTCCTTGCGCTGCTGTATCTGAGCTATCTTGCGAGCTATCTTGTCGTCGTTCTCCTTGGTGTCTATCTCCTGCATCTCCTGCTTGAAGGCATCGAGCTCCTGGCGGATGCGCTTGGTCTCCTCCTTCTCCGCCTGATTCTCACGGATCTCTCGGATGGCGTTCTCTATCTTCTTGTTGCTCTCCTTCAGGAGTTCCTCGGCTTGCTGCTTCGCCTTGGCGAGAATCTGCTTGCGACTCTTCTCGATCTCCTCGATGTCGCTCTCATACTTGGAGATGGTCTTCTCCATATCCTTCTCACGCTGATGGATGCTCTGTCGCTTGTTCTCCCAGTATCGCTTGTCTCTCACGATGTCCTGCAGGTACTTGTCGCTCTGGATGTACTCGGAACCGACGATGTCGGAAGCCTCCTTGATGACTTCCTCAGGCAATCCTATCTTGCGGGCGATCTCGATGGCAAAAGAAGAACCGGGGCGACCGATGGCGAGCTGGAAGAGTGCCTTCATCTCGTGGCGGTCATAGAGCATTGCTCCGTTTGCCACGCCCTCATGACTGTCGGCGAAGTGCTTCAGGTTCTGGTAGTGGGTGGTGATGACACCGTATGCCCCCTGCTTGCAGAATCGGTCGAGCACTGCCTCGGCGATGGCTCCACCGATGCCAGGCTCCGTACCCGTACCAAACTCATCGATGAGGATGATGGTGTTGCCGTTGGCTGCCTTCATCATGTTCTTCATGTTGAGCAGGTGGGAGGAGTAAGTACTCAGGTCGTTCTCCAAGCTCTGTTCGTCGCCGATGTCTATCATGATGTTCTGGAAGACGCCGGTCTTCGAACGCTCGCTCACAGGGATGCTGAGTCCGCACTGGAGCATGTACTGCAAGAGACCCACGGTCTTCAGGCAGACAGACTTACCGCCGGCGTTAGGACCGGAGATGATGAGGATGCGCTTGTCTTGTGTGAGGGTGATGTCGAGAGGTACCACCTTCTCGCCCTTCTTCTCCAATGATTGTTGCAAGAGGGGGTGGATGGCACGTATCCAGTCGATGTGTGGATGGTCTTCCACCTCAGGCTCTATCGCCTTCTGTATCTCGGCGAGTTTCTGCTTTGCTTGGATGAGGTCTATCTTGGCGAGGAAGCGGTAGCTGTCCATGATCTCACGGGTGTAAGGGCGCAACTTGTTGGTAAATTGGGTGAGGATGCGGATGATTTCCTTGCGTTCCTCTCCCTCCAGCTCACGCACTCGGTTGTTGGCCTCCACCACCTCGGTCGGTTCGATGAAGACGGTCTTTCCGGTAGCGCTCTCATCGTGTACGATACCCTTGATTTTCTTCTTCAGGGTAGGGATGACAGGGATGACGAGTCTGCCGTCGCGCAGGGTAGGGGTGACGTCTTTCTCCACCACGCCCTCGCTCTGTGCTGAGCGCAATATACTATATAAGGTACGGGAGATGCTACCCTCGGTCTTGGCGAGTTCACGGCGAATCTGGAGCAGTTCGGGTGTGGCGTTGTCACGTATCTTGCCAAACTTGTCGAGTATCTGGTCGATCCGCTGCACGATTTGTGGGAAAGTCACGATGTCCTTCGCCAGGAGGTGGAGGCTAGGGTAGGTGTATTTCTTCTCCCTGCGCCATCCGTCGTTTTCCTCGGCGTGGCTCTCGTCCTCGTCGCTATGGTTGAGTATCTTCACGATGCTGTCGATGGTGGAGAGGGAGCGTCGGAGGTCGAAGAGCTCGTTCTCCTCCAGGTGAGTGTTCTCGATGCGGATGCGAACGATGCTTTCACGTACATCGTAGAAGTATTGCAGCGGGAAGTCCTCCACCTCCAGGATGAGGCGACGGAACTCACGCACTTGCTTGAGCCATTCGTTCACCTGTTCGGCATCATCGCTGAATGCCATCTTCTCCACCTGTTCCTTGCCTAGTGTGGAGAGACATCGCTCACGGAGCATGTTTCTGATCTCGTTGAATCCTATCTTTTGTTCGAAGTTGTCTGGGTATATCATGTGTTGTGATGTCTATATTTTGCCTTGTTTTCCACTGCGTTTTGCAGTGTTTTTCTCTTTGCTTTTTCGTAAAGCGTTGCAAAGGTACTGCTTTTTTGCTGATAATCAAGCTATTAATAGCTAAAAATGCTAAAATCCAAACATATAAGTCGTTGAATATTGATAAAATCCAAACAAACAACGGTCGAGACCGAAGTCCCGACCGTCACCTTGTTATATATAATACTGCTTTTCTGAAAAGTTATCTACTGTGATGTGGATGGCTTAGAGGTCGAAGTCGTCCCATGAAGTCCATGGGACGTAGTGCTTAGACATCTCTGAGACGTTATCGTTGGCATCACTACTACCTGTATATTCTGATGAACTACCACCTGCGAAGACATCAGTTCCCTGGCTGTTGGCTTGGTTCCGCTTGGTTGACGCAGGGTCGCTACCTGCCAGAATATGAGATTCCTCTGTGAGGAGTGTGCAATAGGTATATGGTTTGATATATGTTTTCATCTTACATGATTTTTTACTAGTTCTGTATTCTTTTATTTATTGTTTGGACTTCCCCTGCCTTAGGATGAGCAGGGAACTTGCTGAGGCTTCCCTTACTTGGCAAGGTACTTGCGACCGTTCTTGATGACGATACCCTTATACGACTCGTCAACTACTTGACCTGCTAGGTTGTAGATGCGACCGTCATTGTTGTTTTCGTCAGTGCGGATGTCGCTGATGCCTGTGGTGCTACCCTCTACGAAGAGGAATACCTTGGAGTTATTGGTATCGGTAGGAGAGTGCAACTTGTTGTTCTCCTCTGCGCTCCAACCAGGGAAGTAGAAGTAGGCACGGAAACCAGGGAACTTTGAAGTACTGCCAGATTTGAGATACTTCAAGTAGTTGCCTGTGGCTGTGCTGATGAACTGATACTTCTGGCTACCATTGTCAGAGATAGGAGTGGTAGTGAGGTTACCATCTTCCTTTTCTGTATATTTCTTGCTACCATAAAGACCACGGAAGTAGAAGTCGCCATTAACAACGTTGTTGTTGATATTGCCTTTAATCTGGTGAGGAGGTACGACTGTGATGGTCTTCTGTCCGATGTGTGCATAATAGCTCTTATCTTCCTTGATCAAATCTTGTGGAGTTTTGACTCTTGTGCCATCTTTGTCAGTTATGGTATATTTGATGTCTGTTCTTTCGCAAGCAGTCTGTTTTCCAGTAGCCTTGAATAAATATGGCATACCCTCGGTAATGTTCAAGTCGCTGACTTTCTCAAAAACAAGGTTGTTGTCATTGACAGTGCCAATCTTAGTCAATCTACCATTGTCTTGTTGTTCACCAGCCCATTTTGGTGCAGCCAAGGCAGTAAGATCGCAGCCGAAGGCTGTCTTAAACTCCTCTTTGGTCAAGTCGAATGGGAAGCAAAGTGTACCCCAAGCATCAGCTGCTGTATTTACCAACTTAGTGCGGTGAACATATACATCTACTTCATCATCGAATGCTCCTGCGTTTACCAAGTCATCGATACGCTTCTCGTCATCATTCTCGTCAAGATAAATCTTGTTGATTTGGAAGAAGTTATTTTTAAGGACGATTAGCTTTGATTCACTACTGTTTCGTTTTACAAGAATGCCTTCGAAAACACCTGTTGTTCCTACATAGTTATCAAGATTTACATCTATCTGTGAACTATTGAAATAAATTCGATTTGTCTTGTTTGAAGTTTTTGTATTTTCAGTTAAAACAAGATAATATTCCTTACCATTCTTTTTTATTGTACCGGGAACTTCGATGATAGAGTTGAGATAAACACCAAATGAAGAAGTTACTATGTTGTTAACATTGTTGTTGGCAATTGTGTTGACATCATTAATTTTTGTGTATGGGTATGTGGCAGGAATATCTCCGTTTGCGCAGCCAGTATTGTCAACTGTTAATTTTGTTGTATAGTCATTTGCAGACCCCATAATATTCCAAAAGCATGGAATGCCACTTTCTCCCTCATTGTAATCACCAGAAATTGCTCCTATAAGTTTAGACCCTATTGCAATTTCATCTTGTGATGGTAATGTTGTTCCTTCTTTCAAGTTTGCTCTTGAAATCCACAAACCTCGATTGGAATTATCAATAATGAAGAATGAATTTATAAATTTTTCATCTTTTATGTCAGGGTCAGCTTTTTTCATAACGGCAATAACTGTTGCAGGATTATTATTATCAAATACAATAGTGATGTCGTCTAATGATTTGTTTTTGTCTTGTGCGGCATGTCTTACATCGGCAATGCTCTTAAAAACTTTTGTTGAAGAACTAGCATTACTAGCCACATTCACGTCAACAACACAGGTTGCTGCATTATAATTATCATTTCCCTCAAAAATAACATTGATACTAGCTGTACCAGCTGCCTTTGGAGTTACTGTTCCATCGCTAGCAACTGTAACAATACCTTCTGGATATACGGTAAAGCTATATGTCAATCCGCTGATGGTATTTTCTTTGGCATCTTTAGCAATAATATCGAGGTTTTTTGTCACATTTGGATTAGCCATATCGAGTTTGATAGAACTTGCAGACAAGGTAATGTCTTTCTTTGTGTTCGCATCCTTTTTGTAAGTGTAAGTTACATTTGTAACTGCACTCTTGTAAGTTTGACCATTTACATCTTTAGTCGCATACGCAGAGATATAGCGGTTACCAGTCTTGTTGATAATATCGGTAATGGTGGCCTTGTTAGAATTCTCTTTCTTTACACCCTGGTTCTTGTCGATGTCTTCAACAGTTGTGTAAAGCTTGCTGGTGCTTTTTACATACACGATGGAACAACCCTCATCAGCAGTGATGACTGGCATGATGGTTCCATCATAATCTTGGCTTCCAGGGTTGATAGTTGGCTTGTTCACGGTTTGTGCCCAAGTCTGCACGAATCCCATCACTATCATACATACGATAGCGAATAGTCTTGTAGATGTAAATCTTTTCATCTTTTTACTTGTTTAAGAGTTTATATATACGTTTTATTTTTCCTTATTATTGTTAAATCTGCTGCCACCGAAATGGCTACATATTATCTTTTGCGGCTGCAAAATTACTAATAATTGATAAAAACACGTAAAAACTTGCATATAATTTGCAAAAAATAACGAAAACGTTTGCGAACACAGTGCTTGACAAATGATGAAATGGGAGATTTGCTGCTCCAATGTTTATAAAATCTTAAAAGATGAGGCTATATGGTGGTAGGTTGGAGATTTTGATATATCTTTGCAACCAATATCAACAGAAACCTATTTTGTATGTAGGCTCATGGAGCGAAAGAAAGAACAAACAAACTGAAATACGACTTAAAAACAAACTACTGATTCAAGATGAAAACAAACTCTTTGTGGAAGACATCCCTCATCGGGGTGTGTCTGCTTGCCTCATGGCAGGCTGATGCCAAGGACTACTACTTGGCGCCAGGCGGTACCGGCAACGGTATGGCAATCGACAAACCTTTCGGCGACCCTATCAAGGCATTCGCCGCTCTGAAGGCTGGTGACATCCTCTATGTGAGAGGTGGCACCTATCATCTCTCGAAGACCATCAACGTGACGCAGACGGGTACTGCCGATAATCGTATCTGTGTCTTCGCCTATCCCGGCGATACTGAGCGACCTATCTTCGATTTCTCTGGTCAACCTCGCTCCACTTCGACCGAGGCTTCCACCTATCGTGGCATCATGCACAAGATAGGTGCCAACTACTGGCATTATCGTGGGCTCGACATCTGCAACTCCGCCGACAATGGCATGAAGCTCGAAGGCTCCTACTGCGTGGTGGAACTCTGCCGCTTCTATGGCAATGGGGACACCGGTTTGCAGCAGGGATTCGGAAAGGATGGTAATGGCAACAACACCCGTAACCAAGAATATAAATATGGTAGATACAACATCGTCGTCAACTGTGATGCCTATGATAACTATGACCCATGGACGAATGGTGGCAATGCCGATGGATTCGCCATCAAGCTCTATCCTGGTCCAGGCAATGAGTTCCACGGATGCCGTGCTTGGCATAACTCCGATGATGGCTGGGACTTGTATTACACCGCTTTCCCTATTGTGGTGGATAACTGTTGGGTGCTCAAGAATGGCTTTGACAAGGGTAATGGCAATGGCTTCAAAATGGGCGGATGCAAGCAGGGAGGCACTTCCGTAGGTGCTCATGTGTTCAAGAACTGCATCGCCGCCTTCCATCCGAAGAAGGGATTTGACCAGAACCATCATCGTGAAGGCTCTTATCTTATCAATGACCTCTCCTTTGGCAATGGTATCAATTATGGGTATAATATGGAAGCTCCCGACTATGGTAATTGGGTGCTGCGCAACTGTGTGGGATTTGCGTATGGTTCGCAGAAAATGGAACGTAACTCAGCCTTCACAGAAAAGCCTGACATCGACTTCTGTACTTGGACAACGCTCGATAATACCAATCCTTTGGGTGAGAAGGCTAGCACATCTGGCACTACCTACTCAAAGATAGTCAATGACTATAGTTCTGAGTATGAGGACTTAAGCTATGAGACTGCCATCGGACCTCGTCAGGCAAACGGTGAGTTGCCACAGAAGTTCGGCAGACTGAAAGCTGGCAGCAAGTTGATAGATGCAGGTACACCAATAACCGACTTCAAGACGGTGGATGCGCACAAGAATCATTACAACTATTCCGACAATGCCCCAGACAATTGGTCTGTCACGCTCAATATCCCTTACGTGGGCAAAAGTGCCGACTATGGTCCATACGAGTATGGTGGCGATGACAATGCCTATACCCTCGTGATGCCTAAGAACGATGGCACATTGGAGGATGAGGCTGTGGATGATACCGATGATGGCAAGTACTATCAGGTGGAGACCGTGGTCAACGACTATCTCTTCCAGGACGAGGTGATAGCTGACAACGTGAAGAAATATATCACGGGTGGCAATGCTGAGGGTGTGAAGCCTAGATATTACGGCAAGCTTTCCAGTGGAAAGGGTAGTGTGGAGTATGTTGATGAGAATACGACTCCTGGCAAGAAATACGGAAGTGCCTCATACGGTGCTTATTATCTGCCAAAGACTACCAATGTGGAGTTCACCCTGTCTTCTCTGGCTCAGATGCAGTCGAATATCTATTGCACGGGTGGCAGAACGCTCAAGATAGACTGGAAGTATGTGGATGGCTCTGGTAATGGTACTGCATCAGTTAATCTCAGCGAAGGTGTAGCATTGGTTGACATCGCTTCCAAGATAGGCAAGGTGGAGAAGAAGCCTATCATCATCACCTTGACCAATGTGGAGAAGGGCGATATGTATCTCACCGACCTCACCCTCGGTGTATATCAGGAGATAGACGAGGATGGCAATGTCGTCAATGGCATCAGTGATGTGAAGTACGATGAGGCTGCTTCTGCTAAGAAGTATCAGTTGTATCAGACCAGCAATGGCTTGATCGTGTATGGCGAGATAGCTCAGTTGCAGGTATATGGCATGGGTGGACAGAAGGTTGCGGAAAGCAAAGGCTCACAGTTTGTCAACCTGTCTGGCATCAGCAATGGCGTATATGTCGTGAAGATTATCGCCAAGGATGGCAGTCGTGCTGCCCAGAAGTTCTTGAAGAAATAAAGTTTCATCCCTTGCTTTGCATCTGCTCGGCAAATTCCTTCGGGAAGATGCCGAATTCCTTTTTGAAGCACTTCGAGAAGTATTTCGGGGTGTTGAAACCGACCCTTACAGCCAAGTCGTTGATGAGGATGTCGGGATCGCCCTCCAGGATGCGCTTCGCCTCCTTCATGCGGATGGAGGTGATAAACGCCACGATGGTCTGACCCGTTGTCGCCTTCACCTTATTATATAATGTAGAGCTACCCATCGCCATGTCGTAGGCAAACTCGTCACGGCCATATTCCGAATTGCTGATGTTCTTGATTACTAGTTCCGTGGCACGCATCACGAAGGCCTGGTCTGGGTTGCTGAGGTGCGACTTCTTCTGGTTGTCACCCTCCTGTTTACCTTTTCCCATGCCGCCTTTGACAGAGGCTGACTGGGCTGCCAAAGCCACCTCGCTCTCCACCTTCTCTATCACCTTCTTGCGGTTGTCAAGGATGGCGTTGATGCGAACCTCCAACTCCTCAAACTTGAATGGCTTGGTGATATATCCGTCTGCACCGATGCTGTAAGCCTCCGTCTTGTCCTCCTCCTTGTTCTTGGCAGTGAGAAGGATGACAGGCAACTGCCAGAAACTCTTGTCTTCCTTGATGCGCTTGGTCAGTTCGATACCATCCATCACCGGCATCATTACGTCGCTCACCACGAGGTCGAGATTCTCCTTCATGATGATGTTCATCGCCTGCTTGCCGTTCTTGGCGGTGAGCACATGGTAGTTCTTGCTGAGCACCTGGAGCATGAGCGCCAACAACTCCTCGTTGTCTTCCACCACGAGAATCTTGCTGGAGTTCTTGCGGATGAAGATGGAGGTGTGGATAGGGTTGAGCTTGTGCTCCGTCTGTTCCTTCTCCTCCTTGGCTTGCTGGATGGCAAGGTCGTTGGTCTTTCTGCTGCTGCCCGAAGTGTCTATCTCCGTGTCACGGTAGTCGCCCTTGTGATAAGGCAGGTTGACCGTGAAGGTGGTTCCCTTGCCCTCCGTGCTCTCGCAGAGGATGTCGCCATGGTGCAGTTTCACTAGGTCGTGGGTCAACGACAGTCCGATGCCAGTGCCCGGCATGTTCTGCTGACGGTAGTCGCCATCGAAGAAGCGGGTGTAGAGATGCTTCAACTTCTTCTTCGACATGCCGATTCCATGGTCTTGGATAGAAATTGATGCCACCTCCTTGTTAAGCGACAGCGAGACGGCAATTTGCCCCCCCGTATTGTTGTACTTGATGGCGTTTGACAAGAGATTATAGAGAATCTTGTCCAACTTATCCGCATCAAACCATGCGCTGCAATCGCCCTTAGGATAGTTTTCTGTGATGGTAATCTTCTGATGCTCAGCCATCGGACGGATACCCTCGCAAGCATTCTTGACGAACAAGCCGATGTCGCCACGGCTCACGAGCAACTTCAACTGTCCTGCCTGCGACTTTCTCACTTCGAGTATCTCTCGTAGGAGTCGGGTAGTGCGGTTGATATTGCTGTCCATCACGTAGTAGTCCTCCTCATATTGCGGAGCCATGCTCTTGAGCTTGTAGATGGTAGCCGAGATGACCGTGAGAGGGGTGAGCAACTCGTGGGTGATATTGGTGAGTATCACGCCCATCTGCAGGCTGTTGCGGGTCTTCAAGCGTTCTTTGTACCATCGCAAGGCGGCAAACAGTCCCATGATGAGCATCAGGATATAGATCATGCCTGCCCATCGTGAGGCATACCAAGGCGGCAAAACCTTGATGGTGATGGTGTATGGCAACTCCTGCCACTGACCATAACTGTCGGTGGCTTTCACGTGCAAGCGATAGGTGCCCGAACTCAAGTTCTGGAAGGTGGCACGGTGCAGTTCGCCATTGCAATACTGCCAGTCGTCGTCATAACCATCTAGTCGATAAGCATATACGTTCTTCTTGGCATTGCCGTAGGTGAGGAGTGCAAACTCGATGTCAAACTTCTTCACGCTCGATGGAATCTCGATGCGCTGGGTGTAGGCAGGAGTCTCCTGTGAGATGTCTTCACGCAGGGTAGAGTCGAGTTTGGCGTATGGCTCATCGTCGATGAAGAGGTCGGTGATGACCAGCTTGGCATTCTGGTGATGTCTTTTCCCCATGTTGGGCGTAGGAACGAAGGAGAAGAAGCCCGTCTTGCTTCCGAAGAAGAGTTCCTTTCCCCATCGACAGCTCACGTTGGGCGAGAAGAGCAAGTCGCCCAATCCATCCTCTTGGGTGTAATAGGTGATGTTCTGAGGCTGATTTCCGTCTTTGTTCCATACGATATTGGCTAGCGACTTGCCAGTGGTCAACCATAGGCTTCCATAGCTGTCTTCTTCCATTGCCATCACACGGTCGCCCGAAAGATGGTAAGCCTTGTTCTTCGACTCAAATCGGTCTTCCACCTTATTATATATAAAGAGACCGCCGCTGTTGGAGGTAGCCCAGAGTCGTCCCTTGCTGTCCTCCATGCAACAGTTGGCATCGTTGACATCGATGTTTTTCTGTTTCAAGCTGTACTGCTTGTATCGGAGCGACTTGATGTTGCGAGGGTTGCCGGATATGCAGATGATGCCCTCATTGTCTGTAGCCACCCAGATGCGTCCTTGCCTATCTTGGCTGATATGTCGGATGTCGCAGCTCGTGAAATCGGTCTTGCCCTCTCGCATGGTGAGGGCGTAGCCTTTGTTGTCAGGCTCCACCACGCTCATGCCGTTGCGCGAACCGATCCACATCGTCTTGTCACGTGATTCGAAGAGGGTGTTGACGAAATTGTCATGGATGTAGGGAGCGGTGCGGGTATCCACTTCCCTGGCGTTGCCGTCTTTCGGCTTCACGATGATGCCATAGTTGTTGACGGCAAACCATAGCTCGCCGTTGCTTCTTTCCGTGATGCTGGATATGCTGGTGGTAAGGGTTCGGCTTTTGAGCGACCCGAAGCCCGGAATGTTCTTATTATATAAGGTGACACCCGTCTTCCTGTTGTAGAGGGCAATGCCGTATGGGTTTAAGCCCAACCAAACGTGCTCTCCATCGGAGGTGAACATCGAATAGACATAGTTGATTGGGAATCCCGCCTTGTTGGTATCGAGGTGGCTGATCACGAAAGGTGAAGGCGTGGTGTTGACTTGCACGATGCCATTGTTCTGTGTACAGAGCCAGATGTTGCCATGCCCGTCGCTGGCGATGTCGTTGTTGAAGTTGAGTGCGTTGTCGCCTATCATGGTGTGCATCTGCCACCCATTGTCCAATTGACTCTCATAGATATAGCAGACGCCCTCTCTTGTACATGCCCAGAGGGTATGGGTGACGGGGTCTTCCGTAATCTTGTAGAAGATGTCGAAGTGGTTGGTATTGTATGGATACTTGTATATTTTCGGGTTTCTGACATCGCCAGGATTGTCGAGGCGTATCACTCCATAGCCCCATGTACCTACCCATAGACGCTGCTTGCTATCGAAGAAGAGGGAGTAGGCGGAGTTCATGTCATTGAGCACGGGATAGCGCTGGAAGGTATGCGAGCCACGATGCAGGCGCAACAAGCCAGACGACCAAGTACCGATGAGCAGGTCGCCATTTTTGTCTTCCACGATGGCTTTTACGCTGTAGCCTCCCATCTTCGTTTTCTTGCCATTGGAATCTACAAGCCATGTGTTCTTGTTATTAAATGTATAGAAGGTCTCATCCTTAGGGTTGAAATAAGACAAACCACCATCGGTACCAATCCATACCGTGCCATCCTTGGAGGTGAAAAGGGTATATATGATACGCTGACTTTCGGATGGAAGAAGGAATGTGTTGAAAGACCCAGTGCGTTTGTTCATCCTGACGAGACCATTGCGAGTACCCAACCAGAGATTGTTGTCGTGGTCTTCGGTGATGGAGCGTACGGTGTTGTTGGGCAGAATGCCAGGAGAATAGATGTCCGACTTGTAGGTCTTCACGGTATATCCATCATACGATTTGACACCTGAGTTGGTACCCACCCACAACATGCCTTCCTTGTCGAAAAACATACAATTATTTTCCTCGTTCGCAGAGAGCGTGAACGAAATCAAATTGCGGAAAGGGAATACTTGTGCCTGTGAAGGCAAGCCAAAATGTATGAATAGTAATAAAATATATACCTGTCTCATTTGTGTTGTTATGCTTGTTTACTCGTTTACTCGGCTACAAAGTTACATACTTTTTCCCATATAAATCACGTTTCTTGGCTATTTTTAGCATTTTGTTCCATTATTCTAGCGATTTGTTCCCCTATAATTGCTTAAAAAACGCCAATTTTGCACGTACATAACACAAAAACCGATAAAAGGGCTTTGTAAATTGAACTTAAAAAGAATATAAATCTAAAATAAAACTAGCTAACAATATTTAAAATGAGTAATCGCTTTATCAAACAATCGCAGTGTGCGATAGTCGGTATTTTTGCTACAGCCGCTTTGATGGGGTTGGGAGCTTGTTCGGATGATTACGACCTTGATGAGAAGGGCAACAATCCAAGTTGGTTAGGAAAGAGCATCTACGAGGAATTGGAAAATCCTAAGGGTGCGCTCACAGGTACTTTCCACACTTACTTGAAGTTGATTGACGATCTCGGTTACAAGGAGGTCATGTCGAAGACGGGTTCCAAAACCGTATTTGTAGCCAACGATTCTGCTTACAATGAATTCTTCAAAAACAATTCTTGGGGCGTTTCTTCTTACGACCAGTTGACTGAGTCTATGAAGAAGCAGCTATTCTATGCTTCCATGTTGGATAATGCCATCTTGACCGAGGCATTGTCAAACGTAGATGATGGTCAAGGTGGCCTCTCCAGAGGTGTGGCTTTGAAGCATCAGACCGCAGCCAACGCTACAGATACCATCTATCATGTATGGATGAGTAATCTGCCAAAAAACAATTCTTATTGGGAGAAGTATCGTGAACATGGCATCGATGTTGTCATGGACAATACTCGTCCTATGCTCGTACACTTCACTCAAGAGCAGATGCTGAACAACAGCATCAATGCCAATGATTTCCAAATCATCACTGGCAAGCCTTATGAGGAGAGAGCTACCTTTATATTTAAGAATAAGGTGATCGCACAAGATGTAACCTGCTTGAATGGTTACATCAACCAGATGGATGGTGTCATCTTGCCACCGGGCAACCTGGCTAAGGTAATCCGTGAGAGTAGCGACACCAAGTGGTTCAGCCGTATGATGGATCGCTTCAGCGCACCTTATTATGATGCAGTCACCACCTTGAACTACAATGATAATGCTGTGCTCAATGGTCGTCCAGTCATCGACTCCATTTTCCAGTGGCGTTATTTCAGTGAGCGTTCCCAGGGCGCTCAGCCATTGCTCAGAGACCCTAAGGGCGTGACCGTGGCTAACGACAAGCTCTTGCGCTTCGACCCAGGATGGAACCAGTATTATAGTGCGTTCGGTGTCAACCTCGCAGATATGGGCTCTATGTTCGTGCCTACCGACAAGGCTGTGCAGGACTACTTCTTGAATCCTTCTTCTGGTGGTTACAACATCATCAGCTTGTATGCCAAGAAGCCAAACACCTTGGAGAACTTGGGAGAGAACATCGACAGTATCCCAAACAACATCATCTCTTCGTTCGTCAACAACATGATGAACACATCCTTCGTACAGTCAGTGCCAAGCAAGTTTGGTACTATCTTGGATGAGGCGAGTGACCCTATCGGCATTACAGCTTCCGACATAGTGAATGCAGCTGATGGTTCCAAGGATGTACGTGTAGCCAACAATGGTGTCATCTATATGTTGGATAGAGTAGTGCCTCCTATTACATATAATATTGTATCCACTCCAGCCTCTTTGCGTGGTAACATGGACTTGAGCGTGATCAACTGGGCTATCCAGAGTAAGCAAGCAAGCAGTAATGATAAAGATAACTTGAACATCAACTTCTTCGCTTATCTTCGCGCAAGTACTGCCAACTATGCTTTGTTCTTGCCAAACAACAAGGCTTTTGATGCTTATTATCTTGACCCAGTGTCTTTGGGTAAAAATAATGGTAGTGGTAATGGCCGTGCTAGATTGTATCACTTCTACAAGAAAGCGGGAGATAATAATATAAGTGCATCTTATTTTAATTACACGATTGCTACAGGCGCAGTATCAAAAGACTCAACAAGAGTTACGAGATTAAGTGATATACATGATAGATTGATTGATATATTAAACTATCATACAGTATCACTGAATGCAGGTGAGAGTCTTGGTTCTAATAAGTATTATAAGACAAAGCATGGTGGTGAGATTCGTATTACTGGAACCGCAGGCTTGGATGATGAAGTAATGAGTGGAGCCCAAATTAATGGTTTGGGTACATCTGTAGATGGAAAAATGCCTGCTGCTAAGATTACAGAAACACCTTCTGTATATAGTAATGGTAAGAGCTATATCATTGATCATTTGATTCAAGCTCCAGTCATCAGTGTCAATGGTTGTTTGGAAGGACATAGTCAGTTCTCTGATTTTGTCAACTTGTGTATGCTTCCAAATAATATCAATGAAATATTTAAGTGGTTGGATATTACAAATGTAAGAGATCAGAATCAGTTTAGAGTATTTACTGATGATGTAAATGATTGCATCGACTACAATATTTCGTTCTTCAATAGTTACAACTATACTGTATATGCACCAAATAATGAAGCTATGCGTGCAGCCCATAAAGAGAAAGGACTTCCTTCTTGGGATGATTTGACACAGTTGATGGAAAATAATCAACACGTAGATGCAGAGACTGCAGCTGCTGCCAAGGCAAAGGGACTTGCTATGTTGGAGGCAATCAGAAACTTTGTGCGCTATCATTTCCAGGATTATTCCATCTATGCTGATAATAAATTGGATTACGGAGATGCACCTACCGAGAATGGTGGAAGAGTATATCAAACCTCTTGCAACATCAATGGTGTCTATCAGAAACTGAATGTCTCTGGTGGTAACAATGTAATGACTGTCAAAGACAACGCTGATAATGCAGTGCATATCAATGCGGCGAGCACAGGCAAGGTGACCAACTTTATGACACGTGACTATGTGTTTAGTGGAAGTAGGAATACCGGTAAGATTGAAACCTCATCATTTGCTGTAGTGCATGAAATCGGCACACCTCTTTGCTATGACAAGAGTGGTCGCTATGACGCAGCTTGGAAAAGCAACTCTCCTGCTGACAAGCAGCGCCTCGCCCAACATCGTGCTGCCGTCTTGAAGGCGCAGAGCAAGGGTGTTCAGTATTATAAATAATGTATTATCTAGTATGTAACAATGATGAATAATTTACGAACATACATAACGGTGGGAACTCTGTGCAGTGCTTTGACGGTGGCTGCGCAAGAACAGCGTATTTCCGGTGTCGTCAACGATGATATGGGACCAGTCATTGGCTGTAACGTAGTCGAGAAGGATGCCAACAACCGAAACGTGAATGCTACCATTACCGATATCAATGGTAACTTCAACATGACCATCAAGAACCCAAAGAATAAGCTTGTCGTTACCTTCGTAGGTTGCAAGCCTTATTCTACCGTCATCGGCTCTCGTACCTCTTTTAATATCACCTTGAAGAGCGAGACCGCCCTGAAGGAGGTGACCGTCGTAGCGAAATCTCGCTTCCGTGGCAATGGCTTGAGCATTCCTAAGAACGAGGTTTCTGTAGCTACACAGACCATGAACATGATCAATGTCGAAGGTCTTTCTTTCACCAGCGCCGATGAGGCTTTGCAAGGTCAGATCGCAGGTCTTGACATCGTTGCCAACTCTGGTAACTTGGGTGCAGGTACTACGATGCGTATGCGTGGTGTCACCACCATCAATGGTTCTTCTGAGCCTTTGATCGTTGTCGATGGCAACATCATGGATGTGCCAGATGCCAAGGATGTCGATTTCTCTACAGCGACAGAGGAAACCTATAGCTCCTTGCTTTCCATCAACGTGAACGATATCGAGAGCATCGACGTCATGAAAGATGCCGCTGCTACCGCTATCTGGGGTTCTCGTGGTGCCAATGGTGTCATCAGCATCAAGACCAAGCGTGGTTCTCGTGGTAAGATTAGAGTCGATTACTCTTACTCTCTACAGGGTACATGGCAGCCAAGTGGTTACAACCTCTTGACGGGTGATGAATATACCATGTTGATGAAGGAGGAACTCTACAACCCTACACAGAATCCTTCTGCTACAACCAATATCAACGAGTTGAACTACAACAAGAGTTGGGCTGAGTACAACAACTGGAACGATAATACCGACTGGGTGAAGGCTGTGACCAAGACAGGTTGGAACCAGAGCCATTACTTGACCATCAATGGTGGTGGTGAGAAGGCTTCCTTCCGTGTGTCTGCTGGTTATGACCACCAGACAGGTACCATCATCAAACAGGTGCTCGACCGTTTCTCCACTCGTTTGGCATTGGACTACTACGTGAGTGACCGTATCAAGTTCTCTACCACCTTCCCTCTGACTTATACCAAGAACCAGCGTAACTATGGTAACAACATCTTGGGTAAGGCGTTGGCGATGGCTCCTAACATGAGTATCTATCGTGAGGATGCCAATGGTGTGGATGGCAATGAGTATTATATCATGCTTCCACAGGGAAATTCCACACAGCCTGGTTACTCTTCTGAGGAGTTGAAGTCAGTACGTGACTTGGGCAACCCTGTTGCTATCGCCAACTTGGCTTGGGATAACGAGAGTACCTATCGTATCACACCAGAGTTCAAACTCAACTATTATCTCTTGGGAACAGACGACCGCAAGACAAAACTCGACTATGAAGGTTTGGTTTATCTCGATGTCTATTCCAAGAGTAACCCAATATATTATCCTGGTACATTGAATACCAACGGATGGCAAGATGACAATTACAACATCTATACGATGTATGATTATAACTCTTTGGCATTCACCACACGCCATCAGTTGATCTTTACTCCAAAGTTCAAGACTGACGATCTCTACCTGACTATGTTGGGTAGATGGGAGATGACCAGTGGTAACAGTTATGACCAGAAGGTAGTGGAGAAGAACCTTCCTAAGGGTGTCAACTCATCTACCGTAGATGGACAGCTTCGTGAGATGTACACCAGCAATGGTCAGTGGCGCAGCATGTCTGCCATCTATTCTGCTCACTTGTCTTACAAGACTCGTTACTCAGTTGATTTCACCGTACGTGCCGATGGTACCACCAAGTTTGGTGACAAGAATAAGTGGGGTTACTTCCCTGGTGTATCTGCTCGATGGAACATCAGCGATGAGCCTTGGATGAAGTGGTCTCGCAAGGTACTCTCTATGTTGTCATTCCGTCCATCTTGGGGTGTCAATGGTCGTCAGCCAGACCGTGAGTACTTGCAGTATTCTAAGTATGCTTCTGGTAATGTCTATGGTAATGGTACCAACAACTTGCCTGTCACCGTAGTGGATGGCTTGCAGTTGAGCAACTTGAAGTGGGAGCGTACCTCTTCATGGAACTTGGGTGCCAACCTTGGACTCTTCAATGACATGATTGAAGCAGACTTCAACTATTATTATAAGAAAACCAGCGACTTGTTGAACAAAAATGTAAGCATCTCTTCCCAGACAGGTTTCACCTCTGTGGTCTGGAGCAACATTGGTGCGATGCAGAACCACGGATGGGAGTTGAACATCCAGGGCAACAAGATTATCAAGGCAGGTAAGTTCTCTATGGACGCCAGCTTCAATATCTCCCAGAACTTCAATAAGATTACAGAGATGGACCAGACGGTCTTGGACGGTATCAATGAGGACTGGACAGCCGATAGCCGTGGTAAGTACTTCAAGCGTGTACAGATAGGTAACGCCTTGGGTTCAATCTTCGGATTGCGCAACAAGGGTGTTTATCAATACACCTACGATTACTTGACCAACTTGCGTCGTCAAGGTTTCGCCATGGATGGTGACAAGCGAATCCCTATCAACAACAATGAGGATCTTGTCAACTATATTAATAATGTGTTCTTGCCATCTGGTAAGACTGCACCTATTGCCCTCAACAAGGAAGGTAAGGTGATCACAGGTTACGATGGTACTCCATTGCGTATGACTTACAACTCTAACAATGGTAGTCAGACTTACAAATTCGATGGTGGTGATACGATGTACGAGGATGTCAACCATGATGGTACCATCAACGCATTGGATATGGTATATTTGGGCAACTCCAACCCTAAGTTCTCTGGTGGTTTCGGATTCACCTTCCGTTACTCCAACTGGTCATTGCGTACCAACTTCGTATATCGTACAGGTTTCAAGGTCATCAATGCAGCTCGTATGGGTTTGGAGAAGATGTATGATACCACTAACCAAAGTTCTGCTGTAAACTGGCGTTGGCGTAAGAACGGTGATGTAACCGAGATTCCACGTGCTCTCTACAATGCAGGTTACAACTGGTTGGGTAGCGACAGATACGTAGAGGATGCATCATTCCTTCGCTTCAGTTATGTCAGCTTGACCTACAATGTACCTAAGAAGATACTTTCTCGCATCGGTTTGGAGCGTTTACGTTTCGACTTGAATGCCCAGAATATCTTGGTGTTCAGTAACTATAGCGGTACAGACCCTGAGCATGCCACAAGTGGTTGGAACTTTGCGTGGGATGGTTCTCAGACACCACGTAGCAAGTCCATTACATTGCGTGTGAACATTGGAATTTAATTCTTTAACGAGTGACTAACAATGAAAAGTAAAATAAATAAGATCATAAGAAGCGCAGCTATCGCAACAGTTGGTGTGTTGTCGCTTTGCTCATGCAATGATTTCCTGACCATCACCCCTTCCGACAAGACGGTGTTGAAGGATTACTGGAAGACCAAGGATGATGTCGATCAGATGGTGAATGGTGCTTACTATAAGATGTTGAGTGGTAGTATCATCGAGCGTTTCATCATGTGGGGTGACTATCGCTCTGATGAGTTGCAGAAGTATCAGTCTATCAACAATTCTACATTGGACAACATCTCCAATCTCGACCTCTATCCAAGTAGCGGTTACAACTCCTGGGCTGCATTCTACAATGTCATCAACACCTGTAACTTGGTGATGAAGCATGCTCCAGCAGTTATCGAGATCGACCCTAACTTCACCGAGGGTGATATGCAGACGGTACGTGCCCAGATGCTGGCTTTGCGTGCGCTTTGCCACTTCTACTTGGTTCGTTCCTTCCGTGACATACCTTATGTGACACAGGGATATGAGAATACCGATGAATTGACCTTGGATGGTCAGTTGCCACCAGACTCTACCTTGCAAAGATGTATTAACGACTTGGAGGAGGCTGAGACAGGCTGCTATCAGTATGGTGTCTTCGGTGAGGGCGACTGGCGGAACTATGGTTTGTTCAGCAAGGACGCTGTTAATGCCACACTTGCAGACATCTACTTGTGGCGTGCTTCCATGTGGAGCGGCACCGACAAGAGCAAGAGCGAAGAGTATTATCAGAAATGTATCGAATGTGTAGATAAGGTGTTGGCTTCTCATCAGGCATACTATAAGAAGTACCATCCACGTGTCCAGGTTTCAGAAAGCAATCCATACTCTTTGTATGATGGCCGTCAAGCTTCCTTCAATATCTTTGGCAAGGGTAACTCAGAGGAGAGCATCTTGGAGTTGCAGTTCAATGGAACCAATAACTCGAATGATCAAGTACGTACCTATTATTATAAGGAGAAGAACGGTGCTAGCCACGGTTTGCTCGTAGGTACCTCTTTGGTAGGAATGGCTTTGAGTGATAACCCTACTCCTGCGGCATCCAGTGCATCTGTCAGTAGTTACTACCAGTCAAAGAACGACTATCGTTACTATGACAACAGTTATGGTGTAAACGCCGGCAATGCCACTGCTTTCGAGGTTCGTAAGATGGTGGATCTGTCGTCTATGTCAATTATCCCATCAGATGGTAAGGGGTATTCTTATAACCCTACACGTACTTTCGACAACTATCGTCAGAATTGGATTGTGTATCGTATTACCGACCTCTTGTTGATGAAGGCTGAGGCTCAGGTGCAGCTCTCGGGTGGCAATGATACCAAGCTACAGCAGGCTTGCAACATCGTGCGTATGGTGAACTCTCGTTCCATCATGGGGGCTACAGGTGACAACAAGGCTGATACCTTGGTCTATAAGTCCAACTACGATTCTCAGAAGAAGATGGAACTCTTGTGCTTGCAGGAGCGTGGTCGTGAACTTTGCTATGAGGGTAAGCGCTGGTACGATTTGGTACGTTACAGTTATCGTCACATGAAGGGCGTTGACCCTACCAAGACCTTGTATGAGCTTGACCCTAACGGCAGTCTTTTGCCATCCTTGAAGGAGAGCGACAACGACTTGACGACCATTCTTGCAACAAGATACCTTTCCAATATCTTCAAGTTGAGCAATGAGGGTCATCTCTATTGGCCAATCCTTCATTCGGAGACCAAGAATAATCCTTTGATTCATCAGAATCCAGTATGGGTAGAGACCAAGACCTCTGACCGAACTGAAGAAAAGTAGAGAACAAAGAACATATAAATATAAATATGTATAGCTTTATGACAACAATCATGAATAAGATAGGTCGCATGATGATGGGCGGAGCACTGGGTGCGATGGCCTTGGTGTCTTGCTCTGAGAAGATCGACGAGAGCAATCTTTACACCTTCACAGGTCAAACCATCATCGACTACTTGCGTAGCAATGACCAACTGTCAGAGTTTGTGCAGATCTCTGATGCCGCTGGTATGTCAGACCGCTTGTCGGCATACGGCACCTATACTTGCTTTGCACCTACCAATGAGGCGGTGGATCACTACCTCGACTCTCTTTATAATGACAAGAGTCGTAACGACCACAACAAACTCGTAGCCGACGAGAGCCTTCCTTTGGTAGAGCGACTTTTGCAGTCGGAGAAGAAAGACTCCCTCTGCAAAGACATCGTGGAATCACAGGTTACCGGTAACAAGAAGACCAGTAACGACCTCTATGCAGGTACCGACGTGACCATGATGCTCGGCAATACCCAGACTCCTAAGCGTGTGGATAACGACATCTATATGGATGGTGTTTCCAAACTCACTGAGAGAGACTTGGAAATGGAGAATGGTATCGTACATATCATCGACCGCCTCTTCTATCGTTCTAGCAACTTGCTGACTGATGAGATGGAAAATATGGGTACTTACTCTATCTGGCTCCAGGCTTTGAGAGAGACTGGTTTGGACAAGCTCTTGACTGAGACGGAGCGTACCACAGGTATCGACTGGTTGACCATCGAGACTACTTCTGGTATGGACTACCCTAAGGCTTGTAAGGTCGGTTTCACTATCTTTGCAGAGCCTGATGCTGTATTGAAGAACAATGGTATCAACAGTGTGCAAGACTTGGCAAATTATGCTAATTCTGCTTACGCAAATTGTGCTGATTGGTATAGCTATGTGAAGGATGAAGGTATCAACGTAAGCACCGGTTCAGACTACACCAACCAATGGAATGCCTTGAATATGTTCTTGCGCTATCACATCATCAACTATATTGTATCATCAGATAAGTTGGTTTATTCATTCAATGAGTTGGCAGACTTGGATGTCTATGAGTACTATCGCACCTTGTTGCCAAATACGATGTTCAAGGTGACAGGTGTTAAGAATCATGGTACACTTGATGGTTTGTATATCAACCGTCAGTTGGCTAATCCATCTATGACAGAGACTCCAGGTAATACCAACCTCAATTCTTCTGCTTACCTCAATCCTAACATGGTGGTGGATCAAGGTAATAAGATTGGTAATGATGATGTACCATCCCGTCAGGCAGTGAATGGTTATATCCATCCAATCAATAATATGCTCGTCTATAATACCAACGTTCCAAACAATGTGCTGAATGAGCGTATGAGATTCGACTTCATGTCTTTGTTGGATGAGAGTATGTCAAATCGTTTCAGAGGTTACACGGGTGAGGATTTGAAATCTACTTTCGGTCGCTCAGAGGCGATCAGAAACGTACGCTTCCCAAGTGGATATTTCAAGAACATGGTAGTTTACAACGGCAATGCTTCCAATGTAACTTACTTGACCAAGGATCATGCCAATGGCTATAATGGCTATGAATGTTGGAACGACTATCAGGGTGATGAGTTGTTCTGCTCTAAGTCAGCGTTCGACTTCGCCATCAAGTTGCCTCCAGTTCCAAAGGATGGTACTTATGAGTTGCGCTTCGGCTATACTGCCAACGGTAAGCGTACCATCATCCAGTTCTACCTCGGTAACTCTTCCGACCGTGCAGGTATGATGCCAGTGGATATTCCATTGGATCAGAACGTGGATCCATCGAGTGCGACAGTAGGTTGGACAGACCCTGAGACTGATGATGACATGACGGGTGTAGCTGTTGATAAGGCAATGCACAACCGTGGTTGGATGCGTGGTCCTCACTACTTCACTCACTTCAAGAATGGTACTGGTAAGTCTGCTCGCTTCTTCTCAGCAGATAAGTCACAGCGACACATTCGTCGTATCGTAACCAAGGCCAACTTTACACAGGGGCAGGAATACTGGTTGCGTTGCAAGACAGCTAAGCCTGAAGATGTTAGTGCTGAGTTTGAGTTGGACTACATCGAGTTGGTTCCAGTGAATGTCTATAACAACTCAGTCTATAGTGAAGACGTGTTCTAATTGATTAGTCATAACAAAGTAAACGATTCAGATATGAAATTAAGGTATATGATATTGACAGCTGCTGTAGCCTTGGCTTGCCAAGGTTGCAGTGACTGGGACGATCATTATGACAATGGTGGTGCAGATGGCTCTGTGACATCCAATATGTCATTGTGGGAAGAAATCAGCAGCCGTGAGGATATGAGTCAGTTCGCCCAACTCCTCAAGAGAGTAGGGTATGACCAGCTTTTGTCTTCAGGTCAGAGCTATACAGTTTGGGCTCCGACCAATGATGCGCTCGACTTTGATAAGTATGAAGCGATGAGCGATAGCCTCTTGAAGGCAGAACTTCTCAACAACCATATTGCACGTGGTTACCATCGTGCAGTGGGTGCTGTAGATGAGCGTGTCTATTTGTTGAACAAGAAGGTCATGGACTTTGAGGGCGATGGCAGCTACAACATCGGTGGCATTCCTGTCGAGACTTCCAACGTGGTAGGCAAGAATGGTGTCATGCATGTGATGAACCAGTTGATCGACTTCCGTCCTAACTTCTATGACTATTTCTCTCGTAGTGGTGCGGATGGTTACGCTACTACCATACTCGACTCTATCTTCAAGAGTAACCAACATCGTGAGATGGACTTGGACAACAGTGTGAAAGGTCCGATGAAGGATGGTATGATTACTTACTTGGATACTGTCTATGTCGATAAGAACTACATGTATGATGAGTTGAACATACAGTTGGCTACAGAGGATAGTTCTTATACGATGATTCTTCCTACCGACCATGCTTGGGAAGTAGCAATGAAGAAGATGAAGGAGTATTATAGTTATCCAGCACAGTTAGCTCCATTTACTTATAACTTCGATAAGGATGGTAATGCTCAATATGTAGTCGAATCTCAGAAGAAGATTTCAGCTGATAGTTTGACCAATGCGAATGGAGAAAGCAGAATGCTGGGTAAATTGACTTTCAGCAATACGACCAACCCTTGTCTTCGTGATGGTGGTCTTCCAACGTCAGCGCTCGACTCTATCCGTAGTACAAGAAGTAATTATTTTTGCAATACTTTGGATTACAGAGGTATGGCTTTCAATGGTTCAGATGCTTCCGACTTGTTTGTGGGTGCCAACAAGAGAGTCCTCTCCAATGGTGTGGCATGGGTGACAGATAGTTTGCGCTTCAAGCCTTGGCAATATGCAGCACCATTGATTTGCTTGCGTGCAACCAGTGGTAACTATCAAGCTGCCAATGCCAATGTGGCTCGTACACAGACAGTACGACTCAGCTCTGATGATCGCAATCCGTTAGTAGAAGGTTCACTCCATACTTCTTCATATTATAAGGTATCAGGTACTCAGAACTTGCGTCCTACACTTTACTTCTATATTCCAAATGTAGTAAAGACCAAGTATGCTGTTTATCTCACCATGGTTCCTGAGAATATTGATGATGAGACAAAGACTCCTGCTGATCAAACGATGCAAATCAAAAGTTTTGTTCATACTATGAGAGGTGTAGCACCTGGTAGTAATGGTCGATTGCCTAACCCTAGAAATCTTACAGGTAAGACAGGTGTGAAGTTTGCTTATGGAACACAGGAAAGTGCTCGTGTGATGACGAAGTACATGGGACAGTTTACACCTAATATCTGTTATACAGGTTTGCCAAATGGTATCACCGCTTATCCTATGTTTGCGGTATCTGCCACTTCTCAGACAGCTATTCCAACTACTACTCGTCAGATTACCTTGGGTGTGGCCAATATCATTTTGGTGCCTATGGATGCAGTGGATTATTACATGGAAAAGGGTGTCATTACTGACTACACCAATGAAATGCCTGAGTTGTTCTGGCATCTCAACATGGTTACCTATTAATTATAACGAACTCAATATTTGAAGACAATGATAAATTTCAGAATATTGGCAATGATGGGATTGATGGTTGCCGCTGCGCAAGTCAAAGCCCAAGCTACGGATGCCGCTGAAGGAGAACGCAAGGCTCCTGTTGCAAAGCAACAACCTAGTTACCCTATGATTGAGGTGTCTGGTACAGTGCTCGATGCTGCTACTGGCAAACCATTGAGTGGTGTGCAGGTACAGGCTTTGGGTAATGAACGTTATGCTGCTATGACCAACGAACAGGGTACATTCACCATCAAGGTGCCTAATTTCACTACTTCACTTTTCATGCACACCTCACAGTATGCTAGCGTGCAGGTGGCTATTGGCAACGACCACAAGGTCAAGGTGAAGATGTTGAGTGATAAGTTCAATGAAATGTACAAAGGTGACACGCCTATGGGTAACGCTGCCAACTTGAAGGCAAATGTTACCACCCAAATGAGTGTGGATGACTTGATAGCAGACCAGTTGGGTGCTGATGTTCGTACCGTGAAGCGTTCCGGCACTCCTGGTATCGGTTCCGCCATGTTCATTAGAGGTCTGAACTCATTGAACGCCAATGCGCAGCCATTGATTGTTATCGATGGTGTGCCCCAAAGTATGCAATATAATGCCACCACTTTACAAACGGGTGGTTACAATAATATCTTGTTGAACTTGAACCCTGCCGACATCGAGAATGTGACCGTTCTTAAGAATGGTACAGCTCTCTATGGTGCAAAGGGTGCCAATGGTGTCATCGTCATCTCTACGCGTCGTGGTCACAGCCTTGCTACTCGTATCGAGGCGAATGTAGGTGTTGGTGTCAATCTTGTACCTCGTATGCCTAAGGTGATGGATGCCAACCAGTATATGAGCTATGCTACTGAGATGTTGGGTACTTATCCAGAGATTGGTAATATCATGACCAACAAGACATTCAATTTCTTGACGAATGATCCTAACAACTATTATTACCATACTTATCACAACAATACTGACTGGAGCAAGGAAGTATATGAGTCTGCGCTCTCTCAGAACTATAGCATCAATGTGCAAGGTGGTGATAATGTAGGTATGTACAACTTGTCATTGGGTTATACCGATGGTCAGAGCACGGTGAAGAAGAATGGTTTCAGTCGTTTGAATGTACGTTTCAACAGTGACTTCAAGATTACCAAGGGCTTCACTACTCAGTTTGACATTGACTACGTGAAAATCTCACGTGACATCTTTGATGATGGCACACCTAGTGATTTCTCACAGGGAACGGTGACCGCTCCAACTTTGTTGGCACTCATCAAGTCTCCATTCCTCAGCCCATACGTATATAGCAATACTTTGGGTCGTTTCTCTTCGACTTTGTCTGAGGCAGATGATTTCTTGTCACCACTCGGTCAGAACTTCTCTTTGGCTAACCCAACAGCCTTGTTGAAGAATGGTGAGGGCAACAACAAAAACCGTATGGAGAACTCTATGTTCCATGTCAGATTGGCTCCTAAGTTCAAGTTGATGGATGGTTTCTATCTCTCAGAAAACATCAACTATACCTTGAACCGTAACTCACAGCGTTACTACCGTCCAAAGGGTGGTGTGCCAACTTACTATGTGGCAGGTTTGGGTCAGGTACAGACTATGTCTGCTTCCATCTTCGCCAAGGAGGAAACCTTGATGAGTGACACTCGTTTGGATTTCTCTCGCATCTTTGGTGCTCATCAGTTGAAGGTGATGGGTGGTTTCCGTTACCTCTCTTATAATTATGAGATGAACAATCCATCTGGTCAGTATCAGACAGCAGGTAACGATAAGATTCCTAATGTATCCAACTCGATGGACTTCAAGGATGCTACCGGCGACGATTACAAGAATGCAAGTCTTACTTGGTATGCGCAGGCAGACTACAACTATCGCAACCGTTACTTCTTGCAGGTAGCTGCATCTTTGGAGAGCAGCAGTGCCTTTGGTGACAAGGCGACAAGCCTTCGCATGGGTGGTGTGAGCTGGGGCTTCTTCCCAAGTGTACAGGCTGGATGGGTGATGACCAATGAGAGTTGGTTCCCTAAGAATGCAGGTATTAACTACTTGCGTTTGAACGCAGGTTATGAAATCAGTGGTAATGATGACATCAATGGCAATGCTGCCCGCACCTCTTTTGAGGTATTGAAGTTCCTCCACAACTCAATTCCTGCCGTACAGCTCGACAACATTGGTAATGAGAATGTGACATTCGAGAAGACCCATCGTTTCAATGTAGGCTTTGATAGCAAGTGGTTGGATAACCGTTTGTGCCTCAGTGCCAATTACTTCTTCAACCATACTACCGACTTGCTTACCATCAAGAACTTTACTACTCCTGTGGCAGGCGTGAAGAGCTATTGGAGCAACGCAGGTTCACTCGACAACAAGGGTTTCGAGGTACAGGTAAGTGGCAAGCCAGTGGTCAATCGCAACTTCACCTTGGAGTTGGGTGCTAGCGTAGGTCACTACAAGAATACCATCAAGAGTCTTCCTAATGAGACCTACCTCGCAGTGGATGGTAACGAGAAGGGTGGTTTGGGTTATACCTCTTCCATCTATGGTACCGACAATGTGGCTACAATCGTAGGTCAGAGTGCAGGTGTCTTCTATGGTTACAAGACCCTCGGTGTATTTGCATCTGATGCAGAGGCGAAGGCTGCTGGTAAGGATGGATATCTCTATCAGGTAGATAAGACAGGTGTTCGTCAGGAGTTCAAGGCTGGTGATGTTCACTTCGCTGATCTCAATGGTGATGGCATCATCTCTGATGCAGATAAGACCATCATCGGTAATCCTAACCCAGATGTATATGGTAATATGTTCGCACGTGCCACATGGGGTAACTTCACACTCTCAGCAGTGTTCTCTTATTCCTTGGGCAATGACATCTTCAACTACCAGCGCAGTGTCTTGGAGGGTGGTAAGAACTTCTACAACCAGACTACAGCTATGGTCAATCGTTGGAGAAATGAAGGTCAGGTAACGAATGTTCCACGCATCTCTTACAATGATGAGATTGGCAACTCACGTTTCAGTGACCGTTGGATAGAGGATGGCAGTTATTTGCGTCTTCGTTCCTTGAACCTCAACTACAAGGTGCCAGTCAACTTCTCATGGCTCCAGGGACTTCAGGTTTGGGTAGAGGCAAACAACCTCTTCACCATCACCAAGTATCTGGGTGGCGATCCTGAGATGTCGGCAGCCAATGCTGTGCTCTACCAGGGTATCGACACCGGTTGTGTAGCACCAGGACGAGCATTCACTGTAGGTTTGAAAATCAATTTGTAATATAACAATCAGAAGCATAAAATCATGAAGAAAGTAATATATTTCATTGCGGCAGCCTTGATGGTTGTATCATTCGTTTCGTGCAGTGATATGCTTGACAGTAAGTCTGACAGATATGTTTATGACCCTGCTTTGGACCAGAAGGTGGATTCCATGTTCTACATCAATGGTATCTTGAAGGGTGTGCAGCAGGCAATCGACCAGACTGTCTTGACCAACGAGTTGCGTGGCGACTTGCTCTCCACTTCTACCAATGCCTCTACCGACTTGCGCAGATTGGCAGCTTTCGACTATGCCGATGGCAACCAGTATGACTCCGCATACGTGTATTATCGCATCATCAACAACTGCAACTACTATGTAGCTCACCGTGACACCACCTTGGCAACGGGTTCTACCCAGGTAGCAATGAAGGAGTACGCAGAGGCAAAGGCAATCCGTGCATGGGCTTACATGCAGTTGGCTCGTACATACGGTTCCGTTCCATTCTATACCACTCCTCTTACCAATATCGCTAGTGTGGAGGAGGCTGCCAAATTGGAGCGCAAGGATATGAAGGGTATCTGTGATGCATTGGCGCCAGACTTGGAGCAGTATGTGAATCTTCCTGTTCCTAACTGGGGTAACTTTGATGCAGGTACTACGGATGCAGGTACCTCTAAGACAGTTGCCACTTCTAAGATGATGTTCCCAGTACGTTTGGTACTTGGCGATTTGTATTTGGAGACAGGTCAGTACGCCAAGGCAGCTGAGCACTACTTCCAGTACTTGAAGAAGGCAAAGGCTGTTTGCGGCAATTATGTGGCACACTTGAACAATTATCCTGAATATTTGAATCTGTCGTCAGATGTAATAAATGCTGATACTTATGCCAACCCTAACTATAATAGTTGGTCATCAATCTTCTCATTTGACAATGAAACTCAGACATACGTAGCGATGGCAACCAATAAATTGCGTGGTCAGATTACTCAACTGCCAGGTTTGTTTGGTTATAACTACTATTCTGCTTCAGATGGCTATACCTATAATGAGAAGATGTCATTGCAGCCTTCTTCTGCATTCTTGGATTTGTCCAACAACCAGACCTATTATTATCAGACCACCAATGGTCAGACCACAACAGTAGGTTCTCAGGTAATTGGCGATATGCGTTATCACGCCATCAAGAATCAGATTCCATCAGCACAGACAACTGCTGCTGAGCCTGTTTATGTCATCATGAAGTATCAGAATGCCAATATTCAGATTTATCGTACAGCTGGTATCTACTTGAAGTTGGCTGAGGCTGTCAACCGCATGGGACACCCAGATGTAGCTTTCGCTGTGCTCAAGGATGGATGGAATAGCACCTTGGAGAAGGATACTACCTACATGACAGCTGAGGGTATTCAATTCTTGAAGACTACCGTTCCTTTCTTGACAGATGAGAATGAGGTCATCTTCAACGATGAGGATCATGGCTTGAAATATAGCTTGGGTAACCAAGGCATCCACATGCGTGGTTGTGGTTATACCGCAGGCAATTTGTCTGAGTATAGACTCAGCACAGAGTTGGAAAAGCGATGGAGTGCATTGCGCCAGAAGGGTTACGAAATTCCTACTACCGCTGCTGATACGCTCAAGGCAAAGATAGATGCAGTAGAGGATATGCTTTGTGATGAGATGGCATTGGAATTGGCTTTCGAGGGCTCTCGCTTCGGTGACCTTTGCCGTATTGCTCGCCACAAGAACAATGACAATCCATATACAGCCAACTTCGGTTCGCTGTGGCTTAGAGATAAGTTGGCATTCAAGAAGCCAGCGTTGGATCTCTCAGATCCTAACAATTGGTTGATGCCATTTAAATAACAACTAAACAATAATTTAAAACAACTTTTAATCAATTAACAATGAACAAACATTTACTTTATTCAGCCATGTTGGTAGCTGCAGTCAGTGCCAATGAGGCGAAGGCGCAGGACAAGGTCACTGCACCTGATGCTCCTGTTCCAGTTCAATTGAACTTGGATGGCAAGGACACCGTGTATGTGTATAATGTGAAGGCAAAAATGTGGCTTAATCAAGGAAACGACTGGGGAACCCAGGCTAATTTGCTTGAAAAGGGAGGCTTGAAGTTAGCTTTTGTTCCAAACAAAACGAATGGTGTACCAAATGGTACTGTTTCTATCTATGGCTATAGTACTGGTCAATGGACGAGTGATTGGTCTTGGAAACGTTTGTATTACAACGGAAAAGATGACAATGGTGGTACAGTTTATGTAGATTATGGTAGTGGTAGCATCAATAAATGTAATTGGGAAGTATATCTTAATAGCGAGAAGAAAACTTTTGAACTTCAGGCAGATACCATCGAATTCAAGTCAGAGACGACTTGTACACGTGTAGGTATGAATAGTAAAGACCTCAATGAAGTCACCCATCCACAGTCAAAATTTGAAAATGGTCAAACTGTCCGTCCTCTCTTGGATATGAGTTCAGAGAATAAGGCTGACTATGGTGTAGAGTGGATGGCTGTTTCTCAAGAGGGTTATGATTGCTATATCTATCGTAGAGATGAGATGATGGATATTATCAACAAGGCTATTGAGGCAGGTATCAATGTTGGCAATGCAGTCAAGGTCTATAATGACGAAAATTCAACATTGGCTCAGTTGAAAGAGGCTGCTCAGTATGTGAAAAATATGACTCGTAACAAGGCTATGGAAGGCGCTTCTTCTAGCAACGTAATTGATATCACAGAGTATATCCCTAACGCAGATTGTAACAGCGCAACTGGTTGGGATATTGTATGCCCAGATGCAGACAAAGATGGAAACAAGGGCTCTGGAGGTCATGGCTTTACTTGGCGTCATGGTAGTGGTTCTTATACTGTTGATGAAGATTCGCATGAATGTACAAGTTTCATTGAGCGTTGGGTTAATCCTGATTCAAAATATGATAGTACCAACTCTTCAGAGTCTGACGTGAATAATGGTCACTTGAGCAATAGTTCTGTATCTCAGACCTTGAAAAACTTGCCAAAGGGAGGTTATCAGATTACTGCATACGTTAATGCATGTCAGCAAGGTAAGCAAAAAGCAGATGCTTCTTATCGTGTTGATGGCGTCTATTTGTATGCTATAGCAGGAGGCAATGAAAAGACCTTAAAGGTAGCGACCGCTGCAGGCAAGCCTGAGAAGGTGACACTTTCTGTGATTGTGGATGGCGACACAGACTTGTCTGAGATGACCTTCGGTATGAAGACAGAGAATACTACGGCTAACTGGGTATTCTTGGATGATGTTAAAGTTAAGTACTTCGGTGCTGATGCTATGGTGATGGCAGTAAAGGCAGCTCAGGATGAGGCTTATGTCACTACTGATGCTGTTGATGCATATCAATGCAACCCAGGCTATATTGATGCTGTTGACAAATTGTACGATGATATTTCTGCTTTGGATCCAACAACTGCTACCCAAAAGGAAGTTGATGATTTGATGGCTAAGTTCCGTGCTGCAGTGGCAGTGGCTGACAAGAGTGTCGCTTTGTATGAAAAGTTGGGAACTTTGGAAAATGACATTACTCTCTTGGTAGATAATGACAAGTATGATTATGCGGATCTGAAAGCTGCATATACTGACTGTGGAACTGGTGTAGGCTATAGTGATCTCTTTGGTTCTTACGATTTGAATAATGAAGAAGTGAGTGCCTATATAGAGAAATTACAGTCTTTGATCGCCTCTACTCGTAAGTCTGCTATCAAGGTGGGTGAGGAGTGTACTGAGGACGTCCTTCAGAATCCTTCTTTCGATACAACTACGGGTTGGAATAATACTGGTGTAAGTATCAATACGACCTATCAGAATGCTGAGTCTTATCAGGGTACCTTCAATCTCTATCAGGACTTGACGGATATTCCAGAGGGTGTATATGAAATCACCGTACAGGCTATGCAGCGTGTTGACAACAATGATAATGCATCTAAGTTGTATCCTAATGATGTAGATGAGATGACAGCTTATCTCTATGGTAACGATATCACTGCTAAGTTCGCTTCTCCATACTCTTATGGTATGACAGAGCAGAAGGTGACTTCTGGCAATGCCGACTATGCTTATAATGGCAAGTATATCCCTAACTCCATGGAGGGTTTTGCTGCAGCATGCGCTGAGAGTAACGAAGCTTACTTGACCAAGGTTTATGCACTTGTTACTGATGGTACTCTCCGTGTCGGTGTGAAGGAAGAGGCAAGACCTGCTGGTCACAGTGGTGACTGGTCTATCTTTGACAATTTCAAGATTACCTATAGAGGTAATAGCGAGGCTGCTCTTCAGCAGTGTGTAAATCCTTTGATAGAGCAAGCAAACGCTCTATTGGCAGGCAAGATGTATGAGGGTAAAAAGAGCTCTTTGCAGAAAGCTGTTGATGCAGTGAATACAACTCTCAATATGGACAACATCAAGGCTTTGGCTTTGGAAATCAAGAACGCTCAGGCTGCTATTGATGCTTACAAGCCATTGGCTACAGCTATAGAGAATGTCAAGGCACGTTACGAGAGTAATGAGACTACTGCTACTACTTCTGCAGCAGCTAAGGCTATCTACAATGCTAGCTTGAAGACGGCTGTGGATGCTTATGACAATGGTACTGTAGCCGAAGAGAATATTGAGGCTGCTATCAAGGAGTTGAACAAGGGTTATACTCAGTACTTCATCTATGATGTGGTTGCTGCCGCTGAGAATGGTGCTAGTGTTGATATCAGTAAGGTCATCAACAACTATGACTTCGCTACGATGGACAAGACGGGGTGGACCATCAAGGTGACCCAGAATGCTGCCGGATTCCAGAAGAACAATAATATTAAGGCGGTAGAGTTCTATGATAATAAGGGCTTTGACCTCTATCAGGAATTGGTTGGTATGCCAGCTGGTACTTATAAGTTGTCTGCTCGTGCTTACTATCGCTTGAGTAGTGGTGGTAATATTGATGATGTTGTCAATGCATTTGTATATTACGCTAACTCTAAGGAGGCTGATGCTGAACCTGTTGCAAAGTCAGATGTGAAGTCAATTTATACAGGTGCCATCACTAAAGAAGAGTTGGGTAAGGTTAATCTTACTTCTACAGAGGGTATGAGCCAATATAATGGTTCATATTATGTACCAAACGATATGACTACTGGTCAGAGATTCCTTACATCTGAAGAAATCGGTCCTAAGTACGATTCTGATGTTATTACATTCGACTATGATGGTACAAGTCCATTCTATATTGGCGTGGCTAACACAAATAAAGAGAAAGGCAGCGACTGGACATTTGTTAAGTCATTCAAGTTGTCTTACGTGAAGGGTACCACAGGCATTGAGAATATCAATGGTGAGAAGGCTGGTGATGTAGTATCTACTAAGATTTATGACATCAATGGTGTTCAGTACAACAGCTTGAAGCCAGGTGTCAACATCGTGAAGTCTGTCATGAGCGATGGTTCTGTAAAGGTTAGAAAGGTAGTTGTCAAGTAATTCTAAGTCTTTATAGACCTAGTATCTTAATAGGTAGGCGGTAAACAGAGAGTGGTTAACTGTCTGTTACCGCCTATTTTCCTTTTCCTAAACCTCTATTAATACGACGAGTGAATATGATTAACTTATACATCAGAAAGAATTTACTTTTAAGCTCTCTTCTTTGCGTCTCTCTTTCTGCAAATGCACAGGTGTCGATGACGCTGGATGCTCAGAAACGTGCTGCAATGATCAGTGATTACCAATATGGTCTTTTCTTTGAGGAAATCAACCATGCTGGTGATGGCGGTCTTTATGCTGAATTGATTCGTAACCGTTCCTTTGAGGACAATTCGACTTCTCCTGAGTACTGGTCTGCAGTGAAAGGTAGTTCGCAAAATGTATCGCTTTCCTTGAATAAAAGCGACTTGCTCAACAAGGCTCAGAATACCAGTCTTCGAATGACGGTATCTGGTGCTGGTGAAACCCGAAAGGCAGGTGTTTGCAACACTGGTTTCTGGGGAATGAAATTCTCAACAGGTTCTACCTATCATCTCACACTGTGGGTGAAAGGAGCAGAGAGCTTGAATGGCAAAATATATGGTCAACTCCAAAAGGCGGATGGAAGTGCGGCTTCTGAGGAAGTGCAACTCCAGGGAACCTTGAAAACAAATACATGGGTGAAACTGACCGCAGAAATCAAGGCTACCGCTGATTGCGCGGATGGTCGTTTCGCTCTCTTGATGTCAAGTAATGGTACGGTCTATGTAGATATGGTATCGCTGATGCCTGATACATGGAAGGGTCGTGCCAACGGATTGCGTCCAGACTTGGCTCAACTTCTATATGAAACTAAACCAACCTTCCTTCGCTTCCCTGGTGGATGCTATGTGGAAGGTCAAGATAATTATGACAATGCCTTCCAGTGGAAGAAAACCATCGGTCCTATCGAGCAACGCCCAGGACACTGGAACAATAACTGGAAGTATCGTTCTTCGGATGGCTTGGGATATGATGAGTATCTCCAACTCTGCGAGGACTTGGGCGCAGCCCCAATGTTTGTGGTCAATGTAGGTTTGGGACATGGTTTTACCATTCCTTATGAACAAGTGGATACCTTGGTTCAGAATACCTTGGATGCCATTGAGTATGCCAATGGAGACGAGACCACCGAGTGGGGACGTAAGCGTATTGCCAACGGTCACCCTCAACCATACGGATTGAAATTCATTGAGGTGGGCAACGAGAACGGACAGCCTGAGGCTCGTGCTGAGTACAGCCGTCGTTACGCTAAGTTCTACGATGCTATCCATGCCAAGTATCCAGAGTTGACCATCATCGGCAACGTGGAGGCATGGGGAACGGACAATCCTAAATGGGTACTCAACAGTCCTGTGGATTTGGTGGATGAGCACTATTATCGCTCTCATTCTTGGATGCGTGACAACTACAACAAGTACGATCGTTATAATCGTACCATTGGTGTCTATAATGGTGAATATGCAGCCAATGCCAGTGGAACCTACGGCAAGTATGGTAATATGAACAGTGCCTTGGGTGAAGCCATCTATATGTTGGGTATGGAGAAAAACTCCGATGTCTGCAAGTTGGCTAGCTTTGCGCCGATATTCACGCATGAACAAGACCCTTGCTGGGCATACGATATGATTCACTTCAATGCCGCCAAGAACTTCTGTACTCCTTCCTACTATGTGCAGAAACTTCTCGGTAATAACCTCGGTAAGCAAAACCTCCGTTGGACAGAGACGGGCAATGCTGTGGCTACGGGTAGCAAGCAAGTGGGCGTAGGCTCCTGGGCAACCCAAGTGGAGTATGACGATGCAGCTGTGATGGATGGTGCGGGTACGACACTTTTATCTGACAACTTTGTCGAGACATCGGGTCAGTGGACAGCAGGTACTGGCAATTGGTCTGTATCTGATGGCGTGGTTTCTCAAAAGGGCAGTGCCGAGAATTGTACCTATATGAACAAGACCGTCATCAATGCTAACCATTATATATATAAGGTATCTGCTCGTAAGACAGGTGGCAATGAAGGTTTCTTAGTGGTGTTCAATTATAAGGATGCCAACAATTACTTTTGGTGGAACCTGGGTGGTTGGAACAACAGCAAGCATGGTGTGGAGATGTGTGTCAATGGGAGCAAAACCACGATGGCTTCTGCTAGTGGCTCCATCGAGACTGGTAAATGGTATAACATCGAGATAGAGGTGGATGGCAATCAAGTGACTTGCCGATTGGATGGAAACACTATCCATGAGTTCACCTTGCCGTCGCAGCAACTCTTGTATCAATCAGCTCAGATTGATGATGAGAAGGGTATTCTTTATCTCAAGGTAGTCAACCCGAATGCTACTGATGCCACCCTTCAACTCCATCTCCAGCACATGAAGGCAGAGAGTGGTACGGTCGTTCGCTTGGCTGCTGCCAATGGCACGGACGAGAATACGATGGATGCACCAACTCAGGTAATCCCATCTGCTGAGGAGGAACTCAATGATTGTAACAACCTCTCTGTTCCTGCCTACTCATTGAATGTATTTAAGTTGAAGGTGAGTGACGTTGCAGCCGAGGTCCAGGATGGTGTGCTGGACGAGGATGCTGATAAGTATGGTTATCTCTATGCCCACATGCACTCTTCCAATGAGACGACTTGTTTTGCGCTGAGCCAATATGGTAATAGTTTCAATGACCTCTTCAATAGTGGTGAGGTATTTGATACCAAGAAATATACATCAACCGGTGGTATGCGAGATGCTTATGTAACTCGTATGGAGAATGGCAAGTTTATGTTGGCTGGTACTGATATGGCTTCTCGATATGGATGGACGAGCAATCACATCATGGTCTTGATGTTGAGCAATGACTTGGTGCATTGGGACAAGAGCATCTCCATCGACTTGGAGAGTGAGGAGAATATGAAAGCATTGGGATTGACCAATGTGGAAGACATGAAGGCAGCTTGGGCTCCTGAGGTCATCTACGACCCACTGACACGTAAATATGTGGTCTATTATTCGGTAGGTTTCCCAGACCGTCATCGCATCTACTATTCTCTGGTCAATGAGGACTTGAGTGGTTTCACAACTCCAAAGCTCTACTTCGACCCAGGTTATGACATCATCGATGCTGACATCGCTTACAACAAGTTGGATGATCAGTATGTGATGATATACAAGACTGAGAGTGGAGCACACCATCTCAGACAGGCGACTGCTAAAACGTTGGTGCCTTCTGGTGACAAGACCACAGGTGTATGTCAGTGGGAGATAGACCCTAACTTTGACTTCAGTGATAATGGTCAGGCAGTGGAGGCTCCAAGCTTGTTCCGTCCTATCGGTAGCAAGACCTGGAAGTTGGCTTATATGAACTATGGTGGCGGTGGCTATCGTATGGTATCGCTGGATGAGCATTGCAAGAACCCACAGGACAAGGAGAATATCCAGGGGAATGTGAAGGCGCAGCATGGCTCTTTCTTGACGTTGACCGAACGTGAGTACAATCATCTGTTGACATGGGAAAAAGTGGTGAATCTCTTGAATGAAGCCAAGAAGTTGCAGAAAGCCGTGAGCGTAGCAGCTTTGGATGAGGCCATCCGCAAAGGCGAGGAAACCTTGGCGACCTCAGGTACCTTTGATGAAGAGGTAGAGGCGATGCAGTCTGCTGAGCATGCATTGCAAACAGCCTTGGCTGATTACGAGGAAACCTTACGTCAAATGGCAGAAGAAGGTAAGGTATCGGATATGACCTTCTTGCTCCAAAATCCAGACTTTACCAATGGTGGAGAAGGATGGAGCGGTACTTCCTTTACGGCTGCATCGAATGGAGTGGCAGAGCATTACAACAAGACGTTCGATTTCTATCAAACGTTGTCGCATCTGCCAAATGGACGTTATCGTGTAGAGGTACAGAGCTTCTATCGTGCAGGTAGTAGCAGTGTGGCTTCTGCAGCTCATCTGGCGGGCACAGAACAAATCAATGCTCACTTGTATGCCAATGGAGTGGAGCAGTCAGTTTGCTCTCTGTATGACAACGAGCAGTTTACCTTGTCACCTTACACCTATCCAGACAATGTGACCCAAGCCAACCAGGCTTTCAATACGAAGGATTTGTATCATTGCTCTTTGGAATGTGTGGTGACGGATGGCACTTTGACATTGGGTATCAAGAGTAGTAATCATATTAATGCTGACTGGTGCTGCTTCGACAACTTCAAGTTGACTTATCTTGATGCAGCTACAGGCATCAAGGGAGTTGAGGCAGACAAGGCGCAAGCCCAGAAAGCCATCTATGGATTGGATGGCACTCGTCTTCGCATGGTTCCCAAGGGTAAAGTTTATGTGACTAAAGGAAGAAAACAAATAACTAAGAAATAATAAGACGTAAAACCTATGAATGGATATAAAAAGTTTTTGATGGCATTGGTGCTGGCTTATGGAATCAGCACCGCTATGCCAGTTTTTGCAGCAGAAGCTTCCGTTGTAACCAATAAGGTGTGGTTGAGCGGTGCTACCCATATCTTTGGTAGAATGACGGTCTCTGGTATTACATCTGGAATCAAGAGCCAAGGCTTTTGCTATTCTGAGACGAATGAGCGTCCTACCGTTGATGACCAAACCTGTACTGCTTATTTGTCGAACAATGGCTATATCTATCGCATTTCTAACTTAACTCCATCCACGGTGTATTATATCCGTGCGTATGTGCAGAAGACCAATGGGGATGTGGTTTATGGTGAACCTATTAAGGCAATTACCCGACCAAAGGGTGGTGTATCCTATGGCATTCGTGATGGTTTTCCTGCTGATGCCTTGAACCGTATTCAGAGTGCATCTAAGCAGGCAATTGATTTATGGAATGAATATACGGGTATCAAGGGACTCTATGTCAACATCGGCTATGGCGCAGATACTCCGACCGCCGACTGTAGCTATGGTGGTTGGATGCGTGTCGGTCCTAATGCGTCTTATCAGAAGACGGGTACCTTGCTCCATGAGATGCTTCATGCCATTGGTGTCGGAACCCATACCACTTGGTATGGTCCTTCATTCTTGCGTACCAAAAGCACAAGTGGCTATTGGCTGGGTACTCGTACCACCCGTGCTTTGCGTTTTTGGGATAATAATCCTACGGAGCAGTTGAATGGTGATGGAACCCACATGTGGCCATATGGTATTAATGGCGCACATGAGGATACGGGTAATACTGAGGTTTTATATATTGGTAATTCCGTCTTGGCTGAGGCTTTAGGTGAGGATGGATTGCCAACAACGAATAGCCAGTTTGCTATCCCTGCATACGTTTTTGAGCAGGACGATAATACCAAGTATTATATCAAGAATGAGAGCTATGGATTAGGTTCCAAGTTCCTCAGCGTCACTAGTGATGGCAGTTTGAGTTGGGAAGAGATGACATCTAACGAGGCTTTGACTAACGACAAAGCTGCTTGGTATGTTGCCTTTGATCCAGTTACTTGCTATTATTCTTTGAAGAATGCGGCAACAGGACGTTACATGACTTATTACTCTAAGGGAGCCAATGGCATCAGAACTAAGGATGTGGATGTACCTACGGCTTTCGAGAAATTCCACTTTTTGCCTTCACCAGTGGAGGTAGCTACCATCAATGGAGAATCGAGAAGTGCTTTTTGGATTGCGTTTGTGAGCAGCAATACGGCTAATTGCCTTACTGCTCAAAATAATAAGACCCAATTGTCCGTAGAAAACTTGTCTTTTGCTCAGAACGCTGGTGCGCAACGTTGGTTGCTGCTCAATTCACAAGAGGTATCGGTGTTAGGCGAGAGCTTCCGTCCTGCTTTGGATAAGTTCAATGAGAAGATGGTGAAGTGGGAAGCTTTGCTTCATGTGCCTCATTCGGAATTGACCGAAGGCGCTGATGCAGAATATAAGGCTTCCTTGGAAGAATTGGCTAGCAAGACACAAGGTTTGTCTGCAGATGAGTTGGATGCTTTAGCTACTGATGCAGAGAATGCTGCTCGTACATTCTTGTCGAAAGTACAAGCAACTGATCCAAAACAACCATTTGATATTACTTTCTTCGTTAAGAATGCTAATTTAACATCTACAGATGGTTGGACTGCCAATAACTCAACAGCATTACCTACTATCAACTATTCTTGTGGAGAGTTTTATGAGAGAAACTTGGATATGACACAAAAATTAGATTATATGCCAAAAGGTATGTATGAAATGAGAGTGCAGGGATTCCAACGCCCTGGTGCAATTGGTGCTGTGTCTAGTAACTATGCTAGTGGACAGAATGATGTGAATGCATTTATCTACTTTACTAATGTTAGAAATAAGCAATTGATTTACAATATTATGCAAGGAGCACAAGACCAAAAGATAGGTAAGGGTAAAGAGTCTGTGGTAGGTGTTCAGTATGTTCCTAATGATATGGAGTCAGCGAGTGCTTATTTCGAGAAAGGATTGTATGAGAATGTATATCAGTTCAGTCAGAGTGCAAAGAAAGCTTTGACGTTAGGTTTCAAGGGAACTAATTCTGCATCTAGTTATTGGACAATCTTTAGTAATATACGTCTCTATTATTATGGTTTGCAGATACCAACGACTGGCATTATTGATATAAAGGCAGAAGAGTCTGTACATCATCAAGGAGTTTATACGCTTAGTGGTCAATTGGTACGTAAAAACTCAGACAGCCTTATTGGCTTGCCAAGTGGCATTTATATTGTCGATGGCAAGAAAATAGTTGTGAAATAATGAACTGGAATTATCTAATGTTTAATTAAATCTATATTAAGTTATGAAATTAAGAAGCTTCATACTTTCTATACTGTTGGGTGTGTCGGCATTCGCTTTTGCCGACAACGAGACCCAAACGGTAAAGCAGGTAACAGCTCCTGTTACCTTGGGAGGAAGTGTTGACTATCACATTTCTTCTGCTACTCCGTTTGCAACAACGGGTAGCATTGATATTACCAATCCAGAGAAGGCGGTTGTCATCTTTGATGCCCTCCTTCCTAGTAAGGCAAAGAACTATATCGGTTCGGTTACTATTAATGGTGAGAAAGCTGTGAGTGGCACTAACTGTCAGTTGCGTGTTTTCCGAGCTGGCTGTATGTTGTTGCCTTATCCGGAAAAGCAAGTACTGTCTGTTTATACGGAGGCAAACTATGGTGGTTCAATGAAGAACAGCTATGATGTAAATACCATCTATAGTTTAGCTAATGATAAGGAATTCAATAACCAAATCCGCAGTTTCAAATTGAAGCGTGGCTATATGGTTTGTTTCTCCAATCAATCTAATGGACAGGGATACAGTCGTGTGTTCATTGCTGACAAGGCAGACTTAGAGATAGCCTCTTTGCCAAAGGTCTTGAATGGAAGAATTTCCTACATCCGTATTAGTAAGTGGAACAATGTAATCAAGCGTGGTTGGGCTGGCTATTGGGGTGATGACGTACAGAAAATGTTGAACACAGGATGGGCATACAATTGGGATGCTAGCACGCATAGTGATTGGACGGATCGTGAGTATGTTTCTCAGCGTCATCATATAGGATGGCCTGGTATTGCCGATGTGGGTAATGTAGGTAGTGCCAATATCTTGGCACATAACGAACCAGATAATACAGCCGATTCAAGAGAGCACTATGCTACTGTTGCGCAAGTCTTGGAAGATTGGCCTGCGTTGATGGCAACAGGTCGTCGCTTGGGCTCACCAGCTGTATCTGGCAATTATAATTGGCTCTATGAATTCATCGACTCTATTGACGCACGTGGATGGCGTTGTGACTTTATTGCTGTACATGCTTATTGGTATAGTGACAAAGATAGCTGGAAAAGACAATTGGAGAATATCAGCAGTCGATGTGGTGGTCGCCCTATTTGGATTACCGAGATGAACTATGGTGCCAACTGGACAGGATGGCCTGGCAGTAACACATCGGCTTCGGATGCCAATTATGCAATCGAGAAACAGCACATGGGACCTATCCTTGACTACTTGAATGATGCTTCATATATTGAGCGATATGCGTTCTATAATAATGTGCAGGAGTGTCGTTATGCCGTTGCCAATGAAAAACTGACACCAATAGGTGAGTATTACGCCAACTTACGCCCAGCTATGGCTTATAATTCAGCTAAGGAATTCATACCGAAGAACCCTCGTACAGAAGCACCTAATGATTTAACGGTAGTGTTTACACCAAGAACCCAGAAGTGTGCCATTTCATGGACAAATCCAAATGGCGATTTGTTGGATAATATGTATGTGGAGCGAAAGAATGGTATCAATGGTGAATGGGAACAATTAAGTAAAGTTGCGGTAGAGGATAGCCCAGCAAAGAAATATACTTTTAACGAGACGCTATCAGAGTCAGGTAACTTTTATTACCGTATTCATTGTGTTGACTATAATGGTAAGGAACTGTATTCTTCGGAAGTGCTTACTGCGGTGAGTGGTACTGAAGGTACAGAAGATATGCAATGGGGTAAGGTTACAGCTGATAATGATGACATAACTTACAATTTCTTTTGCCATGGCTTTGGTGAAATGCCTGCAGTAATCATGGGCGCAGTGTCTAATAAAAATGCTGCAACAAAGTCTGTTAATGCTTTAAGTCAAGTCACAAAGGTAGGTAGTAACTTCTCATACTTTACGTCTCGCTTTTTCCCTTGGAATAGTGCGGCTGCCGATGTTAATGATTTCTCTAAAGGTACGGAAGTAGCATCTTATTTGGCTTTGAAGTCAGGTAATGGAACCATTGGCGATCTACATTATGAGGCTGGTCTTTTGAAAGAAGGCTCTTCAACTATGTATTTGAATGGGGATGTTGTCGAATATAAGTTTGCTGTACCATTTGAAACGACTCCTGTTGTTTTTGTCACCCCGATTTCTAATAAAACAGACTTCCCTCGCGAAGCTCGTGTTTGGGATGTAACCAATGAGGGCTTCAAGGTGACATTGACTCGTCAGAAGGGAATGGAGTCTCAGCCATTTGGTATACATCGTGCTTCTTACTTGGCTATAGAAAAAGGTGTTGCGCAATTTGAAAACAAAGTGGTTATTGTGAATGATGGCGTACAGAAGTTCACAAATCCCAATATGTCTAAGACGATTAATTATGGAGGTCAGAACTTAGATAATCCTTTGTTCCTATGCCAGTTGCAGACTTACAATCGTAAGGTGACTTCTCTACTTCGTACGGGTGCTAATGGACCTGGTAGCCAATCTTGTCAAGTGCGTTTGATACCTGATACTTCTGATCCAGATGGCACGATTAGTTCTAGAAATCCTTTTGAGGAAACTGTCGGCTGGATTTGCATCGGCACAGACAAAACCACAGGTGTTCAGACACCAGAGACATCTGTCGCTTCCGACAAGTTGGATATTCAAGTAACCAATGGACAGTTGGTGGTACGAGATGTTTCCGCTTCTTGGGCTAAGGTCTTCACATTGGGTGGAAGCTTGGTAGCACAAGGCGGTGTTAAGTCGGGCGAGGCTACTTTCTCCTTGGCATCATTGCCTGTAGGAGTGATGGTAGTCAAGACCAGCACTGGCAAAGCGATGAAGTTTGTCGTAAGACGATAAGAAAATATTAAAAGAGGCAAAATAGGTGTGATTAAGGCTTGTTTTGCCTCTTTTTCACGATTTATACTCTTTATTAGTCGATTTTTGACCCCTTAAATGGGGATTTGTCCTTAAATTTGCACTCAACAAAACCAAAGAAGGTTATAGAAACCTAAAGGAATGATTAACGAAACAATTAAGAAATAATAACTTTTATAAAGTCATGAATCAACTATTTACATTACTTTTGTTGTGGATGTTCGCCTGCCTGCCGATGATGGCGCAAGCTCCGATGGACGGAGGGGTCTGGAAAGATAATACCGGCAAGCACATCAATGCGCATGGCGGCAACATCTTCAACTACAAAGGTACCTATTATTGGTACGGAGAGAGTAGATCGGAGGATGGCAAACCTTATAGCTCACTCGGCGTAAGTTGCTTCACCTCCAAGAATCTCAAGGACTGGACTAACCACGGACTGGTGCTCCCTGTCTCACAGGAATCTGGAAGCGACATCGAGGGCGGTTGCATCATCGAGCGACCTAAGGTGCTCTACAATGAGAAGACCAAGAAGTTCGTGATGTGGTTCCACCTCGAACTGAAAGGACGAGGATATGGTGCAGCTCGTTATGGAGTGGCTGTCAGCGACACTCCTTTCGGACCTTTCAAGTTTGTGCGCTCTGGTAGAGTGAACCCTGGCATCTATCCTGTAGGATTCGCCAAGCCAGACACCACCGACCTTCGCCATCAACTCCTCTTCCCAGAGATGAAGCAATGGTGGACACCACAGTGGCGTACGCAGATAGAGCGAGGTATGTTCTGGATGCGTGACTTCGCTGGTGGACAGATGGCACGAGACATGACCATCTTCGTCGATGATGACGGAAAGGCATATCATATCTACTCTTCTGAGGATAACTTGACGCTCCAAATCGCCCAACTCACAGATGATTACATGACGCACAATGGCAGTTATGTACGAGTGGCTGCCGGTGGACAGAACGAAGCTCCAACGATCTTCAAGACGAAAGACACTTACTGGATGATTACAAGCGGATGTACGGGTTGGGCTCCTAATGCGGCTCGCATGTTCAGGGCTAAGAATATCTATGGTCCTTGGGAGCAACTCTCTAATCCGTGCCGTGGTGAGAAAGCCGACAAGACCTTCGGTGCGCAGGGTACCTATATATATAAGGTGGAGACAGCTGCGCAAAAGAAGATGTTCCATGGTGCCGACTATGTGTTCATGGCAGACATCTGGAATCCAAAGCATTTGAGCGACAGCCGACATTTGTGGATACCTATCTCCTGGGAGAACGGTATGCCAATACTGAAAAAATAATAAAAATACCGGTCGCTCTGCTTGTTTCTGAAGAAAATCACCTATCTTTGTGGAGATTACCTGCAATGGGTACATCTCTACGCTTAAAAGCTTAAAAGAATAACAATAACTAAACAAACAATAGCAAATTACAACTTATCTATGAATAATATATATAAAACTATCGTGATGACCGTCCTTTTGGCGTTGGTTCCTTTCGTTGGGATGAGTGCCAAGAAGAAGGTACAACAGCAGAGCGACCGTGAATATTGGTGCTCCTTGGCTTACAAGATGGCTCAACCCGTGTTGGAAAACATGGCGAAGGGCGAGTTGCAAAAGAACATGCAGACGGAGTTCAGTCCGAGCTTCGACAACCGCAACAAGAAGGTACTCTACATGGAGTGCTTCGGTAGATTGATGGCTGGCGTGGCTCCTTGGCTTACCTTGCCGGATGACAATACTGCCGAGGGCAAGCAGCGCAAGCAACTGCGTGAGTGGGCTTTGGCTTCCTACAAGAACGCTGTCGATCCTCAGAACCCAGACTATCTCTGTTGGGGTATCGGTGGACAGAACTTAGTGGATGCCGCTTACATCGCCGAGAGTTTCCTCCGTGCTTATGACACCTTGTGGAAACCATTGGATGAGGTGACCAAGAAACGCTACCTCACCGAGTTTGCCAAACTCCGCCATATCGACCCTCCATATACCAACTGGTTGCTTTTCTCTTCTACCATCGAGAGTTTCATGGCGAAGGCAGGTGGCGACTACGACCAATATCGTGTCAACTCGGCTTGTCGCAAGATGGAAGAGTGGTATGTGGGTGATGGCTGGTATTCCGATGGTCCTGTCTTTGCCTTCGACTACTATAGCAGTTATGTGTTCCATCCGATGTACTTGGAGACCTTGCAGGCGATGGTAGATGCCAAGGCTAACACTCGTCTCGACTACAAGAAGTATTACGACCGTGAGTTGAAGCGTTGCCAGAAGTATAGCCTCATCTTGGAGCGTTTCATCTCTCCTGAGGGTACCTTCCCTGCTTTCGGACGAAGCATCCCTTATCGTATGGCTACTATGCAACCACTCGCCTTGATGGCTTGGTATCAGAAGTTGCCTAGCGACTTGAGCAACGGTCAGGTGCGTGCTGCCTTGACCAAGGTGCTCCATCGTATGTTCGACCAGGAGAACAACTTCAATGAGAAGGGCTATCTCTCCATCGGTTTCTGTGGAACAAGCCAGAAAAACGTGGCAGACTGGTACACCAACAATGGTTCTCTCTACATGACGACCCTTGCCTTCATGCCTCTTGGCTTGCCTGCCGACCATCCTTTCTGGACCGACGCAGCCCAGCCTTGGACTCAGGTGAAGGCATGGAACAACCAAGCTTTCCCTAAGGATCACCAGTGGAAAGATGACATCACCACCAAGGATAAATGGTGATATTTAAATGACAAATGATAAATTATAAATGATAAATGGGGCATACGCCTTATGACGATATGAAAAAGATATTTTTGATGTTCGTTGTCGCTTCGCTCGCTCTTCCTATGAGTGCAGCACAGCCTGCGAAGAAGTTGGCTAAGGCTAAGAAGGAAGTGAAGGCTTCCAAAACTTGGAACCACGAGCAAATCGTGGAGATGATACAGAAGGTGAACAACTATTGGCAAAACAACAACAAGCCTGAGGTTCGCTCCTTCTGGGACAACGCTGCTTACCATACTGGCAATATGGAGGTGTGGAAGATGCTTAAAGACCAAAAGATGCTCGACTATACCATCCGATGGGCTGAGCACAACGACTGGTCGGGTGCTACCGAGGCAAACCCTGCCAAGTGGAAGTACAAACCATACGGCGAAGGCAAGGACCATGTGCTCTTCGGTGATTGGCAGATCTGTTTCCAGACCTACATCGACCTCTACAACATCGAGGCTGCCAAGGGGAATGCCGCTGCCTCTGAATATATGGTGAAGCGTGCCAAGGAGGTGATGCACTATGAGGCTTACTCCGAGCCTACCGACTATTGGTGGTGGAGTGATGCCCTCTATATGGTGATGCCTGTGATGACCAAGATGTACAAACTCACTGGCGACGTGAAGTATCTCGACAAGCTCTATGCCAACCTCCTCACCACCGACGAGATTATGCTCGACAAGGAGACCAATCTCTACTTCCGTGATGGCAAATATGTATATCCAAAGCATAAGAGTGCCAACGGCAAGAAGGACTTCTGGGCTCGTGGCGACGGATGGGTACTTGCTGGCTTGGCCAAGGTGCTGCAAGATATGCCTAAGGACTATCAGCACTATCAGTTCTTCGTGGACAAGTATCAGAAGTTGGCGAAGGCGGTAGCTGAGATCCAGCAGCCAGAGGGATATTGGACTCGTTCGATGATGGACCCTGACCATGCGCCAGGTCCTGAGACCAGTGGTACTGCCTTCTTCACATATGGTATGCTTTGGGGTGTCAATAATGGTTACCTCAACAAGAAGGAGTACAAGAAGACCATCGACAGAGCATGGACTTATCTCACAGAGACCGCCCTTCAGGCAGATGGCAAGGTGGGATATGTACAACCTATCGGTGAGCGTGCCATCCCTGGTCAGACGGTGGATGCCAACTCACAAGCCAACTTTGGTGTGGGTGCTTTCTTGCTCGCAGCATGTGAATATGATAAGTATTTGACGACCAAATAAAGGTAAATCATTCTTGTTTAAAGCGCAGATTTAGCTATTAAATACTGCAAAATGGTGTGTGCAACTAACATTTATTGTTAATTGCACACTTTTTTATTGTTGATAGCATACTTTATTCATTTTGTTTTATTATCTTTGCACCGTCGATATGGTTCGATAGCAAAAACCAACAATATTAATAACCTAAAGAAGAATTTATGAAGAGACTGATTTCAGCCGTGATTCTCTCAGCCGCCGTGGTATTGCCAACGATGGCACAGAAGAGTGGCAAGACACTGAGCAATGGTTATCCATTCGCCCAAGTTCCTTTCACCAGTGTGAAGATTTCGCAGAACACCTTCTGGGGTGCTCGTTTGCAAGCTGCCCAGAAAGTGACGATTCCTTTGGCTTTCAGCAAGTGTGAGAGCGAGCACCGTTACAAGAATTTCGAGATGGCTGCCTATACCTTGCAGCATCCTAATCATGAGGGGTTGACTACCCCAGCATGGGACGTGAGCAAGTTTATGGGATTCTCCTTCGATGATACCGATGTCTATAAGACCATCGAAGGTGCTAGCTATATCCTCCAAACTTATCCCGACAAGAAGTTGAAGGCGTATATCGACAGTGTACTCAACGTGGTCGGAGCGGCACAGGAGCCTGATGGCTATCTCTATACAGCTCGTACCATCAACCCAAAGCATCCTCATGGATGGAGTGGTGACAAGCGATGGGAGAAGGAAGAGGTGCTGAGCCATGAACTCTACAACCTCGGCCACATGGTGGATGCGGCTTGCGCTCATTATCAGGCTACGGGTAGCACCAAGTTCCTCAACATCGCCAAGCGTTATGCTGATTGTGTAGTCAAGGAGGTGGGGCCAAAGGCAGGACAGGCTACCGTGGTGCCAGGTCATCAGATTGCCGAGATGGCTTTGGCTCGTCTTTACACCTTGACGGGTGAGAAGAAATATCTCGATGAGGCTAAATATCTGCTCGACTATCGTGGCAAGACACATATCAAGGACATCTATTCTCAGAGCGACAAACCTATCTTGGAGCAGAGCGAGGCTTGGGGACATGCCGTTCGTGCTGGATATATGTATGCCGGTATTGCTGATGTGGCTGCCCTCACACAAGACTCTGATTATATCAAGACCATCGATCGTATCTGGAACAATATCGTTTCCAAGAAGTATTATCTCACGGGTGGTGTGGGTGCTCGTCATGCAGGTGAGGCTTTCGGCGCCAACTATGAGTTGCCTAATATGACTGCTTACAACGAGACTTGTGCTGCCATCTCTATGGTATATCTCTTCGAGCGCATGTTCCTCTTGCACGGCGAGAGTAAGTATATAGACTGCTTGGAGCGCACCTTGTATAATGGTGTCATCTCTGGTATGAGTATGGATGGTGGACGTTTCTTCTATCCAAACCCTCTATCTAGCGATGGCAAATACAAGTTTAATTCCGATGGCAATACCACACGTCAACCATGGTTCGGTTGTGCCTGCTGTCCTAGCAACCTGTGCCGTTTCATCCCTTCCGTTCCGGGTTATCTCTTTGGTGTGAAGGACAATAATATCTATGTGAACCTCTTCGCTGGCAATACTTCTACCATCAAGGTGGGTGGCAAGAATGTGGTCTTGGAGGAGACAACCGAGTATCCTTGGGATGGAGACATCAAGATTACTGTGAAGAAGAGTGCTGCGAAGAATGCCAACCTCTTGGTACGTATTCCTGGATGGGTTCGCAACCAGGTAGTGCCAAGTGACCTCTATGCTTATCGTGATGCTGAGAAACCAACTTATAGCGTGACCGTGAATGGCAAGGCTGTGGAAGCTGACTTGGTAGCCAATAAGGGTTATCTGCCAGTGAAGAACATCAAGAATGGGGATGTCGTTCGCATCCACTTCGATATGCCAGTTCGTACCGTTGTAGCCAATGGCAAGGTGGCTGATGATCGTGGCAAGGTGGCTGTGGAGCGTGGTCCTTTGGTTTATTGTGCTGAGGCTGCTGACAATGCTGGTGAGCCTGTGCTCCGTGCAGTGATGGGCAGCAAGAAGCCTGCTTTCACACTCGTGGACAACTACACTATTCAGAATACCGAGACCAAGGGTGCTCCTGCTTTCTCAGTGAAGGCTATCCAGACACCAGCTCAGGTATTGGATCAGGCTGCTGATGGCAAGGTTTCTGTAAAGAATATGAATCTCACTTTGATTCCTTACTATGCTTGGAACCATCGTGGAGCCAACCAGATGAACGTTTGGTTCTATCAGAACTTGGCGGTTTTGGACAAATAATGTCCGTACATAGAAAATAAAAGCCCGAATACTCTGAGGAGAAACTCCTTTCGAGTATTCGGGCTTTTGTCTTATAATATGATGTCACATTTAGTATCTTACCATCTTGCGAGTGGCATTGCCTTGCTTAATGATGAAGATGCCTTTCTTGTTTTTGTTCAATGTAGTCTTCATTCCATCCACGGTGTAGGTCTCGTATGGTTTGCTGAAATCAATCACTCCATGATTGTCAGTCTTCCAAGTAGGAGTGTCGATACTCGTAGGGACCTTGGTGCCTTCGATGGTGAGGTTCTTGATTTCCCAGTAACAGCTGGTGTCGGTGTCGCTGGTGTAGTGGAAGGCAAGGATTACCTTGCTGCCGCAATATTGGGCGAGGTCGAGAACATAGTCTTTGAATGTCCAACCATCCTTGGATGGTACTGCGAGGTCTGTCAACTTGCTTACTTCCTTCTCGCCAGTTTCGGAATCAATCACTGTCGCTTCTACACTGAGGTATTTGAGCGCTTTCCTATTTGCATAGTTGATGGCTTGATTGATGGTAAGAGATGCGTCTTGGTAATCTGTCAAGTCTATCTCAGGTAGATAGAGCGTGGCATCGGCTACGTAGTTCTTGCCGTTTACGTGGGCTGTAGCATACCATCCATATTGATTACTTTGTCTCCAAATGTTGCTATTTGTAGTCTCATTCTTGGTGATTTCCTCTGTGCAATCACCTTTCTGCTTGGTGAAGTCGGCTGTTAGGATAACTCCGCTTGTCGGCTCATCAGGCGTAGGGCCTGGTGTCGGGTCTGGGTCCGGAGTCGGATCTGGATTGACCGTTCCACCACCATCCTTGTAGGCACTCGACTTGACGGTCGTCTCTGGATTGAAGGCGATGTCGGTACTGTCTCCCCAAACATATTCCATCAAGTTAGGGAAGTCAACGTATGGGTTGCGGTTGCCCTGTATCTTATAGACATCCTCGTTGCGTTGGATTTCCAAGGCATCGGGGCGGTCTGCTTTCGCCCATTTTATAAATAAGGTATAAGCCCAGTTTTGGAGGGTAGGGTAAGTGCCTTGCTGGAGGATTTGAAGGGCGGCTGCTCCCGACCAGGTAAAGTTTTGATAGGTGGTTGCCATATACATATAGCCACGTGCGAAGTCGCCTTTCCATGGATCGGCAGGCTCCCAATACGATTTTTTATCGGTTCCATATCCAACCTTGGTCCAACCATTGCCTCTGTCACCGCTAGCTACCGTTCCCATCGGATAGTTGCTTTTGGTGGAGTTGATCTTGCTTTGGCAAGGCATCAAGTTATAGAGATCCTTGTAAGCTTGGTTGCTGGCACCTCCCCACCAACTCTTTGGGAAGGAGTGCTCGATGTTCATGCCCGAACCCACTGAGCCTTGTGAGGTAGCTTTCACCCACTCGCTTTCTGCTGAGTATCGGTCGATGAAGTAGCCACGGCTATCTCGGTCGGTGAGCCAAAATCCCCACCAAGTATGTCCACTTCCGCTTCCGTAGGAGAGCACCTTGGCGTTCTTGATGACATTATAGACAGCAGTTTTCAGCTCCGCTCCCTTCTTGCCTTTGAGTGAATTGTAATACCCCTCTGGTATTTGTGCCATACTAGGTATCGTTGGCAATACAGCGGCTATTACCGCCAATGCCATGTGAAGTAATTTTTTTCCCATATCGTTACTGTTTTAGTTGTTTACTATGATATTTATCAGATTCATTCTTTCTAATGACTCATTTCTTTTTCTTGAGAATCATCAATGCCGAAGCCAATAGAATGATGCCGCATATCCACGACACGATGGCACTGCCGATGATGCCGAGCGACTGTGTGAATCCTGCCACCAAGAAGGTGAGGAAGGATACCAATGCCACAGTCAGGGCGTATGGCAACTGGGAGGAGACGTGGTGTACGTGCTTGCACTTGGCACCGGCACTCGCCATGATGGTGGTGTCGGAGATAGGGGAGACATGGTCGCCACATACCGCTCCTGCCATACAAGCAGAGATGGAGATGATGCGAAGTGGATCATCCGTTGGGAATACGGCGATGCAGATAGGGATGAGAATGCCGAATGTACCCCATGAAGTGCCTGTGGCAAAAGCAAGGAAGGCTGCCACGACAAAGATGATGGCAGGCAGTAGTTGTTGTAAACCTGCCGCACTGCTAGCCACCAAGCCCGATACGTATTCCGCGGCACCCAGTGAGTCGGTCATACTCTTCAGCGTCCATGCCAAGGTGAGGATGAGGATGGCTGGCACCATCGCCTCGAAGCCCTTGATGAGGCTGCTCATGGCATCATGGAAAGGCAAGGTCTTGCGTGCCACAAAGAGGATGATGGTGAGAATGAAGGCGGCTAGCGAACCGATGACCAAGCCGATGGAGGCATTGCTCTCGGCGAAGGCATCGATGAAATCCAGATAGTTCTTGCTCGATGCGTCAAAGTAACCGCCGGAATACACCATACCAGCCATACAGAAGATGATGAGCAACAAGATAGGGATGACAAGGTCTGCCACCTTTCCCTTGCTCTGTGTGGCATCGCCTTTCTGGGCATCTACACCATGCTCTACGATATGCAACTTGGTATCGCTCACCTCATCGAGCTTGCCTCCGTTGGTACGCTCATACCAGTCACGAAGCCGTTCGTCATACTTACTCATCGCCTTGAAGTCGAAGCCGAGGAAAACGATGCCAAATATGAAGAGGATGGTGAAGAAGGCATAGAAGTTGAATGGTATAGCCTTGCAGAACAGGGCCAATCCGTTCTCGCCTCCCGACACGAATCCCGATACTGCCGCTGCCCAACTGGAGATAGGGGAGATGATGCAGACGGGGGCTGCCGTGGAGTCGATGAGATAAGCCAACTTCTCCTTGGTCACGCCATTGCGAACGGCGATAGGGCGCATCACCGAACCCACGGTGAGGCAGTTGAAGTAATCATCGATGAATATCAAGATGCCCAACAGGATGGTGGCTATCTGCACACCCATCTTCGACTTGACGTGTTGGGAAGCCCATCGACCGAAGGCTGCCGAACCGCCAGCCTTGTTCATCAGTGACACGATGGAACCGAGGAGGACGAGAAACACAAGTATGCCTACGTTCCAAGGGTCGGAGAGGCAATGAATCATGCCGTAAGCCTTGGCATCATCGCCACTGCCCACGGTATGATTGGTGAGGTGTATCAGAAATCCATCCAGTCCTGTACCCATTGAGATGCAATATTGTGCGGCACCTAGCAAGATGCCGATGAAGAGGGAGGAATAGACCTCCTTGGTCTTGAGTGCCAGTGCGATGGCTACGAGGGGAGGCAAAAGCGACCACGCTGTGCCTATCATATTGTAATCCATATCTTCTAGTCTTTATTAGGCTGCAAAGATAATGCTTTTTGCTGAAACAAGGAGGAAAAAAAGAAGAAAAGAACATACTTGATGCAAGAAAGCGCATTTATAGCATGCAAGGATGCGCTTTCCTCTTCTTGTAGTTCTCGTTTCCAGGGCAACTGTAACATTGCTAAAGTTGCTTAAATATGAGGGCGAAAGTTTGGAGGTAGAGGGATAAAAGCCTATATTTGCCCCCGAAAGTTTGCATTGGATGTGCAAATGTTTTTAGAAGACTGAATGTTGAACCTAAATTGGAGTAGTTATGAATGTAAGTACAGGTATCAAGCAAGCGGCAATCTTAGCCATCGGCATCATTGCGCTTGGATTTTGCATCAAGTCGGGTCTGGAGGGCTTGGCAGGTAAGGATCGCAAGGTCGTGGTGAAGGGCTTGGCAGAGAAAGAGGTGGAAGCCGACAAGGTGACGTGGCCTATCCTCTCGAAGGAGATAGGCAACGACTTGCCTGAGCTGTATCAGAAAATCAATACCACCACGAGCACCATTCGCAAGTTCTTGTTGGCAAATGGTGTCAAGGCAAGTGAGATCAATGTGAACGCCCCTGTAGTCATCGACCTCAATGCCGAGCGATATGGCGACAATCGTCAGCCTTATCGTTACAACATCACTTCGATTATCACCGTGACTTCCAACAACGTGAAGCTCGTGCGCAGTATCATCGCCCGTCAGGGGGAGTTGCTCCAGAAGGGTGTCGCCATCGTGGATGGTGGTTATGACAATCCGGTGAAGTATGAGTATGTGGCTTTCCGCAAGATGAAACCGAAGATGATGGAGGAGGCGATAGCCAATGCCGAGCAGACTGCCGAACAGTTTGCCAAGAACAGCAAGAGTAAGCTCGACAAGATTATGAATGCCGACCAAGGTCAGTTCTCGATAGAGGACCGGGATTCCAATACCCCTTATATCAAGAAGGTGAGGGTAGTGACCACGGTCACTTATTCGCTGAAAGATTGAAGTAAAAGCGGAGCGTGATTTCACAACCACACTCCGCGCAAACTTAAACAACCAATAA
>ERZ1026894.19-NODE-19-length-115611-cov-14.286433_pt1 | contig 115611 bp, 72 predicted proteins | sample MGYA00380177_ERZ1026894 | MGnify/ENA primary metagenome ERZ1026894 (study PRJEB33269, sample SAMEA4719813) | human gut metagenome | biome: human-associated habitat; feature: organic feature; material: feces | place: Cameroon | collected 2013-10 ... | reverse complement strand
GCGGCTCCATGCGCGGTCGGCCAGACTCGTACCCATGGCCACCATGAAGGTAACGTAGGTGGTAGAGAGCGGCAAGCGGTGGTTGGTACCGAAGGTGATGAGCATGGAGGCGATAACGAGGTTCACGGCAGCGCGCACCACATCGAAGGCGGCCTTGTCGTCTTTCAGCTCCACGTCGTTGGCGTTGAAGCGGCGGTTGATCCACTTACGCAAGCCTACGGGGAAAATAGCCACCACCATCTCAATCATGCTTTGGAAGAAACGCACGATGGCGCGGGCGGCACGGCTTGAGCCGAACATCTCATCGCCCTCGTCCTGACGGGCCAGGTCGACCGACGTCTTGATAACGTTCTGGGCTTTCTTAGAGGTTGCCATGGCCACAATCATGATGACACCGGCGGCCAAGAGGTAGAAAGGCGGGGTCTTTGCGCTCTCCATGAGCGACGACATCATGAAGCCATCGATGCCGACACCGTGGCCGTTGGCTACATAATCCTGGTAAGAATCGAGGCCAGCCAAAGGCACACCAATGAAGTTGACCAGGTCGTTGCCGGCGAAAGCCATGGCCAGGGCGAACGTGCCCATGAGCACCGTGAAGCGGAAGATGTTGACCTTCAGCAGATGGAGCACCTCCATCACGATGGTGGAAACGATGAACGTCAGCACCAAGAGCATATTTGTGTTTGTGTCGATATAGTCGCGAATGCTGTCGCTCAGGTAGGGACTCTTGCCCACGCCCTTCATAAAGATGAAATAGCTCAGGGCCGTGAAGGCTATGCCGCCGAAGATGGCGATGCTATAGCGCGAGTGTTTGCCGTAATTGAACGTAAACACCACACGACTGATCCACATCACCACCATACCCACGACAAACGATATGGCCACCGAAACGAAGATGGCGATAATCACCTGCAGGGCCTTGTTGGAGTTGAGCAGCATGCCATAGTCGAGGTCGGGGTCAGCCATCACCTTGAGCATGGCCAGCATGGCCGTACCGCCCAAGAGCTCAAACACAAGCGAAACGGTGGTTGACGTGGGCATGCCGAGCGTGTTGAACACGTCGAGCACGATCACATCGGTCACCATAACGGCAAGGTAAATGGTCATCACCTCGTGGAACGAGTAGCGGTCGGGCATCATGATGCCGTGTCGCGCCACATCCATCATGCCCGAGGAGAGCACCGCTCCGAGCACCACACCCACGGAGGCAATGATTAACACTGTGCGAAAGGCGGCCACACGGGCACCCACCGCCGACTGCAAGAAGTTGACGGCATCGTTGCTCACGCCGACAAACAGGTCGAAGACGGCCAGACAGAGCAGGAAAATAACGATGCAAAGATAAATGGTTTCCATTGAATCCTTTGTTTGATTGGTTCTTTCTGGCTGCAAAATTAAGTAGCGTGTGTTACACCATTTTTACAACCATGTTACAATAAGGTTACAATTCATCCCCAACCGTTAACCATAACGATTGGGGATGACATGAGTGTTAGAAATGGGTCATAAACTCCACCACGATCTTATCGCGCTCGCTCACCTTCGGCAGGGCGTCGTGGCGGTAGAGGTATTTCTCATAGTTGACGCGTATCTCCGAGATAAACGGCTTGTCGAAGCTCAGCGTGGCGCCGGCCGTGATGCGGCTTCGCTTGTAGTCGTTGATGATGAGCTTGCCGTCGGTGTTGGCCTTGCCGTCGAGGTAGCGCTTGCCATCGCTGTGGTCGCTCATATAATCGTAGCGCACCAGGGGCGACACCTTGGTAAACAAGCACTTGCGCAGCGGGATGTCGTAGCTCACGAAGCCGTCGAAGGCGTGCACCGGGTGGAAGGCGCCATCGGCATAATGCTTATAGAGATACTCGGCCTCGGCGATGAAGCCTCGGCGATGATAGGTCAGGCCTGCGTCGTACATCATGACGGTGGTGGCGTCGGGTTTCACCTTTTGGGCGCTAAGCACCACATCGAGTCCGAAAGGCAACAGAAACTGGGCCTTGGCCGAGAAGTTCACCTGGTTGGTCCAAAAGTCCTTCTGGTTGGTAAGGCCCGACCCGTTGAACATACCGGCCTGCACCACGATGGGGAATCCCACGCCAAAGGTGTAGCCCAGGCTCGCACCCACATCGCGCACGTTACCAACCTGTTTGGCGATGAAAGAGCGGTTGGCAAAGTACTGCTGATGGGGCGAGCGATGGGCGTCGATGGTAAAGGGCACGCGCATCTGACCAATGGTAAAGTCGAGCGTGCGCCACGGTTTAATCTTGGTGTAAGCGTCGAGCATCTTGATGTTGCCCTCGTCACATAAGTCGATCTCGGCCTTGTACGATACCATGGGGTTGATATCGCCCGCCACATTGACGCGCGCCGTGCGCACCTCGAAGCGGCCTTCCTTCTCTTGGGTTTGGTACTCGTACTTGCCTCGCAGCGTTCCGCCTACGCGAACGTTCTGCGCTTCCATAGGTGCCGCAGCAACAAGGCTCAGCAACAAGAATGCAATCTTTTTCATTTCTGTCCTATTATCATTTCATTGATCATTCCGTCGGCCAGTCCCATATTGGGCACAATGATGCGCTTGGCCTTCGCGCAGTCGGCTATGAGCGTGAAGATTTGGGCCGCCGGCACAATAACATCGGCGCGGTCGGGCTTTAGGCTGTAGGTCTCCATGCGCTCCTCCACGGTCAGCGGACTCAGGGCGGCCAACTGCTCGCGCAGCGTTACGACCGGCAGATAGTCCATCTTGCGTTTCTTCGACGCCAACCGGTAGAGCTTATTGATGTTGCCTCCCGAGCCGATGATGTCGACCGAGGCGTGGCCATGGGCCAAGCGGGCAACCTCGGCCTTCATGGCCTCGATCTCCTCGGGCTTCACCTTGCCCTTGAGCATACGTATGGTTCCCACGTTGAACGAGTGGCTATACACGCGTTCGCCATCCTGAATAAACGTTATCTCGGTGGAGCCACCGCCCACATCAACATAGAGGAAGCACGACGCCTGCTTGTCGGGAAGGTTGGCCAATGTCCAACTGAGGTGGTTGTCGTAGATGATGCGGCTCTCCTCGTCGCCCGTGATGATGTCGAGTTGTATGTGGGCCTTGTCGGCTATGCGGCGCAACACGTCGGCGCCGTTGCGGGCCTCGCGCATGGCTGAGGTGGCGCAAGCGCGGTATTGCGACACGTGGTACACCTTCATGAGTTGGCGGTAGGCTTTCATCATGGCCACAAACTCCTTGGTGCGCTCCTCTGATATCTCACCATTGCCAAACACATCCATACCCAAACGGAGCGGCACACGCAGGAACATGAGCTTCGACACGTGGCGTTGGCCGTCGGGCTCGGTCTCAACGCGTTTGATGAGCAGGCGTGCGGCGTTCGATCCCACGTCGATGGCGGCGAGGTTGCAACTGTTCTGCGGCTGATCGTTTTCAGCCTGTGGGCTGGGTGTAGGGCCCTGATTATCTGTTTTCTTCTTCATAAACCTTTTGCAATTGTTCCTGACTTCGGAAGGGCTCGCCCGTCTGCATGGCATCGGTTCCCTGACCATCCACGAGGCGTCCGTTGGTGGTGTCGCGTAGGCCAAAGTCTACGGTGCGCATCAGGTCGCGGCGCATGTCGGGATCGTAGACTGAGGTGTAAACCTCCACACGGTTGAGCAAGTTGCGCGGCATCCAGTCGGCGGAGCCAATGAAAAACTTGTTGTTGCCTCCGTTGCAGAAGATGATGATGCGCGAATGCTCCAAATAGCGGTCGATGATGCCCACGCAGCGTATGTTCTCGCTCAGGCCGGGCACACCGGGAACCACCGAGCAGTTGCCACGGATCACGATGTCGACCTTCACGCCGGCACGCGACGCCTCATAGAGCTTGGCCACCATGTCCTTGTCGGTGATGTGGTTGATCTTCATCTTTACCCACGCCTCCTTGCCGGCCAGGGCGTTGGCAATCTCGCCATCGAGCAGGCGCAGCATGCGGCGCTTCATGCTATTGGGCGACACCATCAGCTCGCGGAACTGAGGATGGATATAGGGATGCTCTATGAAGTCGAACACGTCGGCCACCTCGCGCACAATGCCGCGGCGGGCGGTCATCATGAGGTAATCGGTGTAGACCTTGGCATTGCCCTCGTGGAAATTGCCGGTGCCAACGCAAGCGATGTCGCCTTTCTTCGACTCGATGAGCAGCAGCTTGGAGTGGACCTTCAGTCCCTCTACGCCGAAGATGACGTTGACCCCTTCCTCCTGCATGCGACGGCTCCACTTGATGTTGCTCTCCTCGTCGAAACGGGCCAGCAACTCCACCACGGCGGTTACCTTCTTGCCGTTGCGGGCGGCCGAGATGAGGGCCTTCACCACCTTCGAATCCTTGGCCAAGCGATAGAGCGTGGTCTTGATGCTCTTCACCTCGGGCTTCAGCGCGGCCTCTTGCAGCACGCGGATATAGCCGTCGAACGAGTGGTAGGGCACATGGAGGAAGCGGTCTTTCTCGCGGATCTTGTCGAGAAGGCTATCGGATTGGAACATCTCGTGTTTCATGACGTGCTCCCAATGGGGGTACTTCAGTTCCTTGTGGCCACAGTCGGGAAACGACATGAGGTCCTTATGGTTCTGGTAACGGCCACCGCCCAGACGGGTGTCGAGCTCGTCAATGTCGAGCCTGTCGAGTATGCGGCGTTGCGCATCCTTGGGCATGGTGCGGTCGTAGAGCACGCGAACGGCATCGCCATGGCGGCGACTGTCAACGCCTTGCTTGATCTTTTCGAGTGTGCCATACTCAAAATCGTTGTCGATGGCCATCTCGGCGTCCTTGGTAAACTTAAACGACCAAGCGCGGTAGGTGGCGGGCTTCAGGCCCAAGAAGATGAGGGGCAGGCTCTGGCGAACCACATCATCGAGATACATGATGATGGCGTCGCCCTCGTTGGCCGAAGGAATGCGCACCCAACGGCCCACACGCTTGTCGGGAATCTTCACAATGGCGTAGCGGGTCTTGCCGTCGTCGCCGGCTTCCTTGCGCTCCACCAACAGGTAGATGCGGTTGTCCTCAAGGCGTCCGAGGTTGTCGATCTCGTTGAGCCAGATGGGGTTGACCAGGCCGTTCAACTTGTCGTAGAAGAACTGGCGGAGGTAAACCTTCTGGTCGTCGGTGAGCTGCGTCTCGTCAACAAGGCGTATGCCATTGTCGGCCAAACGGGCAAACACCTCGTCGACGGTACGGGTGTAGTCCTGGCTATACTGCTCATTGAGCTTGTTGATGACCTTGAGGCTATGCTTCAAGTCGCGATGGGTGTTCTTGTCGAGCGAGGGCTCATCGAGCAAACGGCTGATGGAGGCCACGCGCACACGGAAAAACTCATCGAGGTTATTGCTGTAAATACCCAGGAACGACAGGCGCTCGAGCAAGGGCACTTGCTCCTTGGCGGCTTCCTGGAGGATGCGGCGGTTGAAATACATCCAACTCACATCGCGCTCTACATAGTCGGCGCGGCGGCGCTCGGCCTTGCTCTTCTTCTCTGAAGAGTGCTTACTTTTTGTCTTGGCCATCGTCCTTCACGCTTTTCTTGGTGTCTTTCTTTCCTTCTTTCTTGCGCTTCGAGGGCGCCTTCTCGGCGGTCTTGGCGGGTGTCTCGGCCTCGGTCTTGGGCTTGTTCTCCACAAACAGATAGTCATCATCGATCGAATCGTAGTGGAACGCCTTCATAAAGGCATCTGTGGTGCCCTGGGGAATGACCACGCGCATGAGGTTATCGCTATCCTCGAAGATGTGGCGAGAGAGATGCTTGGGCTTGGCGGCGAAGGTCACCGTGCGTAAACCGTCGCACTCGGCAAACGAGTAGCCGTTGACTTCCGTCACCGAGGCGGGGATGTAAACGTTGTCCAACTGGTCGCAATCGTAGAAAGCGTCGCGACTGATCTTCTGCAAGCCGGCAGGAAGAACCACGCTCTTAAGGTTCTTCTTGCGACGGAAAGCCATCTCGCCAATGACCTCAACGCCTTCGGGAACCACAAAACTCTCGTTCTGCGAGAGACAATACACCAGGCAATGCTTGTCGTCGGTGTAGATGGCCTCACCATCCAACTCGAAGCTGTCGCTCTCAATCTTTTGCAACGCAAGCAGCAATACCATGCGGTCAAACTTGCTGGCTTTCTTCTTGCCGTCCTTTTCAAGGACCTTCAAAATGCTTTTCTTAGTCTCTTTCATCTCCATATATTTTAATACGGAGGCAAAGTTACGACGATCGTGTTACAGGGTTTTTGCATGCATGTTACAATGGTGTGAAAATCATCATTCACACGTGTTGCAACCCAACAGAAGCTGCAATGGATAGGACAGTATCGTGTGGAAAGCAAAAAAATGGGACATGGCAACGCCTTGTGGACGAAAAAGCGTAATTTTGCAAGAACAAACCAAACGTATAGTTTATACCTACTATAATAATATGAAAGAGTTATTGATTGTGAGTCTGGGCAGTTTCTTCGGTGGTGGCATGCGCTACGGTGTGTCGAAACTAATCGCCACGCACGCTAACCTCAACTTTCCATTGGGCACATTCACCGTCAACGTGCTGGGCTGTCTGCTGCTGGGGTTCCTGTCGGGACTGAATGTGGGCAGCGGATGGCTGTCACCCTCGGCCAAGCTATTGCTCACCACGGGCTTCTGTGGCGGATTCACCACTTTCTCCACCTTCATGAACGAGAGCGCTTCGCTTGCCAAAGGGGACGACTCGCTCACAGCGCTGCTCTATGTGGCGGGCAGCGTTGCCATGGGGCTTGTGGCCGTGGTGGCCGGCCATTTGCTGGCCAAGAGTTGTTAAAACCAAATCGGCCATTAGACCGAAACAGGTGGAGCGTTAGAAATACATGAATTCTTTTCAACGCTTGTCAGCGTTTCTTTCGGTATGTTGCTTCCATTCGCTATTCACAATAGCCTGCTATGGCTTCAACGTGAATGGCGCAAGCTGCTCGAAACAAACACTAACATGAATCACAATCTAATGGCCTATTGGGGGTAAACGGACAGGCTACATGGGCTCGTTCGCACAAGCGCGTTGAGCCCTCATGTCGTTGGTGCGACTTCGCATTTACGCAAACGCCTCACGCCATACGGCTTGCGCTGCAATCATTGCGGGCGCCGTATGGCGTGAGGCGTTATGAGGGGCGGGGTGCGCAGCCTACTCTTGCACGAAGAACTTGCCGTCGGCGGCTTGTCCTGCGGCAGAGACCTTGACACGGGTGTCCTTGCTGTTGTTGTAAACCGTGGCGGTAAACTCACCATTCTCGTCGAGCACGGCATTGGGGTTCCAATAGAGTGTGCGACGGTAATCGGTAGGTTCGGCGGGCTTCTGCGTACTATAGTCGGGACTGTAATGCTCCTCGGGATAGGTAAAGCCTTCCAACATGATGCGGCGATCACGATAGGTGAAGCGCTTGCCATCGTCGGCAACGGGCACATAAACGACCACTACATCCTCCAGATTGAGCTGTTCCGTATGACGATCGGTATAGTTGCGTGGCTCAAAGTCGGTATAGAACCTGATGCTGTCTACACGGTTGAGGTGCAGGTCCTTAAACAGGGCCGCATCGGAACGGTTCTTGATGATATCCTGCATGGGGATGAAATTGGTGTAGAACGTGTAACGATCGAGCTTTCCTACCACATTGTAAGAGCGGTAACGGTTCATGTTGCCGTAGACGGTTTGGCAGGCCGTGGGTGGAAAAGCGCCCATGTTGATCACACCCCACGACAGTCCGCGGTCGGTGGCCTCATTGTAAACGTCGTAGGCGTCGGCCACATAGGCGGGCTTAGAGTAGTCGAGGGCGCGACGGGTGCGACGCTTGGCCTTCACGCTAATGTTGCGAAGCGTGCGGGCGCCATCCGACGAGCTATTGTCGATGCTGTCCTCACCGATAACCAATGAGGTGCCAATATCAGGCAGGTGGGTCTGATAATAGTTGTAGGGATGGGCGAAAACGGGATAAAACAGATGGCGAGTGACATAATAATCGGGGTACCTCTCCTCGTCGAAACGATACTTATCCTGACCGGCCGTGAGGCAACGCTTCAGCGAATCCTTACGGTCGTAAGCGGTGAGGAACAGCACGGCCTTATCGTAGAATGGAGGTATCTGGAAGAGGAATTGGCCTCCGTCGTGGGTCTCTTGCACACTACCGGCACTCATTCCATCCTTTTCCACCTCGGCCTCGATGAGCACCTCATGCTTGATGGAACGCTGATTGACGCCCAAGTAGCCACCTTCGGAAGTGCCTGCTTGCGTGGCATTGGCGTCGGAAGATGCGTCGTCGGTCGACGAACTGCCGTCGGGTTGTGAGTTCTCGGTGTCTTCAAGACTTCCCTCAGCCACATTGTTGCCTGCGTTCCAACCACTCATGGTGATGCCTCCTTGGCTCACGGCATTGGCGGCCTTCTCGGCCATCAGGCTCGCAACGCTCGTTCCGGAACTAAGTCCCTGCACATCATCGACAAACAGCATGGGCACATCGAGCTGCTTGCGAACGATGCCTTCCACGGTAAGGGTCTTCTCGGGTGTATAGCGCAGGCGGCGAAACACCATCTGGCCCAGTCCCACCTGTTTCTTATCGGTGGCGAGCGGCGTATATTTGCGCCATCCCTGCACCAACATCAGCACGTCGAGGGCCTGCCGACGCTCAGCGTCGTCGCCTGCAAAATAGTAGGCGGGCGATGCAATGAAGCCCTTCAGGTCGCTGCTAAGCAACAGGTCGGTGAGCATGTTACCATCGTCGTACGACGAGTCGTCGGTGCGGGTGTCGCGCAAAGACACAGAAACGGGCATACCCGACGTGCCATCGGTGGCGGCAATATGGAGCTGGATGGGCTCGTAAGGCTTATAGTCGAGCTTATCGGTGCTTACCTGCAGCGGCGTGCCCATGTCGTGATGGTTCACGAAGAAGAGACGGTCGGCAAGCACGTTGGCTTCCGCATCGAATATCATCAACTCGTTGACGCCAGTGGGCAACTGGCTTACATCGGGCGTAACAGTAGTGGAGCCCTGCAGGCGTTGGAACTGAAGCAACTTGCCTCGGCACAACACGGCGTAGGCGGCTGGTGCGCAACCACGGCTGCGCAAGGCGAACGTAGGACTCTGGGTGTGACCGTCGAAGTCGGGATTTTGCAGTTGAAGCACGGCGCCGGCTTCTTCAGCCTTGGGTAATCGGAAGTTGTATTTGTCGCCTTTCCATTGGAACGTCACCCGCCCATGTGTGCTATCTGAAGGCGTATAGTAGAACGTGCCACGCCCCATGTGGGTGGGCTTAAACTTGGTTTTGCCGTCGAGCGTGCCGCCAATGGTAAGCGCCTGACCGTCTTGGTCGGTCACCTCAAACGCCACTCGGCTCTTAAGACCCTCGACAAGCGTGCCTCCCTCGGGGAAGAACTTGCAGAGGAGCTTGTCTTTCTTTACAAACGGAGCCTCACGCTTGGGTCGGGCGTACATGTATTTGCCATCATAGTCGCCTGCCTCACGGGGACGGCTATACACGGGAACCACACGACTGTACAGGTCTTCCCAATCGCGGTAATAGTCGGCGGCCATCTGATAATTGTAGAACAGGGCGCGATCGTCGCGGGTATAGGGACGTAACTTGACGTTGAAATTGAGCATCCAACGGGTGTAAGCGCGTATCTCGTAGTAACCGCTGTACAGGCTGTCTTTGAGGGCAAACTGTCCACAGGTGTAGTTTTTGTCGCTTACCACCACGCGTTGGCGGTCGACCACCACGCCATCGGGGGCCAACAGTTCCACATAGAGCATCTTGCTCATGTCGGTAGGGTGCAGGTTGTCGGCGCGAACCACGTAGGCTTTGTACCAGATGGTGTCGCCAATGAAGTAACAAGTGTTGTCGGTGTGGACGTAAACCTTCTCTTGTATCTGTTGATTTTGGCGCAGACGGTTCTCCAACGCATCGAGATTGTCGGCACGAAGAAGGCCACTACACAACGGCATCCATAAGAGGAGCGCCGTCAATAAGTATCGTAAAGCACATTTCATAGGGCAAAAGGAATTGACGATTGTTTGATTCCGCTAAAGTAATAAATAATGAACAAAAAGCAAACAATCGTCAATCTCTGACCCCAAAAATTATACAAGTTTAACGCAAAAAGAGCGCATAAGCCACCATTTGGTCAGCAACCAAAGCGACTGAGCGCAAAGATCACGCACGAGTTAGATTGAGTCCATCAGTCGGCGCATGGTCATGAAGGGACGCCCCACTTCCGCGTGGCTCTTGCGGGCGAGCCAACGGAGCGCACGATAGGGTGCGCGTTGGTGGTTCATCTTGCGCACGGAATAGTAGAAGCCAATGGTGTTGAGCAGACCAACTACGACCACAACGATGAACTGCTCAGTGGCATCGCCGCCAAAGAGGTAGCAAAGGAGCCAACAGAACACGTTGAACGCATTGAGGGAAATGACCGAAACGGAAGTGCCAATATGCGAGAAGCCCAACTCAATGAACAGGTGGTGAAGGTGGCTTCGGTCGGGATGGAACGGCGATATGCCGCGGAAGATGCGACCAAACATAACGCGCAAGGTGTCGAAGACGGGCACGGAGAGCACGCTCAACGAGAATGCCACAACGCCAAGGCGCGGGTGGTTCAAGGCCGCCAGCGACGTGTTGTCGATCATTCGCATGCAGAAGATGCTCATCAACATGCCCAACATCAATGTGCCCGAGTCGCCAACAAACATCTTGCTCTTCAATCCGAACACATTATGGAAGAAGAATGGCACCAACGCTCCTGCCGCCAGGGAGGCCATGACGGCCATCGTGCCATCATAAGATGAGCAAAACACAATGCCGAAACATAAGCAAGCGAATATGCAGATGCCGCTCGAGAGTCCATCGACACCATCGATGAGGTTGATGGAATTGATGATACCCACGCACGAAACGGCACACAACGGCAGACTGAGATACACGGGTAGCTTGCCAATACCAAACAACCCGTGCATGTCATTGATATTGGTTTTGTCCATGTAAACAATGAAACCTACCAAGCATATCTCAATGATGAGACGGAGAGTGGGGCTGAGCCCCAGCAGATCGTCGACCATACCGACATACATCATCACCGTGAGCGTAATGATACAGGTGAAAAGGGCGTAACTGTTGAAGAACACACTGGTGGCTCCCGCACCCACCACGATACCGAAGAACACGGCCATTCCGCCCATCACAGGCACCGGACGCGACTGCAGTTTGCGGCTGTCGGGAACATCAAACATATTGCGGCTGGCGGCCATCTTCACGATCAAAGGGTGAACAAGGGCCGTAAAGCACATGGCCAAAAAGAATGGTAACACAACGCCAAGCATCCACAGCCTTGGGGTCATGTAACTAAACATGCCATCGAAGGAATAGCTTAAATTATCTATCAAGCGTTCTATCATGCGACTGTCTTAGTGAGATAATATTCGCAAAGATACAAAAAATTATTTAATATTAGGGTAATAACAACAAATATTCCGACGTTGCCCTCCATAATTCCACATTTCTCGACCCAACAACGACTATTTGGTTCCAATCGGTTAAACCCTTGTTACAAGCGAGTTACAATGATATTGCAGAAAACATTGGGTGCGATCACATAACGGGAAAAGCGACAAAAAGCAACGATGGGCAAGTCCAGGGGGCTCCGGCTGTAAAAAAGGGAACTTTCATGGGGAAAGCGCAAGGACGTATAAACGCGGCCCACGAATGCCAAAACCCTTAAAACCGACGGACGCCAGAGACTATTACAAAGGGAAAAAACAACCTAACCAATTGACAACATGGTGTGTTCCAAAGGGAAAAACCAACCTAACCAATTGACAACAAGGTGTGTTCCAAAGGGAAAAAACAACCTAACCAATTGACAACATGGTGTGTTCCAAAGGGGAAAAACAACCTAACAGATTGACGGTTCGTCCGGTTTCTTCCCACCGAAAACGCCCTTGTCAATAAGCATATTTTCGTTCCCTATTGAGGATTCGTGGTCTTTGCGGATTGTATCTGCGGCTCAACACATCATGAACGGGCGAATACCATGGCGTTTGAATGCCTGCCAAATGCAACAACACGTGCGAAACCGCGTCGGTTATGAAGGGTCGGCGCCGAGCGTCTTGTATGTCATGCCACATCCGAGGATGGCACGACTTGTACCTCTCGGTGACATAAATCCAAAACGGGATGTCGTATTGCTGACGAATATTGGCCGCACTCCACTCCAAGGTACGCCCCCATTCCTGTGTGTTGTCATCGAAAATGCGCTCGCCATGGTCAGAAAGAAACACTACAATCGCCTCCTCCTGATCAACCATCTTCACGATCTCGCCTATGATAGAGTCGTTGTAACGATAGGCGTTGTCGTAATCTGCCAAGAGCTTAAGATGTTCGGCGTTTAAGTCCTTGCGGCTATAATCGGTTTCCGCAAACACGACCCGTGAGGCCGGATACCGCTGACTAAAATCGAAATGGAGCCCTAAGAAATGAAAAACACTCAGTTTTGGCTTGTTCGACTTACCCGTCAGAGCACGATAATCGTCAATCAACCCATCGTCGAAGCGATGGAGCGAATCGTTGCGAACATCAAACATGGCATGGCTAAAGCGCGCGTTGCTCATAAAGATCTCCTCCTTAAACGCGCTAAAACCTACGGTATTGGCCAAATATTGATTACTGAAGAACTCCGTATGATAGCCTGCCAGACGAAACAGGTGCGGGAACAAGGGCTGCGACGCCCACGTGCCGTCCATGCCTATGCAATGGGTGGTCATGATCGATTGGAAGGCTTCACATGTAACATTCCACGGACTCACCACGTCGGAGAATACCGCCAGTCGTCCGGTATCATACATTCGCTGCTGACAAGGCGTAGTCAACTTGTCATAACCATACAACGAGGAATGTCGCTTATTGCAACTCTCACCAATAATAAGGACAATATGGGGCCCGGAAGAAAGGCGCGACGTCACCACCGCTTTGTCCAACGACTTCGCAAGATCGCGACAGATGGCAGCTTGCTGGATATTCTCCGAAACCGAATAAGCCAAGCGATAGATGGGCAGATAGTATTTCGTCTTGGGCTCAAAGTCCTTCATTCGCTGCACTTTCAATTCGTCGAGACCACATATTACACGATAAAAGACATACTCGCGACTATCGATTGTGGCAAAAAATCCTACAAAGAAAAGGCAACATACGGGAACGGCACAGACGGGCTTGCATAGGTTCCGCATCTGGGCCAACCCCATCCATTTGGGTTTCCGAGGCCAAATGGCTAAAAGGATGTGGGCTCCAAGAAGCGTCAGAACCAACCCGAAAGGCGACCACAGATCGCTCCACGTGATAAGAGAAAGGAACTCCGAACATTCGCGTGGATTCGTATAGATGACCTGTTGCAGAAACGTTGGACAGAAAGCGGTACCAAGATGGGCATAGCAAAAGGCATCAATCAAGGCAACAACGTAGAACAACGCATATAACACACCTTTCGTAAAGGGCCGAAAGCGCTGCGGAACCAAGAGCAGAAAAGCGCACAACAGGTACAGGTCGGCAAAGAGTTGGAACACCCCAACCAACCGACTGCTATCGTAAGGGACAAACAACACACATACGACTCCCAACAAATACATAGAGATGAAGAAAGCCAAGCTCTCCCCAATAGGCCGCATCAGAATGCCGCCTAACGATTGCAAGAAATGGCTTATGCGCTGTTTTGAAATCATTTACCTATGCTATGATGATTATCTATACTACCACTTCAAGGTCCACGCCTATTGGTTGTCTTTGTTGATCAGGTTCACCACCACCTTCACCATGACGTCCTTCTCCTCCGTTCGGCTCTCTGCGATCATCAAAGTGAGGGCCACAAGCGTGTTGTCGGCAATGCGTTTGTGACCATCTTCGGCATAGAGCACATGGTTGTTGTTGAGAAACCACAGGAAGAGCATGGCCGCAATGCGCTTGTTTCCGTCGCTGAACGAATGGTTCTTCACCACGAGATAAAGCAGCATGGCCGCCTTCTCCTCTACGGAAGGGTAAAGTTCCTGCCCATCAAACGTTTGATAAATCTGTCCGATACTACTCTTGAACGACTCGTCTTTCTCGTTTGCAAACCATTGGCTTCCACCAAACTTAACCTTCAAAGCATTGATGGTCTCCATCGCATTGTCGTAAGTGGCATGGAAAGAGGCGTCGGATGTAGTCTTCTGAATGGCAAGCGACTGGTAGTCATAATGGTCGAGCGTGTCGAGGGCATACACATAATCGCTAATGACATTGAACAACCCGCCATACTCCTCGTTGCTAACCTCCTCTTGCAACCCAATGGCACGCGACATCAAACGCACCACATCCTTCAGCTCTTTGTAACGGTCGAGCTTTATCTGCTGGTTAATGGCATACCCCTTAATGATGTATTGCTTCAGGACAGAGGTAGCCCAACGACGGAACGACGTAGCATTTTTACTATTGACCCTATATCCCACAGATATGATAACATCAAGATTATACAAGGGAATCTCGCGGACTATCTGTCGTTGACCTTCCATTCGAACCTGTGCACTTTTTGCACAGGTTGACGATTCATCAAGTTCTTCCGATTTATATATATTTCGAATGTGACGGACAATAGACGTTCTATCCACACCGAACAACTCCGCCATTTGGCTTTGGGTCAACCAAACCGACTCATTCTCCAGTTTAACGTTAAGTTGTACCGTTCCATCCTTAGATCGGTATATTTCTATTGAATTAAGTTTACTTTCCATTAGGCAACAATCAATTTTCGCTATGTTCTGTTCATTAGTTAGTTAAAGCCCTCTCTCAGCCCAGTCGCTGCGGTCGAGTTGGCGGTACGTGATGGCCTCAGAGATGTGTTCGGGACGGACGGTGGGCGAGGCGGCGAGGTCGGCAATGGTGCGGGCCACCTTCAAGATGCGCGAGTAGGCACGGGCAGAGAGCGACAATCGCTCCATGGCCAGGCGCATAAGGTCGAGCCCCTGCTCATCGGGCTCAGCATACTGGTGGATCATGCGTTCGGTCATCTGCGCGTTGCAATGCACACCCGGCACATCCTTGAAGCGAGCGGTCTGGAGGGCTCGAGCAGCGATAACGCGCTCACGAATCTTCGCCGACGGCTCACCGGGAGCAGCTTTCGACAGCTCCTTGAACGGCAAAGCGGAGATCTCACACTGGATATCGATGCGGTCCATCATGGGACCACTGATCTTATTGAGGTACTTCTGAATCTGGCCGGGTGTGCAAACACAATGATGCGTAGGATCGCCATAGTATCCACAAGGGCAGGGATTCATCGAAGCCACAAACATGAACGAGCAAGGGAAGGTTACCGTGTACTTGGCCCTACTGATGGTGATCTGCCGATCCTCAAGCGGTTGGCGCAGAACCTCAAGCGTGTGCTTGTTAAATTCGGGCAACTCATCGCAGAAGAGCACACCATTGTGAGCCAAGCTGATGGCGCCCGGCATGGGGTTATTGCCTCCGCCCACGAGCGCCACCTCGGAGATGGTGTGATGGGGCGAGCGGAAAGGACGTTGCGAAATGAGCGTTGAACCGGTCTTGAGCAAGCCGGCAACGGAATGGATCTGCGTGGTTTCGAGACTCTCCGAAAGGGTCAGAGGGGGCAGGATGGACGGCAATCGCTTAGCCATCATGCTCTTTCCCGAGCCCGGAGGACCAATCATAATGAGGTTATGACCGCCAGCGGCGGCCACCTCGAGGGCGCGTTTTACATTCTCCTGTCCGCGCACATCGGCAAAATCGAGTTCGAAATTGTATTGTTGCTCATAAAACTCCTTGCGGGTGTCGACAACGGTGGGCGCATATTGCACCTCACCCGACAAGAGTTGGATGACCTCAGCCATCGAATCCATGCCATAAACCTCCAGGTTATTGACAATGGCCGCTTCGCGAACGTTCTGCTTGGGCACAATCAGGCCCCGGTAATGCTCGGCCCGCGCCTTGATGGCAATGGGCAACACACCCTTGGCAGGCTGCAGATGGCCGTCGAGGCTCAACTCGCCCACCATCATAAACTCGTTGAGATGCGGCGCGTTAATCTGCCCATCGGCCGCCAGGATGGCGATGGCCAACGGCAAGTCGAAGCTGCTTCCCTCCTTGCGAAGGTCGGCAGGCGCCAGATTGACCGTAAGGTCAGCACGTGGAAAGATGTAACCATTGTTTTGCATGGCGGCAGCGATGCGATCGCGTCCTTCGCGCACCGCCTCATCGCCGAGGCCCGTAAGATGATACATAATGCCTTTCGCGAGGCTCACCTCGATGGTAACGGGAGTAACGTCGAGGCCATTAACGGCTGCACTATAAGTCTTTACAAGCATGCAAAAAGGGTTAAAGTAGTAGGTAGGTTAATAAAAACAAGAAGGCGCGGGCTATCCCTACGCCTATCGTATCAGTAGTTTTACTCTGAAACATCAGAGGTACGCACCTATGACATCAGAGGTTTTCCTCGATGCGTTGCACCAGATCGTCGATGGAAAGGCCACGTGCTATGACGCGCCCATTCTTCAGCAACAAGTTGTTGGGAAGCGAATAGAGTCCCAGTTTTTTCACGACGTCGCCTCCAAACATCTTTCCGTCGCAGACGACAGGCCACGTAATGGAGTCGTATCGCAACGAGTTGTCACATTCGGTCTTACTCGCATCGATGGAGAAAGTAGCCACTTGGAACCGTCCGCCCTTCTGACGGCGCAGCACCTTGAGGCGTCGCAACTGCTCCATGCTGTCGTAGTTCCACGACGCATAAAGCGTTATGACGGCGAGGCCTTTGCTCAACGAGGCCGACGAAACCGTGTTGCCTTTCATGTCGCGCGCGGTGAACGCGGGCAACGTAGCCCCCACCCCACACTGCGTGATGGCCTTCAGCGCCTGCTCCATACGCGCCAGGTCGCCATTGCGCTCCTGCTTTTCGAGCAGAATACGCGTCAGTCGCAACGCCTCCTGATAATCGGACTTGGTTGCGGCCACAAGATACGACTTCACCAGATAAGCGCTGACCCTCGACGATGGATGGTCTTCGGCAAACTTGGCAGCGAGCTTCATCGCCTCGGGCGGCGACGCTTCGGCCACCTGCTTTCGAAAGGCCGTCATGAGTTCATTGTCGTCGGTGCCCGTCACCTCCATCTCCTTGAGGTGCGAGGCGTCACCTTTAATAGAAACCGTCTTCCCCGGCTCCGCGAAGATAGGTTGTCGCGAGAAGTTGGGGAAGACCAAAACGAGTGTGGTGGGATGGTCGCAAGCCATCTCATAGGCAAAGCGACCACCCTCCACTTTAATCGTGTCGATGCCACTCACCGCTCCATCCTCGCTGTAAAGATAGAACTCTCCCTGGTTCAAGTGAAGAAAACGGCCTTCAAACTTGAAATGCTTTCCATCGGTGCCACACGACACGAGGAGCACCGAGAGCAGTGCGAGGAGGAACAGTTTATGACGCATACTTACTTCTTAAGGTTTGCAAACTCCAGGTCGTTGTCAGCATACTGACTCAACGCAGAGTTCTTCTTGATGGCGCTGTTCAGGTAATCCTGAGCGGCAGCGGTGTTGCCCTGACGGTTCTGCACGATAGCCATGAGGTAATCAGAGAGTGCATCGGCGTTCTTCTGATCCTTCAGCGTAGCCACAGCAGCGGCGTAGTCCTTGTTGAGGATCTGAGCCAAAGCGGCGCTGTTCGACTTGCTACCCTCGAAGTTCTTCACGGCAGTAGCGTAGTTGCCCTTGGCGATGTTGAGGTTACCCAGCACCTCGCCGAAACCGTTGGCGTTGATAGCGTTCGAGAGGTTGCTCTCAGCCTCGGCGATGTTGCCATTACGCAGAGCGATGAGCGCCAAGTTGGCGTAGCCCTCGGGAGCCTTCTGGTTCTTAGCGAAAGCCTGCTTCACATAGCTCTTGGCAGCGTTCTCGTCGCCCTTGTTGAAAGCCATGACAGCCAGGTTGTTGTAGGCGCGATAGTCCTTATCGTAGCACTCGGCAGCCTTCTTGTAGATAGCCTCCTTCTCGTTAGCGTCGTTGGTCAGCGTAGCAGCGTAGAGAAGCTCGTCGGCAGAGAGCCGTGCGGCGTCGGCCTTATACTGCTCCTTGATCTGCTCGTCTGAGCGACCCACTGTCTCATAGTTGATGATGAGGCGGCTACGGCGCAACTCAGGCAGGATGCCGTCGGCCAGCTCACGGAAGCCAGCGCTCATGTTGCGGATCTGCTGCTCGCGCTCAGCGGGGTCCTTATACATCTCGAGGACACGCAGGATGACATCCTTGTCCTGGATGTTGCTGGCCTGCACGAGGCGCTTGAAGCCGTCCCAGTCCTGTGCGGTGTAGTGAGCGTCTACGTTGGCGCCGCCCAGCTTGGCGGCCTTCAGCTGCTTGTCGACATAAGCCTCGCTCACGCTCTGGCGCTTGCCAGCGAGCTTATCATTAAACTTGAATCCACCCTCAGGAGAAGCGTAGGCAGCCACCTCGACGTTCTTGAGGTTCAGGCCCTCGCGGTCGGCGTTGATCTTCTTCAGCATCTCAACAAACTCCTTCACAGAGCCGTTCTTCAACTCGCTCTTGCGGAGGTTGGCCTGGTTGACGAGGAACTTGATGTTGGCCTCGACGCGCTGTGCTCTCACACGCTGGAAAGAGTCGGTAGCGATGCAACCGCCAGCGTTCATCAGGGCCTGCTTGTAAAGCTCCGAAGTGGCGAGCACACCTGTAGCGACCTTCACAGCGGGAACCTCCACCTTCTTCTTGCCCAGGCGAGCGTCGAAAGTGAGATACATGTCGCTCTTCTGCATCTCAGGCACGTAGGCGAAAGATGTCTTCATCGTGTAGCGGCCGCCCATCTTGTAAGAGATGGTCTGGTCGTTACCCATCACACGCTCACCCTGGAACGTGGCGCTCTGGCCCTTGGCAACCTTGCCATCGGCGTAGCGAAGCTCGGGAGTAACCGTGACGACAGCCTTAGGCTTCATGTACTTCACGGGGAACACACCGTTAACTGTAGCGGGCACCTCACCACCGAGAGTCTCGAGCGGATTGGGCTCAACTGTGAAATTGTCGGCCGACAAAGGACCTAACTTAGAGCACGATGAAAATGCGACTAATGAGATTAAGGATAAAGATAGAATGGAATAATTACGCATAATAATACTAAAATGTGAAGTGCCGCGAGCGGGACTCGAACCCGCACAGCCATTACTGGCCAAGGGATTTTAAGTCCCTCGTGTCTACCAATTCCACCATTGCGGCGTGCTTATGATCATTATGTAAAAGAAAGAGCGGCAAACGGGGCTCGAACCCGCGACCTCGACCTTGGCAAGGTCGCGCTCTACCAACTGAGCTATTGCCGCACATATTACTCATGCAAAGTTAAGGTTAAATATTCGAATGGCAAAGAAAAAAGCCGATTTTTTCTTCTTCACCGCCTAATTTCCTATCTGTACGCTCACGCCTGGCGTGTAAGTGACGATGTATCGGAGCAGACTATGGCCTTCGCCGCCACTGAGGATGTTGCCGGTTTCGAGCGAGTAGATGCGCTTGCAGGAGCCACACTTCACCTGGGCGGGATTGTCTGTCCATTGCAACTGGTACTTGGTGGAGTAGTCTACCGTGCAGTTGGGGCACAAGGCATCCCACGCCACACGGCCGTTGAAGTTGGTTTGGCCTACGAGCAGGGAGCCCATCGCACCACCGGCGCCCAGGTAAACGCCATTGAGGAAATAACGGTTCTCCAGTTCGTTGGTCAACTTATTGGTTTCCTTCCGTCCCTTTCGGTCCACCACATTCACCTCATAGGCGCCTCCCGCGCCCTGCACGCCCATGCTGACGCGCACAAACTCGTTGTAGCTGGTCATCGCGGCGACGATCATGCTGGTGGGGTGCCACTGGGTATAGAACAAGAACCTACAGGGATATTTGCGACTGATGGGATCGTCAGCGCAACCTGCAAGCAAACCAAAGCACAATATAAAAAGGAGAACAATCTTTTTCATCGTCAGAAAACAATACAAATATCAACCTGGGGCCACTCGTCGCCCTGGCACACGCAGGGCCGCGCAGCTCTCCGCAAGGAAGAATGAGGCCATCCATTCCATGCCGCGAGGCAATCCTGCATGGAGAGCCCTTCGTCCTCCACACGGCACCTCATCGTCTTACTTGAGCAACTGGGCCTCGGCCTTGCGCACACGGTCGAAGCCAAACTCCGCCATCGTTTGGTTCATCAGGGCCTCTATCTTGTCGTTGCAGAGGTTGCCCATCGAGCCCTCGTGGGTATGGTGGATGTTCTTGTCGGCACGGAACTGGCCCGACTCTATCTCCAGTCCCACCTTCTTATAGGCGTCGCGGAACGGCATGCCGTTGGCGGCCAGGCGGTTCACCTCCTCCACCGAGAACATGGGGTCGTACATCGGATTGTCGAGGATATGCTCGTCGACGGCCATCTTATTGATAATGTAGGCGGCCATCTGCAGACAGTCTTTCAGTTCGTCAAAGGCGGGCAGGAACACCTCCTTGATGATTTGCAGGTCGCGGAAATAGCCCACAGGCAGGTTGTTCATGATGAGCATGATTTGCTGGGGCAGGCTCTGCAACTTATTGCTCTTGGCGCGAATGAGCTCAAACACGTCGGGGTTCTTCTTGTGGGGCATGATGCTCGACCCCGTGGTACATTCCTTCGGCAACTTGACAAACTGGAAATTCTGGCAGTTGAACAGGCAAGCGTCGTAAGCCATCTTGGCCAGCGTTCCGGCCACGGTGGCCATGGCGAAGGCCACGTTGCGCTCCATCTTGCCGCGTCCCATCTGTGCATACACCACGTTATAGTCCATGCTGTCGAACCCGAGCAGCTGGGTGGTCATAGTGCGGTTCAAGGGGAACGACGACCCATAGCCCGCAGCCGATCCGAGGGGGTTGCGGTTGGTCATGCGATAGGCGGCCAAGAGAAACAGCATGTCGTCGGCCAGACTCTCGGCGTAGGCGCCAAACCACAGGCCGAAGCTCGAGGGCATGGCTATCTGCAAGTGGGTATAGCCGGGCATGAGCACATCCTTGTACTGGTTGCTCTTCTGGATGAGTTCGTCGAACAACACCTTCACACCTTCCACCACATCGATCAACTCGTGGCGGGTAAAGAGCTTCAGGTCGACGAGCACTTGGTCGTTGCGCGAACGTCCGCTGTGGATCTTCTTGCCCATGTCGCCCAACTTGCGTGTGAGCATGAGCTCCACCTGCGAGTGAACATCCTCCACGCCATCCTCAATGACAAACTCGCCTTTCTCGCACGTGTGGTAGATGACCTTCAGCTCCGTGAGCAAGGGCTGCAGCTCGTCGCTGCCAAGCAGTCCGATGCTCTCGAGCATGGTGATGTGGGCCATGGAGCCCAGCACGTCGTACTTAGCGAGATAAAGGTCCATCTCGCGGTCGCGGCCCACGGTGAAGCGCTCAATCTCCTTGTTTACCTCAAAGTTCTTTTCCCAGAGTTTATTCGACATAATGGTTTGTGAATTGTGTTGTGTTATGATGTTAGTAACTAATCATCTGCAGGGCGTCGGCAATGCGCTCGATGCCTTCCTGCAAGGGCTTCTTCACCATGCCGCCCACGAAGGGGTTGACGTCGGCCTTGATGGTGAGCTTCATCTTGCTGGTGGTGTCGGTGACGGGCAGAATCTGAATCCAGAAGTTGAAGGGCAACGGACTCTCCTGCGACTCAAACTTGATTTCCTTCGGCTCCTCACGGCCCACCACCACGAGCTTCACGCTGCCCATGGGCGTAGAGATGGAGATGCTGTCGGCATCGAAGGTGAGGTCTTTCACCTTGTCCTCAGGAATCTTGTCCTTCACTTTCTCGATATTGCTGAGGTCGCTCAGCATGTCGTAAACCGCCTGTTGCGGAGCGGCAATCTGGCGGATAGAGCTTTCTATTTTCATCTTTGTGGTTATATATAATAAGGTGAGCCGTAACCCCCATGGGCAACGCTACCACCAAGGGGTTATGGCACAACGAATGTGTGCCGCCAACCAAGGCCGGGGCACACACGCTATACGACGATTGCGGTCTGTTACTCGGCCTTGGCTGCGGGAGCCTGCCACTCGGCGGGGTTCTTGCGCCACTCCTTCAGCACCTCGATATCCTCCTTCGACACGTAACCGGTCTCGGCGGCAATCTCGATGGTGTGGTCGTAGTCGCCCAGGGTAACGAGCTTCAAGCCGGCCTTGGCGAAAGCCTCCTCGGCCACGGGGAAACCGTAGGTGTAGCTGGCTACCATGCCCACCACCTCAAAACCGGCCTCACGAAGGGCGTCAACGGCCTTCAGCGAGCTGCTGCCCGTAGAGATGAGGTCCTCAACCACCACCACCTTGGCGCCCTCGGGCAGACGGCCCTCAATCTGGTTCTTGGTGCCGTGATCCTTCGGTTTCGGACGAACATAGGCGTAAGGCAACTCCAGCTCATCGGCCACCAGCGCACCCTGCGCGATGGCGCCCGTAGCCACACCTGCCACGGCTGTGGCCTCGGGGAAGTTCTCATGGATGGCATGGCACAGCTCCAACTTCACGAAAGAGCGCACGTCGGGGTACGAAAGGGCGATGCGGTTGTCGGTATAGATGGGTGAGTTCCATCCTGATGCCCATGTGAATGGGTTGTTGGGCTGCAACTTAATGGCTTTGATACGCAGCAGTTTCTCAGCGAATGCGTGTTTCAATTGACTCATAATCTTATTGGTTTGAATTTGCCACAAAGGTACAGCAAAAACACGACAATAACAAGCGTTTTGCCGATTTTATGGCGCAAGAAACGAGAGAAGGAGAAGGGGCGAAACGGTTAAACCCCAATCGGCCATTAGACCGAAACAGGTGAATGGTTAGGATCATATAGCTTCTTTTCAACTCTTGCCAGCGTTTCTTTCGGCATCTTGCTTCCAGTCGCGTTTCGCCATAGCCCGCTATGGCTTCACCGCGCCTGTCGCAACCTGCTCGAAACAAACGCTAACAAGAATTAAAATCTAATGACCGATTGGGGTTAAAACCATGGGAACAAACACGACAAACACCCTCCGAATACAGCCGTTATTTTGAACGAGCCGTCGGTTGGCCGCAAATACGCGATTCTCACACGCTTTCCGCAACCACCTGACAATCAGCAACTTACCACCCGAATGGGTCTTTCCACACGCCACACGCCACATTCCACACCACAAAACATGCCTAACCGTGGTGCGAAACATGCCTAACCATGGCTCAATACATGGTCTTTCGAGATGCGAAAGGTAAGCTATCGCAACTTGGTTAGGCATGTTTCGCAACGGACGCTCTCACACGAGCGGTTTCGAAAGCTTATCTTTGTCTTTTCGAAAGCTAAAAACGGCGCGTTTTGCTTCTGGTTTGTGGAACGAAAAGTATGTAGTTTTCGACCAATTATTTCAACAATCACAAGAGCGAAACCCGTTTGTTTCACTCCACAAAGTGTGAGACGCCGGCGGTGGTTCTCAGCGGTCGTCGTCCACAAAGGCCAGACAGGCGAAGCTGATGTGGGCGGGATGGGCTTGTTCCCACACATGAGCGCAAGCGCACGAGGTGGCGCCCGTGGTAACCACATCGTCGACCAAGAGGATGTGCTTGTTGGCCAAACAGTCACCGTCGCGCAACACGAAGGCGTTCTTCACGTTCTCCGAACGATCCCAACGGGTGCGCCGCGTCTGACTGCCCGCAAACGAGGTGCGCACCAGCACATGGTTGTCTACCGGAATGCCCGTGGCCTCCGAGAGTCCTTGGGCCAGCATCAGGCTTTGGTTGTAGCCGCGCTCCTCCTCGCGTTGCCACGCCAAGGGCACCGGCACGATGAGGTCGACGCCATCGGTGAAACCACTCTTCACCATGGCCTGACCCATCAGTCGGCCCAGCGCAACACCCAGTTCGGGGCGCCGAAAATATTTTAACTGATAAAGGGGGTGCGACGATTCGGAGTGGGTAAAATGGTAGATGAGCGCCGCCGCACGTGCCACCGACGGCACACGGCCCCAATACACCTGCGCCATGGCGTTGTCGTAGGGGTGCAAGAGGTGGTCGGTGCGAGGCAACAACGAGTCGCAGCGCGAGCATATCTCATCCTCGTCGGCCGACAACGGGGCATGGCAGATGGGGCAACAGCGCGCCAAGGGCGCGTCGAACAGGCGTTGTAGGAAACTAACTTTCATCGTCGTCGTCATCGAAATCGGCCGCCTCGTCGATGCATTGGCGAATGAGGCGCATCTCGAATCCGCGCCCCATGGCATACTTGATGAGTTTCATGCTGCGCTCATAAGGGGTGCGCGCCTTGATGGTGCGCCATTTGCTCTGCAGCAACGGGCGCAACACGGCGAGGTAATCGTCGTCGGGCACGCTATTGAGCGCCTCGTTCATGGCCTCTCTACTGACGCGTTTCATGTAGAGGGCCTGCTCTATCTTGCGGCGCCCCCATCCGTCGAAGCGCACCTTGTCCTCCACAAAAGCGTGGCAATAACGGGTCTCGTCGATGAAATGATGCTCCTCCAGGTAGGCCACCACACGTTCCTGGGCGGCTTCGTCGAGTCCCCAACGGCGCATCTTGTCGATGAGTTCGCCGGCGCAATGCTCGCCCTTCGAGCAGAGGTTGGCGAGGTTGGCCAGCGCCTTCTCCTCGCTCACGGTCTTCTTGTTTTCCATAGTCTTCTCGGAATTGGGTTCTAAGGGGCCACAGGCTTGCGCGCCGGCATCATGGCGCGGGCAAAGCGAAGGCGCCCGAAGGCGTCGGCTATGAGTTGGCAATCGGCAAAGCCCATCTCCACCAACATGCGCTCAAGGTCGTCGGCAAACAGCGGATTGATCTCAAACCACAACTGTCCCTCGGGCCGCAGGGTGAGGCGCGCATACTGGGCGATGGCCCGATAGAAGCGCAACGGGTCGTCGTCGGGCACGAAAAGGGCCAACTCGGGCTCATGGTCGAGCACATTGGGACGCATGTCGGCGCGCTCCCTCTCGGCGATATAGGGGGGATTCGACACGATGACATCCCATCGATCGTCCTCGCCGTTGGCGGCTGCGCACGTGGCGGCCTGCAAGGCGTCGCGCAACTCAAAGTTCACCTGGGCTTGCAGGCGGTGGGCATTGTGGCGCGCCACCAGCAGGGCGTCGGGCGAGATGTCCCACGCGCTCACCTCTACCGGGGCCAGGCCCAGCGCCAGGGTGATGGCGATGCAACCGCTGCCGGTGCCCACATCGAGCACCCGGAGGGGCTCAGGGGGCTGCAAGCAGCAATAGGGACGGGCGTTGGCGGCGAGGATGCGTTGGCACAAGTCGGCCGTCTCGGGGCGCGGAATGAGCACGCCGGGGGCCACGCGAAACACGCGGTCGCAAAACTCGGTCTCGCCCAGCACATACTGCACGGGCTCGCCTTTCTCAAGTCGTTGCATCATTTTTTCCAATCTGTCGGCGTCGTCTCGCGATAAATCACTAACTTTGCCACACACAATGTCGGTAAGCGACATGCCAAAAGCCACGTCGAGCACCCAACGAACGATGCCTTGAGCCTCGTTGGGATCATAAAGGGGCAACAACCGATGCCAAAGGATGGAGTATGTCATAATCTGTATGCAAAGGTAGTGGAAACGCAAGACAACACAAAGCGGAAGGGCTCCTTTTTGGAAAAGAAATGGCCTTAGCGGGGCGGAAAGCAACGCTTTATCCCGACATGGCAACGTCAAGGAAACACGAAAAATAGAGAATATGACCCAAGAACAACTGGACGAACAGTTTATGCGGCGCTGCTTGCAGATAGCGCGCGGCGGACGCCTCACGGCCAAGCCCAACCCATCGGTGGGCGCCGTCATCGTGGCCGCCGACGGCCGCATCATCGGCGAGGGATTCACATCGTCCTATGGCGGCCCCCACGGCGAGGTGAACGCCTTCGCATCGGTAAGGCCCGAGGACGAGGCGCTGCTCTCGGGCGCCACCATCTACGTGTCGCTGGAGCCTTGCTCCCACTGGGGCAAGACGCCCCCTTGCTGCGACCTCATCATCCGCAAGGGGGTGAAGCGGTGTGTGTGTGGCTGCGCCGATCCCTTCGCCAAGGTGCAGGGGCGCGGCATCCAGCGCATGCGCGAGGCGGGCATCGAGGTAACGGTGGGGGTGCTGCACGACGCGTGCATGGCCTCCAATCGTGAGTTTATGACGGTGAACGAGCATCACCGGCCATTCATCCTCCTGAAATGGGCCGAAACGGCCAACCATCTCATTGGCTACCAGAGGGCCAAGGATGGTGGAGCCCAATCGCCCTTGCGCCTCTCGTCGCCCTTCACGCAGATGTTGGTCCACCGCCTGCGCGCCCACTACGACGCCATTCTCGTGGGGCGCGGCACCCTGGAGGCCGACCACCCCTCGCTCAACGTGCGCGAGTGGAGCGGCCCCAATCCGGAGCGGTTGGTGCTCACCAGCAAGCCCCAGGAGGTGCCCGAAGGGTTCCGGGGCTTCACCAGCATAGCCTCGGCGCTGGCCTACTTATCGGAGACGAAGCGCCAGAGCCTCCTCGTGGAGGGGGGCGCGGCAACGCTCAACGCCTTCATCGACGCCAACCTGTGGGATGAGATTCGGGTGGAGACGGCGCCGTTCACCATCGACGAAGGCGTGGCGGGACCCACGCTTCCGGCCCATGCCAAGCTCGTGGGAACCGACCTGTACGATGGGCGCGTCATCCGCCATTATGCCAAACGAACGGCGGAAGACGTGAAAAAACCTTAATAAAAGAGAGGAACACGCACGTGGAAATCTTAAAAAGGTTATAAATTATATACCTTTGCACCCAAAATAGGACTAATACTATCCAAAAGATGAAGAAAATACTATCACTCACTTTGCTGGCATTGGTAACATTGCTGGCGCAAGCGCAGATGGTCAATCCCGTAAAATTCAGTTCGCATCTGAAGATGAACGGCACGGCCGAAGCCGAGATTATCTTCTCGGGAAAAATTGAGAAGGGTTGGCATGTCTACTCCACCGACTTGGGCGACAACGGCCCCGTGCAGGCCTCGTTCAACGTGAACAAACTCGACGGCGTGGAACTGGTGGGCAAACTGAAACCCAGGGGCCACGAAATCAGCAACTACGACAAGCTCTTCGACATGAACTTGCGCTATTTTGAGAATAGCGCCACGTTTGTGCAGAAGGTGCGTTTCACCAAACCCCACTACACCATCGACGCCTACTTGGAGTATGGCGCCTGCAACGACCAAAACTGCATGCCGCCCTCGGAGGTGAGCATCAAGAGCTCGGGCAAGAGCCCCGCTGTGGCGGGCTCCGCCGAGAAGCAAGAGGAGACGGCCGCTGAGAAAGCCGCTGAGGCTGCCGCCAACGGCGAGCCGATGGCCGACACCGCCGCCCTCGCACAGAATGGCGACTCGGTGGCCGCTACGGCTTTGGCCGTCGACACCACGGGCATCAACGAGGGCCAACTGTGGAAGCCGGTCGTGAAGGAGTTGCAATCGATGAGTGGCGTGAACGACATTGCCAACATGTCGATTTGGTACATCTTCCTCATGGGTATCGTGGGTGGCCTCTTGGCATTGGTTATGCCGTGCATCTGGCCCATCATCCCCATGACCGTGAGCTTCTTCCTGAAGCGCGCCAAGGACGACCGTCGACGTGGCATACGCGACGCGGTGCTCTATGGCGTATCGATCATCGTGATCTTCCTACTCTTAGGCATTGGCGTGACGGCCATCTTCGGTCCCAGCACGCTCAACGCCCTGTCGACCAATGCGGTGTTCAACGTGTTCCTGTTCTTGCTCCTGGTGGTTTTCGCCCTGAGCTTCTTCGGATGGTTCGAGATCAAACTGCCTGAGAGCTGGGCCAACAAGGTCGACACGAAAGCTTCGAACACAAGCGGCTTCGTGAGCATCTTCCTCATGGCGTTCACGCTGGTGCTCGTGTCGTTCTCTTGCACGGCGCCCATCATCGGCCTGCTGCTGGTGCAAACGGTGACCTCGGGCGACTGGGTGGCTCCTGCCGTGGGCATGTTCGGCTTCGCCCTCGCCCTGGCCGTTCCGTTCTCACTCTTCGCCATGTTCCCCTCATTGATGAAGAAGAGCCCGCGCAGTGGCTCGTGGATGGACCAGATCAAGGTGGTGCTGGGCTTCGTGGAACTGGCCTTCGCCCTGAAGTTCCTCAGCGTGGCCGACCTGGCTTACGGCTGGCACATCCTCGACCGTGAGACGTTCCTCTGCCTTTGGATTGTGATCTTCGGCGCCCTGGGATGCTATCTCGTGGGCTGGCTGAAGTTCCAGCAGGATACCATCGGCGGCGACCTGAACAAGCCGATGCCGGTTCCCGCAATCATGTTGGGTCTCTGCTCGCTGGCCTTCGCCATCTATATGGTGCCTGGCTTGTGGGGCGCTCCGTGTAAGGCCGTGTCGGCTTTCGCACCGCCCATCAACACACAGGACTTTAACCTCAACACCAAGGTGGTGGAAGCCAAATATGCCAATTATGAGGAGGGTATGGCTGCCGCCAAGGCGCAAGGCAAGCCCGTGCTGCTCGATTTCACCGGATTTGGTTGCGTAAACTGCCGCAAGATGGAGGCTGCCGTATGGACCGACCCGCAGGTGGCCGACAAGTTGGAGAAGGACTATGTGCTCATCTCGCTCTTTGTGGACGACAAGACGCCGTTGGCTGAGCCCATCGAGATCACCGACGACAGCGGGCAGAAGCGCACATTGCGCACCGTTGGCGCCAAGTGGAGCTGGCTGCAGAGCCACAAGTTCGGATCTAACACCCAGCCGTTCTATGTGGCCGTAGACGCCAATGGCAACCCGCTCACGGGCAGCTACTCGTTTAAGGAGGATGTTCCCGCCTACCTCGACTTCCTCGAGAAGGGCCTCAAGAACTTCAAATAAGCGCAAATGGCAAGGCTCGTTGCGCGTGAACGCTCTCGCGCGACAAGCCTTTCAAACATCAAGACACAACGTTCTGACCATCGTCTAACGACATACATCATCGCATAGCCTGGGATATTCCATCCCGGGCTATGCGTTTTTTAGCGCCTATAGACAGGATCATCAACGGCAATCGGCCATTAGGACGAAACGGAAAAGGGTTAGGATGTTATTGATTCTATTCAACCCCAATCGGTCATTAGATTTCAATTCTTGTTAGTGTTTGTTTCGAGCAGGTTGCGACAGGCGCGGTGAAGCCATAGCGGGCTATGGCGAAACGCGAATGGAAGCAAGATGCCGAAAGAAACGCTGACAAGAGTTGGAAAGAAACAATAACAACCTGCGATTTCCCTTATTTCGGTCTAATGACCGATTGGGGTTAAACAAAAGGAAACAGCCCCGTTGTGCGTGTGGCACGACGAGGCTGCTATCTATGGTGCTTTGGGCAGGTTTGCATGGGATAACCCATACAAGCCTGCCACTATGCAGAGGGTTTATTTCACGAGAATCTTACCCACCTTTACGGTGCCGTTGGCCAAACGGTTCTTCACGATGACCACTCCCTTATGCGGTTGGGCGATGCGCTGACCGTCGAGGGTGTAGTATTCCTGGCCTACGATTGGCTGACCGTTGTCGGTGTTGACGGAGCTAATGCCCGACACATGACTGTCCTCATTGATGAAGAACAGGCGGAAATTGTCGACCTTGAACCATCCGGCGCCATTCACAGCGGTGCTGTTGGCGAAGGTGCCGCCCTCCTTGTTGACACCATTGGTGCGGAAACCAATGGTGGCTGTGCCGTCGGCCTGCACGTCGAAGTAGAGCGCCATGGGTTTGAGGAGCGATGTGGTTTCGTCGCCGCTCTCACAGGTATAGCCCGCATAGGTAAGGTGTTTGAGCGTGTCGGCGTTGAGCGCGTCGAAGTTGATGGCCTGTTGCATGTCGGGGGTGATGTTGTCGATGTAGTCGCCCTCGCCGCCCCACATCTGGACACAACTGTTGGCGAAGACGCGCTGGGTAGTGACATTGTTGCCAGCCCAGTTGTTTTCCACCATCACATTGGCTCTAAGCTGATACGTTCCACGCGGCAGGCCACAGATGGTTTGCTTCAGTTCCACCTCGGGCATGTTTGAACTCCAGATACCCCAGAGGTGCGTTCCGTCAGTGGGCTGCTGGGTGTGGATGTTGCCCTCACCGTCGGTCACATTGATGGCGTCACCGTTGTTGATGGCGCACCAGCCCATGTTGTAGCCGTTGATGGTGGTGGCGTCTTGCACGTCGCCGTTGAGCGTGAGCGTCCATCCAGTGGGAGGAGCGGCCACGCCACCCGTTTCCGATCCAGCCCCGCCCTGTGCGGTGAGGTCCTCGAAGCTGGGGTTCTTGATGAGGGCTGTGGCCTCGCTGCCCACCTTCACGCCTCCGAGCTTGCACTTTTCAAGCGCAGCCTCCATCTTGGCGATGATGGCGTTGATCTCCTCCTCGCCAGCGGTGCCATCAGCATAGAGGTCTTGCGCCTCCACCTCCACCACCTGGCGGTAGGCGTCGATGCCGTCGTAGAGGGCATAGGTGTTGAGGTTCTGGTAGTGCTCCTCAAGGGCGCTCTCCAGTTTCTTATAAAGGTTCACTGAGTTGACCACCGGTGTGATGATGTTCTTGCAGGCCATGATGGCGGCGTCGATGGCGGCGGGGTCGGCGTCATCGTCTACATAGTTGTTGTCGATGGTGTTTTGCAGATCGACAGCCACCGATTCCTGCATCTTCTCATCGTTGAAAGCCATGAGCTTGTCGAAGTAGAAGTTGTAGATGTTGAGCGCGTCGTCCTTGACATAGCCCATCTTCGCAATGCGGAAATTGTCGAGTTTGAACCAACCGTCGCCACCCTGGGGGTTGGCTGTGGTGCGCTTGGCGGCTGCAATGTTGCCGTTAGTGCGGAAGCCGAAGGTCAACGTGCCATCATACACGTAGGCGTCGCATGCCATGTTCTGCATTTCGCGGTCGGTGGTCAACTCGGTGTTGTTGGCGTAGGCCAGCACCTCGTGGGCGTCGATGAGCGAAGCGTCGTACTCGCTCTCCAGTCCGAAGAGTGTGGAGTTGAGGTTTCCGAAGATGCGTTGTGTGGTGCGTCGCGATCCGGCGTCATTGGCTCCGACCATCACGGCAGCCTCAATGTGATAGGTGCCGTTCTCCAGTCCGTCGATGGTTTGCGAGATCTCAAACTCGGGCATGCCCTGGTTCCAGACGCCGAAAGCCTGGTTGCCATCTTTGCTCTCGCCCTTGCTGTCGCTGTTCACGCCATACCAGGCCGAGAGCCCTGCGGCGCGCGCCTCGTCGGCGGTAGTCACCTGCTTGCCGTTCACGTAGGCGTTCCAACCTGTAGGAGTAGCACCTATACCCGTTGTCTCGGCGCCTCCTTGGGCCGAGAGGTCCTCAAAACTCATGTTCTGTCCCAAATTGGTGATGTCGCCCTTACCACCATTGAACACCACCTCAGCGTTGACCAACTCGTTTTGGGCAGCAGCCTGCTGGGCGGGGTCGGTCACGGTGCAGAAGGTTTGAAGAGCCTTGGCGATGGCAGCCTTGAAGGTTGCGTTAGTGCTCTCGCCGAGCAACGCCTGCGCTTTCTTTATCTCGTTGTAGAGATTGTTCTTAGCGTCGACCATCTGGGTGACCGTGTTGTAATCGTCTTGTGTAACCTCCTCCTTACTATATAATAAGGTGGCGGCGTCGACCAAGGCTTGCCAGCCAGCAGCGAAGCCTTCCTCGGGCACCTCAAGGCGCTGGCTCTCCACACCGGTGATGAGCGTATAGAGCTGCATGTGCTGATGATAATTGGCAACGTGGGCCGTGTCGGCGAAAGCCCACAACTCGTGGTCGGCATTCAGGGGGTGTATCCAGCCGGTCTCAGGATCAACGTAGGGCGTGGTGTTGTCGTCCATCATCTCCACGCCTCCCATATAGTCGGGGAACCACTGGTTGCCATTAAACGTGCTAACCAAATACTGGCCGCCACCGCTAAGGTGAACGGGCAGGCCATGGACACCCTCGCAAGGGTGGTCGTTGGCGTTCACCAAACGGTAGAAGCCTGGGTGATCGGCACTGGGTGTGATGAGGAAATGGGCTGCTTGGGTGAGGTTGCCATTGAGGTTGGCCAAACCTATGCCGTAGCCGATGAAGGTTGAATCGGTGCTGTTGAAGTACCAGCCATCATCGTCCTTGTGGGCCACGAAAGCATAGCTCTTGCAGTTCGACGAACCGTAATCGAGCAGGTAATAGGCGCCATCCCATGAGGTGCGACTCAGGTAGAGGTCGGGCTTGGCGTAGTTGATGAGCGTGTAGGTAGCTCCATCGACCAATTCTTGTGCGATGGTAGGTGGGTCGATGGCCATCACTGAAGTCGACGACACTACGGCAGCCAATAGGGCCGCAATGCGCAGATAGTTTTTCTTCATAAGTGATCGTGTTTTTAGTTGATGGTTTTTATGGCCCTTACTCAGTGTTGAAGTTTAGCGGGAGAAGGGCGGTTTGTTATAGATTGGCTTGTAGATGGTGTTAAAGTTACAAATAAAAACGATTCGTTGTATCGAAAAAACGGTGTTTATTTCATTTTGTGGGCATATTTACCCTCAAACGGTTAGTTTTTTAGTAACTTTGCATCAATCAATCGAAAAATACGCATTAAGATGAATATAGAAAACATGATCAGCTCATCGGCCTTGGCTGCCGTGAAGGAGCTTTATGGCGTCGACGCTGAGCCGTCGATGGTGCAGTTGCAGAAGACCAAGCCCGGCTTCGAGGGCAACCTTACACTGGTGGTCTTCCCGTTCTTGAAACTCTCGCATAAGAAACCGCAGGACACCGCCGCCGAGATTGGCGAGGTGCTGGTGCGCGATTGCAAGGCCGTGGCAGCCTATAACGCCGTGGGCGGTTTCCTCAACCTCGTCATTGCCCCGGAGGCATGGCTCGGACTGCTGGGTGAGATCGACGCCGACCCCACCTTCGGCATGAAGCACGCCGGCGAGGACGCTCCGCTGGTCATGGTGGAGTATTCGTCGCCCAACACCAACAAGCCCCTCCACCTCGGTCACGTGCGCAACAACCTGCTGGGTTGGAGCTTGGCCAAGATCCTGGAGGCCAACGGCAACAAGGTGGTGAAGACCAATATTGTGAACGACCGTGGCATTCACATCATGAAGTCGATGCTCGCTTGGCTCAAGTGGGGCAACGGCTGCACACCCGAGAGCACCGGCAAGAAGGGCGACCACCTCATCGGCGACTTCTACGTGCTCTTCGACAAGCACTACCGCGAGGAGTGCGCCGAGCTCAAGGCCAAGTTTATGGCTGAGGGAATGGACGACGAGAAGGCTGAGGAGAAAGCCAAGCAAGAGGCTCCACTCATCCAGGAGGCGCACCACATGCTCGTGAAATGGGAGCAGGGCGACAAGGAGATTCGCGACCTCTGGGAGATGATGAACAACTGGGTGTATGCCGGTTTCGACGAGAGCTACAAGGCGCTCGGCGTGAGCTTCGATAAGATCTACTATGAGAGCAACACCTATCTCGTGGGTAAGAACAAGGTGATGGAAGGCTTGGAGAAGGGCCTCTTCTACAAGCGCGAGGATGGTAGCGTGTGGGCCGACCTCACAGCCGACGGCCTCGACCAGAAGCTCCTCATCCGTTCTGACGGCACATCGGTATATATGACGCAGGACATCGGTACGGCCGAGATGCGTTTCAACGACTTCCCCATCGACAAGATGATCTATGTGGTGGGCAACGAGCAGAACTACCATTTCCAGGTGCTCTCGCTCCTGCTCGACCGTCTGGGCTTTAAGTGGGGCAAGGATCTCGTTCACTTCTCTTACGGCATGGTGAACCTGCCCAACGGTAAGATGAAGAGCCGCGAAGGAACGGTGGTCGACGCCGACGACCTGGTGGAGCAGATGGTGAAGGAGGCTCGCCAAACATCCGACGAGCTTGGCAAGTTCCACGACATGAGCGAGGAGGAGAAGCAGGAAGTGGCACGCATCGTGGGCCTCGGAGCACTGAAGTATTTTATCCTCAAGGTCGACGCTCGCAAGAACATGCTCTTCAACCCAGCCGAGTCGATCGACTTCAACGGCAACACGGGTCCGTTCATCCAGTACACCTACGCCCGCATCCAGAGCATCATGCGCAAGGCTCACGAGGCTGGCGTAGACGCCCTGCCCATCGACGGCAGCTATGCTCCCAACGCCAAGGAGGTTGAGGTGATCCAGAAGCTCGACGCCTTCAAGGTGGCCGTGAAGGACGCTGGCGAGAACTATAACCCCGCCGGCATTGCCAACTACTGCTATGAGCTGACGAAGCTCTTCAACCAGTTCTACCACGATTACAGCATCCTCTCGGCCGACACCGACGTGGAGAAGGCCTTCCGCCTGAAGCTTGCCGCCAATGTGGGCAAGGTCATCAAGAACGGCATGGGCCTGCTGGGCATCGAGGTGCCTGAGCGTATGTAATATGCCGAAGAAGCACGACGAGGGAGCGCATCACGCGAAGGGTGTGACGCGCCAATGGCTTGAGCAACGCGCCAAGGAAGACCGTCTGTTTTGGACCGACGGCGAACGTAGCTTGTGGGCGTTGCTCAAGGGCCTGCCCGCGCCTGCCCACTTCGTCAGGAAGCATATAGTGGGCTGCTACATTGCCGACTTTGCCAGTCCGGCCCAACGGCTCATCGTGGAGCTGACAGGCAAGTACCATTTTCGCGGCGAGCAGCCAGTGAGCAACGCCGAGCGAACGGCCGACCTCAACGCCATGGGCTACACCGTGGTGACGCTGACGCCCGAGGAGGTGGCTTCGGAACAATGGAAGGTGGCTCGCCAGATTCAAGACATCATCAAACGCATGGAAATATCCTACCCCAAAGCAGCGGTCAAGAGCCCATCGGTGGCATCGGCACCGAGCGCACCAGCGCCCACACCGACGAAGGACACCACGTTGCAGTTGCCTCCCGAGGTAACACGCAATGCGTGGGCGGTCGACGCGGCCTGTTCGGGCAACCCCGGCCCCATGGAGTATCAAGGCATCGATCTTGCCACGGGGCAACAGGTGTTCCACTACGGACCCGTGCATGGCACCAATAACATAGGTGAATTCTTGGCCATCGTGCACGCACTCGCCCTTTGGGACAAGCAGGGCGTGACCGACAAGACGCTCTATTCCGACTCGTACAACGCCATCCTGTGGGTGAAGAAGAAGCAATGTCGCACCAAACTGGAGCGCAACGCCAACACCGAGCAGCTATACCAGGTCATCGCAAGGGCCGAACAGTGGCTGCGAACCCATACCATCCGCGTGCCCATCCTGCAATGGGACACCCGTCGATGGGGCGACATTCCCGCCGATTTCGGACGCAAATAAACCGCCATTCTCTCAGAGGCGAACCCTATAACCGTGGGCATCATGGGCTTTCTTGGTCCATGATGCCCATCGTTTTTATGAAGAATAATAGGGCTTTCTTGCCTATTTTTAGCACCACAACACATCGGTTTGCCATCCAGCAGCTACCGCTCACACTTCCCGACCGCAAACCGCATTTTACCCCCATTTCCCATCCTTTTAGTACTGTTTTACCCCATTTTCACCCTAAAAATACGAAAAAGTAGCCCTTAATGAACGATTTTTCACTCTATTATTAAAGCATAATGTGTAACTTTGCCACCGATTATTAAATGTAAACATCACAATCTTCTAATTATTAGTTTCACTACTTATGAAAAAAGTATTACTAATCTCTCTCGCAGCAATGTTGGCCGCACCAACATTTGCGCAAGACCAGATTGGCGACGACTGCACCAAGTACATCGTCAACGCTGGTTTCGACGAGGATCTGACGTGGAACGTTGATGGTTCCACTAAGACAATCGTCGACAATACAAAGAAATTATCCGACCGATCTCAGGCTTGGATGGCTGAGGACGGTACGGGCTACTGCTGGGGCGGCATCAGCTCCAGGAAGCGTAAGGACGACGCAGAATTCGGCTGGAACGGCTTCTTGGGTCATGTAAAGGGTTGGACCGTGGCTAACGGCAACAAAAACTCACTGACTGATTGGTGCTATTTCGGAACTGCTCCCTACGGTCTCGGTGAGAAGGCCATTCCAATCGCCGACGACGGCGACACCTATTTGGTGGCTCCCGCAAAGCCCGACGAGGCGCAGGGCGACGACAACAAGGGCTTCCTATATCTCCGCGCAGGTTGGGGCAACTGGGCCACCTACACACAGACGGTGCATGTGCCTGTAGGTAAGTACACCCTTTCCTATTGGGTGTTCAACGCCAACTACGAGAAGAGTAAAGATAATAAGAAGGTGAAGAACCTCTCGCAGGTGGTTTGCCGCCGCGACACCGTGGTCGACGCCGATGGCTTCAACGCCTCAACATGGACCAAGCACGAGATGGACATCACCGCTACCGACTCGCTGACCATCACCCTCGGTTACAAGAGCGCTGATGGTTCGGCTTCTAACCCCTTCGTGCTCATCGACGATATCCGCCTGACAAAGATCGACGATGTGACACGTCAGGAGATCATTGCAAGCGACATCGAAGAGCTTGTGGCTAAGTTCGACGAGATCGAGGGCGACCTGATGGACTATCAGGGTTTGGTCGTTGAGATCGAGGACGCCAAGATCGCCGCTGAGGAGGCTGCCTCATCCGACGACGTAGACGTACTGACGGCAGGCTATGAGGCCGCCAATGCCGCCTACAAGCGTTTCGCTGCCGTGAAGGACAACATCGCCAAGCTTCAATTGCTCGAGAAGAAGGCCACAGCGCTCCGCGAGACTGGCTATCCTGGCTTGGATGAGCTCGACGCTGCCATCAACGCAGTGGAGGATGCCATCACAAACGGCACAACACTCGACATCGAGGCTCAGGTGACAGCTTTCGACGCTGCCATCAAGACCTATCTGGCCAGCAAGGACGCCACCGTTGACGATCCTGCCGACTACACTTACTACGCTCAGAACACATGGTTCATCAAGGACGGTCTGGAGCCTACCGTAAATGCCGACGGCTCATGCACCTATCCTAACGCCACAAAGGCCGACGGCTCTGCCAACTACGAGAACGGCAAGGGCAACGACGACTTCACATCTACCGCTTGGTACAAGGGTTCATTCACCAAGGGCGACCAGCGCCTGAACTTCGCACAGGGCCGTTCATGCTGGAACGCATGGGCTACCAACTTTGGTGAGATTAGCATCAACCAAGACATCGTAGGTCTGCCTAACGGTTATTACACAGTTAGTGGCGACCTGATTACTGAGGACAACTGCGTGAGCGACCAGCACGTGTTTGCCAAGAGCCCCGTGGACGAGGCTGTTTCTGAGCCTCTGACCGTTGGAACATGGAACGCTAACACCAACGATGGTGCTTGGACCACACTGACCACTGGTAAGGTGCTCGTGTACGATGGCCGTCTGACCATCGGCGCTACCGGCACCAACATGCCTTCATCTACAACAGTTCCCGCTCAGAACGGATGGTTCTGCGCTACAAACTTCAAGCTCTACTTCGTTGGAAAGGCCACTGCCGAGGAGATCGCAGCTGCCATTGCCAAGAGAGAGCAGCTCGCTGCCAACCTCGCTGACGGCATGCACTACGCTGGCGACAAGGCTTCCGTGAAGGATAGCATCGAGGCCTACAAGGCCCAAAACAACATCGACGTGCTCAACAACGGCATCAAGTTGGGCAACAAGTCGGAGGCTAAGTACACTGAGGTGATGGCTGAGGGCAAGACCTTGCCTACCGTTCAGGCCAACATCGCCGACGAGTCGTCGTACGCTCCCGTACACAACATCGTGGCTTTCGCTTGGGAGAAGACCAACAACTACCTTACCTCAGACAAGGCCACTTACACAGCCGTTGACGGTAAGATCAATGAGCTGAAGCGCTACAGTGAAACTTATTACAACGCTGCACACGAGGTCGACTCTGTGTCGGCCACTCTGAAGTCAGCCGTTGCCAAGAAGGCGCTGACCGCTACGCTCAACGAGCAGGTCTCTGTGCTCACACTCGGCGACTCAATCCAGAAGGACGCTACGGTTACAGCCCTCATCGCTCAGCTGAAGAACGCCATCACCCAGGCTCAGGCTCAGGATCTCTATGAGAAGAATCCTAACACTACCAACTACACAAGTATGATTCTGAACCCCGACGCTGCCGCCGAAACAGGTTGGAACATCAATAAGGGCACCGGTAACACCAACACAGGCGTAGGTCAGTACTACGACAAGCGTCAGGAGTCAACTCACCGTTACTTCGACTCATGGAATGGTACCGCAGGAGCTCTGAACTACTATGCCGACCAGAAGGTCATTGGCTTGCCCAATGGTACCTATAGGGTAACCGTTTGCGCACGTACCACAGGCACAGGCTCTTACGTCTTCTCTGCCAACGGCGAGGAGGCTGCCGACACCGCTTGGGTCGAGATTCCTACGCAGACCTTCAACTGGACTCACAACGAAATGGGCATCGGCGGCGAGACAAAGGCCGATGGTACCGACTCGATCGTTAACGCCTCAGACAGGTTTGGCCAGATCTGGGAAGATGCTTTCTACGAGTACCAGAAGAATCCTGGCCGCGACGATCTCGCTGGCATCGTCAATGCCAACAATGGTAAGGGTCGTGGCTGGCAGCGTCTGACATGGACCGCTGAGGTCATCAACCACGAGTTGACCCTCGGTATGACAACCGACTCTGTCCGCACTGGCAAGGCTGCCTTCACCGGCACATGGTTCTCTGTGGTCGACTGGACGCTCGAGCTCATGAATGCTGGCGACAACAACGGCTGGTTTGGTCCGGTCACAGGCGTCAGCGTGCTTGAGGTCAACAAGAACCAGAAGCTCGACGCCATCTACAGCATCAATGGTCAGCGTGTAGCCTCAATGGCTAAGCCGGGTCTCTACATCGTCATCAAGAACGGCAAGGCCCAGAAGGTAATGGTTAAGTAATCACTACAAAACAAATCGAAGGTCGGCGAACCCGCTGTCACCGACCATAAATGAAGAAGTCCCAGGTTGCGCAATGCGGCTTGGGACTTTTTGTTTTTGGCTAACAACAAATGGGCACGACACACACACAAACTGTCCAAGCCACACCCTCCATCGTTCCATGCCCTTGGCCCATTCGTTCCGTGCGTTTCTACGCAATGGTGTAAGGAAACAACCAAAGATTATTGATGGATTTTTGAATGGACATCATGTTGTTTATAAAAATAATATGTAACTTTGCTACCCAAGGCGGCTCTCGCAGTTCCTCACCCAAAGGCAAGCGGAGCCACACCCCTGCGCAAGCAATGGCCTACCTAAAAGCCTAAACAGCAATGCATCTAAGTTGTTGAGAAATAATTAATGTACTAACCTTCTATAAATCATGAAATTCAAAACACTCTACCTTGCAGCAGTCATGCTATTAGCGGCGCTGCAGATTGTTCACGCCGACACCTATTCGAACGTCTACACCTTGGCCAACGTGACCCAGGGCAACGAGGGCGAGCTCGTCGACCCATCGCTCAACAAGGAATGGGAGCCGGGCATCGACTGGCACACCATGCAGATCGGTTCGGGTGGCCTCTACATCAGCAACAACAAGGGCGCCACCTACATCACCCTCGCCTCCAACCGCACCCAATTTGCCGACGCCGACCTGTGGTATCGCACAGGCAACAACACCGATGGCTACCTCATCTATAACAAGGAGGCTGGCCCCAACAAGGTGCTGGCCGCTCCCACCACAATGAAGGGAACGCAGGGCGGCGACTCCTATCCCATCATGGTAGACAAGGACCACGTGCCGGCGGGTTACACTTCGACCTGGCTCTTTGCCAAGAGCAACGACCTGGGCTCCAACGTGGAGGCATTCTATATGTACGAGAAGGGGCACAAGAGCTACAAGGTGAACAACCGCAATGGCAAGTTCGCGTTCTGGACGGGCGGCGCCGACCACGGCAGCAGCATCCAGTGGAAATGGGCGCAGCGCACCATGGAGGTGAACATGAGCACCGGTACATTCACATCGAAGAACAGCAACTGGGCCAAGACGTGGACCTCAACAGCTTCGGCTCCGAAGTTGGTGGTAGACGCTGGCGCCAACAACATGAGCATAGCCAACTCCAATGCCACCCGCATACAGGCCTTCCGTGGAACAACGGAGCCACAGAGCTACACCATCAGCGCCGGCGCCGACTATGCCATCGCAGCCTATAGCTTCGATTTCGTGATGTCAGGAACCACCGCCATCACGCTCACCGACGCCGCCGGCCACAAGTACACCTCAAAGTCGACGGTGCAAACCGTCGATTGCAAGGACCTCACCGAGCGCTCCGCCTCGTTCCAGCTCTCAGGAGCCAACGCCGGAGTGGACCTCACCCATTTCCTCGTAACCATCCGCAAGGCCACCGTTCCCGCTGAGCCTCAGGTGGAGATCTTCACCACGCCAACCACCCAAGCCATTCCTTACCGCATACCCGCCATCGCTACGGCATACGACGGAACGGTAGTGGCCGTGGCCGACTACCGCTACAGCCGTGTGGACATTGGCAGCGGCCGCATCGACCTCCACATCCGCCGCAGCCACGACAATGGCGCCACATGGGACGACATCATGATGCCCGAAGTGATGCGGGGCGATGGCGACAAGACCGAGGGCCATCAGAAGGCGGGCTATGGCGACCCCTGCATCGTGGGCGACAGCGAGAGCCCCCGCATGATCATCACGGCCTGCTCGGGCACACCGGGCTTCTTCGGAGGCACACGCACCCATCACCAGGGTTGGGCTCGATGGTACAGCGATGACAATGGCGCCACATGGAGCGAACCGCAATATATCGACGAGGAGTTCATCTATTCCAAGTTCGACAAGAGCGCCTATGGTCCCATCCGCGGATGGTTTGTGGGCAGCGGAAAAATTTGCCAGAGCAAGACCACCAAAGTGGGCACCCACTACCGTCTCTACTGCGTGGGAAGCAGTTGCCGCCAAGGTAGCAACGAGACGGCCAACTGGGTACTCTACTCCGACGACTTCGGTAAGACGTGGCTGTTCCTGGGCGGATGCGACGAGAGCCCCGTGCCAGGTGGCGACGAGCCGAAGGCCGAGGAATTGCCCGATGGCAGCATCTTGCTCTCAAGCCGATGCACAGGCGGACGCAACTTCAACATCTTTACCTTCTCCGACACAAGGAGCGGACAGGGCACATGGGGACAAGTGGCGTTCTCGGGAAGCGGCAACAAGGGCGTAACCGCACTCTCCAACGCCTGCAACGGCGAGGTGCTGCTTGTGCCTGTGACTCGCAAGAAGGACAAGAAGACGATGTTCCTGCTCCTCCAGAGCTTGCCGTTCGGCAGCGGACGCACCAACGTAGGCATCTACTACAAGGCGTTGGAGTCGCTCGCCGATTACCGCACGCCCGACGCCATCGCCAAGGATTGGGACGGACGCCATCAGAGCTCATACATCAGCAGCGCCTACAGCACCATGACCTGGCAGAAGAACAACACCATCGGCTTTGTGTATGAGGAGGACACCTACGGCACATCGGGCGGCGGCTACACCATCATCTACAAGAACTACTCCATCGAGCAGATCACCGATTCGGCCTTCACCTACAACCCTTCGGTCAATGGCGACAGCCTCACCGCCCTGGGCATGGGAGCCGTGGTCGACGCCGTTACCTCTACCAACAACGTGGGAACCATCGTGGGGCAATACACCCCGGAGGCCGCCCGCTTGGTAGTCGACGCCTACAGCGAGTATGCAACCCATCCGTCGCGCCAGCAATACGAGCGCCTCAACGGCATCATCGGCTCAGCGCCTCGCGTAAAAATGGGCTTGGAGCGCTATTACACCCTCCGCAACTACGGACGTGGCGCAAAACGCTATGCGCTATATGCCAACAACGCCACAGAGCTCAGCGTGAGCACCAACCGCAAGGCAGAGAAGGCCATGTGGTGCATCGTGCCCACGGCCGACGATCCCGAGGTGTTCCACCTGGTCAACAAGGCGCACCCCACGAGCATGGTAGGACCCACACTGGCCGTGGAAACGCGCACCGTGCTCACCAGCAACCCGAAGGAAGCGGGCCGATACCGCATCGTGAGCACCACGCAGGGACTCAGCAAACTGCAATGCCTCAATCCCACCAACGCCACCTATCCCTTCCTGCATCTTGCCGGCGACAACGTGCGTATCGTGCCTTGGCTGGCTTCGTCGCCCGCCAACAACGCTCCCTCGTTCTGGTTCATTGAGCCCACCGACGTCATGACGGGCATCGAGCACATTGCCCTTCCGCTCGACCCGAACGCCGGTGAAGCCGCTGAAGCCTGCTACGACCTGGGCGGACGAGCCATACAGCAGCCGCAGAGAGGACAGGTCTACATTAAGGGAGGGAAGAAACACGTAGAGTAAAACCCATCGTTTCCTAAACACGAAACGCAACCAACACCATAAGAGGGTAAAGTCAAAAGTCAATTATACGGGCTGAAAGCCCAATAAGCTCATAGCCCAGGGCATCCGCCCTGGGTGTACGGATTGACAAAAGCAAGACGCCCTGCAAGGGCAAAAGCATTGATTATTAACGCTTTTGCCCTTGCAGGGCGTTTGGTTGTTTGGGAACTTTTACCCAGGGCGGGTGCCCTGGGCTATGTGCTTCTGCCCCTTGGGGCGTGCTGCTTAAACTTTTGACACACTCTCTTTTCGTGTTGTGTTGCGCATATGGTTACCCCTTAATCCCAAATCGGCCATTAGGTTTCAATTCTTGTTAGTGTTTGGTTCGAACAGGTTGCGACAGTAGCGCACAAAGACATAGCGGACTATGTGGAGACGCGAATGGAAGCAAGATGACGAAGAAACGCTGACAAGAGTAGGAAAGAAACCATAACATCCTACGATTTACCCTATTTCAGCCTAATGACCGATTGGGGTTCATGTATGCGTTAGAGTATGATATTTTGGTACAAAAGTTGTGCGGCGATTTTCGTTGAACGAGACAACGAAACAAGCGTTTTTTCAGACTCGTCGACAAAAATCTGCGTCGTGCAATCACCGTTAGGCATGTTTCGAGTTGCGATACCTACCTAACCGCACCCCGAAAGGCCATGTATCGAGGCTCGAAAGACCATGTATCGCACCACGGTTAGGCATGTTTCGCAGCGCAGAACGATTGATTTGGAGCCACAAAATCCCACTTCTCGCGGTAACATCATGTTTATCAACCGATTGCATAATAACGCTGAGAATCGCGCATTTCCGCCCATTGCTTCGGTCGTGGGCAAAAACAGTGTAGATTTCAATATAGATTGTCGTCAAAATTCAAAGTCGTCCTACATGGGGAGCGACCCGTAAAAGTCAACCCAAGCGGACTGAAAGACCAAGGAACGCCTAAGCCCAGGGTCTGGCCCTGGGCTAAGAATTTCTACATCTTCAGGGCGTGCTGATTTTTACTATGGCACACCTCGTTTTTCGACACTCACATTTCGCCTCGATTTGTTGGGAAACGAATAAGTTTTATTGTAGTGTGGCGCCAAAGCGCGTGGTGGGCAGTGGCGCCACGAAGTAATAGCTTTGGTCGTCGGCGGGCTGTGCGAACATCACTTTCTTCATGCCGAAGAAGGCCAGGCCGTTGGTGAAGAGGGGACTGAAATCGGTTACGCCTCCTGTGAGCGCAGGGCTACCCTTCTGCAACTTGAAGCTCCACGCTGTGCTGAAGGGCAGCGGTGCTCCGTGGTCGGTGCGGTCGTCCTCGCAGTTGATATCCATCAGCGGATTTTGCCCAAAGCGCTCAAAGAGCGGGTTGAGTTGTCCGGGCTCAGCACTCCGGCGGTCGGTTGCAAACCACAGGCCGAGGGCTGCGCCGTTGGCCATCTGCTCCACGCCAATAGCGGTGGAAGCATAATAGTAGTTGGGCGTGAGCCTGCTATGCTCCAGGTCGGCACCGTCTTGCTTGGGTTGCTTCAGCCCAAAGCGCGAATCGCAGATAAGATTGTTCACAAAGATGGGCTTTGCCGCCTTCTCAACCCATACCGATCCGCCCTTCTTGTTCTTCGACCGGCGCCATCCGCAGTCGACGACGGTGTTGTTGTAGACCGTCATCTCGGTGAGCGGAATGGTCTCGCTATTGCCAGCATTGGAGAGTTTGAAGGCGTTGGTGCATGCGTTGTAGATGAGGTTGTTGGCCACATCGAGCTTGCATCCAGCCTTCACATTGATGGCCTCGCCACCGTCGGCGGCATTGCCACTATCAGCAAAGATGTTGTTCACGATGACGCCATTGCCACCCGTGAAGTAGGTTTGGTCGTTGTAGTTGTCATGGAAGAAGCAGTTAGCCATGGCAAATCGGCCATTGACATTGCAGAAATGGAAGGCCGGCACGCCGCCGTCGATGGTGGTCTTGAAGAGCTTGTTTTGGAACGAAGCCGACGACTCGGTGGGCGTGGCGCCAGCATAAGCCACCTCCACATGGCTGAGCACCACCTCTTGGGCGTTGTATCCGCAGATAATGCCTCCCCATGCGGCCGGCTTCTGGTTGTCGGCGGTGAACACAACAGGGCGTACGGCTGTTCCCATGCAATAGAGATTGCCGAGCACCACAATCTCGATGGGCACCTGCACGTCGGCCTTACAGGTAACAGTTACTCCCGGCTCAATGTAGAGCGATGTTCCCACGGGAATCTCCACACTCTCGCTGAGCGTGGTGTCGCGTGTCCACACGATTGATCCTACGGGATATTCGGCCAGTTGGGTCTTCACCACGTTGGTCGCTCCCTGGTTGGGAACGCTGTCGGTAGGGTTATTGGTGTAATCATAGGGATTGATATTGTCGTTCTCGCATGAGGCGAGCCCGACGGCTGCAGCTGCCATGAACAGCATGCATGCGATGGAGTTTATCTTTTTCATTGCTTTGTTATTCCGTACTAATACATGTTCATTGAATTCACATCCGAGGTGACCTTATAGCTTGCATCGCACCCCCACGAGGAAGGTTCGCCCATAGCGATAGGTACCCACGATGGTGCGGTCGGCGCGCTGCCCCTCATATTCGAGATTGCTCTTGTTCACCGTTTTGAGGTATCGCTCTCGCTTGGCGTCGAGCAGGTTGTTGGCCTTCACGAAGACCGAGAGGCCGCAGGGCCATTGCTTCTCAGCGCTGAGGTCGAGCCCAAACATGGCCTTGTCCCACTGGTCGGCGTCTTTGAATGGCGATACGAGCGCCAATCGCGTGCCAGTGTAGGAGGCTGCGAGCTGTGCGTTCCATCCGTGCTGCGTGTCCTTGTAGAGCAAGGAGAGGTTGGCTGTGTGAGGCGCCTGGTTGACGAGGGGGCGCGATTGGGTTACGCCCTTCTCATACTCGGCGCTTCCCTGCTGGTATTGGCGCTTCGAAGTGGTGATCTTCGAGTGGGTGTAGGTATAGTTGGCCTTCAGTCCGAAGTGACGAATGTATTTGACGACATCAATCTCGAATCCCATGTTGCGGGCGTTTCCGAGGTTGTCGGGCATGTAATAGGCGTCGGTTCCGGCACCAATCTTACCATCGGAAGTTACAAACACCTGCTCTATAGGATCCTTGAGGTACTTATAGAACACGCCTGCCAACACCTGTTCGGTGGCCGACGGGAACCACTCCCATCGTAGGTCGATATTGTCGATGCGCGCCCGCTTGAGGTTGGGGTTACCCTTCTCCTGATATTCCTCGCCCTGAATCTGGTAAGGCACAATCTCGTAGAAGCCCGGTCGGTTGATGCTTCGGTAGTAGGACAGGCGCACGTTCATCTGTTTGTTGGGCGTCCATTTGATGGCAGCCGAGGGCAGATAATCCCAATAGCTCTGCTCGCCCACCTGCCCCATGTTGCGGAAGTGTTGGAGCATGGTGTAGATCTGGTTGGTGTGTTCGGCGCGGAATCCGGCGTAGACCTCTCCCAACGGCGACTTGAGCGTCACCATGGCGTAGGCGCCACCGACATGTTCCTTCGAGTCGTAGTTGAGTTGCGATGCCTGCGAATAGGGCGTCTTGCAAACCCAGGAGATGGCGGCAAACTGGTCGTAGCCATTGCCATCGAGCTGCTGCGATATGTCGGCAGGATTGAAGATGTAGGAGTAGTAGCGATTGCTACGCTCCTTACGTCGGTATTGGGCTCCCGCCTTCCAGAGCGCGTCGGCATGTTGGCCAAGCGGCATGTCGTAAGAAAGATTGAGGTAGCCCGCCCAATCGGTGTCCTTGTTGTGCTGGAAGCGGCGCTCGGCGCTCTTGGGCAGCGTCTTCGTGATGGTGTTGTTGCCGTTCCATATCGATCCTGCCACGGCGTCGCCCTCGGTGTTGGCCGTGCAACTCACGGTGTTGGTGAGCGTGACGTAAGTGCGGTCGGGGTCGTTCTCTTTGGCCTGCGAGAATATTCCCGACCAGTCGAGCGTCAGGCGGTCGGTCAGGTGGCCGACGCCCTTGAGGTGGGTGGCGAAGATGCTCTGCGTTTGCGAGAGCGAGCGCATCTCATCGTCCTGCGTGTAGGAGTCGGCTCCTATATACTCTGTGCCTACGCCATTGTTGTATCTCACCCCCTTCGAGTGGGTGCGCACATACATGTTGTACCACTCCAACTTATGCAGTCCGAGCGAGAGGTCGACCTTGGCGTGAAGCCCTGTGGTAAGGTCGTGCATGCTGTAGTAACGGTGGTGAAGATTGGATATGTACATGGCTTGCTCGCCCGATGCCATCTTCACCGAGTTGTAGGTGCGCTCAGTGCCGCGGAATGTGTTTTGCACGCTTCCGGCCACGATCACGCCCAGCCGGTTGTTCCAAAACCTATTGCCTACAGAGAAGCCACCCACGAAGTTGGGCGCAGGCATGGAATGGCTCTTCAGTTGCACCGGTCCCTGCTTGAAATCGTCCATTCCTGCCTTATAGTTGGGGCCAAAGGCCTCGTAAGGCGACTTGTGGGTATAGTCGGAACGGTTTGTCGTGAGGTAATCGCGCCCATCTTTCCAGAAGTAATCGGTGGCTCCTACGGCGGCGTTGGCTTGCAGTTGGAAACTACTGGGCGCATCTTTCATCACCATGTCGACCACGCCACCGGCCGCGTCGCCTTCCATGTCGGCCGTGAGCGACTTGGCCACAACCAGGCGGTCCATGAGATCTGACGGGAAGATGTTGAGCGGAACGTAACGGTTCTTGTCGTCGGGACTGGGAATCTTCACGCCGTTCACCAGCGTGTAGTTGTAGCGCTTGTCCATGCCTCGCAGAATGGCGTATGACGCCTCACCGCTTGCATCGCGCTCGAGCGTTACGCCCGACACACGCTGCAACACGTTGGCCACGTTGACATCGGGCGAGAGGTGGATGCTCTGCTGACTCATCACGTTGAGCACACCCAGAGCGTTCTTCACCGTTTCCACGGCGCTTCGGTCGGAGCGACGCTCCCGTCGGCCTGTCACCACCACCTCGCCGAGCTGCTGGTTGTCCTCCTCCAGAGCAATGGCGAAGGTTCCGGCCTTTCCGGTTTTGCCGTCTTTCGAGTAGTCGCAGGCCACATCCACCACCACCTCTTGTGTCTTGTAGGAGATGTATGACACGACGAGCGTCACCCGCCCCTTGTCGGGCAACTCGTGGAGCGAGAACGAGCCGTCGAGTCCGGTGGTGGCCGTCACACCCGGCAATTCCTTCACCCGAATGACGGTACCGATGAGCGGCTCGCCCGTCTTATGGTCGGTCACCACACCATCGAGCGTGTGGGCGCTGAGGGCGGCGGTCATGGCGATCAATGCCGCGCCGATAAAGAGTCTTTTCATCGTGGTGTTATTTTGATGATTAGAGCTTGCATCTGCTTACTTGTTCTTCGTCACCGTGTGGATGATGTTTCCCTCCTTGTCGATCATCGACAGGCGCAACTGCTTCTTATCGGCGGTGATGACCGTGAAGCCCTCGGCCGGGCTGCAAAACACTGTGCCGTCGATGGGCTTGACGGGACGGGCCAACGACGATGACGAATTGACCACATAGTCGATCGGGTCGCCCTTCTTCTGAATGTGCTGGAAGTTGTGGATGTGTCCGCAAGCATAGACGGCCACATTGTTATACTTATGAAGCACAGGTAACAGACGGCGCTGCATATCGATGCGCTCACTCTCCTTCTTCGTTGTGTAGGCATAGATGGGATGGTGTCCCAACACCACCACCCAGTCCTCATGGGCGTTCTTCAGCGTGGCGTCGAGCCATGCCAACTGCGCTTGTGCATCCTCCTTCGCCGCATCGGGATAGACGTCGGTGTTCTGGCGATAGGAGTCGATGAGCGGTGTGGTGTCGAGCATCACCACGCGGATGGTGGTGTTCTTATGGTTGAACACCTTCGTGTAATACTTGGAGCGCATCATCCAGCGGCGGCTCACCTGTCCGTAGTTCATGAACGCCTGCGTGTTGCCACGATACTCGTGGTTGCCACACACGGCAAACCAGTCGAGCATGAGGTCGGGATGCGAATAGATCCACTCGAAATTGGTGAGCCAAAGGGGATCCTGCAACGAGGCCACGCCATTGAAATGATGAATGTCGCCCACGGCCAACACACACTCGGGGTCGACCGTTCCGGCCATCTCGCCCATCAGCTCGGCGATGGGCTTCTGCTCATAGTAGCCGTTGCGCCCCATGTCGTTGGTCATGTAGAGCGTTATCTCGCCCTTGAGCGTTTCCCATATGGGTCTACTTGCATACTGTCGTGGGGTGAGGCGTGTGGGTTGCACCATGCTGCTCAGTGTGGCATTACCCTCATTGCCGGTCGCAATCGGTGTCGTTTGCGCTTTCAATGAGGCACTTGTGGCCATCAGCCATGCGGCCATCAGCACGCCTCCCCACACTTTTCTTTTCATCATTCTCATGTTCATACTAATTACTTATTATATCTTTTATTATGAAATCCTAACAGGAAATGGAGTACGCATGCTGTGCGAACGAAAGGCTTTCGGGCTTCGCCGGCTGGGCAGTCATAGCGTTCTCCATTTTCGCTGGCAAAGTTACGGTGGGATTGTGACGATGGCGTTACAAACGTTTGAAGAAACCCTTCACACCTGTTGCAATGCGGTTACACTTCTTCAGGCAGTCGGTCCACCTGAAGCCTACCCCCCATATTTCATCGTAGCGAAATTGCTTCTTCCTATAATAAATCGCCGTTTCTTGCGTTAACATCTATATATGAACCGTAGATTTCTGTTTCTCCTTGCGCTCCTCGCCACCGCCTTGGGCTGCGTGGCGCAGACGTTCACCCTCCGTGGCCGCGTAACCGACGGTGAAGGCAACCCTGTGGAGTTTGCATCGGTGACGTGCCCCAGCCAAGGGCGCGCCACCGTTACCTCGCTGCAAGGCCAGTATGCGCTCAGGCTGCTCACGGCCGACTCGGTGGTGGTGAAGTTCTCCATGCTTGGCTATCGCACCAAGACCCGCGTGCTCCGCCGGCCCAAGGGCACCCAAACGCTACAGGTAACGCTCAGCGAACAGGCCAACACGCTGGGCGAGGTGACCGTGGCGGGGCAAAGGATTCAGAGTGGGCAGACGCAAGACATCGGCACCAAGCCGCTCCGCAGCCTCCCCTCCACCACGGGCAACGCCGTGGAGGAGCTCATTCAGAGCCAGGCGGGCGTGTCGACCCACTCGGAGCTCTCGTCGCAATATAACGTGCGGGGCGGATCGTTTGACGAGAATTCGGTTTACATCAACTCCGTGGAGGTGTATCGGCCCTTCCTTGTGCGCAGCGGACAGCAAGAGGGCCTGTCGGTCATCAACCCCGACATGGTGGAGCGCATAGGCTTCTCCACGGGTGGCTTCGAGGCCAAGTATGGCGACAAGATGTCGTCGGCGCTCAACATCACCTACCGCCGCCCCAAGCGGTTTGAGGCCACGGCCGCCGCCTCGCTCTTGGGGGGAAGCGCCTACGTGGGCTTCTCCAACAAGAAGTTGGCGTGGGCCAACGGCGTGCGCTACAAAACCACAAAGTACCTCCTGGGATCGCTGGAGACCAAGGGCGAATACAAGCCCAACTTCCTCGACTACCAGACCTACCTGAGCTACAAGCCCAACAAGCGCTGGACGGTCGACTTCATCGGCAACATCTCCGACAACCATTACAACTTCCATCCCAAGGACCGCGAAACGAAGTTTGGCACCATGGAGAGCGTGCGCTCGTTCCGCGTTTACTTCGACGGCCAGGAGAAAGACCGCTTCCGCACGTTCTTCGGCACGCTGGGCATAACGCGCCATCTGGGCGATTCCACCTCGGTATCGCTCCTCGGTTCGTCGTTCTCGACGAGCGAGCAGGAGCGTTACGACATACAGGGACAGTATTGGCTCACACAGACCGAGACCTCCGAGAACCTCGGCGTGGGAACCTACTTTGAGCATGCGCGCAACTACCTGAAGGCGCATGTGGAGAGCGTGAAGCTGCTGCTGAAGCACACCGCCAAGCAGCACGACGTGGAGGCGGGGCTGACATGGAAGCAAGAGCACATTGAGGAGAACTCGGTGGAGTATGAGATGCGCGACTCGGCGGGCTATAGCGTGCCCCACACGGGCAAGGACCTCTTCATGATCTATTCGCTCCGGGCACGCAACGAGCTCAACGCCAACCGCCTGGAGACCTACGTGCAAGACACGTGGCGCTTCCGCTCAGCGGGCGAGCACACGCTCTTCACGCTCAACTATGGCTTGCGCTTCTCGCATTGGAACTACAACAAGGAGTCGATCCTGTCGCCACGCGTGTCGCTGGGAATCACGCCCTCTTTCAACCACAACGTCACGCTGCGCTTCGCCACGGGACTCTACTACCAGGCACCCTTCTTCAAGGAGCTGCGCGACACGTCGACGGTGGCGGGGGTGACCCGCGCCACGCTCAACCGCAAGATCAAGAGCCAGCGCTCCATCCACTTCATCGCGGGCATGGATTACCGCTTCAACATGAACAACCGGCCGTTTAAGTTTACCGCCGAGCTCTACTATAAGTTGCTGGGCAACGTGGTGCCCTACTCCATCAACAACGTGAAGGTGGTTTACTATGGCAGCAACGAGGCGTCGGGGCATGCCGCCGGACTCGACCTGAAGCTCTTCGGCGAGTTTGTGCCCGGCACAGACTCGTGGGTAACGCTGTCGGTCATGGACACGAAGATGAAACTCAACGGTGTGAAGGTGCCCATGCCCACCGACCAGCGCTACGCCCTGAACCTTTTCTTCACCGATTATTTCCCTGGCACCACGAGGTGGAAGATGAGCCTCAAACTGGCCTACGCCGACGGCCTGCCCTTCTCGGCGCCCCACCGCGAGTTGGAAACCAACACCTTCCGGGCCGCCGCATATAAGCGCGCCGATATCGGCATGAGCTATCGGGTGCTCAACAATGAGCACCGCGAGCGCAAGAGCGTCTTCCGCAACATCTGGCTGAGCCTCGACTGCCTCAACCTGTTGGGCATCAACAACGTAAACTCCTACTACTGGGTGACCGACGTGACCAACCAGCAATATGCGGTGCCCAACTACCTCACGGGCCGACAAATCAACGCCCGCCTACTGTTCGAGTTTTAACCCCAATGGGGGTGTTTACACATATACCACAAAGGGCTGCGTTAGTGGACCAGCGGCAACAACCTATCCCTACGGCAAACGGGCTGCAAGCACTATGCTTACAGCCCGTTTGCCGTATCTTGGGGTTTCCTTATTTCACTTGCAGGGCGCGTGTGGCGTTGAGCACAGCCAGCACCATGACGCCCACATCGCCAAACACCGCCAGCGGCATGCCTGCCCATCCACACGCCGCCAAGGCCAGGATGGCCACCTTGACCGCAATGGCAAACCATGCGTTCTGGTGCGCTATGCCAATGGTGTGGCGCGCTATGCGGATGGCCGTGGCTATCTTAGAGGGCTTGTCGTCCATGAGCACCACGTCGGCGGCCTCAATGGCAGCGTCGCTACCCATGGCACCCATGGCAATGCCCACATCGGCGCGAGCCAGCACAGGCGCGTCGTTGATACCGTCGCCCACAAAGGCCAGGGTCGACGCGGCAAGCTGCTGACGGAGCAAGCGCTCCACCTGCGCCACCTTGTCGGCAGGCATCAGTTCGGCGTGGGTCTCATCGACGCCCACCTTACGCGCCACCTCGTGGGCCACCTGCTGATGGTCGCCTGTGAGCATCACCGTACGCACCACGCCCAACGCCTTCAGGTCGGCGATGGCTTGCGCCGCATCGGCCTTCACCTGGTCGGCGATCACCACATGGCCCGCATAGCTGCCGTCGACCGCCACATGCGCCACGGTGCCCACATGGCCTTGGCATTTCTCACACACACCGACCGTGGCGCCCACAGCCTCCATCATACGCTCGTTGCCCACGCAAACCGCATGGCCATTCACCACGGCCTTGACACCCTGTCCGGCCACCTCCTGCACATCGCTGACGGTGCAACCGTCGTGCTCGCCAGGATAAGCCTCGCGCAAGGCTGCGGCAATGGGATGGGTGGAATAGCGCTCCACATGGGCGGCCAAATGCAACAACCCCTCGGGGCTGAGCTTCTCGGGATGCACGGCGCTCACGGAGAATATGCCCTTGGTGAGCGTGCCGGTCTTGTCGAACACCACCGTATCAGTCTTGGCCAGCGTGTCCATATAGTTGCCTCCCTTGATGAGGATGCCCTTGCGCGCCGCACCACCGATGCCGCCAAAGAAGGTGAGCGGCACCGAGATGACCAGGGCACACGGACAACTCACCACAAGGAACGTCAATGCGCGATAGAGCCACACGGCGAAGCCCTCGGCGTAGCTCTCCATGAAGAAGGGCGGAATGAGGGCCAAGGCCAGCGCCAACACCACCACGATGGGCGTATAAACATGGGCAAACTTATGGATAAATGTCTCACTCTTCGACTTGTTCTGGCTTGAGCGCTCCACCAATTCAATGATCTTGGTGGCTGTCGACTCGCCAAACGCCTTGCGCACCTCCATGTGCACCACGCCCGAGAGGTTAACGCATCCCGACACCACTTCGTCGCCTTGCGTCACACGTCGGGGCACGCTCTCGCCCGTAAGGGCCACGGTGTTGAGGCTCGACGCACCCTCGACCACCACACCATCAAGCGGCACACGCTCGCCGGGGCGCACCACGATGGTCTCGCCCACAGCCACGGTGTCGGGGACCACGGTCAGCTCCTCGCCCCCTCGCACCACATGGGCCGTATCGGGCCTGATGTCCATCATCTTGGCAATGGAGTGGCGACTCTTGTGTTCGGCGTAATGCTCAAAGAGCTCGCCCACTTGGAAAAACAACATGACAAACACCGCCTCGGCAAACTGCACCTCGGCACCCGGCAGGAAACCGATGAGCAACGCACCGATAGTGGCTATGGCCATAAGGAAATCCTCGTCGAAGGGGTCGCCCTCGCAAATGCCCTCCCAAGCCTCGGCCAGCACATCGTAACCAATGAGCAGATAAGGTATGAGGTAGACGATCAACTGTTGCCACACGGGCATGGGCACGCTACGGGTAAGCAGCCACGCGCCCAGCAGCAACGCGGCCGACATGATTACTCTTAATAATTTCTGGTTCATATTATCAGTCGTTTGTAATTGCCGGCAAAGGTATGCAATTATACCTGCAACCAGGTTGCAAAGTGAGTGGGAAGGCCCATGTAACGGTCTACAACAAGGTGCGGCGTAGTGTTAAAGATTGATAATTTGGCGAGCTATATTTGCTCACTGGCAGGCGTCTTGTGCAATTTTTAGTACCTTTGCATCATAAACACACACGGGCTGCCCAACACTTGTGGCTGCCCCCAAATGAACCATACTATTTATGAGCAAACTGATTATCAACTCCTACGAGGAGTTTGCCGCCTACGAGGGCAAGAAGCTCGGCGAGTCGGAGTGGCTGGAAGTGGACCAGAACCGCATCAACCAATTTGCCGACGCCACACTCGACCACCAGTGGATTCACGTCGACACGGAGCGCGCCAAGGAGGAGAGCCCCTATCACAGCACCATAGCCCATGGCTACCTGACGCTCTCGCTCCTGCCTTACATGTGGAACCAGATTATCGAGGTGCACAACCTGAAGATGATGGTTAACTATGGCATGGACAACATGAAGTTTGGCGTGCCAGTCATCACAGGCAGCCGCGTGCGCCTCGTGACCACGCTCGATAAGATAGAGAACCTCCGTGGCATCTGCAAGGTGACCATCAAGTTCGCCATCGAGGTGGAAGGCCAGCGCAAGCCAGCGCTCACGGGTAACGCCATGTTCCTCTATTACTTTTCATAATGGGGAATGTTGAATGGGATCTCTACCATTCAACATAAAGAAATCGCCCTCGCAGCACACAAGCTGCGAGGGCGATTTCTTTATCCCCCCATCGGTCATCAGACCGACAGGGGAAGATTGTTAGGATGCCATAGCTCCTTCCAATGAGCTATTTGGGATTACTTCTTCAGCATTTCCTCCACGGCGCGACGCAGTTGCTGGTCGTCGCCAGAGAGTTGCTGCTCGGGCGTATTGTACACGGTGATGTCGGGAATGAGCGTTTGGTTCTCGCCATACTTGCCGTCCATACCGAGGCATCCCACCTGCGGAATGCCAAACACGGTCTGTCCATCGAGCATGGTTTCCCACCACACGGCGGTCATGGTGCCTGCCACGGGCGCACCAATCACGGGACCGATGCCAAGCTTCTGGTAGACATAGGGGAAGCCGTGGCCGTTACTGTAGTCGTCCTCGCAGACGAGCACACACGAGGGTTTGACCCACTTGTTCCAAGGATCCCAACCGATAAACTGGCCTCGGGGCACAAAGCTCTGGTACTGGCGGCCACTAAGCAGCGTGCAGAGGTCGTCGTGGAGCCATCCACCACCATTGTGGCGCTCGTCGACGATGACGGCCTTCTTCTGGCGGTTGGAGTCGCTGAGCAACTCGGAGAACACGGTGCGGAAACTCTCAGAGTCCATGGCCTTCACGTGGACGTAGGCAATTTGGCCGTTCGACCACTTGTCGACCATGGCCTTGTTGCGGTCCACCCAACGGCGATAGAGCAACTTGCTCTGCTCACCACTGCTGATGGGTTTCACCACCACTTCGCGGCCGCCCTTCAGCATGACACGCACGGGGCGTCCCACCTTGCCGTCGAGCATGGCGTTGTAGTCCTTGCCGGCCTCGATCTTCTCGCCATCGATGGCCTCGATGATGTCGCCAGCCTTCACCTTCGTGTTGCGCACGTCGAACGGACCACGGCGCAGCACCTCCTGAACCTTCAGGCCATCGCCCTCGTAAGCGGGGTCGAAGAAGAGGCCGAGGCATGCTGTGGACAGGGTGTAGCCATTGCCCCAATAGGTGGAACCCGTGTGGCTAACGTTCAACTCGCCCAACAGCTCAGAGAGCATCTCGCTGAAATCGAATCCGTTATTGATGTAAGGCAGGAATTTCTCGTAGGTGGTGCGGTAGTAATCCCACTGCACTCCGTTGAGGTCCTCCACATAGAGCTTGTCCTTCACCTGTTGCCAGGCGTGGCTGAACATGTATGCGCGCTCCTGGTTGGGGCGGTAGTTGAAGCGGGCCTCGAAGCCGATGTTGGTGGTCTGCGAATTGGCGAGCGTGAACTTTCGGATGCTGCCGCCACAGAGATAGAGGTTCTTCACATCCTTGTCGGGCACCACTTGTCCGCCGATATTCTTGGCCACGAGCTGTGTGCGTCCCTCGCGGAGGTCGTGCTTCCAGAGGTCTGATCCGCCCTCGAAGCGTGCCTGGTAGTACAAGGTGCCACCATCGGTGGTGAGCACAGCGTCGCCCATGTGCGAAGAGTTGACGGTGAGGCGAATCACGCGGTCGCGGCAATTGTCGAGATCGAGCTGCAAAGCCTCCACCTTCTCGGGCTTGACAGGCTCAGCCGAGGCGGTCTTGGCCTTGTCCTTAGCCTTCTTCTCGTCGTCCTTCTCCTTTTTCTCTTCCTTCTTCTGCTCTTCCTTGCTGGTCTCCTTCCAGCGAGCATACTCCTCCTTGCTCATACGGAACTGGTCGTAGGCGTCGACATCGAAGAACATGATGTAGGCGTCATCCTCCGTTCCCCATGATCCATGGCTGCGGTAACCGGCGCGGTCGCTCTGGAAGAGCATGGCCTTTCCGCCGAGCACCCACTTGCCGTTGGTGTCGTTGTAGCCACTGTTGGTGATGTTGCGAATCTCGCCCTTGCCATCTGCGGGCACGAGGGCAATGTCGCGGTTGTTCCATCCGCCTGTGCCGATGTAGCTGGCCAGCAGCCAGCGACTGTCGGGGCTCCATGAGAACCACTGGTCGCCGTCGGAATAACTATACATGTACTTGCCATCCATGAGTTGGCGCACCTTGTGGCTCTTCACGTCGACAGCGCAGAGGCGTGTACGGTCTTCGAGGAAGGCCACGCTCTTTCCGTCGGGGCTATACATGGGTTGGAAGCTGGTCTTGTTCGACTTCACCAGCTGCTCCTCCTCAATCTCGGTGGCGTAGGTGAACAGATCCTCCTTCTTGTTCTTGATGGTGCTCTGGTAGATTTGCCAAAGGCCATTGCGCTCGGCGGCGTAGACGATGCTGCGTCCGTCGGGCGAGAAGTCGATGGAACGCTCCTGCTCGGGCGTGTCGGTGATCTGCTTGGTGGTGTTATAGTCGACGCTGGTCACATACACGTCGCCGTGCATGACAAACGCAATCTCCTTTCCGTTGGGCGAGACGGCAATCTCCGAGGCACCCGAATAGCGGAGCTGGCGATCGAGCTCAGCATCGATGCGGTCGGCGGTGACACTCACGCTCACCTTGCGGGGCTCCTCACCCTCGCGCAGGGTGTAGAGCTCACCGTCGTAGCCAAACGAGAGCGTGCCGTCGTTGGCGCGTGTGAGGAAGCGCACGGGGTTGCCCTTGAAGTGGGTGAGCTGCTGCTTGGCCGTGCCGTCCACGCTGGCGCGGTACACGTTGAACGTGCCATCCTCCTCACTCAGGTAATAATAGGTGTCGCCATTGCCCCACACGGGGTCGCGGTCCTCGCCGGCGAAGGAGGTGAGCTTGCGGTATTTGCCGTCGCGAAGCAACCAGATGTCGCGTGTGATGGGCGAGGTGTGGTGCTTGCGCCACTGGTCCTCCGATCCCTTTTGGTCGTAATAGAGCACGTCGCCCTTGCTGTTGATGCTGGGCGCTTTCAGCGTGAGCTCCGAATAGAGCTTGGGGCGGCCGCCATTGACGCTGACGCTATAGATCTGCGGGAAATTGCCATTGGCGAAGAAGATGCTCTGGGCCGTGGGCATGACCTGCGACTCGAAGAGCACATGGTCGTTGTCGAGGAAGGCCACGGGGGTCTCCGATCCGCTGTTGGTGGTGAGCCTGTGGGGCGCCCCACCCTCGCGTGGCATGATCCACACGTCGCGACTTCCCTCACGTGTCGACACGAAGGCTATGTTCTTACTGTCGGGACTCCACACGGGATAACTGTCGTAGGCGGAATGGGTGGTGAGTTGCTTGGCCTGTCCTCCGGCTACGGGCACGGTCCAAATGTCGCCCTTATAGGCAAAGGCAATCTGGCTACCGTCGGGTGAGATGGCGCTATGGCGCATCCACAGTGGGTCTTGTTGTGCCATGGCCGCCGAACTGATGGCAAGCGCTGCGATGGCAAGAAGATGTCTTTTCATAGATTATAGATGTGTGAGTTGGAAGCGAAACCGCCCACCTCCCCCTTCTCTTATAGCAGCAGAAGGGAGGGGCGGGCGGAAAAAAGGCCCACTCTTAGATGAGCGTGCGGATGAAGTTATCCATCATGTCGTAGTTGTCGGTAACACGATGGTAGAGCGCTTGCTGGTTGCGTGTGCGCACCAGGTTGTGCTCAGGATAAGCAATCTTATAATAGGTGTCCCCATTCAGGTAGTCGGCGAAGAAGCGCACACACTGCATGAAGGGGAAGAGGGCCACGGCATAGGGCAGGTTCTCGGCCTCAACGGGTGTGAGGAACGAACGTGCCGACTCGATGTAGCCTTCGGTGAAGGCGCGGAAGATGTCCTGGTTGAAGCCCACGTTCTCGATCTTGGGATCGTCCTCTGCCACGAAGTTGGCACCTGTGCGGAGGAAGTCGCCATAGTCGGAGAACACGAAGCTTGGCATGACGGTGTCGAGGTCGATGACGCAAAGCACGTTGCCCTGCTTGTCGTACATCATGTTGTTGACCTTCGTGTCGCAATGGCAGATGCGCTTCGGCAACTTGCCCTCGCGGAAGAGGCGCTCGGCCTTGCACATCTCGTGCATGTCCTTCTGGAGGTCGGCGATGATGTCGGCCACGCCAGCCACACGTCCGGCCTTGTCCTGCTCGATGGCCTCCTGCAACTGGCGTGCGCGGAGCTCCATGTTGTGGAAGTCGGGGATGGTCTCGCCCAACTGCTCAGGCAGGTCGACGAGCATGCTCTCAAACTCGCCGAACGCCTTTCCGGCGTTGCGCGACGAGGTGGGATCCACCTGCTCGTAAGTGACAGCGTCGGGGATGAACACCGAGACGCGCCAGTAGCGGCCCTCGTTGTCGAGGTAATAGGTCTTTCCCTGCTGTGTGGCCACGAAGCGCAGCACCTTGCGATCGATGTCGTCGGCGCCGGCAGCCTCGAGCTTGCGACGGATGTGACCGGTCACAGCTTCGATGTTATGCTGCAAGAGGTCGACGTCGGTAAAGATATTGTTGTTGATGCGCTGGAGCACGTAGTCGGGGGCGTCGCCCTCGGTCACTACACGGAAGGTGTCATTGATCAGGCCATTGCCAAGCGGCTTCACGCTTTCCACCTTTCCCTCAATGAGGAACTGCGAAAGGATGTTGTCTAAGTTGAATGTAGACATAATGTTAGGTTATTTATAGGTGATTAGGTAGTGAGGGCGCCAACAAGGCGCCTCTCACATGAGATTTGTTGGTTTAATACTCGTCGACCTTGAGGTTCTTGCGATAGTCCTTGAGCGCCTTCTTCAGCTCCTTGGTGATCTTCTCGTAACCCTTCTTGCCGTAGAGGTTGTTGAGCTCGTTGGGGTCGTTCTGCATGTCGTAGAGCTCCTCGTAGTCCACAGTGTCGTGGTCGCCCTCCATGGGAGCGCCATAGAAGTGGATGAGCTTATAGCGGTCGGTGCGCACACCGTCGTGACGGCGCACGTGGTGCTCTGCGGGATAGTCGTAGTAGTGGTAGTAGATGCTCTGGCGCCAATCCTGACCCTTACCATCGAAGAGGTCGAGGAATGAGCGTCCCGACATGGTCTCGGGCTTCGTCACGCCAGCCACGTCGAGCAGCGTCGGCGCAAAGTCTATGTTCTGCACCAAGTGCTTGTCGACCGTTCCGGGCTTGATGGCCTTCGGATAGCGCACCACCAGCGGTGTGCGGAGGCTCTCCTCATACATGAAGCGCTTGTCGAACCATCCGTGCTCACCCATGTAGAATCCTTGGTCGGAGCAGTAAACGAGGATGGTGTTGTCGAGCAGGTTGTGGTTCTTCAGGTATTCGTAGATTTCACCCACGCTCTCATCCACCGAGTGGATGGTAGAGAGGTAATCGTGCATGTAGCGCTGATACTTCCACACCGTCAGGGCGCTATCGGTGAGGTGGGCGTCGAGCATGGCGCGGTTGCGGGGACTGTAGTAGGCGTCCCAAGCCTGCTTCTGCAGGCGGTCCATGCGGTCGAGCATGCGGGTGCGCATGGCGTTGTCGATCTCAAACACCTTGTTGTCGTAGGCCAGCTGCATGTGGCGTGCGATGGTCATCTCCTGCTGCGAAGCGCAGGTGCCGCGTGTGGCGTAATCGTCCCAGAAGGTGGTGGGCAGGGGGAACTCTACCTTGTCGTAGAGGCCCAGATATTTCAGGTTGGGCATCCAGGTGCGGTGGGGTGCCTTGTGCTCCACGAGCAGGAAGAAAGGCTTCTGCTCATCGCGCTGGTTGAGGAACTCCACGGCATGCTCGGTAACGATGTCGGTGGCATAGCCCTGCTCGCGCTCATACTTGCCGTTCGAGTCGTGTGAGAGGACGAGTGGGTTGTAGTAGTCGCCCTGGCCTTCGAAGATGCGGAAGAAGTCGAAACCCTTCGGGCGGCACTGCATGTGCCACTTACCCACAACGCCCGTCTGATAGCCGGCGTCTTGCAAGAGCTCAGACACGAAGGTCTTGGTGGAATCGATACCCTTGCCGAGGGTGCGCTGGCCATTCTGGTGACTGTAGAGACCGGTGAGCAGACAGGCTCTGGCGGGAGTGGAGAGCGAGTTCTCCACGAAGGCGTCGTCGAAGCGTGCGCCCTCGTTAGCCAAACGATCTATGTTGGGTGTGGGTGCCAGTTTCGACACCTCGCTGCCATAGGCCGAGATGGTTTGGAACGAGTGGTCATCGGTGATGATGAACACAATGTTAGGTCGCTGCGTCTGTGCAGCGGCATGCAGTCCGCATCCTGCCATGAGCATTGCGGAATAGAAACGCATGTTGTCCGATTTCATTAGCTATTAGGTATTATTCATTGGGATGCCCGCACGGGTGCCCATAATTTGTTGCAAAGTTAATACAAAAAGGTGAACCATGAAACCTTTTCGCCCATTTCTTTTCCTCAAAGCGCGCAATTCATTCGAAAGTGTCGCTCCCATGTGCGCAGCCTTCCACCCCATTGGGAACGGGAAGAAGGGTGCGGAGGAAGGGATAGGGCGTCGATTGGATCGGGATTTCTCAACGGCAAGCACCACGCTCTTCTACGACAGGAGTGCTGGCCGCCAATGGAAAGTGTTACCATTCCGGGCGCAGCCTCTATCCTGCCTTATTCAAATATCGCAACAATCTATATTGAAATCTACATTGTTTTTTACGACCGACCATGCCTTCGGTCGCAAATACGCAATTCTCACGCAAGTTTCGTAACCGCCTGACCATTAGTACCTTATCATTTCAACAGCTCACCCAACACCTCAAAATTCACCTTCCACATTGCGAAACATGGTCTTTCGCATTGCAAAACATGCCTAACCTCACCTCGGAACATGCCCAATCGAGGCTCGAAAGATGGCCAATCGCAAGTCGGAAGATGCCTAACGGCAAATTGGGAAAGTCGGTTTTTGGTCGCCCATCTCGTAAAATCCGCGTTTTCGTGCGCTATTTCACGCAGAATCATCTACCAACTTTTTAACCAAAAAGCAGGACAAACGCCTTTGCGTTTTGCAACCGTCAGCTCACCCGTCGCCCATGGTCCAGCGCTCCGCACACAACCTATTGCGGCTAAATAACGGTTCGTATCTCCCCGAACAAGTATGGCCTCAAACGATGTTTCGGGCGCTAATCGCTCATTATTGTTGTTCTCCTATTTTCTCTCACGCCGAATGTTTTTATATTTAGCCTCAGACGGCGCAACAACAAATTACACGAATTTTCGAATTTTTTCTAATTGCGTTAGCTAAATTCGTTGAAATTGGTAATCGTAAAACGATTACACTAATTCGTTAATTCGCGTAATTCGTTGTTACCGCGTCTGAGCGTAAACAAAACAATTCGTTGTGAGGGTTTAGCTCAACTGCCGAAGCGTAAGCCAAAGAGACACATCCGAGCACCGCCGCCTGGGACCTAAACTGCATGGAGCGATGTGTAGTTCAAATCACCCTAAATGTAGAACGACCCCTAAATAATGGGCGAATAACGCAAAAACCGAGTAGTTTCCCTACAGGGATGGAAAACATTTTGTAACTTTGTGCTACAATCTTGAAACCACATCATGACCGCATCACCCAACTCAACGACCCCTGAAGCCCGCCTAACCGCCGCCCCGTTCGCCCACCCCATGTATATCATGGTGAAGCCTGTGGGATCGGCCTGCAACCTGCGTTGCGACTATTGCTATTACCTTGAGAAGCAACACCTCTATGCCAACGAGGGCCGACAGATGCTCTCCGACGAACTGCTGGAGCGTTTCATACGCGAGTATATCGAGAGCCAGACCACGCCCGAGGTGCTCTTCACGTGGCATGGCGGCGAGCCTTTGGTGCGCCCGCTGGCGTTCTACGAGAAGGTGGTGCGCCTGCAACAGCGTTACGCGCGCGGTCGGCGCATAGCCAACAGCCTGCAAACCAACGGCACACTCATCAACGACGACTGGGCCCGGTTTTTCCACGACCAAGGGTGGCTCATCGGTGTGTCGCTCGATGGGCCCGAGGCTTACCACGACGCCTTTCGACGCACACGCGGGGGCGGTCCGTCGTTCCGCAATGTCATTCGGGGCATCGACATCCTCAACAGGCATGCTGTGGAGTGGAACGCGCTGGCCGTGGCCAACCGCCTCAATGGCGACCACCCATTGTCGTTCTACCGTTTCTTCAAGAACATCGGGTGCCGATATATCCAGGTAACACCCGTGGTGGAGCGATTGGCCCACCACGACGACGGTCGCCAACTGGCGTCGCTCGTCGACGAAGGCCAACTGGCACCGTTCTCCATCAGGCCCAAGCAATGGGGCAACTTCCTCTGCACCATCTTCGACGAGTGGGTGCGCCACGACGTGAGCATGTTTTTCATCAACATCTTCGACGCCACACTGGCCAACTGGGTGGGGGTGGCGCCCGGATTGTGCACCATGGCCAAGCATTGCGGGCACGCGGGCGTGATGGAGCATAATGGCGATGTGTACTCGTGCGACCACTTTGTGTTCCCCGAGTACAAGCTGGGCAACATCCACGAGCAATCGCTGGTGGAGATGATGTATAGCGAACGCCAACGCCGCTTCGGCAGGGCCAAGGCCGACAGTCTGCCCACACAATGCCGCGAATGTCAATGGCTCAACGCTTGCCACGGCGAATGTCCGCGCAACCGATTCATACGCACGGCCAATGGCGAGCCCGGCCTCAACTATCTCTGTGAGGGCTACCGCCAATACTTTAGCCACGTGGCGCCCTACATGGATGTCATGAAGCGCCTGCTGGGCGAGAAGCGCCCACCCGCCGAGATCATGGACATGCTGGCCACGGGAGTCCTGCGCTGATCCTTGGCGCCCAAAAACATCCTTCCACGAAAAGAGGTTGGTGCAGGACGCTACCAACCTCAGGAAAAAACGGTTTCGCCTATAATAACGAAACCCATCGAGCGCAAATATAGTTCAACTATTCGACAAAAGCAAGCAAAACAAAGAAAAAAAACAATTTTCCTATAAAAAGTTTGCAGATTATAAGTTTTTGTGTACCTTTGCGGTTGTAATCATAACAAAAAACAATGATGAATCATGTATCTGCATATTGGTGGTGGCGTTGCTCAAGATCTCAAAAGTCGTGAGTCGCTTAGCCGTATGGATACTCCAAGGAGATAAAACCCGAAAGGCCTGCCGTTCTTACGACAGGTCTTTTTTCTTTTCCTGAAGTCGGAAAGGCGCTAACGCAACAATCCCAGGCGAACACACCTTATACTATAAGGCCCACCGACAACACGCAGATGAGGGCCCAAAAGAACCGACAAGCCAACACAAAAACAAATAAAAAACAAAACCGATTATGAACGTAACACAGATTTTCAACCGCTTGCTCAACCATGAGGAGCTGCAGCGCGAAGAAACCAAGAACCTGCTCGTCGCCATCACAAAGGGCGAGCTCAACGACCCTGAGATTGCAGCGCTGCTCACCGCCATACAGATGCGCGGCATCACGGTGGAGGAACTGCTGGGCTTCCGCGACGGCATCCTCGAGACAGGCGTGCCCGTGCCGCTCCATTGCGACCGCTACATCGACGTGGTGGGAACCGGCGGCGATCGCAAAAACACGTTCAACATCTCCACCACGGCTTGCTTCGTCATTGCCGGAGCGGGCTACAAGGTGGCCAAGCATGGCAACTTCTCGGCCACGTCGGTCAGCGGCGCGTCGAACGTCATCAAGAACCACGGGGTTATGTTCACCGACGATGCCGACAAGCTCAACCGCTCGCTCGACGAGTGTGGCATCGTTTACCTACACGCCCAGCTCTTCGCCAAGGCCATGAAGTTTGTGGGTGCCATCCGCAAGGCGTTGCCCTTCCCCACGTTCTTCAACCTCCTGGGGCCCATCATCAATCCCTCGAAGCCCCAGTGCCAGTTGCTTGGCGTGGCCAACCTCAACCAGATGCGCCTCTACCAACAGGTGTACCAGCGCATCGGCATCGACTATGGCATCGTGAACAGCATCGACGGATACGACGAGATTTCGCTCACCAGCGACTTCAAGGTCACCACCAACGATTATGAGCGGGTGTTCAAGCCCGCCGACCTGGGCTTCAACATTGCCCGACCCGAGGAACTGGTGGGAGGCGCCACCGAGGAGGAGGCTGCGCAAATCTTCGACGCCGTGCTGCAGGGAACGGCCCTCCAGGCACAGAAAAACATCGTCATGGCCAACGCCGCATTCGCCATCCAGGTGCTCGAGAAAGGCAAGAAGAGCATCGAGGAGTGCATCGACATCGCACGCGAGAGCCTCGACTCGGGCAAGGCGCTCAGCACCTTCCGACGCTTTGTTGAGATCAATCGTTAAACCTTTCATACGCAACCCATGGACCTTCAGACAGAAAACACCGATATCCTGCAGACCATCGTAGCCCACAAGCAGCAGGAAGTGGAGGAATGGATGCGCTTCATGCCACCACGCCAACTCATGGCCAAGGTGGAGGAACGCATGGCCAAAGAGGAGCAACCGCCCGCATCCATGCGCCAGGCGCTCCTACAGTCCGACACGGGCATCATCGCCGAGTTTAAGCGCAAGTCGCCCTCGAAGGGATGGATCAAGCGCGAGGGGCGCGCCGGGGTCATACCCATGGCCTACCAACAGGCAGGGGCCACAGCGCTGAGCATCCTCACCGACAACCATTTCTTTGGCGGATACGATGAGTTTATCAGCGAGGCGCGCGCTTCGGGCGTAACCCTCCCCATCCTCTACAAAAACTTCATCATCTCTGAGTACCAGCTCCTCCAGGCGCGTTTCTGTGGCGCGTCGGCCGTGCTGCTCATCGCAGCCGACCTCCTGAAGGACGATTGCAGAACGCTCATCCACATGGCCCACCAGCTGGGCATGGAGGTGCTGCTGGAGATGCACGGTGAGGACGAGCTTGATTACGCCGACCTGGAACCCGACATGTATGGCATCAACAACCGCAACCTCGGCACTTTCATAACCGATGTGAACAACAGTTTCCGCATGGCAGAGCGCCTGCCGAAGGACGGATGCAAGGTGAGCGAGAGCGGCATTGGCGACCCCAACACGGTGATGCGCCTCCGACAGGCGGGCTTCAACGGCTTCCTCATGGGCGAGCACTTCATGAAGGCCGACAACGCCGGCGACGAACTGGCACGCTTCCTCGGACAGCTGAAACAACACACGCAGCCGTAACACCTCACGTTCAACCCATTCATACCTACGCATCATGCAGTCAACCAACCCTCACACAGCACCCATCGACACACCGCAGCAGCGACGTTTGCTCATCAAGGTGTGTGGCATGCGCGACGCCGACAACATCCAACAGGTGGCGCAACTCGACATCGACCTCATGGGATTCGTCTTCTACCCGCAAAGCCCACGTTTCGTGAAGATGATTTCCTCCAACGCCGGACTCATCCCCGACTACAGCGAGGAGCGCCTCCGCAACGCCAACGCCAACCAGCAAGCGCCCATCCCAAGCGCCAAAGAGCCCCAACGGGTGGGGGTGTTCGTCGACGAGATGCCGCAAACCATCGTCACACGCATCTACAACCATCGGTTGCAATATGTGCAACTGCATGGCGAGGAGAGCCCCACCATGATCGACAACCTCAAGCGCACGCTCATACCCGACATCGCCCCCAACATCAAGGTCATCAAGGCGCTCAGCGTTGCCAGCAAGGAGGATGTGGCGCGGTATAAGGATTACGAAGGGTTGGTCGACCTGTTCCTCTTCGACACGCGTTGCCCCACAATGGGAGGCAGCGGCAAACAGTTCGACTGGGATGTGCTCAGTGCCTACAACGGCCACACGCCCTTCCTGCTCAGCGGTGGCATTGGCCCCGACGACGCCGAACGGGTGCGCCAGTTCGACCACCCCATGTTGGCCGGCATCGACCTCAATAGCCGCTTCGAGACGGAACCGGGGCGCAAGGATGTGGACCTCCTCCGAACGTTCATCCAACAAGTAAGGGGCTGAGACGCACACCCAGGCGTCGGCCCTCGCAACATCATAGAATAACAAACAACAACACACACAAGCCCTTCCACGGCAAAACAACCGATGGGGCACACAACACAACGACCATGAACAAGATCAATCAGCTATTCGACTCACCCCTCGAGCAACGCGGCACAGGAACTCCCTCACTGCCTGGCAAGTTGCTTTCGCTATACTTCTGCGCCGGTTGCCCGGAACTCAACATGACAGCCGATGTCATCCTCACATTGCAACGGCGCGGCATCAGCATGATCGAGGTGGGCATTCCCTTCAGCGACCCGCTCGCTGACGGACCAGTGGTGCAGAGCGCGGGCACCGTGGCCTTGCACAACGGCATGACCCTCAACCTCCTGTTCGACCAGCTCGAAGCCATCAAGCACCAGGTAACCATTTCCCTGGTGCTCATGGGCTACCTCAATGTGGTTATGCATTATGGCATCGAGGCGTTCTTCAAACGGTGCGTGGCGTGCGGCGTGAGCGGATGCATCATCCCCGACCTGCCCTTCAAGGACTACATGGACGTGGTGAAACCCATTGCCGACAAGTATGACGTGCGCGTCATCATGATGATCACGCCTGAGACCTCGGCGGAGCGGGTGCGCTTCATCGACGAGCACACCAACGGATTCATCTACATGGTCTCGTCGGCAAGCGTTACCGGAGCGCAGAGCCATTTCAATGAGTCGAAGGTGGCCTACTTCGAGCGCATCAACGCCATGAACCTCAAAAACCCACGCATGATAGGCTTCGGCATATCCAACAAGCAGACGCTTCAGAGCGCGCAAGCCAACGCTGCGGGGGCCATCATAGGCAGTAAGTTTGTGACATTGCTCAACGAGACGCACAACGCCGACCAGGCCATCGACCAACTTTACGAGGCGCTCGGAAAGTAACAGGCGTTCCAACCTTCACCCCTTCATCGCATCACAACCCTTACAACACAAGACATGGAAACAACGACAAGACCCAATACGATCATGGAAAACACACCAACCGGCACGCAACAGCATGCCGCCGACACACAAACCATCACCCCCACGCCAACCGGTTTCTACGGACCGTTCGGAGGCGCCTATGTGCCGGAGATTCTCTACAAGTGCGTACACGACTTGCAAGACGCCTACCTGCCCATCATTCGCAGCGAGGAGTTCCAGCGCGAGTATGCCTCGTTGCTCCGCGATTACGTGGGGCGCCCCTCGCCGCTCTACTACGCCCGACGAATGAGCGAGAAGTATGGATGCAAGCTCTACCTCAAGCGCGAGGACCTCAACCATACCGGCGCACACAAAATCAACAACACCATCGGCCAGATTCTGTTGGCGAAGAAGATGGGCAAGACGCGCATCATCGCCGAAACGGGTGCCGGACAGCATGGCGTGGCTACCGCCACAGTGTGCGCGCTGATGGACATGAAGTGTGAGATCTTCATGGGAGCCACCGACGTGGAGCGCCAACACACCAACGTGGAGCGCATGAAGATGCTCGGAGCGACGGTCAATCCCGTTCGCACGGGCAACATGACGCTCAGCGACGCCTGCTCACAGGCCATTCGCGACTGGTGCTGCCATCCCGACGACACGTTCTACATCGTGGGCTCCACCATGGGTCCCCACCCCTACCCCGACATCGTGGCCAAGATGCAAAGTGTCATCTCGGAGGAACTGAAATGGCAGTTGGAGGAGAAAATCGGACGCGATTATCCCGATTATCTCATCGCTTGCGTGGGAGGAGGAAGCAACGCCGCCGGCACCATCTACCACTATGTGGACGACCCCCGCGTAAAGATCGTGCTGGCCGAGGCGGGCGGCTGTGGCATCAAAAGCGGCCACACGGCGGCCACCATACACTGTGGAACGGAGGGCATCATACATGGGGCGCGCACGCTGGTGATGCAAACCGACGACGGACAGATCGAGGAGGCGTTCACCATCTCGGCCGGACTCGACTACCCGGGCATTGGCCCGATGCACGCCAACCTGGCCAAACAGGGACGCGAGCAGGTGCTGGCCATCAACGACGACGAAGCGATCTACGCCGGATATGAGCTCACCCGCATGGAGGGCATCATCCCAGCCATCGAGAGTGCGCATGCCGTGGCGGCGCTCGCCAAGCTCAAGTTTAAGCCGACCGACGTGGTGGTGCTCACCGTGTCGGGACGTGGTGACAAGGACGTGAACACTTATCTCAACAACAAACATCTGGCTCGTGAGTATGGAAACTTTTAACTATCGCACCCATTCGCGCCAAATCCTGGCCGACCTCTATACCCCTGTGGGCGTCTATATGCGCCTTCGCGACCTCTATCCACAGTCGGCGCTGATGGAAAGTTCCGACTATCATGGCAACGACAACTCACGCTCGTTCATCGGCATCAACCCCATGGCGTCGATCGCCGTGAGCCACGGTCAGGTGATCTGCACCTACCCCGACGGATCGCGCACCGAGGAGACGCTGCCCGCAACGGGCAAGGGCAAGGGCGAAGCATGCAAACTGGCCATCGCCAAGGCTTTCAACGCGTTCCTCCAACGCTTCCACGTGGTGGGCGACGAGGCCAACTATTGCGGCATCTATGGCTACACCACCTTCAATGCGGTGCGTTACTTTGAGAATATCGACGTGAAGGACGCCACGATGGAGAAGAACGACGCGCCCGATATCTATTACATCATGTATCGCGACCTCATCATCTTCGACCATTTCAACAACACCATGGTGTTTGTTACGCTGGCCGCCGAGGGCGACGACGCCGATGAACGCCTCGACGCACTGGAGTTGGCGGCAGGCCGCGCCAACGTGAAGCCTTATGGGTTTCACCCCGTTGGCGAGCGCACCTCAACGCTCACCGACGAGGAGCACAAGGCCAACATCAGGCGTTGCGTGAAGCATTGCTTGCGCGGCGATGTGTTCCAGATTGTCGTGTCGCGCCGTTTCGTGCAGCGATACGAGGGCGACGACTTCAAACTCTATCGCGCCTTGCGAAGCATCAACCCATCGCCCTACCTGTTCTACTTCGACTTTGGCGGCTTCCGCATCTTCGGCTCGTCGCCCGAGACGCACAACCGCATCGAGAACAGGCGGTCGTACATCGACCCCATAGCAGGCACCACGCGACGCACGGGCAATCCGGAGGAAGACCGTCGGAACGCCGAATTCCTGCGCAACGATCCCAAGGAGAACGCGGAGCACGTGATGCTGGTCGACCTGGCACGCAACGACCTCAGTCGCAACTGCCACGACGTGAAGGTCGATTTCTATAAGGATATGCAATTCTACAGCCACGTCATTCACCTCGTGAGCCGTGTCAGCGGCACGCTCAACAGCGACGCCGACCCCATCAAGGCGTTCTTCGACACCTTCCCGGCAGGCACCTTGTCGGGCGCCCCGAAGGTTAGGGCCATGCAACTCATCACCGAGATGGAGCCCCACAACCGTGGCGCATACGGCGGATGCATAGGTTTCATCGGCCTGAACGGCGACCTCAACCAAGCCATCGTGATCCGAACGTTCATCTCACGCAACGGCGAGCTGTGGTTCCAGGCGGGCTCAGGCGTCGTGGCCAAGAGCGACGACACCTACGAACTGGAAGAGAGCAACAACAAGTTGGGGGCTTTGATGAAGGCCATCAAGATAGCGGAGAACCTGTAAGCGCCACGAACGCCAACACGCGCAAAGGCCTTGCAAAGCTTGAAACGACAAAAAACAGACAACCATGATAAACGAAGACTTGCAGAGCGAATGCCTGCACACACCGTCGGCCCACTGGGACCATGACGCCATGGCCGACGACCCACACGCCAACAATCCCTTGAGCGGCGAACGAGTGGTCATCATCGACAACTACGACTCGTTCACCTACAACCTCGCCCACCTCGTGAAGCAGTTGGGAGCCAAGGTGGAAGTGTTTCGCAACGACCAGTTTACGCTCAACCAACTGGAGCGTTTCACCAAGATTATCCTGTCGCCCGGTCCGGGCATCCCTGAGGAGGCGGGGCTGCTGATGGACGTGATCCGCACCTACGCTGGCCGTAAGCCCATGCTGGGTGTGTGCCTGGGCCACCAAGCCATCGCTGAGGTGTTTGGCGGAAAACTGGTCAATCTGAAGGAGGTGTATCACGGCATAGCCACCGAAGGCACCCAGTTTGGCAACGACCCCATCTTCTCCGGCCTGCCCAAGCGCATCGTCATGGGCCGCTACCACAGTTGGGTGGTCGACCGTGCGGGCTTCCCCGACTGCCTGGAGGTGACGGCCATGAGCGACGACGGCCAAATCATGGCGCTTCGCCACCGCAACTATAACATCCACGGCATACAGTTTCACCCCGAGAGTGTGCTCACTCCCGAGGGCGCTACCATCGTGAGAAACTGGTTGCAGCAGTAAGCCCTAAGCGCCAATAGGCCCTCCATCAACACACGATGGAGGGCCTATTGTTTTGCGAAAGCTACCTTCCCCGCTTGAGGAAATGGGCGTAATTGTAGAAGGGCTCGGTCACGGCATCGATCGACGAGGCCGTATAGGTATGGCCATAGGGGTCCTTCGCCACCACGGTAACCTCGGCATCCTTGCGGCGCGGCACATAATAATAGAGGTGGCTCATGATGAGATAGCCATTCGCCTTACTGATAAACTGGTAAGGCATGGCCTCGGCGTAGCGATGATGGTAGCCCGTGGCAAAGGCGTCTTGGTTCTTGCCGCTGAGCCGTGTCATTGGTGTGGCCACACTATCCTCCACGGCTGTCACCACCCATCGTGAATCGGCATTGAAGATATTGGCCACTAAGACGCCCTGACCCGTGGGCAAATTCCAATCGACGGCGTAACGTTCGCCATTGAAATCGGTGTCGGCCCTGAAGAGGCTCATCTGCTTATGGCGCTGCCATCCCACCGATTTGTAGTAGCAATCGGTTATCGTCGTACCTCCGAACGTGTAGACATAATAGCCATTGGGGGTACCGCAGATATTGATGTTCGACTGCCAAATATTGCCACAAGCGGCCGCATGGCAATGTTCCATGAGGTCGCGCCCTTGGTAATGGATCTCGTGATTGAGGGCGAAATGGGTGTGACCGCAGAAGAGTTCGAACCCTCCCTCAAACTCCTCAAGCAGGCGAAGGATGGGTGTCAGGCGCGAACTGCTGTAATGGCCACTCTCGGTGGCGATGGCCAAAGGCGTGGCACCACCGTGGGGACTGTTGCCAAAGGTGAACGGAATATGGTAGCAGAGCACCACCTTGCGTCGCTTATCGGTGAGCGACAGGTCCTGGCGCAACCACTCCATCTGCGCATCCGACAGCTCGCCCGGTTGGAAATAGCCTTTCTTACGGGCAAACATCACATTGTTGAAACACACGAAATGCTCATCGCCACGGTCGAACGAGTAGTCGGTGGGGCCCCAGCTGTCCTCCCACTTTTGTCGGTATAGCTGCCGGCCATCTTGGTCATGGTTGCCGATAACCGAGAAAACGGTCATGCGGGTGGAGCCCATGGCCTCGCGCATCTCACGCTCAAGGGTGGGACTGTAGCCGCCATAATACTGCACATTGTCGCCCATGCTCAGGGCATAGACGTTCTCGGTGGCAGGCCATTCGGCCAACAACGTGTTCACGTCGCCCAGCGTCTCATCCTTAAAACGTTGCAAGTCGGTCTTTTTCCCGCGGTTGTTGTTGGGCCCGGTGTAGTAAGGATTCATCGCGGTGGTTACCTGCGGGTCGCCAAACACCACCAGTCGGTAGCTGCGTTCGCGGCCCATAGGCAGTCGGCGAAGGGTGAAATCGTAGGTAGAGTCGCCCTTGACAAGCGATTGATAGAAGCACGCGGTGCGGTCGGAAGGCGAATGGACGGGCACCTCACAGTAGTCGGGAACGGTGTAATAAACGAAGCGCGCCCGGGCGTTGCGGCGCAGGCGATAATGGCCCATGGTGTCGGTGAGCGTGCAGGAGAAACCGTCGCTCACAATAACGCGGGGCATGCCATTGCCCTGGGCGTCGGCCAGCGTTCCCACGATGATCGTGTCGGGCCTTACGCGGACCACCTTCACGCTATCGCGCTGGGCTTTTAGAGCCTGATGGCGGGCGTGCATCCGTGCCACCAATCGCGACAGGAGCAGGGGCTTGTGCTGCGGAACGCGCCCATGACGGCCCAGCATCCACACGCCCGCCACGACGGCCACGGCCACAAGCAACGTGCCCAAGAGAATTGATAGGATGTGTTTGCGCTTCATACAAAATATGTTTTTTCTGAAAGCAAAGGTAGTAATCTTCATCGAAAAACGGCGAGGGTGCGACAATTTTTTGCGCCCCACGTACCATAAAACACCTACAATCGCTTGGGCGCTCGGATTATTATGGCTAACTTTGCCTACACATAAACCTATAAACGTATTATCTTAATGAGAAAAATCAAACGCCTAACGCTGACCCTTTGTCTCTTGGCCATGGGGCTGGCAGCCTCTGCCCAACCCACACCACGCCACAAACTCGCCCCCACTCCACCCATGGGCTGGATGACATGGAACCTATTTAAGGGCGACATCAGCGACCAACTAATCCGCGAAACGGCCGACGCCATGGTGGAGAACGGCTTCGTGGAGGCTGGCTACAAGTACATCTTCATCGACGACCTGTGGCAGGGCGGACGCGACCGCCACAACAACATCATTCCCGACCCCAAGAAATTTCCCCACGGCATCAAGGCATTGGCCGACTATGTGCACTCCAAGGGCCTGAAGCTCGGCATCTACAGCGACGCCGCCCAGCTTACCTGCGGTGGATGGACCGCCAGCCTGGGCTTCGAGGAGCAAGACGCCCGTACGTTCGCTTCGTGGGGGATCGACTACCTGAAATACGACTATTGCAACGCGCCTGAAGACAGCGCCACGGCACGCCGACGCTACAAGCGCATGGCCGACGCCCTGCAACACTCGGGCCGCGACATCGTGCTCGGCATCTGCGAGTGGGGACAGCGCCAGTGTGAGGAGTGGTGCGAGAGCGTGGGCGGCCAACTGTGGCGCACCAGCTTCGACGTGCGCGACATGTGGAAGGACATCGTAGGCCAGGTCGGCATGGGCATCCTCGACATCGTGAACGTCACGGCGCCCATCGCCCACAACGCCCGACACGGACAATGGCCCGACATGGACATGCTCGTGGTGGGCCTCAACGGAACGGGTGGCCCATCGAGCGACCTCGGCGGCGTGGGCTGCACCTACGTGGAGTATCAGACGCAGATGAGCATGTGGTGCATGATGTCGTCGGTGTTGGCGCTGAGCAACGACCTGCGCAAGCTGACCCCTGAGGACCGTCGCATCCTGCTCAACAAGGAGATCATCGCCATCGACCAAGACCCGCTGGGCAAGGCGGCCGAGTGCTTGGTGAACACCGACACCCACCAAATCTTTGTGCGCCCGCTCGCCAACGGCTCACACGCCGTGGCTATCCTCAATACGTCCGACAAAGCGCTGTCCCTCACCGCCGACTTCGCCCAACTCGGACTGAAGGGCAAGTATGGGGTGCGCGACGTATGGCAGCACAAGGACATTGCCCGCAGCGCCAAGCGCTGGAAGGGCACGGTGGCTTCGCACGAGACGAAGGTATTCATCTTAAAATAACATAAGCCATGGAAAACTACGAATGGGCCAAGGAGATGAACTGCGCCGTTACGGTTTGCGACGCCGAGGGCACCATCATCTACATGAACGACAAGTCGCGAGAGACCTACAAGAAGGAGGACGACCTCATTGGCAAGAACCTCTACGCCTGCCACTCGGAGCGCTCGCGTGAGATCATCCGCCACCTTCTCGCCACCGGGGGAAGCAATTCCTACACCATCGAGAAGCAGGGCCTTCACAAGGTGATCTACCAAACGGCTTGGAAGAAAGACGGCAAGGTGGCTGGAATTGTGGAGATATCCATGGTCACGCCTGCCGACATGCCCCACTATGTGAGAGGATAGGCTATCAGTTCCCTCCCACAAGTTCCTTCGCCGGAACCCTCGGTCGCCTTTTCGCCGCTACGGCGCGGAAAAGGCGACAGGCGTTTCGGCGCTTTGGCTTTCAAGGGCCATGGTTGGGACAGAATGCTTCCCATTCACCCAAAAAGATGACGACAAACAAGGATTGTCGCAAATAATCCACTACCTTTGCAAAAAGACAAACTATAGCCGGCAGCCACTATGCTTAACAAACCAAGCGAGAAAGGCCTGCCCCATAACTATTAAAACCAAAAAACAACATGAAACAAAGGAAGATGTTTGTGACGATGGCCATTGCCACCCTCATGACGCCAACAGGCTTGTGGGCACAAAAAGTAACGTCGTTCACCACAACGGAGGCAACCTCGTGGGCGAAGGGCAAATCCGTCATGGCTACGAAGGCGGCGGGCAACGTGGTGGCGGCGGTCGACGCCAACAGCCACGGCACACGGTTTGTGGGCTTCGGCACCACGTTCAATGAGCTCGACTGGGACGCTTTCAACCTGCTGACACGACAGGAACAAGACGAACTGATGTATCGACTGTTCGCACCCGAGGGCGACCTCAAGTTCACCCACGGTCGCGTGTCGATGAACGCCAACGACTACGCCCGGGCATGGTATAGCTGCGACGACGTGGCGGGCGACTTCGCATTGAGGTACTTCAACATTGACCACGACAAGCGCAACATCATCCCATTGGCCCGCGCCGCACAGAAGTACCAACCTGCCTTGCAACTCTTCATGAGTCCGTGGTCGCCGCCCGTCTGGATGAAGATCAACCACGACTACCCCGTGTCGCCGAGCAACACGAACCAAATGGATGAGCGGCAGGCCTACTTGCTCTATATGGACGACGGCCGCCAGGTCGATGCCGAAGAAATGAAACTGCTTGGCGACCGCAAGGGCGTGTTCCCACGCCGCCTGGCCTCACAAGACTATTTCATCCAAGACCCGCGCTACCTGCAATGCTACGCCGACATGTTCTGCCGTTTCATTGAGCTCTACAAGACCGAGGGATTGCCTATCACAAAGGTGATGTACCAGAACGAGGCCTACTCCTACACCCCTTATCCGGGTTGTGCGTGGACGGCTGAGGGCACCTTGCGCTTCAACAACGATTATCTCGCACCCACATTGGCCAAGCGCCACCCCGAGGTGGAGCTATGGATTGGCACATTCAACACCAACCGACTCGACTACGTGGAGAAGATTCTCGACGACAAAACCCTGCAAGCCAACGTCAAGGGCATTGGCACCCAGTGGGAATGTCGCAACAACCTGCCGGCCATGCGCCAGCGCTATCCCAACCACCGCTTCATGGTGAGCGAGAGCGAGTGTGGCAATGGGTCGATGGACTGGAAGGCGGGCGAGCACACCTTCTTCCTCCTAAGTGACAACATCGGACTGGGATGCGACGAGTATTACAACTGGAACTTCATCCTGACGGACAATGGCATATCGCCTTGGGGATGGACACAGAACGCCCTCGTGCAGGTGAACAGCAAGACGCGCAAGCCGCGCTACACGGCCGAGTTCTTCGCCTACAAGCATTTCAGCCACTTCGTGCAGGCTGGCACCGAGATGCTGGCCTATGCGGGCCGTGAGCATAGCCAAACGCCAGTGGTGGTGTTCCGCGACAAGGCAGGCCAATACATCGTCACCGCCGGCAACTTCACCGACAAACCATCGCTGCTCTCCGTGAAGATCGGAAAGAAGTATCTGAACCTCAACACCGCCGCCCACTCGTTCAACACCTACGTGGTGAAATAAGGTGAACGGCCTGTTGCGCCGTTCACCCCCCTCGTTGCGCTTTCGTCGCGTCACATGCAAGGCGACAAAAGCGCAACGTTTTTTTGATAATCCCCCTGCGCTACAACAGTTGGGCCTTGAGCCCCAGCGAGAGGCCGAAGACATCCCAAAACTTGGCGCGCCCGTTGTAGCCAAACTTCATGACACCTATCTCGTTGGCGCTCAACTCATAGAAGAGGCTCAGCGACTTGATGTATTTGCGTCGGCTGTGCGGCACCATCTTCGTGACACGCTGGCCCACGAAGATGTTCGGGCGGATGCGTGTGGAGAACGGGTAGTAGCCACCCGAATACTTCACGGGTTGCTTCACCCAGAAGTCGTGACCGAAGACGGTGTTGAAATACAGTCCACATTGCAACGGCTCAAACGACCAGCCCCTGTCGATATACATCGACCACGGAATGAAGTTTTGCTTCAAGGTCATAGTGATCTTAGCGTAGTCGGAGTCGTATTTGGGCACAAATCCCATCAGCAACTGGGTTTCCCATTGCTTGTGCCTGCCATATTCCCAGCCTATTCCGATGGAGAACAGGCCCATGTTGCCACAAAACTGCAACACGTGCTGCGTGGGAATGAGGCTGGCCCACCCCTTGCGATAATAGTGCATGCGCTTGTCGTACCGCGACACGCCGCCCTCCACGGTGATGCCCTTGCGCGCATCGGCAAGGGTGTCGCGCGCCACATACACCAACGAGTCGTCGCCTCGGTGCCACGTGTCTTGCGCCGAGGCGGAGCCCACCGCCACCAGGCATGCCGCCAACGATGCCAGAAGCCTATACCTCAACGATCTCATAGCTGTATCCATTAGGGCTGATGGTGAAAATATAGTACTTCCTCTTCTGCGCGTTGCCCACCTCATAGTAAATCAGTCCGTTGCCGTAGATGTCGTGCTGCTCCGTGTGGTGGCCGTGGCCATAGAGACAGAAGAGCGGTTGGGGAAAGCGCATAACATAATAATTGAACACTTTCGCCACATTGTTGTTAAACTGCTCCGAGTAGGGGGCGGCATGCATGCACACCACCGTGCGGTCAAACTCGTCGCCGCGCGCCGTCATCTCCTGCTCCATGAAGTCGAAATTGGGTACCGGACGCGAATAGTCGTACTCGATGGCGTTGGTATTGAGGCACACAAACTTTACGCGCCCGGCTATGAAACTGAAGTCGGGCTGGCCAAAGATGCACTCGTAGGCGGCGTTGCCCGTCCCAAGGCAGTCGTGGTTGCCCAGCAAAACCACATAGGGCTTGCGCAGACGGGCCAGATTGTCGCGTGCCCACTCATACTCGCGCGTAGTGCCATAATCGGTCACATCACCGCCATGCACCACAAAGTCGATGGAATCGCGGCGGTTGATGTCGGCCACCATGTCGCGCAGTTCGTTATAGTTCCTATGCGAGTCGCTGATGAACGCCAGGCGCAGCGTGTCCTTGCCGAGCGTGGCGGCTTCAATGGCTGCCACGCCCTTGGCGTTAAGGTTTTTCTCGCCACGGATGTGCACATCGTAGGGATGCACGTCAAACACCGTGTCGCATCCCGCCAAGGCCAAGCAGCAACAAACCATGCCGCTCCACAGCAGACGTTGAATGGTAGTAAGCATATTACAAATAGGTTTATCCCTTGCAAAGTTAACAAAAAACTCACGAATACCCTCCAGTACCACCTTTTTGTTTGTTTTAGAACCCTAAAACCCCAAAAAATGGACAGCCACGAGCCCTCATTGGCCCCCTAAACTACAACCAAATGGCGCTTTCAAAGCGCATGCGGCAGAAGAAAAGCACCCACAGACTTGCTTATTTGGCAGAACAGCTATATCTTTGCAACGAGTAAACCTTCTATACAAGAAGGCCAATCCCACAATCTACTAAAACCATGAAGAAAACCATCATTGCAGTAATGTCCTTCCTGGCGTGTGCCGTAGGTCATGCGCAAAACCCCTACCTACCCTTATGGGAACATCTGCCCGACGGCGAGCCGCGCGTATTTGAAGACCCCGACCACCCTGGCCAATACCGTGCCTATATCATCGGCTCACACGACATGACCTATACGGCATATTGTGGCAACGACATACGTATGTGGTCGGCACCCGTCAGCGACCTATCGCAGTGGCGCGACGAAGGCCCCATTTTCAGCCATTACGTCAACGGGCAATGGGACACCATGTACGCTCCCGACCTGGTGGAGACCACCAACCGACGCACAGGCAAGCGCACCTATTGGCTTTACCCCCACTCGCGCGGCTGGGGCCGTGTGGCCATGGTGTGCAAGGGCGACCGCCCCAATGGTCCATTCACCCCTGTAAACCTCACGGCCGACGGCACACGGTGTGTCGACGGATCGCTCATCGATTTCGACCCATCAGTCTTTGTGGAGAGGATCGACAACCCACGCGACGCCGATTATGCTCGCGGCTATCGCGCATACGTCTTCTATGGCTTTCGCCACTCCACCGCCTTCGAGCTCAACCCCGACAACATGTATGGCGTAAGACCGGGCACCCAAGTGCACGACTATTTCCTGCCAGCCAGCGAACGCTACGGTGTGGTGCGCGACCCAGAAGGCACGCAATACCCTGCGCTCTGCAGAGGGCAAAACCCCGGCGACTTCAATTTCTTCGAGGCGTCGTCGATACGACAAGTGGGCAACAAGTATGTGATGGTGTTCTCTGGCTATTCGGGACCCGACTATGGCCTCAGTTCCACCAATTCGGCCTTGCGATACGCCTATGGCGACAGTCCGTTGGGGCCCTGGCGGTCGGGCGGCGTGTTGGTCGACTCGCGTGGCGTGGTGCCCAACGAGAACGGCTCACACCTCACCACGACAAACTTTGCCCACAACACCCACGGCTCATTGCAGCAAATCAATGGGCAGTGGTATGTGTTCTACCACAGGGCGCCCCGTGGTTTCGGCAACGCCCGACAGCCCATGGTGGCACCGGTGAAGATCGAATGCGACAAACGGTCGGTAGCTCAGGGGGGGAAGGTGCGCATCGTGGCCTACGACCCTTACGCCAAAAACCATGAGTGGACGGCCGCGGCAGCCGACGGCAACGTTTATACCGGTGCCGAAGTGACCTCGGAAGGCTTCCAAATATTCGGACTTAATCCTTACCAAAAATATTCGGCCGGCATAGCCTGCTACGTCAATGGCAACAACTGGATGCAAGACAACTTCGACAACTGGGACAACAACATGGATTTGGCAGGCATCACCAATGGCGGCGTGGTGGGCTTTAAGTATTTCGGGTTTGGCGGACTGGCCCGCGACACGAAGGGGGTAAAGGCCTTCGCTGGCACGGCCAAAGGCGACCACACGATGCTCAACCTCCAACTCACACCGGGTGGACATGGGAGCGTGCGCATCCATGTCATGCTCGACGGGCCTTACGCCAACGACACATGGAAGGGCCGCGAGATTGCCGTTATCGACATTCCGGCCGACGCGCGCCAAGAACGCGCCACCTATAGCGTGCCCGTTCCCGCCGTTGAAGGCCTAAAGGGCAAGCATGCCCTATACCTCGTGACCGAAGGGGCCGAGCTGAAGCCAACACCCCTTGATCGCAACCCCTACAACCGATCGCCAAAGCCTCAACGGCCACAAGGGCTTTTCGACCTCCACAGCTTAGAGTTCACCAAGGCGGGCATGGCATGCACGATCTACGAAAAACCTATCGTCAAGATAACCGTCGATGGCCACGAGGTTGCCTTGCCCACCCAACCGCAGTTTGCCACCAACGCCAACGGCATCATGGACTTAGGCCATTACCAAGCCTACGCGCCACTCCATGAGGGCTCAACCATTCGGGCCACAGCCTCCAATCCCGCTGTGAAGATTGCAGTGGGCAAGGTGGTCGATGGACGCGCCGTAGTGACCTGCACATACAAAGGCGCGAAACGAGTGTACAAAATCAATTAACCAACTCAAACACAGCATAACACATCAACAATTCAGTGCCGCCCACAGCAATGGCATGGCCAATAACCGCTACGCATTTCTCCCACACCATCCATCGGTATGGGAACAGGCGACACCTACAAAACCTAACAGATCATGATGACCTATCACACGAAAAGGACCTTTGTGTTTGTCCTGCTTACGCTGCTACTGACAGGGAGCGCTAACGCACAGACGCACGAGGCCGAGGGCCTGAAGGATGTTTACCGCAACTATTTCACCATCGGCGTGGCGGTAAACCAGCGCAATGTGACCGACCCCACACAAATGGCGTTGATCAAAAAAGAGTTTAACAGCATCACGGCCGAGAACGACATGAAATCGGGGTCGCTCCATCCCAAGGAGGATGTGTGGCGATGGCAAGGGGCCGACCGCATTGCCAACTTCTGTAGGCAGAACGGCATCAAGCTACGTGGCCATTGCCTGGTGTGGCACGCCCAGTTTTGCGACTGGATGATGACTGACAAGAAAGGCCGCCCTGCCTCAAAGAGGCTGTTCTTCAAACGCCTTCGGAAGCATATCCATACAGTGGTGAAACGTTACAAAGACGTGGTTTACGCATGGGACGTGGTCAACGAGGCCATGGACGATGGCGGTCCGTCGGCCTATCGCCAGAGCCAACTCTATAAGTTCTACGGCGACGAGTTTATTGCCAAGGCTTTCAAATACGCCCACGAGGCCGACCCAAGCGCCCTACTCTTCTACAACGATTACAACGCCTCCATGCCCACCAAGCGCGACCGCATCTATAACATGGTGAAGAAGATGCAGGCGGCAGGCGTGCCCATCACGGGCATCGGCATGCAAGGCCACTGCAACATCTACGGTCCGTCGGCTCAGGATGTGGATGCGGCGCTGACGAAATACGCAGAACTGGTGAACCACATCCACATCACCGAGCTCGACGTGCGCTGCAACAAGGAGATGGGTGGCCAACTCCAGTTCTCCAAGGGCGACACCCAACAGATGACCGACTCGCTCGCCGCCCTTCAGGCAGCACAGTACGCCCGTCTCTTCCAGGTGTTTCGCAACCACAAGGATGTCATCGACAACGTGACCTTCTGGAACCTCTGCGATGGCGACTCCTGGCTCGGTGTGAACAACCACCCCCTCCTCTTCGACGAGCACCTACAACCCAAGCGCGCCTATTACAAAGTTAAACTCTTCAACCCCAACAACTAATCGCCCCTGCGGCTACCCTCCAACCGGATCCATCCGCTCCTTATAGCAACGCCCCTCAATCAGGTCCAAAGCCGATTGAGGGGCGTTGCGTTATATGGCTGCGCCAAGAGGGGGTTAGCCTATCTTTGTCATGTGGTAGCCCATGGCCTTGAGCTGCATGGCCATGCCCATGAGGTACATCTGGTGGATGGCAGCCACATAGCCGAGGAAGGCCTCGCGTGTGCCGGGCTGGAGGTGCTGGTGGATGAGCAGGTTGTGGGTGCGCGCGGCGCACTCGCCCACAATGTCGGTTATCCGTTTGTGCTCGTCGGGCCGCATGAGGAGCACGTTCTCGCAGATGTAATCGTCCATATGATCGAAGTCGCGCTGGTCGCGCAAGTACTTGTAGAGGTCGTCCACTTGACTGTAGAGCTGCCAGTCGGTGTCCCAATACTTGGCCACAGCCATGCCTGTGTACATCATCCATGCGAGCGACACGATGGGGTAACCGGCGAACTCGCGGATGCCGTCGGGCAGATAGCTCTGGGCTATCTTGGGCCACAACTCCTCAATGTCGGGCGACTCGGGAAAATGCTCGTCGATGCGCCCTATGGAGAACAGGTACTGTTGCAGGTCGTTGTGGAACACAAGTTCCAGCGGATTATTGTTGTTGGTGGTTTCCATATTGATGTGATGTTTGCGTTTTAACGACAATACGTCACTGCAAATATATCAATATTATTTCAGAAAACAGAGTTCTGCACGTTAAAAATGCAGTTGCACGCACAAATTTTGCGTTTGTTTGTCGGCAGAGAATGTTTGGTCAAAAATTACAAGTATGCCATGCCGCCACCCCCCTCAACGCCGACGCTTTCCGCAAGAGGATGGCCTTCAACGACATAGGGAAAAGGGTTCGCAAATCGGCAAGCACAGAAAGAAGCCAACATTCCTCCCCCAAAACTACACTGTTTTTTGGAAACGGCCATGCCTTCGGACGCAAATACGCGATTCTTAGCATATTTGCACAACCATCTGACATCCAACATATTACAAATTTTCGCCATCATTCCCCACGCCAGATTTCACATTGCGCCTTGCAAAACATGCCTAATCGCACTGCGAAACATGCCCGACCGCGCCTCGATACCTTACGTTTCGCAAGACGATACATGATCTTTCGCAACACGAATGGGCATCTTTCGCAAAACCAACGCTCAAAAACACGTCTTCCGCTCTGCCAAAACGCCCGTTTCGCGCTCTATTTCACCTCGAAACGCGAACCATCTTTTTAACCAAAAAACATAACACAGCCCGTTTTCCTATCCCCCTTTTCGTTGACGGGGTTAACTCCAAGCACCCATTGCCCTTAGAAGCAACCACACCCATCCCTTCCCTTCCGACAAATGGCGAACGAAAGGGAAACGGGGAATTAGGCCGGCAAGGAAGGGCTTACCAACCCGCGCCACGGATGGTAAACGTCACAACGACGTTCACCTTTTTCGCCTTGCCACCATCCTGGTAGCGCATTTGCATGGTCACGGTGTGGGCAGCATCGTAGCAGTTGTCTTGATAGAGGCCACAATTCCAACGGAAGAGATCGTTGAACACCTCGATATATACATGGCCATTGGCGAAGGTGCTGGGATTGCCGTTAGCGTCGAACCATGCGCCGTAGGTGCCGTTCGTGCCGTTGTGCCCCTCCTCACCATCGGTGGTGAGGGGCACAATGGTGAGTTTCGACGCGTCGAACTGTGCCTCGCCAATACCAATGAGCTTCAAAAACTGTGCTTTGTCGACCACTACCTTATTGGTCTGACTGAACCCATCGCGCCACGCCATGGCCGTGGTTACCCGCAGCGTTCCCATGATGTCGCCCACGCCAGGCACCACAGGGCTGGGGTCGGGATAGGCGTTGACGATGCCATTGAGATACGCCACACGCTTGGTGAGCCACTGGTGCAGGGCCGCCACCTCGCTATCAAACGTCTTGCCCTTGATGGGCCAACGCGTCATATCGCGCTGCATGGCACCCCGCTTGAGCTCCTTCACATAGCGTTCACATTCGCTCCACGGCTTGGCCACAATGCTGTCGGCCAGTCGGTTCCACTCCGCCTTGTAGTCGGTAACAAACGCCTGGCAACCAAAGAGATCGGTGAAGAAGGCCGGTATGTTGCGGTCGTAGCCATTGCGCCGCAAGGGGTCGGAGCCCATCACCAGCTCGCGGTAGTCGGCATAATAGTTGTGGCCTGTGGTCATGGTAGCCCAGTCGAAGTCGTAGCCCGCGTCGAAGTCCCAGAGCGGGCCCATGGTCCACTTGCCTCCCGCGTCCTTGAAGAGGAACACGCTGCGCGGCGCCACCAGTTCCACGTTCTCCACCAACTCCTGCAACTGGAGGAAATGGATCATCGACGGCACATCGAGCAGGCTGTAGATGCGCACCGAGTCCTTGCTCTGTATGGCTTGTTCAAGAATGGCGAGCTGCCGCTTCACCGAGTCGAGCCTATTGGCGGTGAGCGCCTCGTCCTTGGGATATTTCACGCAGACGGGCATGGCATAGACCGACGACCAGAAATTGTCGGTGGCGGCAGGACTCAGTTCGGGGCCATCGTCGCGGTCGAGCGAGAGCAACATGCCCTGAGCATCGCTCACGTTGACCCGGTTCTTGCCCTGCTGCACCTGTTCGGTGAGCTGGTACACGCCCCGATAATCGCCATTGACAAAGAGTTCCACATAGCGCGTGTGGTTGGTAAAGGGCATGCCCATCCATGCGGCCGCCTCGAAGACAAACGTATTCATCAGGTCGGTGATGTCACGGTAGTTGGCCAGCAACACCCAACTCTTGGCCTTGCCGAGTCCCAGCAGCTTATGCTTGGCATCGAGCTTGATGCGGTAAGGCTTCTTGTCGTACCAGCTCCACGACGAGTTGCCACGCCCGCGGATGGAGGCCGGCGCCGAATAGTTGGAGAACGATCCGCATGCGTTGAGACTGATGTGGCAGGGCACATACGCCTCACGCGAAACGATGTCCTTGCCGTCGTTGGTGGTGACATAGAGTTGGAACACGCGGTAATGGTTCTTCGTTTCCTCAAGCGGTTCGTCCTCGAAGGTCACCGAGTCGACCTTGGCGGCATGAAAAGGAACGGGCACGCCGTCGGGACGGAGAGCCCGCAGCAAACTGCGGTCGGCCGAAAAATCAAAATGGTCGATGTCGGTGGTGACGTAGGGAAAATCCCAATAGGTGTTATAATCGCGCATCCGCACATGGATGCGCTCCTGTGCCTGGGCCGTCAAGGTCGTGAGCGCCAAGATAAGCCAAACAATTCTTCTCATAGCGCGCTACTTCTTTACAAACTTAAAACTGCTTTTTCCGGCCTTCACAACATAAGCGCCCTTGGGCAGGCGCGACACGTCGACCACCTGTCGGCCATCGGCTTGGCTTACAGGAACCTCAACAAGCCTACCACCCAGGTCGCTAACCACCACTGTGGCGAGGGTGTTGAGCACGATGGCGCTTCCGGCCCGCTCAGCCACGATGGGCAGGCGAACGCCTGTGGGGTCGGCGTCGACCAATCGGAACTCGGCGATGTCGCCAAACTGATAGTGGCGACCCTCAACCCACACCTGCGAATTGACGAAAATCATTACCGGGCGTTCGGTGGCGGTGATGGGGAAATAGGCTGCCACACCGCCCTTGGTGGTGATGAGCAGGCCGCGCGCACTGGCCGCAAGTACGGTCAGGGCGAGACAAAGGACCAATGCTAATTTTTTCATAAGGATGGGGTTGATGGGGTTTACTTAAACTCGCCGGGCTTCTTGCCAAACTGCTTGGTGAAGCACTTCGAGAAATAACTGGGTGACGAGAAACCCACCATGTAGCTCACCTCATTGACGCGATACTTGCCCTCGCGCAGCAGTTGGGCGGCGTGCTTCAGGCGAATAACCTGTATCAGTTCGTTGGGCGTCACGTCGGTGATGGCCTTCACCTTGGCAAACAAGCCCGAACGACTCATGTTGAGTTGGTCGGCCAGGAAGTTGACGTTCAGTTCCTTGCTGTCGATATGATCCTCAATGAGTTTTGTCATCTGCTGCAACAGTTCGCTGTCGACCGGCGACGCCTCCATCTCGCTCACCGTGGCCTCAGGCGTTGTGGAGAACATCTGGAAGAGGCGGTGGCGCATATCGAGCGTGTTGCGGATGCAAGCCGTGAGGTATTCCATGGAGAAGGGCTTCTCTATGTAGGCGTCGGCACCACAATTCATGCTCTCGGTCTTCGACGCGTCGTCGGTCTTGGCCGTGAGCATCACAAACGGTATATGACTGTAACGGCGGTCCTTGCGTATCTCTCTGCAGAACGTGGGGCCGTCCATGACGGGCATCATCCAGTCGGAGATGATCATGGCGATGGGGTTGGCGCGCAATTTCTCGAGCGCCTTCTCACCATTCTGCGCACTCACCACGGTGTAGTCGGCGCGGAAATGATCGGTGAGGAAGTGCAACATGTCGATGTTGTCGTCCACGATGAGCAGGTAAGGATGCTCCGTCGGGGCGGCGCTGGCCACAGCCTGTGGGGCCGACTCAGCGGCAGGCGCCTCGGCATCGGGTGTTGGAGCCGGCGTGGGGTCCTCGGCTGGAACGGCCAGTTGTTGTTTCACAGGCAGCACCACGGTGAACGTGGCGCCACGCCCCAGCTGCGACTCGACGCTAACCTTTCCACCGTGCATCTTCACAATCGACTCCACAATGGATAGTCCGATACCCGTGCCGGGCTTATTGTCTTGCGCCTGATAGAACGCGCCAAAGATCTTCTTTTGGTCAGACGGACTGATGCCCACGCCATCGTCGGCAACGGTGATGGTGAACGTCTGGCCGTCGGCGGCAGGCTTACAACTGAGCGCCACCAGCGAGCGGGTGTACTTCGTGGCGTTGGTCATGAGGTTGCTGATAACCTTGGTCACGGCCTCGGCGTCGACGATGGCGGTAAACTGCTCAGGCGGATAGTCGACCGTGAAGCGGGCGTCTTTCTGCTCGAGCGTGGGGGCGAAGCGTTCGGCCACGGCATGCACCAGGTCGTAGATGTTGCGGTCGGCAAAGCGCATCTCCAAGCCTGCCTGTTGCACCTTGTTAAAATCGAGCAACTGATTGACGAGTTCCAACAAGCGGTGGGCGTTGCGGTCGATCATCTTCAGACTGTCGCCCTGCGAGGCCAGTACGGTATCGTTGGAATGGTTGGCCACATGGCGCATGAGCGTCTCCAACGGACCGATGATGAGCGACACCGGGGTGCGTATCTCGTGGGCTATCATGGTAAAGAAGCGCAGGCGCGCCTCCTTTACCTCAAGGTCCTTACGCTCATTGAGGCGACGCATCTCATAGCGGTGGGCACGCTCGGCAGCGCGCAAGCGCATCTGCAAATAGAACCACACGGCGGCTGCTATGAGCAACAGGTAGAACACACGGGCGGGCCAACTCCACCAAAACGGCGGATGCACCACCACGGTGAGGCGTGCCTCCTCGCCCGACCACACGCCATCGTTATTGGTGGCTCTCACCCGGAAGGTGTAGGTGCCCGCAGGCAGACCCGTATAAGTGGCTATCGGCGTAACGGTGTAGTTCCATCTCTTGTCGAAGCCGTCGAGCATATAGGCATAGCGGTTCTTCTCGGGCGAGCAATAGCTGAGCGAGGCAAAATGGATGGCAAACATGTCGTCGCCCGCATAGATGTCGATCTCGCTGGCGGCGGTCAGCGCCTGCGGCAAGCGGTTGGTGCCGGCGGCGACAGGTTGGCCAAGGATGTCGAGGCGGGTAATGACCACCGGCGCCTGACGGGTGTTGACCTTGACCTGATAAGGATAGAAACAGGTGAAGCCATGGAGCGAGCCAAAATAGATGCAGCCATCGGATCCCTTGAGCGCCGACGCCGAGCAGAACTGCTCGCCGGCTATGCCGTCGTAACGGTTGAAGGTCTGCAGGCCATCGGTGGCCGAATACTTCAGGATGCCTTGGTCGGACGAGAGCCATAGCACACCGCCATCTTCCACAATGGCGCTGATGTTGCGCGTGGGAGCCTCAAGCTCTAAGGGCTCAAAATCGTCGGTGGCGGGGCGCCATACATAGACGCCATACGGGGTGGCCACAAGCACACGACCATCGTGGATAACACAGAGGTCGCTCACCTGACGCACAGGAAGCGTCATGCGGCCCTTGGCGCTGGGAAGGTAGCGACGCCACCGCCCCTGACGGTCGTAACGGCTCAGGCCATCTTCCTGAGTGGCAAACCAAACGTTACCCTTCTGATCCTCCACAATGTCGGACGTGAGCGATCGGGTGGTTTGCATGCGGCGGAAACTACCCTTGGTCAAATCGGCCTGGAACACGCCATCGATGGCACCCACCCACAGCCTGCCACGACTGTCGCGATAGAGCGAATAGACGCTGGCGGGAGCACCCACAACTGTCGACACCGCTCCCGTGAGGGTGTTCATGCGCAAGATGCCCTGTCCGTAGGTGCCTATCAGGAGATCGTCGCCCTCAAGCAGGAAGGAATGGGCATTGACCTTCGCCAGTCGGCCTCGGGCGGCGAAATCGACCATCTGACCCGTGGAGGGATCGTAACAATCGACACCGCCATCGTCGGAGGCCACCCAAATGCGATGCTGGTGGTCTTCGCAAAAGCGCGACACAATGTTGCCCCGCAACAAAGGCGACGTCTCTGAAACCAGCGAACGGAACCTGAAGCCCATGGGCGACACGTAGAACACGCCACCATAGAACGTGGAGAACCACAGGCCGCCCTCGCGGTCGTTAACCATGCTATAAACAAACTTGGGCGACAAGGCTGGAACGGAGGCCAGCAGCGGGTTGACGGCGGGCATGGGGAAAGGGGTGACCGACTGGTCGTCGGGATGGAATACAAACAGTCCCGCATCGGAACCTACCAACACGGTGCCGTCGGATTGTTGCAGAAGCGAATGAATGTGGTACAGACTGTTGTCGGCAGGATTGACCACACCCTTCGGTGTGACGAGGCCCTGCAACCATGTGCCATAAAGATAGGAGCCATCCTCGAGGCGCAACATCGACATAACTTTGCCCTGGTTCACCTCATCTGGCAGCGCGAAAGGAGTAAGGCGACTCGTGGAGCGATCGAGCAGCAACACGGAGTGCAGACCACGGGCGGTCAGGGCATACACCTGGTTACGGCTGTCGACATAGACGCCTTGCAAGTAGCCTCCCGCCTGGGGGGCGGCAATATGGGCGAGCTCCTTGGTGCGGGGCGAATAGCAGAAGAGGCCCTGGCCATGGGTGGCGATCCACACATTGCTGTCGCAGTCGGCCACGATGCCACTCACACGAGCCGTCAGCCGCACACCATCGTGCGCCTTCTGGTCGATGGCCGCAAACTGCTCAGTGGAGAAACGGAAGAACAGGGCGCCTTGCGTAGTGCCTACCACCAAGCCATCCGACAAGGGTTGGATGGCTCCCACAAACTGGTCGACGACACCCGGACGGACGAAGGGCTGTACCAGCGTGCCGTCGTAACGGCAGAGGCCACCATCGGTGCCCATCCAAACAAAACCTCGCGGGTCTTGGGCCAAGGCACGAACGGTATAGGAACACAAGCCATCGGCCATAGTGATGTTGCGCGCCGCCATGGGACGCATGGGCTGCGCCACAATCGACAGGGGCAGGAGAAGCCAAAGGGCAATCAGAATCTTCTGTTTCATTGTTGCAAAGGTAATAAAAGTGACGCGATGGGACAGGGCTCATGCGCTAAAAAGACCAATGGCAAGCGCAATCACCGGAAGTGTCCAGCCAATGCGCTTGCCCAGAAGGGATAAGGAGGGAATTACTCGGGGCGTACACCCTTGTTGAACGCCACGGTATAGGGATATTGCCGGTTGGGTTGCTTCTCGTCCCACGAGAGGCGCTGATGCTTCGCGGGAGCGCCCATCACCACGAGGTAGACGGCCTTGAGCGGCTCGGCAGGCATCTTCAGCGAAGCGACACCATGGGCCACGGGCTTGCCATAAACGGCCTTGCCTGCGGCGGTAACAGCCACCAGGCCATAGCGCAGACCGCCTTGGCGACGGGCCTGGTCGCTGGCGGCGACGGTGGCCACCACCTTCTTGCCCGACTGGCAACCCGTGAGGCGGATGGCGTTGAAGCCGTAATCCTCGGGCGTAAACTCCTTCTTGGGACTCCAACCACTGCCGGCGGCCTCCATGGGGGTGGCAAACTGGCAGGCGTAACGGCGCGTCTCCTTGTAGGCATGGCGATAGTCGAGGTTGACGAGACGTTGGTAGCAGTCGATCATCTCATCGTTAAACCGCTGTTGGCTGATGCCATAATGGCGCTGGTAGGTCATCACGGGATCCTCGCCCTGGCGGCCATCGCGATAGAGGTCGGCAATGGAGGTCAGGCCATGCTTCTCGCCCCAATAGGCAATGACATAGGGCGAGTGGTAGATGTTGGAACCATCGAGGTAAGCCTTGTGGGTGAGCTTCTTAAAGGCCTCAAAGTGGTAGTTCTCATCGGTGAGCCAATCGGGATTGACAAGCCACAGCATCCACTGCGACGTCATCTCGAAAAAGCCACTTCCACCCCAGCAAGGTGACAGGCTATCGGCCTGGATCTGCAACTGGAACGAATGGCCAAGCTCATGGGCCAAGCAGTTGAACTTGCGGTCTTGTATGCGATTGGGGGTTACCCAAAGGGCACCAATGAAATTGTCGTAGGTGCCACCGTAGGCCGTGCCCTCAAGCGAGTAGTTGATCATGACCATCATCTTGTAACGGTCGGCCTTACTACCGGGCAAGCTGAAGCGGAGCGTGTCGCGGAAGAAATGATAGAAATACTGCACACGGTTCTTGAGGCTCTCGAGGTCGAAGCTCATGGGATGGCCTTCGAGCTGGGGTGGGTTGGCGGGGTTGTCGCCAAAGCCTTTCTCCCAGAAGAACACGAGGTCGCGTGTCTGCGTAGAGTGCATCCACGAATAGCGGCTGCTATCGCAGGTGAAATCGATGGAGCGCAGGTCCTCGGGAATGAAGATGCGCTTCTGCGCTGAGACAGAAAGACTCACGGCGCAAAGAAGGGACAGAAAGAGGGTTCGCATGGGTTTGAGGTATTATCATTGTGGGGAAGGATTATGGGGGGATGGGCCTTGGCATGATAGGCACTGTGGAGCCATTACGGCCTACGAGTCCACAAGGTCTATCTTGCCCAAGGCCAAGAAGGCCCATCGCCCCACTCCGCTTATTTCAGCTTGGCGCCAGTGATCTTGAGTTGGTAAGGCAACTGGTCGTCGAGTGCTTCCTTCTCGTCCCACGGACATTGGCGATACTCGGTGGGCGAGCCTTGCACTACTGCCCAGAGGCGTGTGGTGCCCTCGGGAACCTGGAAGGTGGCCTTGCCGCTCAGCGTAGAGGCTGCGGCACCGTCGGTGTTGCTTACGAGCGTCATCGGACTATACACGCGCTTGCTGCCGCAAAGGGCTACGAAGCCAAAGGCCCAGCCCTCATGACCGCCCACAGCGGTGACATTGTAGTTGCGCACCTTGGCCACGGTCTGGCCATCGCCATTAACCTGATTGCCGGCGTCGGCCTTAGGCAACTGGCTGCCAGCATCCACGCCACGGAGGTCGAGCGTTACCTCTGTGCCTGCGGCGGGAACCTGCAAGGGAATGATGTTGAAGCCTGTGGGCTGCGGACACTGCTCATAGCCAATCTGCTTCCAACCGTCGAGCGTGTCGTAAAGGGCTACGGTGAAGGCATCGTAGGCTGGCTGAATGCCGTTCCACGTGCGGTTGGTGGCATACATGCGCGTATCGTTGAAGTCGAGGGTCACGGTCTTCTGCGCATACTCGAAGAGTTGGGCGCGAAGCGTGTCGTAGTTGTTGTCGAGGAAAAGGCGCATGTAGGCCTGATTGGCATCCTCGGGATAAGCGCTCTCGTTCCAAATGCGGCCAAGGGCCTTCAGGCCATAGCGCTCGGTCCAGTAATATTGCTCCCAATAAGAGGCGTAGCGCTGCCACTCGTGCTCAAAATGGCGGTGATGGTTGTTCACCCAGTTCACGAAGTTGTAATCGCTAACGGTCTCAGAGGGATAGTCCTGATGGGCCTGCCACTGGGCACACTGCTCCCAGAAGCCACAACCTCCGTTGGAACCCGGATAACCGTAGCGGAAACCACTGCGCATGTCGTTGGACTTGCCATTGATGATATTGTCGCAGTAGGTCTGATACTGGAAGGAGTGACCTATCTCGTGGGCGATGGTGGAGCCAACGGGATGGCACGTAGCCGGCGTAATCCACAAGGTGCCAATCACATTGTCGTTGCCGGCTCCTGTGGCCACCCAGTTGTCGATGGTAACGCCATCGTGGGTGCCGGGATAAAGCAGGTAAATCGACATCTTGTATTGATGGAGACGACTCTTGTGGCTCTCGGGCTTATCCACAACCACCATGCCAAGGCGGTTGATGTTGGTGGCGTAGAATTTCTCGGCCTTCTTCAGCAGGTCGTCGATGTCGACACGGCAGTCGCTGGGAACGGTTGAGGCATTGGGATGGTCGCCAAACATGCGATCCCAGAACACCACGAAGTGCTCGCTTTCCTTGCTGCGCTTGAAGGTCCAGCGATTGGTCTCCACGGTGTAGTCGTTGTTATAGCTCTGGTCGGATGTGGTGGGCTTCCAAAGGATGAGACCTGGATCGCCAAAGACAAGCATACCGTTGGACGTGCCATCGCTGTTGACAAGATTGTTCACGCGATAATCGTTATAGCCCGCAGAGTACTGGTTGGAGTAACGACGTATGATGGGCATGGCGGAACGCGCGAAGAACTCCAAGGAATCGAGCCCAACGGTGGAGAAAAGGTAGCGGTTGGCCTGAAAGCGGTTGGCATACTGCACATAGAGCGAGTCTTGCGCAGGAAGCGACTGCAGCGCGGTGAGGAGAACAACTAAACTGAGTAATATCTTTTTCATCTGTAATTCTGCTTATGGGTTCATTTCACGATATACTTCTTTCCCTTGACAATATAGATGCCCTGAGGCAGGCCCTCAAGGGAGATGGCGTTGGGACGCACCATGCGACCATCGATCGAATAAACGGGGAAGGGGTTGTTCTCCTCCTCTGAAAAGATGTCGCGCACGCCACTCACCACCTCCATGTGGAAGGTGAAGCCTTTGAGCGATTTGAGCAGGAAGCTGCGCTTCGGCGTGACGAAATACTTGCGCTTGAAATCGACCACAGGACCGCGCAACCCTGAGGTGTGGGTATAAAGTTGGATATCGTCGGCATGGCGTGCGCTCGACACGAAAACCAGCGACATGAACATCTCCTTGCTGCTGGCTTGAGAAGCCTGTGGCATCAGGGTGAACGCTGCAAGAAGGAGAGGCAATAATCTTTTCTTCATAGAACGGAAATGATAATACGAATAGGATTGAAAAGAAACGAAAGAGGCATGCCAAAGGCTACGAAGTGTGGCTATTGGCACGCCTCCTATGGTAAGGCTCGTCGGCGTTTACCGACAAGCGGGGTTCACATGGGATTCGTCGGGGTTAGGGCAACGGCAAGTACCAGTTGGCGGTTTGGTAGAGGTCCTTGCCAATGAGGCTGCGCATCTCGCCCACCTTGTCGGCACCACGACGACCATAGATCTTATCGGCGAGGTAAGCCGGATTGCCACGACGCAAAGCCACACGCATGAGGTCGTAGTAACGCTGGCCCTCGAAGGCAAACTCCAAGGCGTCCTCGTCCATGATGAGATCCTCGACATGCTCGATCTGATACTGCAGACGGGCGTCGCCTGTAAGTGTAGAGTCGTCGGGCATGACGTAACGCTCGTTGTACTCCGACCAACCGCAACCACGTGAGTGGATGCCCATGGTGTTCTCCGACGTCAAAGCAGGATAGGCTCCCGAGCGACGCACATACATGTTAGAGGGGAATGAGAACTGGGCAATCCATGCAGAGTCGTTCTTATAATAAGGAATGACGTTGGCCTGGATGCCCTCGTCGTTCAGACCGTTCTTCAGGATCTCGAAGGCGAAACGGGGGAAGCCGGCGCGGTTGAGGGCCTCGGCCAAGTGCATGTAGACCATAGAACGGCGGTAAACCTGCACGTTCTGGTCGCTGTGCTTGCTGTTGATGACAAAGTCGATGGTCTTGTTATGCACCAGGTTGTCCATCTTACGCGTTGCGAAGGCCGAAGAGAGGCGCAAGTCGCCCGAACGGTAATTGTCGAGGCCTGCGGGGGCGTAAATGACGTTGCGCGTTGACGTGTAGTGACAATAAGTCTGAGCGGCCGAGAGGTTGATAAGGCTCTGCGACGGCACGATCGATGCACTGTAATTGTTTTCGGAACGCGAGTTGAAAAGGTTGCGCAACTGGCTGTAGTTGCCCTCTGAGGGGATGGAGTCGCCCGGGATGAGCGTCACCAGCTCGCTGTTGGCCGTATAGTTGGAACCCTCGCGGAAGAACGAAGCGAAACCATCGCTCATCATGTCCCAGTGGGTGCTGGTACGGCTCCACTCCACACCTGAGGTGCCGGTGGGATAACCTGTATTCACACCATTGCGGGTAGAGAGGTATTTGTAATAGCATACGGCAGCGTCGCGGTAATTGCCCAACCAGAGGTTCATGTCGCCCTCAAGAATGTAGATGGGGAAATAGAAGAAGCGCGATGCCACGCCACGAATGCTTCCGTAGCCAGGCTTCTCGATGGTCTCAAGGCCCTGAAGGTCTTTGAGGAAATACTCGCAGATTTGCTGCATGTCGTACTTAGGATAGTCCTTGTCGGCATCGACCTTCGAGAGGATGGGATCGGTCACAAAAGGCACCTTGCCATAAACTTGGGCCAACTGCATGTAGGTCCATGCGCGGAAAGCCTTCACGGCGGCATACTCCTTGAGGAAGATATACTCGTTGCGGTTGTTCTTCAAGGCTGTGTCGGCCTTGGCAATGAAATAGTTGCAGTTGTTGATAACGGCATAGTAGTCGGCCGGAGAGTTGTAGGCGTTGGTGGTGTCGTTCACGTTGAACAGAGCCACATCGCGCAGGTCGGCCGAGGTGTTGGCATTGATGTCGGAGAGGTCGCCGCGCATCTCACCCAAGAGGATGGTGCGGTCGGAAATGGCCTGCAACTTGTTGACAATACCCACCACGCTGTAGAGGGTATCCTCTGCGCTGTTGAGGTGGTCCTTGTCGGCAATGATCACACGGTCGGAGTCCTGATTGATGAAATCGGAGCAGGATGTGAAAAACGGGAAGGAGAAGAGGCCAAGGGGCAGAAGGGCTGCCAAACGAAGGCTTCGTTTGCCACAAGCCTTGATCTTATCCTTTATGCTGAACATTGTTTTCATGGTTATGTGTTATTTGGGAAGCCTCGCCACCCACGCGGGGTGGCGGGCATGGAATGATAATGGTTGTCGGATTAGAGATTAACCTTCACACCAGCGACAAAGCTGCGGCACTGGGGCAGTTGGCCCAGGTCGATGCCCTGACCGAGCACATTGCCCGTCATGGTGAACTCAGGATCGGAACCGAGGTACTTGGTTACGGTGAACAGGTTGTTGGCCTGGATCCAGAACTGCAAGCCCTGCAGGAAGGTTGAATGCAAGGGGAGCGTGTAGCTCAGCGTGACGGTCTTCAGGCGGAGGTAACTGCCATCCTCAATCCAACGGTCAGAGAAGCGGCTGTTGCCCATGGGATCCTGGAAGGTGGCCTTCGGCATCGTGGTAACCTGACCCTCGGTCTGCCAACGGGTGGTCATGGCCGTGGTCTGGTTGAGGAAGCGGTTGCCGCCCTCAAGCTGCGAGCGCATGTAGTTGTAAACGTCATTGCCCAACGAGTAGTTGAAGTTGACGTCAAGACGGAAGCGCTTGTAGTTGAGCGATGTGAAGATGTTACCATAGAGATCGGGGTTGGGGTCGCCAATCACCATGCGGTCGGCCTCTGTGATCTGATGGTCGCCGTCGCGGTCTACGAAGTGCATGTCGCCCGCACCGAAGTAGTTGCGATCCACACCATTCTCGCCCAAGATGTAAAGACCTGCCTCGGCTGCCTCCTCACTTGTGGTGAAGACGCCAGCGGTCTTGTAACCATAGAAGAGGTTAGCGGCCTGTCCCACCTCTGAGTGGATGGTAGCGCCATAGAGGTTGGTGTCGAACGATGTGCGACCGCCAGCCAATGAAGTGATCTTGTTCTTGTAATGGCCCACGCTTGCGCCCAACTCCCATTGGAAGTCCTTGGTGGCGAGCACCTTGCCAATGAGGGTAAGGTCGAAGCCCTGGTTGCGCAGCGAACCACCGTTGCTCCAGTTCTCACCCAAACCTGAAATATAGTTGAGGTTCTGATAGGTCAGCAGATGATCGGTGTTGGCCAGGAAGTAGTTGAAGCGCATGTTCAAGCGGTCGCCAAGGAAGTTGGCCTCAAGACCCACATTGAAACGCTTGGTGGTCTCCCACTGCAGATGGGTGTTACCAATATTGTCGAAGCTGAGCGAGCTGACGCTCTGCATGAACTTACGAGCGCGGAAGTAAGAACGGGCGGCATAGTAGTCGATGTCGTCGTTACCGCTTACATCGTAGCCAGCGGAGAGCTTCAGGTAGTTGACACCCGGCACCTTGGCAAACCAAGGCTCGTTGCTCACAACCCAGCCGCCTTGCACGCCCCAGAAGAAGCCCCAGGGTGCGCCACAGATCTTCAGGGAATTGTCGGCGTCGACACCAAAGCGCGAAGAAGCCTCGGCGGTGAGGTTGGCCTGCAGGTAGTAGCGCTGCAGGTAGTTGTACTCAGCCTGCGCGTACCAGGCCCAACTGTTCCAGTTGTCGTTGGTGCCCGAGGTGGAGGCGTTCATCAGGTCGGCGCGCATCTGCGGGGTCTTATCGTTACCGGTGTTGTAGCCGAGCTGCTGGTTGAGCGTGTAGTTCTCCCAGTTGATGCGGGCACCACCGAACACATGCAGGTCGTGGCCGGCGTAACGGTTGCTCCAATCCACACGAGTGTCGCTGAACACCGAGTTCTGCTTGCTCACGAGCGAGCGCACCTCGTTCTCACGCACACCACCCACAGCGGCCACGTAATAGCTGGGCACACCATTGAGGGGAATGTAATACATCTCGTTGGTATTGACGAGGTTATAGCTGAAATGCTCTGACACGAAGAGATGCTTGTTGAACTGGTACTTCGGCGTGACACTGAGGTTGACCATTGAGTTCTCAAAGCGGTTCTTGTTCTCTGCCTCACCGTACTCGAGGATGGCGATGGGGTTGGCGAGCTTCCAGTTGTAGTTGTCGACATGGGCAAGGGCCTCCTGGAGGTAATCCTCATCGGTGATGTCGAGGAACGAATTGCTCATCTTACCGCCAGCATAAGCATAAGGAGAGAGCATGGGGCTCTTCACGTAGGCCAAGAAGGCGGGCGACGTGGGTGTTCCGTCAGTGTAGTTGGCGGGCGCACCATCGTTGCGCAGGTCGCGTGTTTGGTTGGCAAAGCTGGCATCGAAGCGTACGCCAAAAGCCTTGGTGAGCTGGATGTCGGTGTTGAAGCGGATGTTCAAACGGCTGGAACCGTTGTCCTTCAACGGACTCTGATTATTGACATAACCCAGCGAGAGGTTGTAGTTGGCCACATCGTCACCACCCTCCACATTGATGTTATAGTTCTGTGTGAGGGCTGTGCGGTAAACGTGGTCCTTCCAATCGGTATTGTTGTGATACTTGGGATAGTAATAATACGAAGGATCCTCGTTGAGGAACTTGAAGTCGGTGATGGTGGTTCCTGAGGTACCCAGCAGGTCGGCGGCATAGCTCTTATACTGGCTGGCGTTCATCATGTCGATGAACTTGGGCTCGAGTGTCACACCTGTCGAGAGGCTTGCCGTGATGCGGGTGGCCATCGACTTGTTGCGGCGTGTCTGAATGAGGATAACGCCATTGGCACCCTTGGCACCATAAAGGGCCGTTCCGTTCTTCAGCACAGTAACCTTCTCGATATCGGCCGGTGAGATGTTGGCCAAGATATCGTTGTGGAAACCATCGTGGAGCAAGGTACGGTTGTACTGCTGATCGAAGATGACTCCATCAACCACGATGAGCGGCTGAGCGTTGATGTTGAGCGAGTTGAGGCCGCTGAGGAACATCACATTACCCACACCCGCCGTACCATTGCGCTGCACGGAGTGGACGTCGGCTCCAAGGCGCTTCTGAATCTCGTCCTCAATGGTCACGCCGTTGGCGTAGCTGAAATCCTCGGTGCTCTTCGCGCCAAGCAGGTTGCTGCCACTGGCATATTCGCTGTGGAAGGTGTTGGGGTAAATGTTCACCGTGCGCTGATCGGCGGCCTTCGTGAGACCCAAGCGGGCGGGGTTCATATCGGGGGCCGTAACCTTCAGGGCGGTGGCGAAGAGGGGAACCTCTATCTCATAAGTGCCATCGCTGTGGGTAAGGGCACTGTAACCATCGACCTCAGCCACGCTGACGATGGCACCCGACATGGGCTTGCCTGAGGCGCCATTGAGCACTTTACCGCTCACCTTGCGTGTCGCATATTTCTTGACTGGCTTAGCCGTTCGCTCCGACTTGACCACATTGCCCGACTCAACATCGTCTTGTGCGACGGCGGGAAGGGCACCGGCCATCATGAGCGCCAGGCCATATATCATATATTTTTTCATACGTGTATTCGTTTATAAGCGTTGTTAGTGTGAACGTCGCTGCTTAATCCTCATGCGGCTTGAAAATGATACAGTCGATGTGGAAATCGGTAGAGTACTTAGCTGTCTGGCTCTGCGACACCTGGCTCATGATACGCAACTTGACGTTGGGCTGCGACAGACCATAAGAGCAAGCGGGGAACTTGAAGTTGCTGGCCACCTGCACCGTGTCGACCTTCATCGGATCGTTGGTCTTGAGCTCGAGACGACGGTTGAGCTGACGGTTGTCCTTGTTGGTGTAATAGAGCATGCAACGGAAACGGTTGGGCAGCAGGTCCTTCTCAGGAATGTACGGATTGTAGGCGTGCTGGGGAGCGAACACGACGTAAATGTCGTAGCCCACGTTAGAGAGCAAGTCGGGAATGCTGTACTGAATCGACGCCACGGGGAAGTGGTTGGGGTTGGTCGATGTGTTCTCAGCAATGACATCCACGAAAGTGTTGCTCGAGATCTTGTCGTAGAACGGGTTGTCGGACGACACCTGATGGATGGGCAACGGCTGCGAAGCGTCGATGAGAGTGTCCTGACGGCTGATATTCTCGGCCTCGACCTTCACCGTGCGGAAGAAGGTCTTGGTCTTAGGCACATTAAACTGTGAGGCAATGCGCACATGACCGTTACTGCACTCCATATCGCTGGTGCCATCGAAGATACCGCCTGCGTCGAACGGACGATAGAAGATGTTGTACGGCTCAAGATCCATGGCCTTACGAGTCTGATAGTCAAAGGCCTGGGTAGACACAGCCGAGTCGGCAAACGCTGCATCGGGGTTGATGGTGCGACTGAACACGGTTCCTGAGAGGATGGCCAAACGGGTGTTGGCCTCCTGCATGGAGTCGCGTTTGTTCACGGTGTTGGCGTAGTCGAAATAGTCGTGATATTCGTTCACCATGCGGGTCCACTGGTCGTTCGTGGGAACGAGCATCCAATAGGTAGAGTCCTCTGAGTTGATCTGACCCAATGTAGAGAACAGCGAGTTGCGGAGCACAACAACTGAGTCGAGATATTCTGTCTGACCGTCGGCGTTGATGCCACCCGGCACACTGGCGGCCTCGCTAAACTCATAACGCGAATAGCTGTTGATGAACTGGTAAGCACTGTCGATGCTGTTGTCGATTCCCAGATACTCGAAGATATTGGGGAAGTAATCGATCTTCTTGCCGATAGTGAAGAGCACGCCATTGGTGTGAAGGGCGTTCGAGGTGATGAACGGCTCCTTACCGATGGCCGTCGGTGAGACGGGCTCCATCTTTCCGTTGAGCATGGTCAGCGTGTCGTTAGTTAACGTCGACACAGGCTGCGTGAAGAGCGAGATATGGTTTTGCACAAACTGGCGAATCACCGTGTTGTCGTTGTCACGCACACCCTTGTTCTTCTGCTCCTGGTAAGCACTTACAAGGCTGTCGGCCTGATCGGCCGTGAGGCCATCATTGGTAAGCGCGAAGACGGTATAGGTCTGGCTGCCAGAGAGGTTGCGGTCGTAGTCGCAGCCCTTCAGCACACGAGCGAAGTTGCTCAGCTCGCTCTGTGAAGAGATGGCTTGCCAAAGGGTAGTCTTGCTTCCCTCATCGCCCGTCGAAGGATCATAGTGGTCGTCCCAATCGGAGCAGGAGGCAAGGGGCAGGGCAAGGGCAGCAAGCCCCAGCCAAGCCTTTCCCATAATATGATTGATCGTAGTTTTCATTGTTTTTGTTTTTGATTGTGGTTACTGTTGGCTGTTGCTCGCCTATTAAAGCATGTCCTCAATCTCACCTTCGTCGGTGACACCATAGACACTCTTCGGAACCAGCTCGAGGTAGTCGAGCATGAATTCGTTGTTGTTACCCATCTTGGTCGACACGCTGCGGAAACGCAGGAAGTGGTCCTTGTTGGGATCGATGTGTACGGTGCAGAGCACAATGCGGAAGGTCTGCGTCTGTGTGGCAAACACTGTACGGTCTGAATAGCCCGTGGGGTGGCCCTCACCATTGATGCGGTATCCGCCGGCTGCGCCACGATAGTAGCCCTTGTTCTTCAGGGCCTTCTGGTCGCGGGCAAGTTGCTCCTGTGTCATACCGGCATAGTTGCTTACCCAGTCGCTACCCAGGATCGACGGGTCGTTGAGCGCAACGGTCATATCGAGAGGAATGCCCTGGGGAACGCCATCGAAGTAAATCTGTGCGATGCCTCGGGTCGGCTCCTGCGCATAACCCATACGGATCTGCCAATCGCCCTCGTAGGGCACGGGCGGAATCTTGAAGGTAATGTCGTAGTTACCAAACATGTTGAACTCATCGCCCTCATACGAATCGTAGTAGTTACGCGGACGGCGGTAGATGAAATCGCCATTCACCTTCACGTTCTTCAGGTATCCGTCGGGGAAATAATAGTTGCGGCCATACTTGGCAGTCTCATCGTATGCTGGGTCGTTGTGCGACGGGTCGCCATTCTGACGAATGTTCATGGTCATCATCTCCGGGAAGATAGTCGACAGGTCCATGCGGATACGCACACCATCGACGATGTCGCGCGTTTGCTCAGAGAAGGCCAACAGGTCGTCGACATAGAAGTAACGGCCGTTGAGGGCTGTGTTCTCCACACCGTTCTCCACAGTCTGGCTGACCTTGGCACCCGTAATCTGGTAGTCGTCGTCGTAGCGACGGTTCACGTAGCGCTGTCCGAGCTCGCTATTACCAGCATAGCGCACAACGGTGAGACGCTCAAACTTCAGCATGGTGTGAGGCAGCATGGTCTCATACCAGTCGACGGGATTCATCTGTGTGGTGCTGATACCGATGTCGTTACGCGGTGTGAGCAGGTTCCAACCGATGACGTCGCGGTCGAGGATATGGTAAGCAATGAGCCTGTTGAGCGGGTTCTTGCGGTTGGTTAGTGAGTCGAAGCAGTGGTAAGGTTTATCGACATCCTCAGGATATGTGGCGTCGTAAATCTCACAAGCCTTTTGGTAGAGCTGTTCCATGGTAGTGATGCCATACTTCAGGCGCAGGATCGAATCGGTGGGAACGAAAGCCGTGAAGCCCGATTTCTTCTCATCGGGAGCGGTGGCTGTCTCCTGGTTGACGTGCGATGTGTACTTGATTCGCGGATACTGTGTATGGTCGTACGACTCGTCGATGTAAGCGTAAAGCGAATCCTCAAGGTGCGTGTCCTGCAGGGCCTTATAGAAGAGGCTGATGCGGGGGTTGTCCTTCAGCACGTTGGGCAGCATGCGTGAGCTGGAAGTCAGCACACCATCGATGGGCTGCATGATACCATTCTCCACCGAGTCGTCTTGCAGGGTGAAGATGATGTTGGCAGCACGGTTGAGACGCACCACGCCATTGCTATCGTTATCGAAGTCGTGTGTGATCTCAATGAAACGCTTGTTCATGTTGGCGGTGGTCAGCGTACCGTCGTTCATCTCAGAGGTGGCGAACATGTTCTCCACCAGGTGCGTGCGTGCGATGGTATCGCAATCAGCGTCTGAGAGATCGCTCACCGAGTTCATGCCGCGGCTCTTGAGGTAAGCCTGAATGGCGTCGTTGGTCGGTGCGAAGCATGTGTAATGACCGTAGGCTGAGAGCAGATCCATCAAACCGGCGCGGTCGACGATAGCGGCATAGTCGCTAAACTGCTCGTGGGTCTTGAGGTACGTGCTCATCATTTCACCCTTGAACGTGTAATAGTTCGAGGTGTCGGGCTCGTCGGAACAAGCTGTGAAGAGGAAGGCGACAATGAAGAGCGGCAGCACGGCCAACGTCTTTGCGCCATACCTTATTATATTATATGTCTTGGCTTTCATAATGGATATGATTTATTTGGTGGTTTCGTAACTTGAGTTCTCACCGTTGCCGAAGGCGGGATTCTGCTGGAGGTTCTTGTTGACCTGCAACTCGTTCTTGTTATACGGCCAGAAGATGGCGTCGATACGCTTCAGCTTGTTCTGTGAGGCCGATCCGGCGCTACCCGTCGACTTCTTCGAAGCCTGTGAGGTGAGGTAGCTGGTGTTGCCATCGCGAAGTGAGCGACGCACGAGGTCGTACCAACGCTTGCCCTCGAAGAGGAGCTCGCGATGACGCTCGTCCATGACGAGGTCGGCCATAAGGCTCTTGCTGGCATACGAAGCGTAGTTGATGTCGGTCTTCGTGGTTGAGCAGTTTGAACGCTTGTTAATAACGTTCACGATGTTGTAAGCCTCATGGAGCAACGAGTCGTTGACGGTCTTGCCAGCGGCGGTGGTGTCATCGTTGTTCACCAGTTGCACGAGGGCCTCAGCCTTCATGAGCATAACATCGGTCAGACGATAGAGAATCCAATTGGCGTGGCAGTAGTTGGGTGCCCAGTGTGAGCCATAGCTGACTGTTCCCTTCGACGTAGCGCTTGTGGGAGGAGTAACCATGACCATACCTGTTCCCTGGGTGTACTTGCCAATACCATAAGAGGTAGCTCCAAGTGCCTCAAGGCTCGTGTAGTAACGTGTGTCGTACTTGGTGAGGAACACCGTGGGATTGTCCTTGGTGAAGTCGTCGCCAAGATAGTCGGAAGGCTTGACAAGACCGGGGAAGGTCTCGCTGTTGCCGTAGTTGCTGCTCACGGCACCATTGGCCAACTGGCTATTGTCGTTCATGTAGATAAGTTCGAAGATGCTCTCACGGCTGTTACCGTCGCCGAAGATCGAGTTGAATGCCATTCCGTAAATAGAGCCCAGGCGATCGGAGATGAGCGGATAGCCATCTTGCATCTGTTCGTCCTCGCTCACCGAGCCGCCCTCCTTGTCGAGCTCGTTCTGGTAGTCTTGTGTCATGGCGTTGATCACCTTGTCGGCGTAGGCCACAGCGTTCTGATAGTCTTTCTTCCAGAGATACATCTCGCTCAGCATGGCATAAATGGCGTTCTGTGTGATGCGTCCGCGCTGAGAGTAGCGGTTGGTCTGCGGATACTTGCGCACCGCGTTGCCCTTCACACTCTCCAAATCGACGATGAGCGAATCGAGCACATCGTTGAACGGTGTGGCAGGAAGATCCATCTTCTGCGTGTCGTCGAGGTACGGCTGCTTCGTGAATGGCACATTGCGGAACGTACGGATGAGGTAGAAGTAGCAGAGATCGCGCAGGGCCGACATCTCAGCCACTGTGGCGCGCAACTCGCTCTGCGTGTAGTTGGGGTCTTTCTTGGCCACGGTCGGTGCGTAATAGATAACCGTGTTACAGTCGTTGATAACCTTGTAGATGCAGGTCCAATCGGTGAATCCGTTAGAGGCGTTGATGTTCTCCTTCAGGATGTTAGAGAGGTCCTGGTTGTTGTCGATGTTGGTACCGCCCTGGATGTTGTCGGAACGGAACTCACCCCAACACATCAGACGCGAGATGCAAGCCTGCGACTGCAGGGCGCTGTAGCATCCGTTGACGACGTTGTCTACGTCGTTCTTCTCGTTCCAAAACTTCTCCAGGGTGATATCGTTGAGCGGATCCACCTCAAGGAAGTCGGAACAGGATGTCATGGCGAGGGCAAGAATGGCTACCCAAGCCTTGCTCCATATATGATGAAATGTTTTATTCATAAGATTGATTGTTTGGATCATTAACGTTTGTTTGATCGTAAATCTTTGTTTTGTCGCCTGCACTGATTAGAAGTCGACGGTGATACCGAGCGTGTACGAACGCGAGCGCGGTGTCTGTCCGCTGTCGGTGGCTGCGCCATAACTTCCATAGCCAATCTCCGGGTCTACACCCGTGTACTTGGTCAGGATGAAGAGATTGTTGGCGCTGACATAGAAGCGCAAGCCCTTGAGTCCGAGCGTCTGGAGCATCTTCTTCTTGAAACCGTACGACAACTGCAGGTAGTTGAGACGGAGGAATGATCCCGACTCCACAAAGCGGTCGCTGATAAGCGTATTATAGTTAGAGGTGGCACCATACATGGCGCGTGGGATGGTGGTAACGTCGCCTTCCTTACGCCAACGGTAGTTCACGGCCTCGCTCTGGTTGTTGTTGTTGGTCATGGCCTCAGCGTCGAGACGTGCGAGGTTCAGGATCTTGTTGCCCACACGATAGGTAAACTGCGTGTTGAGCTTCCAACCATTGTAATTGAAGGTGAAACCAAATCCACCGGTCAACTTCGGCAGTGATGAACCGAGGTAAACGATATCGAGCGCATTGATGTTACCATCGTTGTTCACATCCTCATACATGGCGTCGCCACCCTTGAACTTATAGGGATTGCCCGAAGCCAGGTTCGAATAGTTGTAAACCATCTGGATGGGGTCGCCGGCGTCGTCGAGAATCACCTTACCCTCGGCGTTGCGTGCCACAGGTGCGGTGTGACCGGCGGCGTCGAATGCCTGACGCTCCTCAGCCGACATATTCTTATAGGTCTCATACTGATACTCGTATACGCCCTTGTAACGGAAGCCGTAGATGGCGCCGAAGGGGTTACCGATCTGCACGCGCTGCAGCACCTCACGGTTGGCGTAGTTGAACTCGCTGTTGAGCGACTTCAGCACCGACTCGTCCATGGTAAGGATCTCGTTGCGGTTGTTACCGAATGAGGCGTTGATGTCCATATAGAACTTGCCGGCCTCGATGAGGCGATTGGTGTCGATGTTAAACTCCCAACCCGTGTTGCGCATTGAGCCAACGTTACCTGTGGCCAGTGTGGCGTAACCCGAGTTAGAGGGGATGCGGATGTTCGACATCAACATATCCTTTGTGGTCGACTGATACCAGTCGAGCATGAGGTTCAGCTTGTCGTTAAAGAAGTGGACGTCCATACCCACGTCGTAGGTAGAAACGGTCTCCCAGCGCAGGTCGGTCAGACGGATGTTAAGCGGAGTCATGGCGCTGTTACCAATGTAGCCGCTTGTGGTGCCATAGCGACTCTTATAGAGGTAGTCGCTGCCGGGCTGGTTACCCACACGTCCCCAGCTGGGACGGATGCTGAGCATAGAGAGCCAGCTACGTGCGCTTTCCATCCAAGGCTCGTCGATGATGTTCCAACGGAGCGAAACAGCGGGGAAGTAGCCCCATCGACGATCGGGACCAAACTTAGTGGTACCGTCCATACGGAGCGAGAAGTCGGCCATATAACGGCCCTTGTAAGCATAGTGGGTAGAGAACGTGTAGTACATCGAGCGCCACTGGCTGTAGCCAGAGGTAAGACCGCGCACCACACCACCTGCGTCGGGCGAGGTGATGCCGCCCGAAGGCAACATGTTAGAATCGGTTCCCTGGTTGTTAGAGCTACCAGAGGTAAGCTCGAAGCGGCCCATCATCATCAACGAGTGATCCTTGTTGGTGAAATGGGGAATGAGGGTCAACGTGTGCTTGGTGTTGAAGGCCACACTCTTTCTTGAACCCGTGTAAGCGGCATTCACACCGCTGTTCCAAGCCACGGTGGTCAGTTCCTGGGGATAGAACTTATCCACATACTCGTTGAAGATGTTCATGTAGACGCGGCCTTGGTAATCGAGGCGCCAGCTCTCATCGTCGAGACCGAGGAGCTTGTAGTCCATCTGGAACTCAGGCGTGATGTCGTAGGTGCGCTGGTCGTTCTTGGCCAGGTTGGCCGAGGCCACAGGGTTGACGAGTTTCTTCTGGTCGTCGTTGAACACCGACGAGGCGCTCTGAAGCATCTCATAATAGGTGCTTGTGTTGCGTCCATAGGCATCCTGCTCGTAGATGCTCATGTTAGGCATCTTGCGGTTGGCGATAGAGAGGAGGTCGTCGTAGTTGCGCTTGTTCTTGGTGTAGGTCAGCGAGAAGTTGGTGGCAATCTTGATGCGATCGCTCACATAGTAGTCGAGGGCCACACGTGTGGAGAAGCGGTTGAGCTTCTGCTGGATGACCGAACCGGTCTCATTGTCGAAACCGCCAGAGATACGGAACGTGGCTTTCTCACCACCACCGGTGATGGAGAGGAAGTGGTTCTGACGCAAACCGATCTGCGTGACAGCGTCGCGCCAGTCGGTGTTGTTGTTATACTGCTCATACTCCGAGAACGTGGGGTCGTAGTTGAGCTCACGGATGTTGGCCGTACCGTCGTTCTGCTGGGGATTGAAGTATGCCTCCTTGAGCAGCATGGTGTAGTCGTCACCGCTGAGGAGCTTGTAACCCTTTGGCTGATAGGTTCCTGTGAGGCGGAGCGAGTAGCTCACGCGGGGCTTACCCTTGCTACCACGCTTGGTGACGAGCTGGATAACACCGTTGGCACCCTGCGAACCATAGATGGCTGTTGCGGCTGCGTCTTTCAGTACGGTGATCGACTCGATATCCTCTGGGTTGATGTTGAGGAGCTGTGCAAACTGCTCATCGTTGGCCGAGTTGACATCGAAGTTGCTCATGTCAACGTTCCACGTGTTTCCGTTGACCACAATGAGAGGGTTGGATGAGGTGAGCGACGACACGGTCGACGCGCCACGCAGGCGCATGGTGGTTCCTGCGCCGAGGTTACCGCTTACCGACACGATGTCGAGTCCGGCGATACGTCCCTGCAGGGCCTCGTCGATGGTATTCATGCCGAGTCCCTCAAACTCCTTGGTCGAGATGGTCTGTGTAGAATAAGAGATCTCTCGCTCCGGGATGGCGAGTCCACCACCCGAGAGGCGCTTCTTGGCCACGACGGTCACCTCCTTCAAGGTGTTCTGGTTCTTCAGCGTTACGTTGATCTCGTCGCTGGTGAAAGGCAGCGTCTGTGCCAATGTTCCCACGAAGCTGATGCGCAACTTGTTCTTGGCGGGGTTGCTCACCTTCATGGAGTAGTTTCCGTTGACATCGGTCGTCGTCGACTCGATGATACGCCCTGTGGCGTCGATTTCGCAGACGGCGGCACCCATGACCGGTCCAAACTCATCAAGGACGGAACCGTGTACCGATGTGATTTGCTGGGCTGATGCCTGCATGGATACAATGCAGAGCAGTGTCAGCATGATATATTTTAAGTAGTGTTTCATGGCTTATCTCCTCCTTGCTTTAGCGTGGTTGTGTCGTTTGGCTGCGGTGGTTGTCAGTCCGATAACCTCACGCCAGGGCTTGAGCTGGTCGTGATCGTAGAAGAGCGGTCCGTCGATCTGGTGCACCACGACGTCTGATGCCTGGTAGATCTGGTTGGTCGCTACCCTGTCGCGGTTCTGCAGCCAGTACTCGCGTCCGATGATGTTGTAGAGTCCATCGGTCTTCACCACGTTGCGCTTGTTGCCCAACTGGTCCTCGACGGTCATCTTCTCGTCGTTGGCGTTGACGGTGATGGAGAAGTAACGCTTGTTGGCAGGATTGATCTTCGACGACTCGTAACGCACGTTGTGCTGCGGTGTTCCACCGATGAAGACGCTGTTGTCCTGGATGTGGTAACGCAGGAAGTTGTTGATGATGTTGGTCAGTGTGGTCTGCGCTTTCTGCAGGGCCTTGCGGTCGCCGCCGAAGTCGTCGGCTGTCAGGGCGTCCACATCTTCCCATGTGGGCATGTAACCCTCGTCGATGAGCTTCTGTACGGTGGCGTTAGCAGGAACATAAACCGTGTAGTTGTAGTTGTCGAACACGTTGATGTTGCGCTCGCCGGTTGCGGCGTCGTACTGTCCGAGCGTACGTGTGGCGAGGAGCGACGAACCACGGAGCAGCGAGGTGAACACGCTGAAGTTGTCGTAGTCGCTGAGGATGCTGAACGTGCTGCGCTGGCTGGAGAGGGGCATTGCGTTCTCCACGACGTATGCCTTACCGTTACCGGCGGCGCTCTGGTCGTAGATCTGCGACACCACCACATTGTTACCGGTCTCCTGCTGGAGGGCACCGTTGACGGTCATCTGACCAGCCTTGCCGGCGTGGCGCACGATGATGGGCGAACCACCCTTTGTTTTATAATAGGTGTGGCCGTCTTCCACATTGCCCACAACGATGAGGTTGTCGATAAGGTCCTCCAAGCGGTCCTTCACCTGGTCGGCGCTGGTCACCGAGTCTTTCGATGCCTCGTCGACAATGCCTGTCGACAAGTCGTAATCGTAGCGGTTGGCCACCACGGTCTTACGCTGGTTGTTGTAGGTGAAACGATACAGCTTGGTGCGGCTCGTGCCGTATGAGCACGGGTCCACATAGGTCAGCATGGCCTTGTTGGTGGGGATAATGAGGCTGTAGTATGAGTCCATGGAGTTGAGGTAGGGCTCAAAGTTGAGGTTGTCGATACCCCAATAGATAACGCTCATGATGCCGTCGGCTCCATTGGAGTTGATCAGTGCGGGGAAACTCACCGAGCGATAATCGGCAGGCGTATACACCTTATTTAATAAATAGACCACACCGTTACAGCCCATGAAGCAGCTGTCCACATCGGCTGTGGTCAGGCCAAGGCTCACCTTGGTGGTGTTGTCCACGATATTCTTGAACTTCGAGGGCACGGTCTCCGAGAACGTGTTGATCATGTTGATGTTCATGAGCTTCACAAGCACGTTCATAGGCACCTTGTCCCATGAGCCGTACATATCTTGCAGCACCTTTCCGTCGGCGTTCCACCAAGTGTTGAAGGCCTTGTCGGAAGGCACAAGCATGGCTCCAGCGTCGTAGTGGAGGTCGTAGCCCGAGGTGTTGCTGTAGATGTATTGGTTCCATGTGGGGTCGTAGAGCAACTTGGCGTCAACGGCCTGTCCATCGGGATCCTTGGCCAGTTCGCCAGAGGTTGCGGCGCCGTAATTGCCTGTGTTGGCGGTTGATGCAAAGTGGCGCAACACAAACACGGAGTCGGTGTTGTTATACAAACGGTTGTACTCCTTGGTGGCGGCATCATCATAATAAGGTGCCGAGAAGCGACCCAACAGGTAGTTGAAGGTCTTCATGTTGGCGTGCGAGGCCACAATGTCGGCCATGTTGTCGGCTGAGGTCATCACACCTTCCACCTTATGTATATAACCGTTCTTGCAGGTGATGTCGCGGTCTACGATCTTCTTTCCGTTCACCCACGCGTCGCTGACCGAGTTCGACTCGCCATTGGTGAGGGTAGCCAGGTCGCTGTCGGTAATCTTGTTGTGCTTCATGTAAGCGGGCAGGAAGTGGATCATGGGCTTCGACGTGTTGTCGCGAAGCAGCACAATGCCGTTCTTGTGATCCTTGTACTTCTGCCAGTAGGCGGTGTTGGGCATCTGGTCGGGATAGATGCGCGACACGGAGTCGAACACCGACACGGCCGACTCACGGCGCATGCACATGCCCTCCTCGGGTGGGTTGCCGCTAACGTTGCTCAACAACTCGATGAGGTAGGCGTTGTTGACCATCGAGGAGTTGAAGATAAGCTTCTTCTGGGCCTGCGTGAGGTCCTCATACTTCTTCACTCCCCAACTGTTGGTTTGGAACCATTGGTTGAAGGCATCGTCGTCGGCAGCAAACAGGGTCTTACTACCAGTTTGGCTGAGCACGGCGGTCTGTCCGAGGTCGTCGATGAGTCGCAACGTGTACGAGTAGTTGCCCTCTTCCTTGAGCTGGTCATAGATGGAGTTGCCCAACCATGACGGCTGCCCGGTGAGGACATCCTTGTCGCACGACTGCAACATCGTGGCTCCGGCTGCCATCAACAGGGCTGTGGCGGCCGTCAGTGCCTTGCGCGTGGATTTTAGATGTTTCATTGTAGATATTTTAGGAATTTGTTCTATTCGTAGATGCTATCTAAAGCGTAGATGTTAATTCTGTAGGTTTTGTTCAAATGCAAAGATATATTAAAAGGATGATTCCACCAAGTGAATTTTAATAAAAAATGGCATTTTAACACTTAAACTTTGTCTCGGTCTGAAAACGCCTGCAAAAATCGTCCAAAGGATGCAAATATAGTCGTTTTACCAGTTTTTTCGATGTATTTGCTTGTTATCCGCCACGATTTTCACTACATTTGCGGTGTCGATTGTCCAACCAATCATGGTCGGCGCATAACAATCGCAGCAAACAACAGCCAAAACTACAAGGCGAAGATCTGAGACTAAAACCCAAATATCCTTAAAAAGCAAAACTAAACAATTTAATAACTATCACTTAAAAAAGCACTGCTTATGAAAATGTCTACTTCTATCAGACAGCTTCTTTTAGTCGTGATGTGCCTCTTTGGCCTCAACGCCAGCGCACAGTTCTCGGCTTCGCTGAAGCAAGGCCCGACGACCGATTGGTCGAACGTCGGCGCTCAGTTTAAGTTGACAGACGTGGCCGAAGCCCTCGGCACCGACACCGCCACCCTCGTGGCTCAACTGTCAGACATGGCAAATACCAAGGTGTTTGCTGTTATCGACTCTACCGGAACCGTCAACGGTTACACAGGTAACACCGGTGAGTTCTGGCTCACCCAAACGGGTCAGGTTTGCGCCTTCGCCGATGGTGCCTGGTTCGTTGGCCAGAACTTCGACGAGGAGAACAACATCTTCAACGTTTATGTAGGCCAAAAGCCCAACCAGTTTACGGTTACTACCGACCTGAACGTGAAGGCTGCGCTCGTAGTGGGCGAAAAGACCGTTACCTTCGACATCGCTTACCGCGTGTATGTGCCCGAGGCTCCCACACCCGAGCTCGCTATCTCGAAGCTTCAGATCGTAGGCGAGTCGAGCGTTAGCATCGAGCAGTATCCGCGCACAGGCTACGACACCGACAACGTGTATGTGAAACTCAACGACGTAGCCAACAAGCTGGGCTGCGACAAGGATGAACTTCCTTTCATCATAAACAAGATTGCCCACATGCCGCGCCTCGATGCCACCTTCGGCATCATGACCGACTCACTGGTGGTTTACACCACCAACGACGGATGGATGAAGCGCGCACTTAGCTCCACAGGCGACCCACTTTGGGCTTGCGGTAACAACGGTTACGAAAACACCGACAACCTCTATCTGCAGAAACTGGCCTACAATGCTGACAACGACACGCTGAGCTGCACCATTGGCCAGTATCCCAACGTCTTGAAGGTAGGCGACAAGCCTTACGTAGACATCTATCTCGTGTATGGCAGCAAGGCATACAAGGTGACTTACACGGTGAACATCGTTGAGGCTCCCTACAACGGCATCGAGGACATGACCATGGTGGGCGACTCTACAATCACCGTCAACCAGGACATCAGAACCGACTACTCATACACCAGCATCAATCCGAACATGGAGGTCATCGCTGCAGCGCTTGGCGTCGACGCCAGTAACATCAGCATGCAGGCCATGGACAGCAATGGCAGCCTCTCATCCAACACTACAGCCAACAACGGTGGCTTCTGGCTCACGCAGGGCGGTACCATCACCGGTTGGGGCACTGGCGCTTACTGGTTTGTTGAGCCTGCCGCTCAAAACAACTATAGCGACATCCACGTGGGTCAGTATCCCGACGCTACACATAGCGAGGACACCGCCCGCACCAACCTTTATTTCGTAGCAGGCGAGAAGTATTACCGCCTGACCGTGATCCTGGCCATCAACAAGAGCAAGGAAGTGAACCAACAAGGCTTCGAGAGCGTGCTCAACAGAACACTGAACATCCAGGCCCTGCCCGGCAACTATGAGTGGTCTACCGTCGATTGCGGTATCTCTGTCGACGACATCAACGCTGCCATCGGCACCACCGATCCCACGCTCTACGCACTCATCTCCGACACATTGCGCAAGGCTCAGCCCGACACCTATCCCGAGAGCATGATCTACACCAAGATCTACAACATGAACCCCACACCGGGCTTCTGGGTCGACAAGGACGGTAAGTCACGCGGTTGGGTGTCTGACGAGCAGTCGCCTTGGGGTATGTACATCAAGACCGAGGACAACAAGGTGAAGTTCTACGCCATGCAGTTTGCCGCCGATCCCGCCGGAACAGCTTACTCTGGTCAGTTCTTCCTCGTCAATGAGGAGAATGGCAAGATGGTGACCGTTACGCTCAACTATCAGGTTGTGAGCAAGATCGAGAACATCACAGTGGTTGGCACCACCGACATCATGCTGCCTGTAGGCGACATTGACCAGGAGGTCGATTTCGACTTCGCTCCTGTGGCCGAGGCTCTTGGCACCGACGTCAACACGATGTTCGCCAACTATCCGCTCGTGGGCATGACAGCCAGCGGCATCTACAGCGACGGTGTGGATCCTGTCAACGCAGGTCTGATGTTCGACAAGAGCGGCGCATGCAACAACGAGGGTGGCATATTCGGCCTCAACATCTCTGAGGACTACACGAAGTTCATCACCTTCGCCAACAACTACGAGGAACTGGGCGAGAACTTCTCTATCCCCGCCACCATCGGCTTCAAGGTGACCGACGAGAACGAGCAGACCAAGGTCTATGTGATCAACATCACCTTCATGACACCCGACGCTTACACCACAGGCGTGAACAGCATCAAGGTGAACGCCAAGAACGACGGCAAGATCTACGACCTCAGCGGCCGCCAGATCAGCAAGCCCGCTCACGGCCTCTACATCATGAACGGAAAGAAGTATATGGTGAAGTAAAAACAAACCATCATCATACGGCGAGCGGCTTTCCGCTCGCCAATAACTAAGAAAACGCCCCCGCGAACAACCGTGTTCGCGGGGGCGTTTTAGCTTACTACTGTGTATTCAGCGCATTTCTTACTGGCACACGCTCTCCTCGATGGCCCTGTTGCCATTGAGGAAGGCGTTGGCGGGCATGCGTTTCTTGCCAGCCATCTGCACCTCCTTGAGCTCCAACCACTCGTCGGCGGTGGCCACAAGCAAGCGGTGTCCGCTCACGCTGATGGTGCCGGGCGCCTCCTGGGTGGCCTCGCCGGTCTTGGCGGCGCCATACACCTTGAGCACCGCGCCACTGGGAGCGAGCGTGGTCCATGAGCCGGGATAGGGCGACAGGCCGCGAACAAAATCGTAGACGCGCTTGGCGGGCTGGCTCCACGCTATCTGGCAGGTCTCCTTAAAAATCTTAGGGGCGGGCTTCAGCTCCGTGCCCTCGGCCAGCGGCGCCTGGTCCATCGACGGCACCTCACCATTGCCCTGGAGCATGGCGTCGACGGTTTCAACGGCGGCATCGGCGCCCAGGGCCATCAGCCCATCGTAAACATACTCCACGTTGGCATCGTCGGGGATGGCAAACGTCTTGCTGAGAATGATGCGACCAGTGTCGATGTCCTTGTCCAGGAAGAAGGTGGTTACGCCGGTCTCGGTCTCACCGTTGATGACGGCCCAGTTGATGGGGGCGGCACCACGATACTGGGGCAGCAGGGCGGCATGCACGTTGAACGTGCCAAAGCGGGGCATCGACCACACCACCTCGGGCAACATGCGGAACGCCACAACCACCTGCAAATCGGCGTGACAGCTCTCGAGCTCGGCCAGGAAGTCGGGGTCTTTCATCTTCACGGGCTGCAACACGGGCAAGTTGTGGGCCAGGGCATACTGCTTCACCTCGCTGGGCTGCAGATGGTCTTGGTGACGACCTACGGGTTTGTCGGGCTGCGTAACCACAGCCACCACATTATAGCCGCCTTCCACCAGGCGGCTCAGAGTGCCCACGGCAAACTCGGGGGTACCCATGAAGATGATTCTCAAGTCTTTCTTATCCATTGTTTTCTATGTGTTACAGGGTCATTTTCTCGATCGAAAGGCACAGCCATGCTGCCTTTCGACCTGCAAATTTCGGGTATTTTTCGCACTCCCACAAATTTTAAGGCCACGAACAGGCACCATTTTCGCCACTTTAACGAAAAGTATAGGCTTTGTAACCCTTTATCTCGTAAATAATTCATACCTTTGCACCGTTGATCCTATGGGCACGAAGCGATCCAAGCGACAACAAGGCCATTAGGAGCAGCACATTTATTCATCCATAATGACACAACGACATGGAACAACAGTTTAAGCGCAACATCATGATTACCGGCGGCGCCGGATTCATCGGCTCACACGTAGTGCGCCTCTTCGTCAACAAATACCCCGACTACCACATCATCAACGTCGACAAGTTGACTTACGCTGGCAACCTCGCCAACCTGAAGGACATTGAGAACCAACCCAACTACACCTTCGTGAAGGCCGACATCTGCGACTTCGACACCATGCGTCAGCTCATGGAGCAGCACCACATCGACGGCATCATCCACCTCGCCGCCGAGAGCCACGTGGACCGTTCCATCCGCGACCCCTTTACCTTCGCACACACCAACGTGATGGGCACCTTGTCGCTCCTGCAGGCCGCCAAGACCACTTGGGAGGCGCTGCCTGAGGGTTACGAGGGCAAGCGCTTCTACCACATATCGACCGACGAGGTGTATGGCGCCTTGGAGCTCACCGACCCCGAGGGTATCGAGAGCCCGTTCACCACAAAGGCGTCATCGAAGCACCACCACGCCTACGGAAGCAAGTTCTTCACGGAGGACCTGAAGTATCAGCCCCACAGCCCCTACTCGGCATCGAAGGCATCGAGCGACCATTTTGTGCGCGCCTTCCACGACACCTACGGCATGCCGACCATCGTTACCAACTGCTCGAACAACTATGGTCCTTACCAGTTCCCCGAGAAGCTCATTCCGCTCTTTATCAACAACATACGCCACCGCAAGCCGTTGCCCGTCTACGGCGAGGGCCTCAACGTGCGCGACTGGCTCTATGTGGTAGACCACGCACGCGCCATCGACCTCATCTTCCATGAGGGCAAGGTGGCCGACACCTACAATATCGGTGGCTTCAACGAGTGGAAGAACATCGACATCGTGAAGGTGCTCATCAACACCACCGACCGCCTGCTCGGGCGCGCCGAGGGCGAGGACATGAACCTCATCACACACGTCACCGACCGCAAGGGCCACGACATGCGCTACGCCATCGACAGCCGCAAGCTCCAGCGTGAGCTCGGATGGGAGCCCAGCCTGCAGTTTGAGGAGGGCATCGAAAAGACCGTTCGCTGGTATCTCGACAACCAAGACTGGCTCGACAACGTTACCTCGGGCAACTACCAGCGCTACTACGAGGAAATGTACAGCAAGCGATAAAAACCAAGCCAAGGACCGAAAGCCGGGGCAACGCCCCCAAGGGCCGCCATGAGCATGGCTTTATAGGCAAAAATTTTTATGGGCATGATAGACTTTTTGGGCAAGACGCCCAGCAAGCCTGTCATGCCCTTTATGCTTATCGGCCCAAGCATAAACCCAAATCGGTCGTTAGACCGAAACAGGTGAATGGTTAGGATCTTATGGATTCTTTTCAACTCTTGTCAGCGTTTCTTTCGGCATCTTGCTTCCAGTCGCGTTTCGCCATAGCCCGCTATGGCTTCACCGCGCCTGTCGCAACCTGCTCGAAACAAACACTAACAAGAATTAAGACTCATCCGACATTTGGAGTGATTTGAAGTGCGCATCACATCTAATAGCTCTGGCCTCAGACGGCGTAACAACGAATTTTTCGAATTTTCGAATTTTTCCAAATTGCGTTAGCTAAATTCGTTCAAATTGGTAATCGTAAAACGATTATATCAATTCGTTAATTCGTTCAATTCGTTGTTACCGCGTCTGAGCGTAAATACTAACGTGTGTTATTTATCACTCCAGATGTCGGATGATCCAGAATTAAAATCTAATGACTGATTTGGGATGAAAGGTCATGCAATAGTGCCCATCCCCGAGCCTGTGGGCGGGTGAAACGAAGGATGGAGGAATGGGCGGCATGCGAATTATGGCAACAATCTATATTGAAATCTACAGCGTTGGTGGCGACGACGAAAGATTTTGGCCGAAATACGCCATTCTCAACACAACAACGTAACTTTCTGACAACCAAAGCGTTATCGCAATAAGGATAATTTTTGCCGTCCACGCTTAACATTCCACGCTGCGATACATGCCTAACCGAGGGGCGAAACATGGTCTTTCGGCTTGCGAAAGTACATATAAAAAGTGTTTGAGAGAAGAATGAGGAAAGTTTACTGGTT
>ERZ1026894.11-NODE-11-length-136962-cov-35.325024_pt1 | contig 136962 bp, 123 predicted proteins | sample MGYA00380177_ERZ1026894 | MGnify/ENA primary metagenome ERZ1026894 (study PRJEB33269, sample SAMEA4719813) | human gut metagenome | biome: human-associated habitat; feature: organic feature; material: feces | place: Cameroon | collected 2013-10 ... | reverse complement strand
TGCATTGAAGTTTTCAGAATATTTGCGATTAAGCATGAGCAAATGTTCTGAAAATAACAAACGCAAGGCTTAATGCCCCGAGAAAAAAAGCAACTGTGAGCAAGTGCGAACAGTTTTTTGTAACTTATTATTCCCCGGCTAGACTGGGGAATTTTTTTTGCTCATGCTAAAGGTTATGATATTGCCATTTGAAATATAACTTTTTGGGAATATAATCCTGAATAGTAGGAGCAATTTCAATGCGCGCTGAAGGAATACTTCCTAAGAGGCTAAGTGAGTATTCCTAAAGCCCTAAGTAAGTATTCCTAAGAGCCTTAGAGAGTATTCCTTAGGGTCTTAGGAAGTATTACTCAGCCTCTTAGGAAGTATCGCTACGGGTCTTAGGAAGTATTCCTTTTGTTTTTATGACAGAAAGCACTGAAATGTCAAAACAACGATAAAAAACGTACCCAGTCCGTTGAGCAAATATAGTAACTATGTTTAAAAATAAGGGGCAATATAGTTGCTTTATTTTTCGTCTACGTATTTATTGCTCCAGTCGCCGTCTGTGCTTACTGCAATATTGCCGCTGATGGTAAGGTTCTGGAATTTTAGCTCATCTTCGCTGAATTCCTTTTTGCAGTCTATGGCAAAGTTGCGCAGGTTTACGGTCATTAGCCTGTTGTGGGTGAACATTTTTCCGTTTTTCTTTTCATTGTAGTCAGGAAGAACAAAGTTTGCGCCGCAGTCTGCAATCACAAGCTCCTTAGGACGGATTGCTACAATGCGCATTGGCCCGTAAAAGTGCGAATTGCGCCCGGCATACTCTGGAATGAATGCTGTTATTGAAGTCCATTTTGTTACATCATTTTCGGCATTTTCAACATTTGTTGCGCTTATTGTTCTTGGAGAATCCGTCCAGCCATAAACTTTATAAGTTGACAAGTCCGAAGACAAAAGAACGAGCGCGCCGCGGCTATTAACTGTACAACCATCATTTAAAGTAAATTGATTTGCAGTATTTAAACTTTTTTCGTTTACAAGAACTGCCACTGTTCCGTCTTCAAGAACCGCCATGTCTGTAACTTCGCCGGAAACACCGATAGTCGAGAGTTGAATTCTTTTTTGTTCTGTTAACTTTACATTTTCATCTTTTGTAAAATATATGATATTTGCAATAGGGTCGTCTTTTTCTATATATATAAGGTAAACTTTATTTTCTTGAACCGCAAAATTCAAAAAACTTTCACCTTTTGAGGCATTAAGATTACGGTTAAAACTTGTATTATAACTGTTTTCAGAATTTTGCAAATAGAATAGAATGCTTTTTTCAAGACCAATCCAATATGTATCTGTTTTGCTGTCATAATAAAGAGGGTTTTTTATAAGATTTGATGTGTTGCTAATATTTAAAACAGAAACATTGTCCTTATATAAATTGCTGCCTTCTATATGGTAGATTTGTCCGTTGTTGTCTTCCACGGTATTGTATGAAGTTTCAAAACTAACGCTCTTAGAAGATTTATTACATGATGGGTAGTCGTAGATATATTTGGTGTTGGGATAATCCGTAAGAATCATATACTTTGAATAATACGCGGTTTGCCCCTCAAGAATCATTGTAATATTGCAGTCTGTGGTTTCGCCGGCTCTTACGGTAATCTCTGTGCTTCCGCTGCCTTCAAGGATATTTTCAGCTGCGTTCCAGGCTTCCGCTGTGGCAGTGTATTTTCCCGGCTCCAGGTCGCCAAACTCTATTACCCCCCCCCACAGCTCCTTCCTCGGTTTGGTCAAAGTCGTCATTATAAAGGCGCACAATGAATTTGTCGGCGTTGTTTTTGCTGTAATTGTATGTGGCGCGACCGCTTCCGGGCAGGACAACACGGACAGAGCCGTTTTCGCCGGAGCCGGAGCTCATGTTCATGCACGAAATAAATGCGAACAAAAATGCTGGTAAAATAGAAAAAATAAGTTTTTTCATAATGTTCCTCCTTGGTCAGGGATTCCCGTGTCGCTGCGCGGGAATGGCAGTTTTTTTGTCAGTAAATGCTATCACCTTGTCATTATCCGGCTTGACCAGATAATCTGCACCGTAAAACAACAGTCCTTATAATTATGATTCAAAAAAGTTGATTTGTCAGCATTTGAGGGCTTTTTTTTGATTTTTTTATTGCGCAATCTGTTGCTCACTTTTTGTTTTGTGAGGTTTTGTTATAAAAATTTTCCTAGATTTTTTGAAATTTCCGTGATATTATTTCTATAAATCAACACGTGTAAACATCAAAGATTGGAGAAAAACATGATTTCATATTCTTTTGACAATAAAAGCCTTTTTAAGGGTGAAAAAAGATGGTTTCCGATTATGGGCGAAATCCATTATTCACGATACCCGGACAGCGGCTGGAAAGAGGCTCTTTTAAAAATGAAAGAGGGCGGAGTGGATATTGTGAGTTCCTACGTAATTTGGATTCATCACGAGGAAATTGAAAATCAGTTTGAGTGGACAGGCTGGCGCGATCTTCGCAAATTTGTTCAGACTATAAAGGAATGCGGGCTTTCAATGATTTTGCGCATCGGGCCTTGGAGCCATGCGGAAGTTCGCCACGGAGGATTCCCGGACTGGCTTCTTGCAAAATGTCCTGATGCACGCAATACGAATGATGAAAAATATTTTGCGGAAGTTGAGAAATTCTACAAGGCGATTTACGAGCAGGTAAAAGGCTTGCTTTTAAAAGACGGTGGTCCGATTATCGGAGTTCAGATTGAAAATGAATTCGGCCATTGCGGCGGACTTACAGGCGATTCAGGCGAAGCGCACATGAAGCGTCTTGAAAAAATGGCGCGTGAAACTGGCTTTGATGTTCCTTTGTATACTGCGACTGGCTGGGGTGGAGCTGTTACAGCCGGACTTTTGCCTGTTATGGGCGGCTACTGCGAAGCTCCTTGGGATCCGCGCATTACAGAAATTGAGCCTAGCGGAAACTACGTGTTCACTTACGAGCGCAACGACCATGCGATTGGCTGCGACTTTGGACTTGGCGAAGGAATCACTTTTGATATGACAAAATATCCATATCTTACTGCGGAGCTTGGCGGCGGACTTCAAGTTACTTTAAAACGCCGTCCGGTTGCACAGCCAAAAGACATTGGCGCTATGAGCCTTGCAAAAATGGGAAGCGGTTGCAACCTGCTTGGCTACTATATGTATCATGGCGGACAGAACCCGGAAGGAAAGCTTACAACTCTTGAAGAAAATATTGCGACTGGCTCTTTGAACGACATGAGCATAAAGAACTACGATTTCCGAGCGCCTTTGGGAGAGTACGGACTTCCAAACGGAACTTACGGCGAGATAAAATTGTATTCACTTTTTGCGCATGACTTTGGAGAATTTCTTGCCTCCACGGAAACTGACTTGCCTGACTCAAATCCTATTACACCGGAAAACTTTTCTGACTTGCGCACAAGCTGGCGTTACAAAGAATGTGAGAAATGTGGAAAAAAACGCGGCTTTGTCTTTGTAAACAATTATCAGCGCAGAAGAAAAATGGCTGGGCATAAAAATGTTGTGCTTGCTTCCACAGAAAAAAGCGGCGCGGACATTCAGTTCCCGGCGATTGATGTTGCAGACAAAGACTTTTTCTTTTTGCCGTTCAACATGAAAGTTGCGGATGGACTTTTAAAGACTTCGCTTGCAACTCCGCTTTGTGTTTTAAATAACCAGCGCAAAGTTTACGTTTTTTATTCAGCTGCAAAACCTGCCGGCTCTTTGGCTGAAAAAGATTCCAGTGTTTGTTCCGCAAAGGACGCTTACGTTTCTCTTTATCAGTTTGAAGGCGAGGTTCCTGACTGTGATATTGTAACGCTTTCAAGAGAAGATGCATTGAACGCTCATAAAGTTTCTGCAAACGGAAAAGAATATCTTGTTGTGACGGATTCAGTTTTGTTCCAGAATAACCAAGATGGAAAAACAGAACTTGAATTTGAAGACTGCAAGAAAATTTCATTCAAGGCATTCCCGGAACTTGAAAAAGTTCCAGAAGGATTTTCTGCAAAAAAATGCGGCGGCGGATTCACGGTTTATACTTTCGACCAGGACGCTGCGGAATCTCCAAAAGTTTCGTGCCAAAAAATTTCAGAAGATGAAAAAACTGCGGTCTATAAAATTTCCGTGGAAAGCTGGCAGAACGGACTTGATGATTTATTTATTGACATTGGATATGCCGGAAACTGCGCGCGCCTTTATGAAAACGGAAAGCTCATTGACGACGGAATTTTTGTTGGCGAAAATTATCCGTGGAGCATCGGGCTTAAACGCTACGGAAAAAATGCGCATGACTTTACTTTGGAAATTGATGCGCTCAAAAAAGACGCTCCGATTTTTATAGAAGAATGGCCGGACTTTGCTGGTCAGGGTTCGCTCAAAAAAGTCAACGGAATAAAGGCTAGAGCTTTTGTGAAAATTTCTGCCCAGCTTTAAAGATTAGGCAGTTTTAAAATCCGTCTTATTTTTTAAGGCATTTAAATTAGTCCTCCTCATCATCCCTGGATTTGCTTTTTGGTCATTGTGGCAAGTCCGGGGATGATTTTTTTGCATAGGGAGTAAAATATTTTAATAAAACTTGATTTATGAAATTGTTGTGCTAAAATAATTGGCAGATGTTTCATTACGGAGAAGAATTTTGAAGCTCAGCTTTTTACAGTTTGAATTCAACCTTGAATTTTTAAAGCCGGCCATTGTCAGCGCAAATCCTTTGTTTGTTCTTCGCGGAATGCTGGGAAAGAACCTGCGTTCAATGTGCTGCATTTCCAGGCAGTCGGTCTGCGGCGAGTGCCTTTACAGCAAAACCTGCGTATATTCGTATATTTTTGAGACGATTCTTCCGTCTGATAATTCTGTTCTGCCCGGACGGAACAAGGGCTGCCATCCTTATTCGCTTTCTATAAAAAACCGGGAACACAAAAATCCTTTGACTGAATATTCATTTATCCTCACGCTTTTTGGAAAATCTGTTGAATATCTTCCATATATATACGCGGCTTTTGTCCGTGCCGGAAACGATGGAATCTTTAAAAGCCGGGCACAGTTCAGGATTAAAAGCGTTGTTTCGGGCGGAAAAAATATTCTTATTGATGAAAATCATATTGATATGGAAATTCCTCCGCAGATATGGGATTCCGATGAGGTGTTGAAATCAAGGCTGCACGAGATTCTTGTTGAACTGAATTCTCCTCTGCGGTTCAAGTTTGGCGGAAGATACGGAACAGATTTTTCTGCGCAGGATTTTATGGGCTGCCTTTACCGCCGCGCAAAGACTTTGTGCTCACTTTACGGTGAGGTTTTGGAAGATGATTGTCAGAAATATATTCCGTCAGAATCGCTTGAAATTTCAGACAGAAAAATAAGGTGGATTGACTTTAATCATTATTCCGCGCGCCAGAAAAATGCAATGGAACTTGGCGGAAGCGTGGGAAACTTTAAGATAACAGGAAACTTTTCAGACTTTGAGCTTTCTTTGCTGGAACTGAACAAAATTGCCGGAGCAGGAAAAAACACAAACTTCGGGCTTGGGCAGATAGATTATTGGAGCAAGTAGGAGAAAAAAAGATGGTAGATGTAAATATAACGAAAGAAGAACTTGTGATTGCAGCTTGGCTTCATGACGTAGGAAAATTTGCCCAGCGGGCGGATATTCAGGAACTATACGACAGCAAGCTTGAAGGCAGATATTGCAGGACTACAAAAGACGGACGTTTTACTCATCAGCACGTTGTTTATACGGAAGGATTTTTGAATAAGTATAAAGATGTTCTTCCTGACAATATTAATTTTGAGCATATAAAAACTCTTGCCGCAAGTCATCATAATCCTTCTTCTTATTTTGAGTGGATTATAAGCCAGGCGGACTGCTTGAGCAGCGGTTCTGACAGATGCAATATTTTGGGAATTGCAGGATGTGAAAATGAAAACCAGTTTGATGAGGAAAAAGAAAAGTTGAGGTTCTATGAAAAGCCGATGATTCACATTCTTTCAACCTTGCATTTGGACGGCCGCGCTGAACCTGAAAAAGCGTTTTGCAAAATGTCGGAACTTGAAGAAGATTCTGTGATTCCGGTTGAAAAATGTAAAACTTCAAAAGAAGAATATAAAGCGCTCTGGGAAAAGTTTGTAAAAGATTTTCAGAAATTGCAGGGATTGAATTATGACGAATTTCTTCTGTCCTTAAATTCTCTGCTTGAGCGTTACTGGTGGTGCATTCCGTCTGCAACAAATTCCGATGCGGACATAAGTTTGTATCAGCATGCAAAGACAACCGTCGCTTTTGCAGCCGCTCTTTATGAATATCACAAAGAAGAAAATTCTGAAAATGAACTTTCGTTAAGAACAGATGGCAAAAAATTTCTTTTTATCAACGGCGATATTTCAGGAATCCAGAATTACATTTTTGATTTGAAGACTTCTTCTGACAATGCAAAACTCCTGCGCGCAAAAAGTTTCCAGCTCTGGGCGTTGAGCGAGATTATTTCTCTGTATATCACAAGGCAATTTGGTGTAACTTATGCGAACATTATGACTTCCGCCGGCGGAAAATTTATCATTCTTTTGCCGAATACACAAAAAGCAAAAAAACGGCTGGAAGAGCTTCAGCTTGAGATTGAAGAGTATTTCTTAAACGAATTCGCCGGAAAACTGACTTTTATTGTAAGTAACGGAACTGTGGCAAGTTATAAAGACTTGCAAAAAGAAAATGTCATCTCGCTGATAAACAAAATAGGCGATGACGGCGATATTGCAAAGTCAAGGAAAATGCAGAAAGTCCTTAAAAAATGCGGCGCTGTTCTGAAGACGCAGTATGAAAATTTGCAGAAATTTGGCGAATGCCCGAAGTGTGGAATTTTTGCCGCCAGAAGTGTGGAAGGTTCTGAAGATGAGCAGCAGTGCAAGTCATGCGAAAAACTTATTGAAATTGGAGGAAAACTTGTAAAGTCACCAAAACTTGTCTTGAAATCCGAAAAATTGCTTCATTTTGGCGACATGATAAAACTTTATGAATGGGATGAGGATGTAAAGTTTTATTATTCCGTAAATGATTACAAACCTAAATTTCCGCTGGTAACGTTGCCATATATCGCGCCAAAGACCGAAAACGATGAGCTTTTGACTTTTGAGGATATTGCAAATCTTTCTAAAGGAAACAAGAAACTTGCAATGTTCAAGGCAGATGTGGATAACCTTGGGCTCATTTTCAGCCAGTCTTTGGGAGAACGAATGTCATTTTCGCGGTATGCGGATTTAAGCCATCAGCTGCATTATTTCTTTTCCGGATTTTATTCCTGGTTTGTAAAGAATAAGACCGACCAGTTCGGCGAATTTTACAAAGATAAGATTTATACAGTTTTTTCGGGCGGGGATGATTTGTGCATTCTTGGAACTTGGGAAAGCGTTTTGCAGTTTGCCCTTGATTTTCAGAAAGAGCTTAAGATGTTTACGAACAATAATCCTTCTGTAACGATAAGCGGCGGAATTGCGCTTGTGAATTCAAAGTTGCCGGTAAGAAATATTGCGGACGAGGCAGAGAAGAATCTGGAGCTTTCTAAAAATCACATCGGAAAAAATGCGGTTACGGTTTTTGGAGCAACTGTATCTTGGACTGAATATGAAAAATACCTTTCGGACGGAAAATATTTTGCAGAGCTTATGAGGAAAAATGAACTTTCAACTGGAGTTATCTACAAATTTATTGATTTTGCAAACCGCGCGGAAAAAACATTGGGCGATAAAGATAAGATTGCAGATGTGAGCGAGCTTGTAAACACAAAAGACAGAATCTGGAAGAGCAATATGATTTATGTTCTTGCAAGGAATGTAAAGAATGATGAGCTGAAAAAAAGGCTTTTGGCTTACGGAGAGAATCCGCAGGAAATGGTAAAGTCCCGCATAGCGGTAAGTTATGCGTTGTATATGAATAGACATCTATAAAAACAATGCCTGTTTTTATAGATGTCGTCGAGTTTTAACGCTTGAAAACGTCAATCGTTAAAACATCGCAGTTTTTTTTAGGAGGAAAAAATATGGGAGACGGAAGAAATGGGAATCAGCAGTATTATGGAAACAGAAACGGCGGAGGATCTCAGAAGAACTCTTTTGAGGATAAATCTGAGACACCAAATCCTGTGAAAATTACAAGTTTTTACAAGGCTGACGGAAAAACAGTTCAGGAAGATTTGTTTGATTCTGTTGCGCTGAATGTTGCAAAATCATTCAAAGGTAAAAATAAAATTGGTAAAGACATAGGGGTTACATCAACCCAGTTAAGAAGAATTTTTGATGAAGTAAAAAGATTTGAGCAGATTCTGTCTCTTCAGGAAAATCAGTGGGAAAAACAGCTTCCATATATAAAGATGATAAAATCTAAAGTTGCGTATTCTGTTGCCCGTGCTGCAAAGCAAAAATCAGAGGAAAAAGGAGTTTATAAGAACTTGGAAGCTTTTATTTCATCTGGAATTGATTTGATAAAAACTCAGGAAGATTATCATATTTTTGTAAATCTTTTTGAGGCCGCTTACGGATTTTATTACGAACTGGCACCAAGTAATTGCAGATAATTTTTACAGGAGAAAATTATGAAACAGATAGACACAAAAAAACTTTCAGGAAAAATTGTTGTAAAGACAGGGCTTCATATTGGAGCTGGCAATGACAAAGTTGAAATCGGCGGAATGGACAATCCGATTATCAGAAATCCACTTACACATGAACCGTATATTCCTGGCTCTTCGATAAAAGGAAAAATGCGTTCTTTAATGGAATGGAAATTTGACAAACTCAAAAGTACCGGCGGAAAAGTCTGTTCCTGTGGACTTCCGGAGTGTAAAGTTTGCCGTGTTTTTGGAAGCGCAAATACAAAGTCGGAAGAGGCAAAAGACAGAGGTCCGACAAGGCTTATAGTGCGTGATGCAGTCTTGACAAAAGAATGGAAAGAGAAATTCAGAAACGGAAATTCTATTGTTGAAGAAAAGAATGAAAACTCATTGAACAGAATCACTGCGGAAGCAAATCCCCGCCCGATTGAACGCATTGTTCCCGGCGTAGAATTCGACTTTGAAATTTCCTACCGTGTAATTGACACCGGCGATAATGGAGAAACTGATAAAAAATATTTTAAGGAAGTTGTCCTAGAATCTTTAAAACTTTTGCAGGATGACTATCTTGGCGGAGGCGGAAGCCGTGGAAACGGTCAGATTGAATTTAAGGATTTGGTTGACGAAAATAATAATCCTGTAAATCTTTAGGCTTGAGGTGTTTATGCAACTCTATAAAGTTTCAATAAAACTGAAGTCCGCATTTGTAACGCCGTTAAAAGGCGACACAATCTGGGGACATATTGTGTGGGGAATCGCAAATCACGAGGACGAGCAGGCTGTGGAAAAATTTCTTGCGGAAGAAAAATCGGCAACGCCAAGCTTGATTGTTTCTTCTGCATTTCCAAAAGGAACAATCTGCAAGCCTTTTCCAAAGCATGAGGATAGAAAACCCAGATTGTCTACAGAAGAATATTCTCAAATAAAAAAAATCAAGAAAGAAAAATTTGTTTCTTCCGCAAAGTATTTTTCAGATTTTTATGAAAATGAAACGAAATCTTTCAGTTTTGAACGGGTTCAGACAATGCACAATTCCATAAACCGGTTTTCAAACACGGTGGAAGAGGGAAATCTTTTTGCAGTGGAAGAATTTTGGGCAAGTGGTCAGGATTTTGATTTGTATGTTTTATCATCATATTCTAAAGAACGGCTAAGTCAGCTCTTGAACTGGGCTTTTGAAAACGGATACGGTGCGGATTCATCAACAGGAAAAGGAAAAATCTCTGTGGAAAATATTATTCCTGTGCAACCTAAAATCAGTTCAAATAAATATGTTGCGCTTGCTCCGTTTGTTGCGGATTTTTCAGAAATTAAAGAAAATTCTTTGCGTGCGAATACATTTATCCGCACCGGAAAAATCGGCGGGGCTTTTGCCTCATCAATGTGCCCTTATAAAAAGACAGTGGTTCTGTTTGATGAAGGCGCGGTTTTTGAGTCAGCAATACCGTTACAGTTTATTGGAAAACTGATTACAAAAGTCCATTCTGATGAGCGGATTTGTCAGTCGGGATTCGCACCGATTTTGCCGATAGGAGATGATGAATGAAAGAAATCTACAAAATAAAAATCGAGCCGCTGACCGCCGTGCATATTGGAAGCGGAAACACATTGTCGCCGTTGGATTATAAGCTTGATGATACAAGAAAATACGTCCGCTTTTCTTCTGATTCAATTCTGAACAGAGTCGCAACAGATGAAAAACTTAGGAATGAATTCGAGATGTTTTCTCTAAACAGTGACATGAAATCTTTGCAGACTTTTTTTCATAAAAACATGAAGAACGAAGATGTTTCTTACCTGTGTCTGCCGACTAAAGAATTTGAAGAGAAATATGACGAGAATCTAAAAAAAGACCCATTGCAGAATGCCTGCGAAGTCTTGGAAATGTACAGACCTTCCTTAAAGAGTTTCCCTGGAATTCCCGGAAGTTCAATAAAAGGAGCTATAAGAACGGCTCTTGTTGATTCCTGTGTAAAAGATGTTGAAAGCGGATTTGATTTTTACAAGGCAAAGAAAAACAGAAACTTTGAAAATCAAATTCTGACTAATAAAGATGCAAAAACAGATCCGTTTAGAGCAATTCATGTTGGCGACTGTAATTTTACAACACCGCTGACACAAGGCGTTGGAACTCTTCAGATTATAAATGGAGAAGCTGGACGTCTTTCAGAGAAAAATTCCACGCAGGTTCAAGCAGAGGTGCTTTTAGGTAAAATCGTTTCAAAAGAATCTGTTCCGCAGCTGTTTAGTCTTGCTATTGATAAAGACTTGCAGAAAACAGGAAATGTTTCAAAAAGATTCTTCATAAAAGACATTATAAATGAATGTAATTATTTTTATGGTGAAAATTTTAAGCAGGAATATGAGTATTTTTATAAAAATTCGGATTCCGAAAAACTTGAATTGATAAATAAACTTTTTATGGAAATTAAAAACATCACGGAGAAAGAATCAGAGAATTCATTTATAATAAGGCTTGGAAGATGGAGTCAGTTTGAATTCGTAACTTTGTATGATGAAAATCATAAATTTGGAGCTTCCAGAACCGTTCTAAATTACGATGGCCAATATCTTCCGATGGGCTGGTGCAAGTGCACTAAAGTAATCTGACTTTCAGAAAGGAATAAACCATGACTCCAAACACAATTCTAAAAAAAATAAAACTCGGCGAAACAGTTACCCAAGAATTCAAGCGTTGCGGAAATGGAATTCATTCTGATGTTTATGAAACTGTCTGCTCATTCTTGAACCGTTTTGGCGGAGATATTTTTCTTGGTGTTGATGATGACGGAAATATTGAAGGCGTGCCGGAAAATGCTGTGCGTGATTTAACTAGGAATTTTATAAACTGCCTTAATAATCCTTCTCTTTTTAATCCAGTCTGCACGGCAACTATTGAACCGATTTCTGTAGAGGAAAAAATTGTTCTTTGGATTTATGTTCCGAACGCTTCTCAAGTTTACAGTTTTAAGGGAAAAGTTTATGACCGGCAAGGCGACAGCGACATCGTTGTTACTTCTACAGACAAAATTGCCGAGATGTATATCAGAAAGCAGAATATTTTTACAGAACGCCGTGTTTTTCCATATCTTAAGCTTGAAAATTTGCGGGAAGATGTTTTTCAAAAAGCAAGGCAGCTCGCATACAACAGAAATTCAAATCATTCCTGGATGAAAATGGACAATATGCAGCTTTTAAAGTCTACCGGGCTTTACACACATGATTATGCTACAAATGAGGATGGTCTTACTCTTGCCGCGGCTCTTCTGTTTGGTCAGGATGAAGTGATTCAGGATATTTGTCCGACATACTGGACAGATGCGCTTTGCAGAAAAATCGACACAGACCGATATGATGACCGCGAGATTATTCAGACGAATCTGATTGACAGTGTTGACCTGCTTATGCAGTTCGCCAAAAAGCATACTTCTGATAAATTTTATTTGGATGAAAATATGCAGAGCATCAGCCTGCGTTCAAATATCTGCCGCGAAATGATTGTAAATTGCCTGATTCACCGTGAATTTACAAGCGGACGCATTTCAAAGTTTGTAATTGAAAAAGACAGAATGTATGTTGAAAATCCGAACAAGGCTCAAAATAAAGGAAAGCTTACTCCGGAAAATATTGAGCCTTTTCCAAAAAATCCATGTATCTCAAAAGTTTTCCGAGAAATAACTTATTCAGAAGAACTTGGTTCTGGCTTTATAAAATTGAATAAATTTGTTCCGTTGTATTCAGGTAAAAATGCGCGCCCGGAATTTATAGACGGCGATATGTTCAGAATTGTGGTTCCGCTTGGAGAAATGGGCGAAAATGCTGATGTGCAAAATTTTGATAAAAATATGAATGATGGAAAACAAATTAACTGTGGTGAAAACTGTGGTGAAAACTGTGGTGAAAACTGTGGTGAAAACTGTGGTGAAAACATTTCCGCCGAAGAAAAGATTCTTGATGCAATCAAGGAAAATCCGAAAATCACTCAAAGGCGGCTTGCGGCGGTTACGGGGCTTACGTTGCGCGGCGTGGAATGGAATATGGCAAAATTAAAAAATGAAGGCAAAATAAGGCGCCTCGGTTCTGACAAAAAAGGAACTTGGGAGATTGTGGAATAGCAGGAGGAAAAATGGAAAGGACAATTCTTGTAAATTTGGTAAGTGAACAGACAATTCCAAATGTTCAGTTTATAAAATGGTATTTCAATAAAAAGCAAACGCCTATGAAAATCCTGCTTGTTTCTACAAAAGAAATGGAGCAAAAAGAAAAGTCATTGTTTATAAAAAATGCATTGCATTTTTCTGATTCTTTTGTGGAATGGGAAACAATTCATACTGATGGAAATGATATTTCAAAAACAGAGAATATTCTAACTGATTATTTTAGAGATAATGAATATAAAAGTATAATTGTAAATATCACAGGCGGAACAAAAATTATGTCTTTGGCTGCATTTGATTTTTTCAACAATAAGACAAATACGGAAATTTTTTATCAACCGATTGGAAAAGAACTTCAGGAACTTTATCCAAATAAACAAAAATATGATATGTTTGAAGTACTTTCTTTAAAGGAATATCTGGATGCTCATGGAATTTCTTATAAGTATGATAACGAATGTGTAAAAGACTGGAATTATAACAAAACTGTTTATGATTTGTGCGTTGCTGATAACCGTGAGTTAATAAAAGGAATGATAGCCCTTCAAAATAATTCATATTTTAATAATGTTTATAAGAGAAAAGATTTTTTGGATTTCACTCAAATTGAAGAAGAAAAATTCATAGCCATAAATCATCCTGCTGCAACAAAAGAGAATATGATAAAAATCTTGCAGATTTTTGGATTTGATGTTTCAAGAATTGAACATAAGCATATTCGGTATATAACAGGTGGCTGGTTTGAAGAATATGTTTACCAGAAAATCTGTAATGAATATCACAATGTAGATGAAAAAAATGTTGCCTTGAACGTTACAATTCAAAAAGGAAATGATAAAAATGAACTTGATGTAATTTATTTGGATAAGGATAACAAGCTTCATGTAATTGAATGTAAAAGTTTTGTGGACGGCAATGAAGGCAATAGGGTTTTAAACGATGCTTTGTATAAACTTCAAGCCATAATCAAGTCTAAATTTGGCTTGTACGTAAAACAGCATTTGTATACAAAAAGCATAATAGAAAAAGAAACTCCTTTAAATCGTGCTAAAGAATTTGGCATTGATATAAAAGATGGAACACAACTTTAGGAACCGTCCACATGCCCAGAACATTTTGTCTTCTAAATCACGTCCTCACCCAAAAACAGCTTGCCGAGCTTGGTGAAAAATTCAATTCCATAGAAGTTGTTTACCCGGAAAAAAATCTTGCGGAACTCTGGGCACAGATTCCGCCGGAAAAGTCCAATGAAGAAGTTGTTGGGTCTGTCGCTTTATGGCTTAATGGCGAGTCTGCTCCAGGCGATTTGTTCATAATTCAGGGTGAATTCGGCTCGACTTTTACGATTGTGGACTTTGCGCTAAAAAACGGTCTTGTTCCGCTTTATGCCACAACCCGGCGCGTTTCAAAAGAATCCCGCAGCGGGGAAACAGTCCGCCGCGAATATGTTTTTGAGCACGTCTGTTTCAAGAAGTATCAATATTTTGAATAAAAAACTTCGGAGTAACAATGTCAGAAATTTACATTCTTTCAGATTACGGAAAAATGAAAAAAAATAAAAATCATGATACAATTTCTATTCTAGGGCGGATGTCATGAGCGATGAATTGTTTCAGAAAAAAGCAGAATTTCTATCTTGGTGCATTGAAGAATATGCCGCTGAAAAAAATCTTAACGGGCGGGATGTTGCGAATTTATTTTCCCAGAAAAAAGTTCTGGATTTTCTTGGCGAGCATTACGATATTCTGCATACACAGGGAAAAGCCTATATAATTGAAACAATTGAAGATTTCATAAAAACAGAGGGCGAATAATGAAAATATATCATGGCGGTTTTTTAGAAGTTTCTTGCCCGAGAATTTTAGAACCAAGCCGCGCAATGGATTTTGGAAATGGTTTTTATACAACAACAAGTTTTGATCAGGCAAAAAAATGGTCTTTGATAAAAAAAGACAGATTTCATTATGAAAAAGCCGTCGTATCCGCATTTGAAGTGGATAATGAAATTTTCAAAACTGCAAAAATTAAATCAAAAGTGTTTCCTAAGGCTGATGAGGAATGGCTGGACTTTGTAATGGCGAACCGTCAGGACATTCATTTTGTTTATGATTATGATGTTGTGATGGGGGCAGTGGCAAATGATAATGTCTATGCAAGCCTGAACTTATACGAAGATGGTTTTTTAAGCAAAAAAGAACTGCTTGACGAGTTGATGGCTTGGAAGTATGTTGACCAGATTTGTTTTCATACAGAAAAATCTTTGAACTATCTGGAATTCATAAAATCAGAGGAGGTGTTTCAATGATTCGTCCTAAAGTTACGCAAAAAAATGTCCATCTCTTTATTCCGGGCAAGGTGTCTAAAATCTGCTCTGAACTGGCACGAAAAGAAAATCTTTCTCTTAATGAATCTATTTTAAAATTTTATAATTCAGCTGCATACGAGACTTTAAGCCGTGAATCTTCAAAACTTTGGCAAGAAGGCTGGGTTTATGTGTATCAGATGATGAATGGCTGATAAAAGAAAACTTCGGAGTAACAATGTCAGAAATCTACATTCTTTCAGATTACGGAAAACTTTTAAAAAAAGACGAGACTATCGTTTTTTCTCAGCCGGATGGAACGAGCACAATTCTTTTTCCGTTCAAGACCGAGCATCTGGTTCTTGTGGGAAAAGTTTCTATCAGCGCGGATGCATTGCGTCTTCTTACAAAATATAAAATCGGCACGACTTTTCTTTCTTCAAACGGGCGTTTTAACGGCAAGCTTTCTTTTGGCGACGGAAAAAATATTTTTCTCAGGCAGAAGCAGTTTAGGATTCTTGACAATCCGCAGAAGTCGCTTGAAATTGCAAAAAGCATTGTCGCAGGGAAAATCCGCAACGAAATCAGTTTTATGCAGCGAATCAAGCGGAAAAATTCAAATGAAAACGAGACGGTTGAAAACGCAATCAGCTCGGTAAAAAACACGCTCTCCAATGCGGAAAAAACAGATGACATTGAAAAACTCCGCGGATATGAAGGTCTTGCCGCAAGAAAGTATTTTGAGGTCTTTAAATTCAATCTTCAGGACGAATGGGCGGAATTCAAGACAAGAAGCAAAAATCCGCCGCGTACAAATGTGAACGCCGTTTTAAGTTTTTTGTACACACTTCTGATGTACCGCGTGGAAAGCGCAATCGAAAGTCAGGGCTTGGATTCCTGTTGCGGAAACCTTCATGCCGTGAACTACGGAAAGACCGCCCTTGTGTTTGATTTGATGGAAGAATTCCGCTCGCCAGTCTGTGATTCCGTCTGCTGCTCGTTGTTCAATCTTGGAACATTAAAGAGCGAAGATTTTGAGAAAAAAGAATTTTCAGCCGAAAGCGAAGATTATCCTTTGGAACTGGAACAAGGAAAGGGCGATTTGGATTCAAATTTGGGAGATGAAGAGAATTCTCCTGCAAAGTATGGAATCCTTCTTACCAAAGCTGGAATCAAAAAAGTGATTTCCGCGTTCGAGGAAAAAATGAATTCGCTGATTTTGTATTCGCCGACAGCGCAAAAAATTTCGTATACAAAAATAATTTATCAGCAGGTTCTGCATTACAAGCGCGTAATCTGCGGCGAAGAAACAGAATACAAGGCGTATTATTTCAAATGATTTATTTTATAAGCTACGATGTTTCAAATCCCAAGCGTCTCAATAAAGTTGCAAAAACTCTTGAAAACTTTGGAATCCGCATTCAGTTCTCGTTTTTTGAGTGCGAAATGGAAAAGGAACCGCTTGAGGAGCTTAAGTCCGCGCTTTTGAAAATTATCAATAAAAAGGAAGACAGTCTGCGGATTTATCCTTTGTGCCAGGACTGCGCCGCAAAAACAACTTCGCTTGGAAACGGAAATATTTTTATTCCAAAGACTTTTGAGATTCTGTGAGGTTAAAATGGAAAAGCACTGGCTTATTGTTTACGACATCCGCGACACAAAACGGCTTGCAAAAATCTCAAAGTGCGTTGAAAGCTACGGCTGGCGGGTGCAAAAGTCGGTCTTTGAAAGCACTGCAAGCGATGAGACAATCGGAGATCTGAAATTCCGCCTTGAAAAACTGATGGATATTGAGGAGGATTTTGTACTTTTCTTTGAGGTGTGCGAGCGTGATTTTCAGAAGAAGCAGATTTTCGGCAAAAATATTGAGAAGGACGATAAAATAACAGATGAGGATTTTGTGATTCTATGATAAAATATCCGGGCGTGCAGATTCGCTCTTTGACATAAAATCGCAGACTTCCGTTTTTATAAAAATCTGCCAAAAAAGGCTCAGGTTTGCGAATAAAATATAAATATTTATGATACAAGGATTTAGAATGATTAAAAAGACTGAAAATATACTTTTTGCAATAAAAATGCACGGAATTTCAGCAAACATAAATGACCTCTGCGAAAATGCGGTTGCAATTCCTTGCAATAAAAGATATTGTGAGCGATAGCATTAAAAACATAGACCTGATTTAAGGGATTAAAACATTTAAATAAAATTTCATATATTTCATGCGAAAATTCATTAAAAACATAGACCTGATTTAAGGGATTAAAACGATATGCTCTGCAAGCTCGAAATTAGCTATGCTCTCAACCTTATTAAAAACATAGACCTGATTTAAGGGATTAAAACTATTCCGTACTTGCTTATATTTTTGAATGTTTCATCAGATTAAAAACATAGACCTGATTTAAGGGATTAAAACTAAATCATATTTTCCTCCTTGAATTAAATGTCATAGACATCATATTAAAAACATAGACCTGATTTAAGGGATTAAAACGTTCCCATGATTCAACTGCTTTGGTCAGCTCATTCTTATTAAAAACATAGACCTGATTTAAGGGATTAAAACGTTTTTGTAGCAGGGGAAGAGCCTGACTTGAGGCCTTTTTTAATTAAAAACATAGACCTGATTTAAGGGATTAAAACTTAAGGAATACTTCAATGGCTTCACGAGTAATCTCGTACTCATTAAAAACATAGACCTGATTTAAGGGATTAAAACCTGAAGAAGCAGTGCCAGTGTACAGCTGAATAATTCCAATTAAAAACATAGACCTGATTTAAGGGATTAAAACTCAGAACCCAACCGCAACATAATCTGCAAATACACATCTTTCATTAAAAACATAGACCTGATTTAAGGGATTAAAACACAATCAAAATTCCAGTAAAATTAAGATTTGTATTTGTCTGAATAAAAAAATTGCGGGTCAAATCCAAGGCTGTCAATCACAATCGCCCTGATCGGAATTGCAATAGAGCTGCTGTCATTTTTTGTAAAACGGATTACAAAGTCCGCTTCATGACATCTGGTGTTTTTTTAGAGAAATTTATTCAAGGAGGCATGATAAAAATTACATCCGTGTAATTTTTATCATCACAGTTTGCTCAGGCGTTGCTTTCACAAACTGTGATTCTCGCCATCCTTGGCTCGCCGCTACGCGGAGTTTTATAAGGAGGCATGATAAAATGAAAAAGATTGTATTCGCAACAATTCCCATGCAGGAAATAAAAGAAGGCATTGTCTACAAATCAGAAGAAAACAAGGCGATTGAGTATGAAAAGCCCGTTCTTTTTACAGTGGACTCTCTGCTTGCAAAAACGCTTGAAAAAGGTGATGAGGTCAAGGTTGTAAGAATTGTTACTAAAGGAAAATTTTCTGACGATAATCTGAAGCTCCAAAAAGATGAGCTTGACAAAATCAATTCTGAAATCGGGGCTGATATTTTCTATGTCGAGGTGAGGGAGGAATTCAGGGAGACAAATCAGGTCTTGCATTCAAGGTTCAGGCAGCTGGTGAATTCGCTTGAGACTGGCTGTGAAATTTATACGGACATGACTTTTGGACCTAAGACTTTAACGCCGGTTCTGTTCTATGTGCTTGGATTTGCGGAGAAATTCTTTGATGCGGATATTAAGAACATTGTTTATGGAAAGGTGGCTTTTGATAAAAACAAACATCCTGTTCCTGATACCGCCGAAATTTTTGATGTTACATCACTGTACTACCTGAATTCCATGGCTTCTGTAATGAAAGCACCGGACGGAGCGTCTGCACTGGCAATGCTCAACACTTTGTTTGAGCTTTAGTGCTCTTGGGGTTGTTTTATGGAAGATTCAAAATCAAAAGAAGAAAATCCCGTCAATCTTCTCTGCAAAAAGTTTTTTACGCCTGAACTCTGCGACGGGCCTGTAACAGAAACTCCTGCTGCGCTTAAGAATAAGGCGTTTGCGGAGCTTTTGTCTTATGGCGATGAAATTTGCCGTAAAAAGTTCAGGGGAAAGGAAGATCTTTTATGCGTGGAAATTGTAAAAACGATTGAGGCGTGCTGGAATTCTTGGAAAAAATCTCCGTGTGCCTCATCATATTCAGGCTACTTTTATAAGGCGCTTTGCAATAATCTTGCAAAAGTATGTGTCCAAAAAGATGATGAATTCAAAGCGATGTCTTTTGATTCTTCTGTTGATAAATATGGTGAGCCTGTAACTTTACTCGATTTTGAGCCTGATGATGAAACTGCGAGTTTGGATGATAAAATCGATAATGACAGTAAGCTTGACAAGCTCCTTGATGGCATTGAAATATATACAAGAGCTGTAAGAACTGATGTCCGAAAATCACTCTGCGTAATGTTCACATACAGAATTCTTGATGATGCAGAATTTCCGGATTCTGGCTGGATAGAAGAGAAACACGAAAAATACTGTTTTATAAACATGGAGCTTGCCGGGGATTATTTTGCAAAACAGAAAGTTGCGAAATCTGAGAACAAAAAATTTAAATATACCCAAAAAGATGTGTCAAAGCTGTTCGGAATTCCTGAAAAAACGCTTTCTGACAGAAGTAGAAAAATAGACAGTTTCTTTGATTCACTGAGAAATAATGAGCAATGTCTTTAAAAGATGTTTGTCCGGTTTTCAATCCGTTCGGAATTACTCCGGGCGGATTTTTTTTATTTAAAAGTGTTAATTTTTCTAACAGAAAGAACTCTTTATATATAAAAGCATAAATAATACTGGAGGAGCAAATGAACGCAGTAAAAGTCATAAAGTTTTTGCCAAAAACGGAGCAATAACAGCTCTTGGTGAAAAACAGTCAAAAATAAAAGCTTATGTAAATGGTTTAAAACTTGAAAGAGAGGTTTGATATTATGAAAGAAAACTTGGTTATTGTGGCAATTTTTATTTGTATAGGTATTTCTATGTGTATCCTAGGAATTATACTAGATACTTGGGGGTAATATAGAATGGATTAAAAACACAGATTTTATTTAAAGGATTAAATCTTGTTCTGTATATGGGAGATTTTAAATGGAAACAAAGACAACACGCATAGGGATGGAAACAGAGATTGACAAGAACCTTAAAACTCTTGCAGAAACAAAAGCAACATGCTACTGTCTGCGGGAAACAGGTCAATGTGATTCTGATGACTGCTTAGCCTGTAGCAAGCTCAGTCTGTACCAGCAAGGTGTCAGGAACCTTCTGCCTGTTGACCTACTCAAGATTGATAACCTTGCTACAAAGATTATTCAGCGGAAACTTGATAATGACATTTCATTCCGTGCTACGTCAGCTTCGCGCTGGAAATATTTCTTCAACTGCCTGAAATGGATGGCTATAGTTTTTCTGTTTACAATTTTTATCCCTTTAGCGGCTGCTTACTTCTTGTGCACGTATGCCCTGGATACTAAGGGAGCTGTCTATCCTATCATAGATGACGAGACAGAGAGTAAGGTTTTCCGTGTGCTTAATGAAACACATAGGAATGTGTATGATATGAATAATGACCATGAGGTGAACTGTCAGGATTTCACAGTCATGTTCGTGTATCTTTGGGCTAAGATATATCCTGATGATTCAAGGGCTGCACAGATTGTGTTCAACAGGAACTTTAATACAGGCATGAACCACCTGTTTGTGTCGGTGCAGTCTGGTAAAAAGATATTTTATATTGAGCCGCAGGGAAATTCCGTATGCTATCGTATGGAGCATTTCTGGGGAAACAAATATAACCCTGGATTTAACAGGGAGATTACCAAGTCTTTCTGGTATAAGCAGATGGGGCTTCCTTATAATGGAGAGTGATTAATGAGCAAACATTGATGCATAAGTATTCGTGTTATGAGTTCTCCGTGCTGATTCTTCAACTCAATTCTCAGTAACTTTTGAGCTGTTTTTATGTCTTCATTTTTTCAGCTTTAATTGCAAATTATCATTATATAAACTACAATTGGGCGTATGGCAAAGACTGTAGACGATAAGAAAATTATTTACACAATGGATCGGGTTTCCCGCGCTTACGGGACTAAAGTTGTTCTTAAAGACATAAGCATTTCATATTATTACGGAGCAAAAATCGGCGTTATTGGTGAAAACGGCGCAGGTAAGTCTTCTTTATTTAAAATTCTTGCGGGAGTTGACAATGATTTTACAGGCGAAACTCATCTGCTTCCTGGATTCACAATGGGATATTTGGAGCAGGAACCTCAGCTTGAAGCAGGCAAGACTGTAAAAGAAATTGTAATGGAAGGCGTAAAGCCGATTACAGATTTGCTTGCTGAATTCGACAAAGTGAACGAGGCATTTGGAGACCCTGATGCTGACTTTGACAAGCTTTGCGCAAGACAGGCTGAGCTTCAGGAAAAACTTGATGCTGCGGATGCATGGAATTTGGACACAAATCTTGAGCTTGCAATGGACGCGTTAAGATGTCCGCCAGCTGACCAAGTTGTTGATGTTCTTTCTGGAGGTGAACGTCGCCGTGTTGCTTTGTGCCGCCTTCTTCTTCAGCAGCCTGATATTCTGCTTTTGGACGAACCTACTAACCACCTTGACGCAGAAACTGTTGCCTGGCTTGAACGCCACCTTCGCGACTACAAAGGCACAATTATTGCGATTACTCACGACCGCTACTTCCTTGACAATGTTGCCGGATGGATTCTTGAAATGGACAGAGGTGAAGGATATCCGTTTAAAGGAAACTATTCTGAATGGCTTGAAGCAAAAGAAAAGCGACTTGAGCAGGAAGAAAAGCAGGCTTCTGTCCGTCAGCGCGAAATGAAAGAAGAGCTTGAATGGATTCACGCAGGTGCAAAAGGTCGCCAGGCAAAACACAAGGAGCATATCACAAAGTACGAGCAGCTTTTGGCGGAAGAGCAGAAACGTGTTCAGCTTAAAGACAGCCAGATTTCAATTCCGGCAGGACCTCGTCTTGGAAGCCTTGTAATTGAAGCGAGCGGGCTTACAAAATCGTTTGGCGACAAGCTCCTTTTTGAAAACCTTGACTTTGCAATTCCGGCTGGTGCTGTTGTTGGCGTTGTAGGACCTAACGGCGCGGGAAAAACTACTTTGTTTAAAATGCTTGCAAAGGCTGCCACAGGCGAAGGAGAAGAAACTCCGGATTCCGGCACAATAAAAGTAGGCGACACTGTAAAGCTTGTGTATGTGGATCAGATGAGAAGCAAGCTTGACCCAGACAAGACAGTTCTTGAGCTTCTTTCTGGAGGAGCTGACCTTATAAAGCTTGGCGCGGTGGACGAAAAAGGACGGCCTGTAAATGGAGCGTTGCGCGAAGTGAATGCCCATGCTTATTGCTCTTGGTTCAACTTTAACGGCGCGGAACAGAACAAGAAAATCAGCGTGCTTTCCGGCGGAGAAAAAAACAGGCTGAACATGGGACTTATGTTCAAGGAAGCGGGAAACGTTTTGCTTTTGGACGAGCCTACAAACGACCTTGATATTTCTACAACGCGTTCGCTTGAAGAGGCCATCAACAGTTTTGCTGGCTGTGTTCTTGTAATCAGCCACGACCGTTACTTCCTTGACCGTATCTGTACTCACATTCTTGCGTTTGAAAACAACAGCGAAGTCAAATGGTTTGAAGGCAACTGGAGTGAATACGTAGAATGGAAGAAAAACGTCCTTGGAATTGACGATGACCATCCTCACAAAACCATGTACCGCAAGCTCACAAGGTAAGCGTACAACTGTAAAAAAGGATGCCCGACTGGACATCCTTTTTTTTGTGCCATAAAACCAATGTGATGCTACTTATTGCTAGGCGGATTGTTGCCGCGGTTTCCACCGCTTGGATTGCCTGTTGTTGAAGGCATTCTTCCGCCTTCACCTGCGTGGCTGTTGCCTGGTTTTACAGTTGTCTTTCCCATTTGTATGCTCCTTTAGAATGAATTATAAGACAGTAGTCAGTCCTGTGCTAAAATCTAATGGTGTAAGCGTTCCTGTTTTCAGTGTTTCTTCTTTAAGTGCATAATATGCGTTTGTAAATGCCATTATTTTGTATGACCAAATAAGATTAAAGGTAATAATAGCTGAAAGTAAAGAAAGAATACTGATGAAATACATAACAATGATATTAAGGTTAGGTACAACTATAAAAAAACAAGAAGGAATAATAGCAAATGTAAAAAAAGAAAGAAAATACCAGCCAACAAAACTTAAGTCCATAAAAAATAAATCAGCTTTATGCTTTCTAGTGAGAATCTTGCTTATTTTCATTGCTTGATAAGATGAGAGTTTTGGATTTTCCGCTAGAACGAAAAACATTTGTGAGTATGAATAGCTTTTTATAATTCCTGGAAAAATGAAAAGTAAACGCCAAAGAGTTGTAAATAAAATATAGCGAAATGCTCCTGCAAAATATATTGGTAGATGCGAAAATCCTTTTAGAAAATCTAAAAACTTAACTTTGATTTTTGTATTGTAAATTTGAATAAAAATCCTATAAATGGGAAATACCAATAGGCAAAGTAATAAAGAGGATAGAAAAGAAATGCAAAACGAAATCGACAAATAAGTAATAAAGCCCATTTTGAGAGTCGAATAAGTGTCTATGTTTCTACACTGTATAATGCATATAATAATAATAATACAAATGCTTATAGAAGCAATGAGTGGAGTTTTCAACTTTCCTTTTAATTGTTCACGGGCTTTAGCTTTGTAATAAGTACGATTAAACATAAAATAACTCCTTGTTAATTTTGTTATCCAATTTTACCCCCCCCCGGCACTTTGTCAAGCGATTTGTTTGCTTTTTAGAGATTTTATTTATTGCAAAAGTTAACTTAATTAACTTGTTAAAGTAAGTTAATTAAGTTAATATTGAAGCATGAATGACATAGAAGAACTTAGGAAAAAAATAGAATCTCTTCCATCTGGCGGAATTACGGCAAAAACGATAAAAGGAAAAAAATATCTTTATTATCAATGGACAGAAAACGGCAGGCAGTTTTCGCGGACTGTAAAAGAAAAAGAAGCTGAGCTTTTAAAAGCTCAAATAGAAGAGAGAAAATTTTTGCAGGAAAAATTAAAGGAGATGAGGAATTCTAAAATTCCTGTTTCTTCAGCAATGATTAAAAAAGTTAATGCCTATAACTGTGATGTCAGAATTGGAGATTCTCTAAAAATTTTTGCGGCATCTGTAAGTTCTTATAAAAAACGTTATATATATGAAGTTATAAAAAATTTTATATATAATGAAACGCATGATAAGGTATTTATTCTTTATGGTCTGCGAAGAACTGGAAAAACTACTTTAGTCCGTCAGATTATTTATAATATGCTGGAAAGTAATTTTTCTAAATCAGTTTTTATTCAGATAAATTCAAATAATACGCTTTCTGATGTAAACAAGGATTTAAAAGTGCTGGAAGCTAAAGGCTATAAATATGTCTTTATTGATGAAGTTACACTGATGGATGATTTTATTGATGGAGCTGCTCTTTTTTCTGATGTTTTTGCTACTAGCGGAATGAAGATAGTTCTTTCTGGAACAGATTCTCTTGGTTTTATTTTTTCTGAAGATGAGCAGCTTTATGATCGATGCATTCTTTTGCATACAACATTTATTCCGTTTCGGGAGTTTTATGATGTTCTTGGAATTCAAAGTATTGATGAATATATTAAATATGGCGGAACGATGAGCCGCAGCGGTGAAAATTATAATAATTTAATTTTTGGTACAAAGCAGAGTACCGATGAATATGTGAATACTGCAATTGCCAGAAACATACAGCATTCGCTTAAGAATTATCAATATGAAGATCATTTTAGAAATCTCTATGAACTATATGAAAAACATGAGCTGACAAATGTAATCAACAGAATTGTAGAAGATATGAATCATCGTTTTACTATTGATATTTTGACGCGCGATTTTAAATCCCATGATTTTGGCTTGGCGCAAAGAAATGTTCGTAATGATAGAAATAATCCTACAGATATTCTTGATACTGTTAATAAACCGAAGTTCTTAAAAAATCTTATGAAGGCTTTGGAGATTTTAAATAAACAGAATCAGACTGTAGAAATCAAGGATGTTCATCGCAAGGAAATTAAAGAATACTTGGATATGCTAGATTTGACTTGTGATATTCCTGTTGTTTCTATGACTGATTTGAATAATAGAGTTTTTTTTACTGTTTTTACTCAGCCAGGCTTGCGTTATTCGCAGGCGGAATCTCTTATAAAAAGCCTTATGATGGATGACATTTTTAAAAATATTTCCGCAATTGATAGAAAAAGAATTACAGATAAAATTCTTGATGATGTAAAAGGTCGTATTCTTGAGGAAATTGTTTTGCTGGAAACTAAAAAAGCTAATCCTGAAAAGGATATATTTAAACTTAAATTCGCTGTAGGTGAATTTGATATGGTTGTATATGATTCTGAAAATGTTAACTGTAAAATATATGAGATTAAGCACAGCAAAGAAATTTCCAAAGAGCAGTACCATCATCTTGTCGATACAAAAAAATGTGAACAGACAGAATTTCGCTATGGTAAAATTTTAAGCAAGGTAGTTTTATATAGAGGAAAAAACTCAGAAACAGAAGAGGGAATTTTGTATAGGAATGTGGAGGAATATCTTTTAGAACTTGGCAAACATTAAAGTTGTCCTTATAAATCCCATTGAAACAACTTTGTGGCTGGTTTATAATCTGCCAAGATTTTTTATGCGAGGTTTATATGGCAAAGCTTCCTTCTTACGCTCTTGATGTAAGGCTTATTGCGCTTGACTTGGACGACACTCTTTTGGATTCAAATCGGAAAATCAGTGATAAAAATGTGCAGGTGCTTCAGGAATGTGTTCGGCGCGGAATTTATGTTGTGCTTTGCTCTGGACGTGCGGAAGATGGAATTCTGCCTTTTGTGCGCAGGATGGACATTGCGGGCAGCGAGTTTGGAAAATTCATAATTGCAATAAACGGATGCAGTGTTTTTGATATGCACGAGCGCAAGCAGATTTACACTTGCAGCGTTGATTCCTCTGTTCTTTTAAAGGCTAATTCCGAAGCTGAAAAAATGGGGCTTAGAAGTGAAGTTTATTCACCGGACACAATTTTCTATGCTGAAGAGACTCCCTGGACGCGCAAGGATGTTGATATGTGCGGTTTGAAAGGCAAAGTTATAGACGACTATGAAACTTTCCTGCGTGAAAAAAAATTTCCCAAAATGCTTGTTCCGGGCGAGCCTGAAACTCTTCAAGTGCTGCAAAAAAAACTTAAAGATGAACTTGGAGATTCTGCCGTTATTTTTACAAGCAAACCGTACTTTCTTGAAATCCTTCCGCCGAACTGCGGAAAAGGAGAATCCATCAACTGGCTTGCTGACTACATTGGAATTCCACGCTCATCTACAATGGGATTCGGAGACAGCATGAACGATGAAAGCATGATTGCAAAATGCGGCTACGGCGTGTGCATGAGCAATGGAATTGACTACATAAAAAACGCCGCTGACTTTATCACTGAAAAAGATAACGATTCAAGCGGCGTTGGCGACTTTATAGAAAAATATGTTTTGTAATTTTTAAGATTCAATGTCCGCTTTTTGCAGAAGCTCTGTTTCCCATTCGAGCAGGGCTTTTTCTTCTTGCGTCCCGTTTCCTTTTACATCGCACATAATTCTAAAGACTGGCTCTGTTCCGCTTGGACGCATCCAGATAAATGCGACTGGCTGATTTTCACTGTCCATAAATTTTACTTTAAGTCCGCCGTTTGCGTTGTTCCAGTTTTGATCGGCTGCAGTTTCTTTTGTGCCGTTTGTTGTGAATGCTTCGTAGCTTGCGATTCCGTATTCATTTTTGAGCTGCTCTTTTTTTTCTTCCCAAGACGAAATGAATTCTTTTTTGAAATTTTCCTTTAGCTTGCCTTTGTCTTGCATTTTTACTTGAAGAACTGCGCGGTTTTCACTTACGCCAGTTGTTGTGTATTCAGGCAGTGTTGAAATAACGTCATCGAGTGTAAAATTGTCTTTGTATTTTTTTTCTTGGCCGGACATCTTGCACCACAAATGGAACAATCCAATCTTGTTTTTTGTGTCCCGCAGCGCAAGAAGCTTTACAAGCGCAAAGATTGTAGCGACTGGATCCCTTACCGCAGAAGGGTATGTTATGTTTCCGCCGTTGCTTCCTTCCCCGAATATTCTTACGTTGAAACCTTCGCTTCTTTTTTCACGTGCAAGGTTCACTACATTGGCTTCTCCAACTTCCGCGCGGAATACTTTTGCATTCAGGCTGGCGCAGATTTCGTCAATTCTCATGGAAGTAGGGCAGTTTACAGCTACCGCAAGATTTTTAGCGTCCGGATTTTTCCAATATTCAAATGCAAGTTCCGACATTACACACAGCGCGAACACTTCTTGTGCTGGCACTGTTTTTGCCTCTTTTCCGTTCCAGTAGACAATGTTTCCGCGGTCGCCGTCGCAGTCCGGCATATAACCAAGCAGGGCTGATTTGTTTCCTTCTTTTTGAAGCTCATTGATTTTCTGCGCGCAATGCACAAGATTTTCTGGCTCTGGAATTATTGCATGGACAATTTTATCTTCATTGAATGGAATAAAACCGATTCCGCTTTCCGGGATAAATTTTTTATCTATTGAAGTTGCTCTGGCGGAACCGTTCATATCGCACACAATGCTAAGTGGATTTTTCTGCGCTGCTTTTTTTAAAATACTAAACAGCTTATGCTGAAATAAAATTTTTGGACTTCCGGCTATTACGGTCTTTATAAATTTTTCGTAGGCGGCAAGAGACTTTTTTTTATACTTGGCGCATTTTGCGTACACATTTTCAACTTGTGTCTTTTGCGCCTTGAATGCAAGTGAAAGCGCGTGTTCTTCTGCTCCGGCTGAACTGCATTTTGCTGCAAAGTTTTCCGCGAGTTTTTTTGATTCCCCGGCTTCAAGAACGCCTCCGTTGTTCAGACCGAATTTTATTCCGTTGTGTCCTATTGGATTGTGGCTTGCTGAAATGTAGAGGAATCCGTCATGCTTTTTTGAATATGCCATGATTTCCGGGGCGGCGGCAGTCCCAAGATAAACAACTTTTATTCCGCAGGCGCAAAGTCCTTGAATTACATTGAGCGCGATTTCTTTTCCTGTGGGGCGGGTGTCTGTTGCCACAACAACTGCCGGATCTTTTTTGCCCGTTTTTGAAATTATATATTCAGCGAATGTTTCTGCAATTAAAAGACAGAGAAAACTGTTTGCTTCTCCGATTTTTGGCGAAGTATCTTCCGCATCCATGCTTTCTGCAAAAACTTTTCTCCAGCCGGACGCCGATAAAATCATATTGTGTTCCATAATATTTCTATTATAACGCTTTTGCCGCTAGTGTGGAAGCGAACATATAAACAGGTTCTTAGGGCGAAGCCCTAAGCGGTGCAAGGAAAGGTGGGTGGTATGGAGGGAGGAAAACGGCGATAAAATCGCTTCGCTTACGAATTAGTTGGTTTTCCTCCCTCCAAGTGTTTGCGTTGCACATTGCCTTTGTTTTCAATATAATAATCCGCATTATGTCAGAAAGAAACGAAAAAGAACTTTGCCACTGGGCAGACCAGCAGGCTTCAAGAATTATCAAGCAGAAAGGCGACCTTGACCTTTACACCTGCGCTTCTGGAATTACACCGAGCGGAACAGTTCACATTGGAAATTTCCGCGAAATTATTACTGTAGATTTGATTGTGCGTGCCCTCCGCGACCGGGGCAAGAATGTGCGTTTTATTTATTCCTGGGACGACTACGATGTTTTCAGAAAAGTTCCGGGCAATATGCCTCAGCCGGAAGTTCTTGAAAAATATCTGCGCTATCCGATTACAATGGTTCCGGATACTTTTGGACGGGACGAAAACTATGCGCGCCATCACGAAGTTGACATTGAAACTCAGCTTCCGCGTGTTGGAATCCATCCAGAATTTTTGTATCAGGCGAGCCGTTATCGTGCAAACCGCTACGCTGAGGGAATGAAAAAGGCGTTGCAAAACCGTGAGCTTATAAAAGAATGCCTTAACGAATACCGCGATGAGCAGCACAAAATGAAGCCGGAAGATGTTTACTGGCCAGTAGCTGCTTTCTGCTGCAAATGCAATAAAGACGAAACTGAAATCCTTGACTACGACGGCGAGTACGGCGTTACGTATAAATGCAAGGCTTGCGGACATGAAGAAAAAGGAGATCTTCGCACTTCAAAAGAATTCAAGCTGGGCTGGCGTGTTGACTGGCCTATGAGATGGAACGAAGAAAAAGTTGTATTCGAGCCGGGCGGAAAAGACCACATTTCTCCGGGCGGAAGCTACGACACTGCAAAACTTGTAAGCAAAAAAGTTTTCGGTTGGGATGCTCCTGTTACAATGAAGTACGACTTTGTAAAACTCAAGGGCGTTCCTGGAAAAATGTCATCTTCAAAAGGAAAAGTAATTTCTCTTGTTGACGCTCTTGAAGTTTATCAGCCGGAAGTTTTGCGCTACATTTTCGCCATGAACAAAGTTGACCACGAGTTCAGTATCAGTTTTGATTTGGATGTTGTTACAATATACGAAGCTTACGACAAGACAGAGAGAATCGCCTGGGGAATCGACAAGGCAAAGAATGAAGATTTGTTCCTCAAGGAAAAACGCATTTACGAGCTTAGCCAGATTGAAAACGGAATGCCGAAAGTTCAGCCGTACCAGATTGGATTCCGCTTGCTTACAACTTTGCTTCAGACTTATTCAGGCGACATCGATGCTGTTATTGCTTCTCTCAAGGATGTAAAGGAAGAACAGAAGGAAACTTTGCGCCGCCGCTGTGTTTGCGCATGGTACTGGATAAAAGAAAGCGCTCCTGACTGCGCTCCGGATTTCTGCTTCACTTTAAGAGAAGACGGTTCTAAGGCTGAAGATATTTCGGGTGAAATGCTGACTGCTGTGCGCCGTGTGCGTGATGAAGTTGTTCCGCGCCTTGATACTTTTGCGGTTGACAAGGAATGCCAGCAGGCGATGTACGACATTGCGACAGAACTTGGACTTGAGTCAAAAGCATTGTTTACAGCTTTGTATCATGCCTTGATTGGAAAAGATCAGGGACCGCGCCTTGCAAGCTTCTTTAGGATTATCGGAAAAGAAAAACTTCAGAAAATCCTGAGCGTATACTAAAAAAAGTTTGTCCCGATAAATTAGCTGTCTTGGGTTTTTAAATGAAGAAGAAAATTTATTTTTCACTTGCGCTGAATATTTTGATTACCGCATTCGAAATTTCCGCTGTGATTCTGTCCATAATTGAATATGGCGGATTTAGTTTCTTTAAATTTTATACACAGGACAGCAATATTCTTTTGGGGATTTCGTGCGCTGTTATGGCATTTTGTAAAATCCGCTTTTTATGTTCAGGCAAAAAAATTTCTGATTCAGTAAAATTATTTATTTACATTGCGGTTTGCTGCACAACACTCACGATTACAGTTGTCCTTGCCTTGCTCATTCCAAATGCCGGCGGATATACAATGAAGAATTTCAGCCATTATATGCTTGAAGGTTCAGGGCTTTTTATGCATTTTGTTTGTCCTGTTCTGGCATTGGTTTCTTTCATTTGCTTTGAAGAAATTCCGCTGAAATTTTCGCATACTGTTTGCGCTATTGTTCCCACGCTGATTTATGCGGCTGTTCTTTTTGTCTTGAATATCGCCAGCGTTTTGGTTGGTCCGTATTTTTTTCTTCACGTTTATGAGCAGAGCGTTCTTGCTTCTGTGGGATGGACGTTTGTTGTAATCGGCGGAAACTATTTGATGAGCGTTGGAATCTGGGCAGCGTCTAGAAAAAAATCATTTTGAAAGTTGCATTTTGCGTTGCAGTTGCGAATGATTTCTTATGTATGCTAAAATGAGTTTATGTTAAAAAATTTTCTTTGGGTGTTTTTTATTTCTATGGTGCCTCTTATTGAACTTAGAGGCGCGATTCCTGTTTCGCAGGCGTTAAAATTGCCGGTGATTTCTTCTTATGTTGTCAGCATAATTGGAAATATGATTCCTGTTCCTTTTATTTTCTTGTTTGCAAGAAAATTTTTGGAGTGGGGGCAGGATAAACGTCTTGTGGGCGGAATCTGCCGTTTCTTTTTATTGCGAGGAACTTCTGCCGGTGAAAAAATGCAGGCAAAGGCTGGACGCGGACTTTACTTTGCGCTTTTTCTTTTTGTAGGAATTCCGCTTCCGGGAACTGGTGCTTGGACTGGAACACTTGCAGCTAGCCTTCTGGACTTGGACGGAAAAAAGACATCTCTTGCCGTTATGGGAGGCGTTTTGCTTGCCGGCGTGATTATGCTTGTTTTGACATTGCTGGGAGTCGGAGCTGCAAACGCAGTCGCAGGATAAAAAGTTAAATTAAAAAAGCTGCCCGTTTGGACAGCTTGTATTGTTTATGCCTGCAATGCTGTAACTGCTACTGTTGCTACGATGTCGTCAACGTTGCAGCCGCGGCTAAGGTCGTTAAGCGGTTTTGCGAATCCTTGGCATACAGGTCCAATCGCCATCCAGCCGCCCATTCTTTGGGCAATCTTGTAGCCGATGTTTCCTGCGTTGATATTTGGGAATACAAAAACATTTGCGTGTCCTGCAACTTTGCTTCCAGGAGCTTTTAACTCTCCGACTTCAGGAGCAACGGCGGCGTCAAACTGAAATTCTCCGTCCAATGCCAAGTCCGGTACTTTTTCCTGAGCAAGTTTTACAGCTTCCTGAACTTTTGGAACGCTCTTAAAGAACTTGTCGTCGTTTCCGCTTCCTTTTGTGCTGAAGCTTAGCATGGCGACTCTTGGCTCGATTCCTGCGATTTTCTTGGCAGTGTCGGCTGTCGCAACTGCGATGTCCGCAAGTTCTTCACTTGAAGGCTCGATGTTGATTGCGCAGTCGGCAAGAAGAGCAACGCCTTCCTTTATGTATTTGTTTCCGCATTCCGGGGCAACCATGATAAAGCTTGATGAAACTGTTTTTATTCCAGGTGCTGTCTTTATAACCTGAAGTCCCGGGCGCAATGTGTTTGCAGTTGAATGGCAAGCGCCGCTTACAAATCCGTCTGCGTCTCCAGCCTTGAGAATAAGAGCTCCGAACATTGTGCGGTCTTTGAGAATGTAGTTTTTTGCATCCTGAACTGTAGGATATTCTGCCTGACCAGTTTTCTTGTTGATTTTGCCTTCACGTGTCTTGAACAAAAGTTCCGCGTATTTGTCTGTGTTTGGGCTTGTTGCTGGATCTACAAGCTCGATTCCTGAAAGGTCAACTCCCGGAGCTGCCTTTGCGCATTCGTCTGCGTTTCCAATAAGGATGATTTTTGCAATTCCTTCCTTTACGATTTTTGCAGCGGCTTCAACAACACGCTTGTCTTCGCCTTCGCAAAGAACGATTTTTTTTCCGGCCAATTTAGCCTTTTCCTTTAACTGTGAAACAAAATCCATAATGCACCTTCTTTGATTGTTTTATTTGAAAATCGGGCAACCGGAATTCGAATCCGGGACCTCGTGCCCCCCAGACACGCACGCTAACCAACTGCGCTATTGCCCGAAAAGCACTGCAATTATATCAAATGGCGTATTGATTATCAATTGCAGCGGAAAGACTGTGTTTTCCTTTCTTGCAAGAGGGGGTGTTTTGTGGTAGAATTTTTTGCAGGTTTATAAAAGAAAATGAAGAACAGTAAAGGAAAAAAATCATCTATTGTGATTATTCTAGTTTCAACTCTCATTGCTACAAACCTTTTTGTAGGCGTGATTTCTTATTGTGTTTCCGCAGGCGCATTGAAAAAGTCTGTGAATAGCCAGCTTTCTGCAATAACCGCAGACTTGTGCAATCAGATTGTCGCGATAAACAGAAAGACAATTTCTCAGCTTACTTTGCTTTCAAGGCTAGAGCTTCTAGTCAGGGAGGATGTTTCTCTTCATGAAAAGCAGAAGCTCCTTGCTCCGATAATCAAGAATCTGGACTCAAGGTACCGGGATGTCGCCTTTTACGACAAGAACGGAGACAGCCTTTTGATTGACGGGCGTATGCTTAATTTTTCCGACAGGCCGTATTTTCAGCAGGCGGCGCATGGAAAGAATTTCTTTTCCGATCCAAAATTCAGCCCGGTTACAAATTCTGTTCTGCAGCATTACAGTGTTCCGGTTTATAACAGCGAAAACAGCATCTCTGGCGTTCTTGTTCTGGTTGTAAACGGAAATTCAATTTACGATACAATCAAGGATATTGATCTGGGCGAAGGAATGAGGCCTTGCGTCGTAAGCAGGGAGACTGGAAAAATTGTCGCCTCCGAGAACAGTTTGAATTCAGATGCGGCTGAAGATGCTGGGGAGTTTTATCCGCAGGAGCTGCTTGATAGAATCTCAATGGGCGAGGACGGCTCTTACCACTACTTTGACACCAGGCTGAATAAAGAAATGATTGCTTCGTTTGCGCCGGTTCCAGATTCCCAGTGGTCGGTTCTGGCTGTTGCTCCGTATAAGTTCTATTTTAGCTCATTGACTGTCTTGCTGCGCCTGATTGCTGTGGTTATGGTGGCGGTGATTTTAATATCGGTTCTTATTGTCTCAAAGATTCTAAAAACATTTATAAAGCCTTTGGTTTTCGTTAAGCAGTCTGTGGACAAAATTGCAACTGGAAATGCAGACCTCACAAAGCGCATTGAAGTGATTTCAAACGATGAGATTGGCGATGTTATAAAAGAATTCAACCTGTTCCTTGAGAAGCTTCAGGAAATCGTAAAAAAGATTCTAGGCTCAAAGGACAGTCTTTCCGCCGCGGATGAAAGGCTTCAGGCCTGCACAAAGAACACAGAGGATTCTCTTGGACAGATTTCCGCAAGCATAGAAAGCGTGAATGTCCTGGTTCATGAGCAGGCTGGCTCTGTTCAGGAAACGGCGGGCGCAGTGGATGAAATCAGCTCGAACATCGGCTCTCTTGAAAAAATGATTCAGGCGCAGTCTGAGAATGTTCAGCAGGCTTCTTCCGCAGTTGAGCAGATGATTGGCAATATATCTTCCGTGAACGCATCTGTGGGCAAGATGATTGCTTCCTTTGACCAGCTTGAGGAACATTCCAATACCGGAATCGCCAACCAGTCGAACGTCAATGAAATGATTCTTGATATTGAGCAGCAGTCGAAAATTCTTCAGGACGCGAACCTTGCGATTGCAGGCATTGCTTCACAGACAAATCTTCTTGCAATGAATGCCGCGATTGAGGCCGCTCATGCAGGAGAAGCCGGAAAAGGATTCAGCGTTGTTGCTGACGAAATCAGAAAGCTGTCGGCGACATCCTCGGAGCGTTCCCATTCCATAGGCGCGCAGCTGGCAAAAATTCAGGAGACAATAAAAAGCGTTGTCTCACTTTCAAATGAAACATCGTCGGAATTTTCGCTTGTTTCAGACAATATTGCGGAAACAGGCCAGATTGTGGCGCAGATAAAGAATGCGATGGAGGAGGAGCAGATAGGCTCAAAGCAGATTATAGATGCCCTTCAGTCTATGAACGATTCCACCGCTGAAGTAAAGTCCGCATCCGTAAAAATGTCAGAGGACAACAGTCATATTCTTGCGGAAGTTAAGAAGCTTCAGGCAACTGCTTTGACAATAAAAGACAGCATGGACAGAATGCAGGAAAGTTCTGCGGCTGCAGATGAGAGCAGTAAGATGCTTTCTGCAATTTCCGGCGATGTTACAGACTCCGTAAAAGAAATCGGCGGCCAGATTGGTCTTTTCAAGGTGTAGCACGGGCTTACATTTTTTTTCGCTTTCTTTTTTTCCCCAGACAGCTACAGTACGCATCGTTGTTTAAATGAAGGCTTAAAAGAGGCAAAATTCAGCTGTATAGACAATATCAGGTGTTTTTTATAAAAAAAATGTATTTTTTTTAGTTTCCTTTTGGATTTTCCAGATAGTTTGACATATAATATAAATAGGTAGTTCTAATTTAGGGCTCTATAAAGCAGTTAAAAACGGCGCAGGAAAAGAGGCGAATGCAGAAAACGCTCTGTTTTGCTGCCGCGGAAGCGGCAACGTTGATAGTTCAAAGGAAAAACAGTGCGTATTTTTGCAGACACATCTCGAACAGAATCTGTTTTTAGATAGAATTGCAGTCAAATTAACAGGAGAAAACTATGAAGAAATCTATTTTCTTGATTTTACCAGCGGTAATGCTAATGCTTGCCTCGTGCATGGATTCCGCAGGCAGAAACGGCGGAGCTGGCTCTGTTCGTGTTGTGCTTCCGGGCTCTTCCCGGGATGTCTCTGGCAGCGACAGAGCCGACTCGTACACAGTTTCCCTGATTAAAGGCGGAAAAGTTATAGAAAGCCAGACAGCCGTGCCGGGGGGGGGCGGTGGAGTTTGACGAAGTAGATGCCGGAAGCTACACGGTTGACGTTGAGGCGACTTTAAACGGTGCCTTGAGCGGCGTGGGAAGCGCGGAAGTTTCAGTTACAGAGGGCGAGACGGCTTCATGCAGCGTTCTTATGAACAGAGTGTACACTGCGTATGCCGCGGCGGAATATATAGAAAGCCTTGAAGCCGGAAGCTACAAAGTCATTGTGGCAGGTGCAATTGACGATGCCGGAATAGAAGGAATAAAGACAGCCTTAAATGAAAATAACATCAATAAGCCGCTGGTGAGCCTTGACCTTGGCAGGACAACCGGGCTTAGCTCAATTGGTGCGGCAAAGTTTCAGAACTGCACAGCTCTTTCTGCCATAGTTCTCCCGGAGGGAATAGACTCTATTGATGAAAATGCTTTTGAGGGATGCACATCACTTGCAAGTGTAACGATTCCAGATACTGTGAATGAAATAGGACAATTTGCGTTCCTTAATTGTTCTGCTCTTGAAAGTGTAGAGATTCCAAACAGTGTAACAACGATTGCTAGTGGCGCGTTCAGGGAGTGCACGGCTTTAACAAGCATAGAAATTCCAAGGGGAGTAATTACGATTGGTTCAGACTCATTTAATGGTTGCACGGCTCTTGAAAGTATAGAGATTCCAGACAGTGTAACAACAATAGAAAGGGCTGCATTTCATGGCTGCTCGTCTCTAACAGATGTATATATTCCGGACAGCGTTACTGAAATTGGAAATCAAACATTTACTAAGTGTTCCAATCTAAAAAGCATAGTTCTTTCGGTGGGAATAACTTCAATAGCTGAGCAAGTATTCAGGGAGTGCACGGCTCTAACAAGCATAGAAATTCCAGATGGCGTAAGTGAAATTAAAAGTAGTGCATTTATGAGCTGCACGGCTCTAACAAGCATAGAAATTCCAGATGGCGTAAGTGAAATTAAAAGTAGTGCATTTATGAGCTGCACGGCTCTTGAAACTATAACAATTCCGGCTAGTTTAACTTCAATTGGTGCAAACGCATTCGTTTCATGCAATAAACTGAAAACTGTATATTATAGTGGAACCAAAGAACAATGGTCATCCTCATCAATAGAATCAAGTCTGGCAAGCGGTGTTACAATAATCTGTTCTAACGGCAATACAACAACTCCATAGCCAGCCTTTTTCCCACACCATGCAATGTGAATAACAAGACCGCGTCATTTTTTTGGCGCGGCTTTTTTGTTGGCCATGAGGTCCTGGCTGGTGATTTGCTTTCCGTCTTTGTAGTATTCGTCATATTGTTTAGTCGGAGCTTTTTCCACTTTTAGGTAAGTCGCTTTCTTCATATTTTCAGTCTCGTTTTTGGAATCCTTCTCGCTCAGATTGCCGTCAATATAAAGTATGTCTACTTTCGGTGTTATTACTGATTCGCTGCTGATCTCATATTTACATATAATCTTCACGTATGAACAATCCCACTCGCCTTCTTATGTTAATATGAGTGTTGTTCCGCTCACCGTGTACTTGTATTCCTGGTTTTTCTCATACTGTTTGCTTCCGGCTCTAAGCGGAACGTCTTTCCGGCTCTAGGCGGAACATCTTTCCTGTTCTAAGCGGAACGTCTTTCCTGTGCTAATTGTTTGATTTTTTCATTTGTGTTAATATGTTTGTAAAATTCTTGCCGGCATGGAAATACCGGTTTTTTGAGGTGAAGTATGGCAAAGAATATTGATTGGGCGAATCTTCCTTTTGGTTATCAGGTAACAGATAAGAGATTTGTTGCTAACTACAAAAACGGCGCATGGGACGCAGGCGAGCTTACTTCCGATGCTACTGTGCATATTTCTGAGTGCGCTGGAGTTCTTCAGTATGCCCAGACCTGCTTTGAGGGGCTTAAAGCTTATACAACAAAAGACGGACGCATTGTTACGTTCCGCCCGGACTTGAACGCTGACCGCATGGCTTCTTCCTGCGAGCGTCTTGAAATGCCGGTGTTCCCAAAAGAGCGTTTTGTTCAGGCTGTGCTTGATACTGTAAAAGCGAACATTGACTGGGTGCCTCCTTTTGGAAGCGGCGCGACTTTGTATATCCGTCCATATATGTTCGGCTCAAACGCTGTAATCGGTGTAAAGCCTGCCGACGAGTACCAGTTCAGGATTCTTGTTACTCCTGTAGGTCCGTATTTCAAGGGCGGAGTCAAGCCGATTGTTGTGCGCATTTCAGACTTGGACAGAGCCGCTCCTCATGGAACAGGCGACATAAAAGCCGGCCTTAACTATGCGATGAGCCTTCACAATATAATGGACGCACACAGAAACGGCTTTGCAGAGAATATGTACCTTGATCCTGCGACACATACTTATATTGAAGAAACTGGCGGAGCAAACATTCTCTTTGTTACAAAAGACGGAAAGCTTGTAACTCCAAAGTCAAACAGCATTCTTCCTTCAATCACACGCCGCTCTTTGATTCAGGTTGCAAAAGATTATCTTGGAATTGAAGTTGAGGAGCGCAAGATTAACAAGAACGAGCTTGCGGACTTTGCAGAATGCGGACTTTGCGGAACTGCCGCTGTAATTTCTCCAATCGGAAAAATTGTTGACCACGGAACAGAAATCAATGTTCCAAGCGGAATGGAAGAAATCGGACCTGTTCTTAAAAAGCTCCGTGAAACTTTAACTGGAATTCAGATGGGCGAAATAAAAGCTCCGGAAGGCTGGATTTACGAAATAAAATAAACGGAAAATATTCAGCTTGTTGCGGTAAATCCCTGGCTACAGTCAGGGATTTTTTTATGTCATTGTTCTATGCTGAATTTTTTCTTTCTGATAATCAGGTATGAAGATATTACTGCTGTTCCGGTTATTATCCAGCTGATTGGATAGATATTCATTATTGTTTCAAACGAAGGAAATTTTTTGAATACGGTTGCAAGCCAGGTAAGCCGCAAGAAACATGAGCCTGCCAATGTAAGAATTGCCGGAAGCATTGAGTATCCCATTCCGCGCAAAGCTCCTGCTGTAATTTCGTAGCTGCTTGTAAGAAATTCAAGGGACTCTACATGAACTAGTCTTATGAGCGCAAACGCAATTACCGCTTCATCCACGGTGTAAACTCTAATCACTGCTCTTCTAAAGAACACAAACACAAAGCACATTGCTCCGGAAATAATCACGCTGCATAGCATTGAAAGCCTGTAGATTTTTTTGCATCTGCTGAATTTTTTTGCACCGTAGTTCTGGCTTGTGAATGTTGTGGCTGCCTGAGTGAACGCGCTTACGACAAAGTATGAAAAATATTCAAAGTTAAGCGCCGCCGCCGAGCCTGCCATTGCGTTGCTTCCGAATGAATTTATTCCGCCTTGAATGCAGATGTTTGAAAAGCAGAACACCATTCCCTGCAATCCAGCCGGAACTCCTATGCGTGCGGTTTTTGCAAGCTGGATTTTGTTTATATGAAGTTTTCTTAAATCAAGCCTGAGTTCCTCTTCTTCATTCAGCAGAAAGAAAATTATCATGGTTGCGCTTACGTAATTTGAAATTACAGTTGAAATTGCAACTCCCGCAACTCCCATTCTGAATACGATTACAAACACAAGGTTCAGGATAACGTTGAGAATTCCGGCTGCAATCAGGCAGTACAAAGGACGGTTTGAGTCTCCCTTGCTTCTTAGAACAGCCGAACCAAAGTTGTACACCATGACCGCCGGCATTCCAAGAAAATAAATGCGAAGATAAAGAGTTGCAAGAACTAGAACTTCATCGGGCGTTCCGATTGCTTCAAGAATTGGCTTTGAAACAAGTGGTCCTATTACCGCAAGAAAAATTCCGCTTATGACTGCCACAGAAATTACTGTATGCACCGCCGACTTGATTTCGTCCTTTCTGTTCTGGCCGATTAAAGTTGCAATCAGAACATTTGCACCAATCGACATTCCAACGAAAATATTTATGATTAAGTTGATTATTGGAGCGTTGTTTCCGACCGCCGCCAAAGATGTGCTTCCAGAAAATCTTCCCACGACTGCTACATCCGCGGAATTGAAAACTTGCTGAAGAATGCTGCTTGCCGCAAACGGAAGAGAGAACACCAGAATCTTTCCAAGAAGCGGGCCGTTAAGCATGTCAACTGAATTTTTTCCTGCGCTCATTTTACGACTTCTCCAGAACAAAAAGATATTCGGAAACGTGGATGTTTCTTGCGTTGAGGTTTCGCGAGCCTCTGAATGTATTATACGCGATTTCAACGGTTTTGAGTTTTCCGTATTTTTCAAGCATTGATTTCATTTCGCCGAATTTTATAAATCCCTCTGAATTATATGAGATGATTATGAATTTCGCATCAAGCGCACTGATTATTTTTTCCATTGAATTTAATGCGCTGTTTTTTTTGTTGAATATTGAGCGGTTCCAGTTTGCGGGAATTCCAGAAACTTTGCTGAGCTTTGTGTCCGGCATTTTGTTTTGCGCGATTATGTTCAGCATGAAATAATTTGAGCCGTAAGGATGCTGGTTGTAAGGCGGATCTAAATATGCAATGTCAATTTTTTTCAGTTTGGAAGAAAGCTCGACTGTGTCTTCTTTGTAGATTTCAGTTTTTGACTTGAAGTTGCTGAATACCGGAACTGGGAGTTCCACTTGTCCCATGATTCTTGAAAGCGCGTTTTTTCCTGTTCCGCCAAAACAACCAAGCCCGGTGTTTTTGTTTTTGTAGAATCCCTTGAAAATTCCAGAAGTGTTTACGTGGACAGAAGCTTCTGTTAAAAGCGGCGCAATAAAAAATTTCTTGTAATCATCGCAGTCAACAATCTTGTCTATTAGCACACGGTAAGAGTCGATTCGTTCCGCGTTTTCCCTTGTGTAAAAAGCCCGCTCGCCTTCCTTAATGTCATCTGTGTTTTTTGGCGCGTAGTTTCTGCAGATTATCCCTGGGATTTTCTGCTCGAAGAATTCTTTTTCAATTGATTTTCTGTAGCTGAAATATTTTTCGCTGTCAAAGTCTTTCTTGTTGAAAAGGTAGCAGCTGTTCAGGATTGAAGAATAGTCTTCCAAGTCATTTACGATTACTGTTGAAGAATGCTGCTTGAGCATCCGCGCGACAATTCCCGAGCCTGAAAATAAATCCGCGCAGACAAGCTTTTGCTTTTTAAGCTTTGATTTTATCAGTTCAATTTCGGCTCGGATATTTCCAATCAGAATCCGTTTGTTTCCGATGTAAGTTATAATTTGCGTTGTCAGGTAGTCTGTGTTTTCTGCCATTTTCTGTTCCTCGCAAATTCAGCGGAATGGTTTACAGTTTCTGTTTTGCTAAAGATTTAAAAAGAAAATTTCTGTGCTCTAAGATACTCCAGAAACCAAGGAACTTCAAGGGATTTTTACGCGGAAAAATTGCTGTAAGGAGGATGACAAAATACAATGTCATTCCTGTGCCACGACACAGGAATCTCTTTTACTCGCCGTTTATAATGCCGTCGGAGCAGATTATATTTGCACCGGTGAGCTTGTCGTTGCCGGTTGTGCTGATGTTCGCCTTGAGAGCCTCCCACTGCGCCTGCGTGCCTTTGTAGTATACGGTTTCTAGCACAGTGCTTGCGAATGCGGATGCACCGATGGAAACAAGGCTTGCAGGAAGCGTTATTGTTTTAAGATTTGAACAATACTCAAAACCGCCGTCTTCAATAGTTTTCACATTGTCAGGAATTACAATTTCTTCAAATCTATTGTATCCAAAAGCACCTGTTCCGATTGTTTCCAAAGAATCCGGCAGAATCAGTCCTCTTAGCCTACAGGTAGAAAAAGCTTCCTCTGGAATTTCTGTAACTTCGGTTGCGGAGGAAAGATCAAGACTGAAGAATGCGTAATAATTACTTTTATTTGCTACTGTTTCTATCGCTGTTCCTATTTCTGTTAGTTTGTCCGCAGTCAATGTTTTGTCTGTAATTTTTATCATATAGACATTCGGATTTTCCCTAGTTCCGCCTTCCAGTCCGGCAATTACAGTCGCGGCTTTGTCGGCAGTTACTGATTTTCCCCACACGGCATAGAGCGTAACGTCCGCCGTGCCGATTGTGTACCCGGAATTGTCACCTGTCCGTTGTCGCCGTTAGAACCGCTGTCAGCTTCGGTCATGCAGCCGGTGAGTAGCGATATAGCTAAAAATAATGTAAAAATTACACGGAGGGGGGGGGAGTGAAGTGAATGTTAAATTTCATTTTGTCTCCATAAAATAGATTTGTTGTATATCTATAATTATAATGAGTTTATTTGAAATGACAACTTAAGCGGCAAAAAAGTTAAAAAAAAATCCGCATTGCAAAGGAGATACTCCGGTCGAGCCAGAATATGACATAACGGCAAGTAATCAACCTTGGTTACAAAATCAGGGCAAACGCATTATAAATGTATTCAGCATAAAACTGGCTCCAAGTTACGGTTTCCTGGTTCAAAATCGCGCAATAATGCGCTACATGCTGATTGTTGCAAAGTAACTATAGAATTGCCCGCTCACGCGGTCGCAGCAATCAGAGTGTTTTTGCCCCAGAAACCGTTCCTTCGCGCAAACTTTACTTAAATTATTTATAATGCGTTTGTCCTGGTTACAAAATTCATCTTAATTGACCTATGTTCCATAAAACGGTATTATATGCGTAAAATCTCTGCATAAATCTTCTGCTTTCAAAAAAATCTAAATAAGGGGTAAGAATAATGCCGTATTCTGAGCCAACTGATCTTGCTGTTGTAGCGTGTCCGGGCGGAGAGTCTTTCGCCAACGAAGTCATCACACATTTGCGCCATATGTACAAGCACCGTTTTTCTTTGAAGAGCGATGTCATTTCAAAACGCTACGGACTTGAAAAGGAAAATATCGTTCAGCAGATTAACTTGAAGAATGATATCGAAACTAGCGATCTTTGCATCCGCGGTGTAACAGACAAATACCGCGCGCCGTTTTTTAAGGTCAACGCAAGGTTCACATATTTTGCAAACGGAGAATTCAAGACAGAACTTTTGGATTGCATCCGCGGAAAAGATGTTTATATTTTTCAGGATGTTGAAAACCACGAAAAAATTGCTCTTAACGACGGAAAAAACGTTCTTAGCCTAAGTGTAAACGACCACGTTATGAGCCTTCTTGTTACAATCGATGCTGTGCGTCAGGCTGGAGCGCGCCAGATTACTTTGGTTTTGCCGGCTTATCCTTACAGCCGTCAGCATAAAAAGAAGAGCCGCGAAGGTCTTACTGCCGCTCTTTTGGGACACATTTATGAGATGATGGAAGTTAAGCGCATTATCACGCTTGACCTTCATTCACGTGAAATTGTAAATGCGTTTGCCCACACTCACTGCGAAAATCTTCATGCTTCATATCAGATTATCCGCGAGCTTGCACGTGTAGTTGATCTTACAAAGGAAGATCTTGTTGTTGTAAGCCCGGACACTGGAGCAATTGACCGCAATAAATTCTATGCGACTGGACTTAAAAAGCCGCTTGCTATGATTTACAAAGAGCGCGACTATTCAATCGTTACTCAGGATGCAAAAAATACAAACATCAAGAGCATAAAGCTTTTGGGCGATGTAAAGGGAAAGGTTGCTTTCCTTGCAGATGATATGCTTGGCACAGGCGGAACTTTGCTCAAGGCAATGGGATTTTTGCATGAGCAGGGCGCGACAAAAGTTATTGCCGCAATCAGCCTTCCGTTCTTTACAGGAAATGCGATTGAGCAGTTTGATGAAGCGTACAGTAAAGGTTTGTTCTATAGAATAATTGGAACTAATGCGGTTTACCATGAAGAGCTTTTAAAGCGCGAATGGTACATCAGCACAAATGTTTCTGGTCTTTTTGCAAATGTAATCACAAGGCTTCACCACGACCAGTCTTTGAGCGACTTGCTTGATAACCGCACAATCATAGACAAGCTTATAAAAGTTTCAACTCCTGCTGAAAAAAGCGAGTAATATTTTAAAACGGCATATTTCTTTTTGATGAATGATTTCTAAGAAAAGCAGTATGCCGTTATTGTTTTTGGAAAATTGTTTTGTTATGGAACAAACTGTTCTTGCCGTTGATATTGGAACATCTTCTTTAAAGGCTGCCTTTGTTTCTGAAAAAGGAAAAGTCAGTGCGTTCAGCCGCCGTCCATTTTTGCTTTGCAATACGGAACACGCTTCAAAGGAATGGCTTCCTGCCTTTCAGAATGCTTTGCAGGATTTAGTCTCTCTGTCGCCAGAAATCCGTCCAAGCGGAATCTGCGTAAGCGGAAACGGTCCTACTCTTGTTGCCCAGTCAGGTGAAACTCTTTTATGGAATGAAAAAGTTGTTCAGTTGAAATCCAGTTCACTTTTTATTCCGCGCTTGCTTGCGTTTAAAGACAAGTTTTCCGATGTATGGAAAAAGAGCGGGCTAGTCTACAGCGGTCCTGAATATTTTCTGTGGCTTCTTACCGGGGAGTCTTGTACAATTCTTCCTGAAAAAAGATTTGAGTCCGCATATTGGAACAAGCAGCTTCTTTTGGAAAGCGGATTTTCAAATGATGAAATAAACAAACTTCCTTCATTTACAGAGCCTTCTCACAAGGTTGCCGGACTTTCAAGAAAAGCGTCTTCATTTTTGGGCGTGGAAGAATTTGGAATAAAAGAAGGTCTTCCTGTTTTTTGCGGCTCTCCTGATTTTATTTCTGCGCTTATTGGCACTGCGACTGTAAAGCCCGGAATTTTGTGTGACAGGGCAGGTTCTAGCGAAGGCATTAACTTCTGCACGGCTGTTCCTCTTGAAGGTGAAAAAATCCGCACTCTTCCTTCTGTTGTGCCGGAACTTTGGAATGCTTCTGTTTTGCTTCCTGATTCAGGCTCAAAGTTTGATTCTTTTAAATTAAAAATTGAACGCGAGCTTGGAAAGCAGATTGAATATTCGGTTCTTGTTCAGGAAATAATAGGAAGCGATGGAACAAATGCTTCCTTAGATCAAGGCAAATATCTTATGATTCAGACTGCGTTGAATTTAAAAGATGCGATTGGAATTTTAAAAGATGCAGCTGCAAAAAAAGGAGTTCCGTTTCCTGATGAAATGAGGGTTGCAGGAGGACAGGCAAAAAGCGCGCTTTGGAATCAGATGAAAGCCGACATAACCGGAATGAAACTTTCAGTTCCTTCTTGTCCTGATGCGGAGCTTTTGGGTGATGCGGCGTTTGCGTTTACAGCATTGAAAGTTTTTTCTAGTTTGACTTGTGCATCTGAATCTTTGTTTTCCAAGGCGGAAACTTTTTATCCGCAGAACTATTAAAGGCTTGGGCGCACGTGAAGCTTTATTCAATTCCTAGGAAAATTAAAACTTTTATTTTTGACATTGACGGAACTCTTTACACAAGCCCGGAATTTGTTGCGGAGCAAGTCGATGTTCAGATTCGGCATTATGCGCATATAAACGGTATTTCCGAAGATTCCGCAAGAAACATGATTGAAGACTACAGAAAAAAATGGAGCGCGGAACACGGCGGAAAAAAAATCAGCTTGGGAAACACTTTTCCTGCGTTTGGCGTGGATATTGAAACTAGCATAAAGTGGCGCAATGAGCTTTTGCAGCCGGAAAAATTTCTTTCGCCGGATTTAAAGCTAAAAGAATTTCTTGCTGAATTAAAAAAATCCTTTAACTTGATTTGCGTTACCAACAATCCTGTAAAAGCCGCAAGAAGAACTTTGGAGGCAGTTGGAATTTCAGAGATTATTCCTGATGTTATTGGACTTGATACTTGCATGAAGTCTAAACCCGCAAAGGAAATGCTTGAGCTTGCCGCGAAAAAAACTTCAACTGAATTCTGTGAATGCGTTTCTGTGGGCGACAGATTCGATATAGATATTGCGCTTCCACTTGAGCTTGGCATGGGCGGAATTCTTGTAGACGGCGCACATGATGTTGTAAAAATCCTTGACGAGATCTCTGACAGGGCAAACGCATTATAAATGTATTCAGCATAAAACTGGCTCCAAGTCACGGTTTTCTGGTTCAAAATCGCGCAATAATGCGCTGCACGCTGATTGTTGCAAAGTAACTATATAATTGCCCGCTCACGCGGTCGCAACAATCAGAGTGTTTTTGCCCCAGAAACCGTTTCTTTGCGCAAACTTTAGTTAAATTATTTATAATGCGTTTGCCCTGAGATCTCTGAAAAAGTCTATTGACTAAAAAAATTCTTTGCTGTATAAAACTCAAACTTAAGAGGTTTTTTATGGCTCAGGAAAAACTTATTGACAAAGTAAACGATACTCCGCTTAGAAAAATCGCTTATCCGCTTGTAATTGAGAATCTCCTTTTTCTTGCATTTTCCAGCATTGATGTTTTTATGCTGTCTGGATATTCGGACAAGGCTGTTGCGGCTGTCGGTCTTATAACCCAGTACACTTGGTTTCTTCTTGTCTTGCTGCAAGTGATTCCAAACGGCGCGACTATTTCCCTTACAAACTTTTTGGGAGCAGGGCAGGTTGAAAAAGCCAAGAAAATTTCCCGGACGGCATTGCAGATGGTAATTGTGTTCGGTTTGTTTTTTGGTCTTGTGTTCGCGTTTTTAATTCCGCAAATTCTAAAAAAATACAACATTGACGATGAAGTGCGGTTGTTTGCAAGCCAGTACGCTTTTATTTATTCAGCGTTTTCTGTTTTCAGCGGAATCTCTATTGTTCAGTCTTCTATTTTGCGCAGCTATGGACACACAAAAGACGCTATGGTTGTAAATGCAATTGCGAACTCTTTAAATATCGTGGGCAACGCTCTTGCCTTGTACGGCTGGTTCGGTCTTCCGATTTTAGGCGTTAAAGGCGTTGCAATTTCCACAGTTGCAAGCCAGTTTGCAGGAGCTATTATTCTTTCTGTTAGAATCGCTTGCTTAAAAGATTCAAAGTATTCAATAAAAAATCCGTTTAAAACTGTAAAAAGCGAATGGAGGCAGATTCTTAAAATTGGAGTTCCTACCGCAGGCGAAAGTGTTTCCTGGAATTTGTCGCAGCTTGTTATAATGATAATAATTACAACATTTGGAACAGCAGCTATTGCCGCATTCACTTATCTCATGACGATTTTGCGTTTTATATACATGATTGCTATTTCCATAGGAACGGCTTCTCAAATCAAGACCGGACATTATTGCGGCGCAGGACTTCAGCAGACTGCGTACAAAAATGTTTTTTGCTATCAAATTTCTGGAAGTGCGGTGAGCCTTTTTATTGCGACTGTGATTTTTATTTTCCGCCATCAGATGATTGCATTTTTTACTACGGACGTGGCGATTACTTCTATAATACTTTCTGTAATGCCGGTAACATTTTTCCTTGAACTAGGGCGTTCCATAAATGTTATCATTATTCCGTGCCTTATGGCTTCTGGCGACATTCACTTTCCTGTTGGAGCCGGAATCTTTTCAAACTGGATGATTTCAACTTTGCTTTCTTATGTCTTTGCTGTTTTGTTTGGCTGGGGATTCATTGGAGTTATAATTGCTATGGCGTGCGATGAGCTTTTCCGCGGAACTCTGATGATTTTTAGATGGAAGTCAAAGGTCTGGATGTATAAAAAGGCAGTGTGAAAGGTTATTGCTTGCTTATCATTATTTGAATCAAGTCTTTTATTATAGTTTTGTTTGTTTTTGATAGTTTGCTGAAATTTTGCAGAAAAGAAGAATTTTGCATTTTATTTCTTTTTGAAATTTCATCTTTTTCAGAAGCTAGATATTCAACTGTTACGCCAAGCGCATACGCAATTTTTAAAGCGTTTTCAACACTTGGTGAAGACTGATTTTTTGAAAGATATTTATCGATTGTATTTTTGCTTATTCCTGTTTTTATAGAGAGTTCTTTTATTTGTATATCCTGAAATTCTAGCTCGCGTCGAAGATTTTCCCCGAAATTCATGTTTATATAATAGTAAAATATTACATCATATATCTTGAAAAATGTAAAAAAAGACGTATAATGATTTATAAGAATGTAATATTTGGTGAATAAATTTTATTTTTACATCAAAAAAGGAGTTTCTAAAAATGACGTGTTGGTTGAAAAAACTTTTTTACTTTGCTTTTGCTGCGGCTTTATTTTCTTCATGTACATCTATGCAGGATACTAAAGTCTTTGCAAATGTTATGACATTTTCAGGCGATGTTAATAAATTGTACATGAAAAACTATGATTTGAATGAAGGCTATAAAGTTCAGTCTTTGTGGCGCGGAATAGAAAATTTAACAGTTTTAAATAATGAAACTGCTGAATATTATGCCATGGATATTGCACTTGATGAAATTCAAAACAGGGTTCTTAAAAAGAAAGACAAAGAAACAAAATATTATTTGATTCTTTTGACAGACGGACTTGACAATGTTTCCCTTGAAATGGCAAGAAAAGATGGACGCGGTGTATATGACAGTCTTGAAGCTTATGCAGATTCATTGAATAAAAGAATGAATACAATTTTGAATAAATCATATTTGTTTGGACTTGTTCAAAATGAAAATATTTATAATACATTTCAGTCATGGCCAATTATGTTTTTTGGCGATGATATGAAATCAAGCGGATATGAAAAAAAAGAAGCCATGGAACTTCTTAAGCCGCTTGCAGGTGCGCAAAATACATTTACACCAAATCCTATTGTTGAAGAGGAGACTGGAAGAATTCTTGAGTTGTTTAAGCAGCAGTTTGTTGTTACACAGTATTCATTTTTGATTCCAAAGGGATATGTTGAAAAAAGAGTAAAGATGTCTTTTTATGATAAGAACGGAAAAAATGCAACAATGGAAGCAGATTTTAAGCGGATTGGAAAAGATAAATTTGGACTTAGCAAAATAAAAACTTCAGAGAATTTTTTTATAGATACAAAAGATTCAGACATTATCATTTCTGATGAATCGGGTGATGGAGAAAATTCCGCCGTATTTACAATTGATAACTTGAGGCTGAATGAAAAGCCTTATTCAATAAAGTCTGCAAAACAAGAATATTATGAAAATGGAAAATTTAGAACAAATTCAGAATTTGATGACAAGGCAGGAATGAAGAAAAATGCGTATATTCTTCTTGTTCTTGATACAAGTAAATCCCTTGGTTCTCAAGCTTCTAATGTAAAAAAACTTGCGCAAGACATAATACTTTATATTAACACTGAAATTTGCGGTGAATAAAATTTTACTGGAATAAAAAAGCCCGTGCAAAAAACTTGCACGGGCTTTGTCATTTTAACAACACTGTAGATTTACTTTTTCCAAGGGTTTTTGCGGATGAATGTTTCGTCACGCTCGTAGCCTACGGAAATAATGCTTACTGGTGTGCCGGTAAATGCTTCAATGAATTCCACGTAAGCGCGCGCATTCTTTGGCATTTTTTTATAGCTTCTGCATTCTTTGAGCGAAGTTTTCCAGCCTGAGAATTTCTGAAGAATCGGCTTTGCGCTGTTAAGCTGGTCGATGTTTGCAGGAAAGTCTGTTACAATTTTTCCGTTTATTTCGTAGCCAACGCAAGCTTCAATCTGATCCATTGCATCGTAAATATCAAGGTGTGTAAGAACAAGGCTGTCCAAGCTGTTTACACGGCAGGCATAGCGCAATGCAACCAAATCAAGGTAGCCGCATCTTCTGGCTCTTCCTGTTGTAACTCCGTATTCACGTCCTGTGTCGCGCACATACTGGCAAAGCTCGCCTTCGCTTGTGGCGTTGAACTCTGTTGGCATCGGACCGTTTCCTACGCGTGTCTCGTAAGCCTTGAAAACTCCAAGAATGTGGTCAAGATTGTGAGGACCGATTCCGCAGCCTGTAGCAGCTCCCGCCGCGCAAGAAGCTCCGGAACTTACATAAGGATATGTTCCAGAATCAATGTCAAGCATTGCGCCCTGTGCGCCTTCAAAAAGAATGTTTTCCTTGCGGAATTCCCACATCTTTTGTGTAAGGTCTACACGCATCTGCAAAAGCTGTTCTTTGTATTTATCAAGATAGTCAAGGTCTTCTTTTTCAAGGTCAGCAAGTTTTTCTGTCCAGTCCAAGTCTGCAAGCCGAAGTCCGTCGCGGTGCGCTTTTTCGCTGTAAGCGATTCCTATTCCGCGTCCAGTTGTTCCGATTGGGCGTTTGCGGGATGCATCTCTGTCTTTGTCCATCTGGCGGTATCTTGGAAGAATAAGGTGCGCGCGGTCAGAAATAAATACTCTGCCTTCCCAGTCCACGCCGTTGTCTTTTATCATCTTAAGCTCTTCGAACAGGGCTTCCGGGTCGATTACCATTCCTGCTCCAAGAAAAACCTTTTTGTCTGAATAAAGGATTCCGCTTGGAACTTGATGAAGCGCAAATTGTTTTCCATCTACAACAATTGTATGTCCTGCGTTCGGACCTCCTGAATAGCGGACAACATATTTTGCGTCTTTTGCAAGGTAGTCTACAATTTTGCCTTTTCCTTCATCGCCCCACTGAGCGCCAATGATAACAACATTCATTTATAATTCCTCCAAGGCTTTCCGCCTAGAATTTTTAATTTAGTTTCAGCTGTGAATAGAAGTATTGCGTACTGTAACGTCGTGCGCGCTTCCTTCGCTGATTGTTGTAGATGAAACAAGTGTAAGTTTTGCTTTTTGCTGAAGCTCTGGAATTGAAAGCGCGCCGCAGTTGCACATTGTGTGGATTACCTTGCTCATTGAAAGCGAAACATTGTCGTGCAAGCGTCCGGCATAAGGAACGTAAGAGTCAACGCCTTCTTCAAACGCCATTCCCTTTTTTCCGCCAAGATCGTAACGCTGCCAGTTGCGCGCCCTGTTGCTTCCTTCGCCCCAGTATTCCTTTACGTAGTTTCCGTTGATTATAAGCTTGTTTGTAGGAGACTCATCGAATCTTGCAAAGTAACGTCCGAGCATTACAAAATCCGCGCCCATTGCAAGAGCAAGTGTTATGTGGTAGTCGTGAACGATTCCGCCGTCTGAGCAGATTGGAACGTAGATTCCTGTCTTTGCGTAGTATTCATCGCGCGCTTTTGCAACTTCGATTGTAGCTGTGGCTTGTCCGCGTCCGATTCCTTTTTGCTCGCGTGTAATGCAGATTGAGCCGCCGCCGATTCCGATTTTTACAAAGTCCGCGCCGTTTTCTGCAAGGAACATAAATCCTTCGCGGTCAACAACGTTTCCAGCTCCAACTTTTACATCTTTGCCGAATTTTTCATGGATGTCGTGGAGAGCTTTTGCCTGCCATTCTGAATATCCTTCGCTTGAGTCAAGGCACAAAATGTCAACGCCAGCCTTTAAAAGAGCCGGAACTCTTTCCATATAGTCGCGTGTGTTGATTCCTGCTCCAACAATGTATCTGTGGTTAGCGTCCATAAGCTCATTTGGATGAGTTTCGTGGTTGTCGAAGTCTTTTCTGAATACAATTGAAACAAGATGATTTTTGTCATCGATTATAGGAAGCTGATTTACTTTGTGCGCCCATATTAAATCGTTTGCTGCGCTCAAAGTGATTCCGTCTTTACCAGTAACAAGCTTTGCAAATGGCGTCATGTATTCGTTTACTTTTGAATTTGCAGGAACATGGTCGATTCTAAAGTCGCGCTCTGTGATAATTCCTTCAAGCTTTCCGTGCGCAGTTCCATCGTTTGTTACGGCGATTGTGCTGTGTCCGGTTTGTTCTATTAAAGATACAACTTCTTCAAGAGTCTGATCCGGGCGGATATTTGAGTCGGAAGTTACAAATCCTGCTTTGTATGATTTTACGCGCGCAACCATTGCCGCCTGGTTTTCGATTGTCTGCGAACCGAATATAAAGCTGATTCCGCCTTCTTTTGCAAGGGCAATTGCCATTTTGTCATCAGAAACCGACTGCATGACTGCGCTTACCAAAGGAATGTTCATTGAAAGCGAAGGTTTTTCGCCTGATTTTTTGTTGAATCTTACAACAGGTGTTTTCAGTGAAACATTTTCTGGAATGCATTCTGCGGATGTGTAGCCGGGAATTAACAGATACTCACCGAATGTGTGAGACGGTTCTTCGTAAAAGTATGCCATTTTGCCCTCTTGAAATGAAATTTGGCAGCTATAGTGCCTTAGAAATTTCAGCATATTATATAAAAAATGCCCTGTTCTGTCTATTCTTTAGTTATGGCGGGAAAAAAACAACTAGCTCGTAAGCGAAGCGATTCAATTGCCTTTTTCTCTCCCTCCATGCCACCATCCTTTCCTTACAACACTTAGGGCTGCGCCTTAAGAACCTGCTTGATTTTGTCATTGTTATAAAATGGATTCCTGTGTCGGTGCACGGGAATGACAGTCTTCTGAATATGTGGTAAGAAAAAGAAAGCGGCAACCGAGCCGTTTTGAGCGATGGCAAGCGATTGTAAAATCGCGCAGTCCGATTCCATTTACGCTCAACTTGGCGAATTGACGCGCTTTTTCTTATAGCATATTCAGATGTTTGTAATTTTGTGTTGAAAGATGTTTGTTGCGGTAAGAAAAGATGCATGCGAATTTTATGTATAGAGGCAGTTCTATACAAACAAATCGCTTGACAATATTGACTGGGGGGGGGTACTGTTATTTTGTTTTTTGATTGCAAAGATGCAATTGTGGCAGCATCCCTGGAGGCGGGATAAATTTTAGTTGCAGTTGCAGGGGGGGGATATATGCAAAAAAAACTTTTTTCGAGCCTAAAGGCACGCCTTTTAGTTTCCATTCTTTCAATAATTATTGTTTCAAATTTGTTTCTTGTTTGCTTTTTATTTGTAAATTCACGAAACGAACTTATGAAATCCCTTGCTGAACAAAACTCAAACTTCACGTATTCTACCGCACTGCAGATTCACAACATAAATGACAGGGAATACAAAATGCTTGATTCCCTTTCAAAACTGCCGCTTATTCGTGATGAATCTGTAGACATTAGAAAAAAATGGGAAATGATAAATGCCATTAGCAAGGAAGATTCTTCTTATATTGGAATGGCAATTTATGATGAGAAAGGCATAGGTTATACAACTACAGGAAAATATCAGGACTTGCACACAAGAGAATATTTAACAAAAGCCCTAAAAGGAAACGTTTCTATTCTTGATCCAAACTGGAGTCCCGTAAATGGAAAGCTTTCGACTTTTTACGCTGTTCCTTTTTATGGTCAGGACAGCCGGCAGGCAGGTGCTGTTGTTGCTGTTGTAGATAGCCTTGGACTTTGCCAGACAGTTTCTGAGATGATTATGGGAAAAAATTCTCATCCTTATGTAATTAATATTAAGACTGGAAAATATGTGGCGCACTCCGATGTTGAGTTTTTAAAGCAGGAAAAAAGCCTTTATGACAATGTTCCGGCAGAGCTTGAATCTGTTATAATGAAAATAAAATCTGGAGAATTTGGCTCTGAATTCTGCGTTGATAAAAATACAAAAAAAGAATACAGCGTTTCTTATTATCCTGTAGGCGGATATACTGACTGGACTGTAATCTGTTCTGCTCCTGCTGATGACTTTTTGGGTGGACTGAACAGGCTTTTTTTGCTTGCTGTTGTGATTTTCTGTGTATTTACGTTTTTTGCGGTTTTCATAGTTTCAGCATTCGTCTTGAAACTTTTGAAGCCGCTTAATGTTCTAAAATCTTCTATTAGAATGATTGCTTCTGGAAATGGAGATTTGACAAAAAGAATCGGAATTTCTTCAGATGATGAAATTGGTGAGGTTGTTTCCGGATTCAATGAGTTTATAGAAAAATTGCATAAAATTATAAGCGATGTAAAGGCTTCAAAGGATAGGCTTCTTTGTTTTGATTCAAAGTTGCAGTGTTCGGCAGAAAACTCAAATTCTTCTATTTCAAATATTGTTTCAAATATTGATATAGTGAATGAGGAAATTTCAAAGCAGTCAAATTGTGTGGATTCTACAGCTGATTCTGTACGCGAAGTTGCGGACAATATAAGCAGTCTGGATAGTCTTGTGCTTGAGCAGGCAAAAGGCACGGAAAATGCATCTGCCGCTGTTGAAGAAATGGTTGGAAATATTCATTCTGTAAATAATTCTGTTGAAAAGATGGCTGAAAGATTTGAAATGCTTCTTTTGGATGCTCAGAACGGCTCTTCTATGCAGGACAATGTTAGTGAAAAAATAGCGCACATAGCGGGACAATCGGCAAGTCTTCAGGATGCGAATGCTGTTATTGCATCTATTGCTGAACAGACGAATCTTCTTGCTATGAATGCCGCAATTGAAGCTGCTCATGCAGGAGAGGCTGGTAAAGGATTTAGTGTTGTTGCCGATGAAATTAGAAAACTTTCAGAAACATCTTCTTCCCAGTCACATAGTATAAGCGAGCAGCTGAGCGGAATACAGAATTCTATATCAGATGTAGTTTCTGCTTCGGAAGAATCTACAAAGTCTTTTGATTCTGTTGTTGAGGAAATAGAAGCTACAAACCAACTTATGCAGGAAATAAAAAATGCGATGCTTGAGCAGCAGGAAGGTTCTTCGCAGATAAACGAATCTCTTGCGATTATGAGAGACAGTTCCAATGAATTCAAGTCTAAATATGAAACGATGAATGAAAAGAACAAGTCTATTCTTGAAGAGGTATCAAAATTAAAAGAGGCGACTTCTGTAATGAATATCCGAATCTCTGAAATGGAGCAGGATATTTGTTCTGTTTCTGATACTGGAAAATCTTTGTTTAAAATTTCAAATGATATGAGCGATTCTATAAGGAATATTGGCAGTAGAATTGACGAATTTAAAGTTTGAATCTAAACTGTCTCTGGAAACTTTAGTTTTTAGAGGCAGTTTAGAAATAAAAACTTGTTTTTAAAATAAAAATCAGGGAACAGATTATGGGAAAGCAGAAATTTTCTATAGAGTTTAAGCTTGAAGTTATAGGAAAGTACGAGATGGGAACTTGCGGCTACAAAAAGCTTGCAAAGATGTACGGACTTTCCCGGGACACTGTGCGCAGTTGGGTCTTGAATCCAAAGTTAAACCCTAAAAAGAATTCAGAAGAAGAAACTACTGAGCAATAATTTTTATCCTCTTTGTTTTAGTGTGGAAAGATTTTTTTCTAGCAAAATAAGGCGGTTCTTTAGCTCCCGTACTTGATCAAGACTTTTCATTATCTTGGACTGCATATATGTGTCCGCAAGTATTCCGTCGAAAAGAAAATCCGCGAATGTTGCAAATGTCATTGTGTTCATTCTAAAATCCACAGGAATTACAACCTGCCTAAGTTCCGCCTGAAGTTGCTGCAAAAGGAAACTTATCTGGTTCATTATGTCTGCCGCCGTATTCAGCTTGTAATGCTTTATAAGGTCAACGAGCGTTCCTCCACCGAACATATCAAGAAATCCCCAGTTGCGCGCGCTTTTGAATTTTTTTTCCGCCGCTTCTACAAGTGGAAGTATTTGCCGTATAAGTGCCAATGCCCGTTCGAGCCTGTTTTTTTCAATTTCGTCCATAGCCTTAACTATAAAGTAAATAGAAGAAACTTGCAAATTTTATCAAAAAAAATTCGTTGGAACATGGTTATTTTGGATATTTGTTATATAATGAATAATAATCAGGTGAAGTATTGGCTTTAAAATTTAAAGCTTTAACCTGAAAAATTCTATTAAAAAATGTCTGCGAAATGCGGCATTTGGGGACTGTTATGAAAGTTGAAAAACTTGCATTGAAGTTGTCTATGCTCCTTGTTATTGGATTATTTATCGGGGGGGGTATAGGTTGTAGTGATGGTTCGTCTGGAGGCGGCTCTGATAGCGAAAGTGGTTCTGCAAATAACTCCTACCTCTTCTACAGCCAGAAGTGGAACTATGCGGACGACAAATTTGGAAAGGCGCTTCCTGCCAAGCTTGAGCTTAAGAGGTCGATTGCTGCCGGGGACACTCTTGGTTCTCCGTTTGCGGAGAATGCGGTGGCGTTCTGCACTGCGGGTGTCTGGGGCGAGGATGACACGGTTGTCTATTATGTTGACAGCGAGTACGCGCTCTGGTCTTACGCTGCCGACGGAACAAAAACGCTGGTAAAAGAAGCGGTTTCCGGTGCGAAAGGCGCATTTGTGAGCTACGACAATGAGGGCAAATGCCTTTTTGCGCTTTATGGTTTTAGTGATACAAGTAATCAAAAAGTTTTTGTAAAGGATACTGTAAGCGGAAAGTCTTTTACAATTTTGATTGATGTAGATATTCAGTCTATAGCTGATATTACAGCAGTTGCCGGAAGCAAAAAAGACAGCTACATTTTTATAGCATCTAATAAAGGTTATGAGATGGGAATGTACGCTCATAAGTTCAGCCGAGGTTTTTCCGCAATGTTTGAAGAAGGTTCGGAAGTGAGTTCCTCTGAAGAAAGTGAAAGTAGTTCATTTCATCTTGGTGGGAAAGCCCCTTTCACCACGACTCTGAAAAAAGACCCGATTCAGTACAAGATTACCGACATGACCGTGATTGGCGGAAAACTTTACGCGCTTTTTGCCAGCTGCTTTGAGAGTAACTCTGGTGGTTATGCTTCGGATATTTGTGCTACCTATGGAAATTATTCATCAGGCGGCGGAGTGCTTCGCATAAATTATTCCGGCAACCTTTCCGTGGATACAACATTCGGAACAGACGGCGTTGCAGGTTATTCAAATAAACTGAATATAAGAAGTACTGCAGTAGCTACAGGTTGGCTGATTTTTGAAGGTGAAAAAAATAACCCTTCTTTATGGTCTAAAAAGGACATAAATTCCAACCTTGAATTCAACAATCCGCAGAAAATTATTGCAATAAAGCCGGACGAGCTTGTGATTGCAGAAAACGGCATTGCATGGACTAGTGATGATATGTATGATTTTTATAATCTGGCGCGTGCCGTTACAATGGACTTGAACGGAAAAATCAAGAGCGTTACGGCGGTTCACGGAAAATCGTTCAGCTACGGCGGAATTGACCGTGAGCCTAGCTATGAGGATGAGCCTGATTGCAATGTTGACGGACTTGCTGTTGCTAGCAATTGGTCAGCGTGTTTCGAGTAAACAATGAAGCCGTTGGTCAGCGTGTGCATTCCCGTGTGGAATTCGGAACAGTATCTTGACGAGTGCCTTGAGTCCGTCTTTGCGCAGGACTTTGCGGGCTTTGAAGTTGTGGTTGTAAACGACTCAAGCCCCGGTTCAGACACAAGCGGACGCACTTGCCGCCAAATCGTAAAACAGGCGCACAAAAGGCACAAAAAATCAGGCTGCCTCAAGGTGTCCTATATCGAACATTCCGAAAACCGCGGACTTGTGGAATGCAGGCGCACGCTGATTAACGCCGCGCACGGAGCTTTCATCCTAATGCTGGACAGCGACGATGTGCTGAAGAGCGGCGCAATTTCCGCCCTGTGGACGCTGCAGGAACAGCACGGCACGGACATTGTGGCAGGCGGCTTCGACATTTTCCCCCAAGCAAAGGACAGCCGAAAGTTTCCGCTCTACGACGGATTCATTCCCGGAAGCGAGCTTTTTTCAGCCTGGCTGATTCAAAAAAAATACACGTCGTTCCTGTGGGCAAAACTCATAAGAACAGACGTGTTCTGCCGCGCAATGGAAAAAATTCCCTACACATACTGCAACATGGCGGAGGATTTTCTGATTTGGTTCTTCATTACGCAGACGGCGCAGAGCTTTTTTGCAACAAGCCAGCCTGTCTATGGTTACCGCCGAAATTCCGGAATGTCGTCCGCAAGAAAAATTACCACGCTTGAACAGTGCCGCCAAATCTGCTCGGCAGCCAGCGTCTTTACAAACATCTTCCTTTACATCGACGAACAGACGCAAAACGACGCGTCTCCACTCACCGATGAGCAGCTCTACGCAATCGGCCGCACCGCCGAAAACTACGTAAAAAGCAACATCACCCAAATAAAAACCCTCGCCCTCCCCGAACTGATTCCAGAAGCGATGCAAATGCTGAAAGAAGCCTGGGGAGACGAACTGGTGGAGAGAGTGGAAATGGAGATGTAAAATGCGGCGGAGTGGTTGTTAGCTAAGCCAGGACTGTTTGATGTAAACATTTTTCTGTAGTATTTTGAAAGAAAGTAAATGCCCTATTCTCCCGGTCGCCTCCATATTTTTGGGTTATAAAGTCGTCCAATGTGTTGCAAACGAATGGGAGGCTATAATTTTTAACTCTTCAATATAAATTCCGCAAAAAGAATTTGTGCCTGTGCTTACGAGAGCTATAATGCAAAATCGGCGCTACAGTCAAACTGTATAACAGGCACAGACTTTAAAAATACGCTGTACAGTTTGTCTGTAGTTGTTATACAGCTAAACTGTACAATAAGCACAGCCAAACTGTGGCGTCGTCACAGGAAAACTGTACAGCTTATACAGACTGTCCTGGATTTTGTCTCTCTTTCATTGTCGTGCTTGACGCGGAAATCTTTCGTGTATAGAGATTCCCTTGTCAAGCAAGGGAATGACAGAGGAAAGTCAAGTCTGGCAATGACAGAATGTTACGCCGGGGAATGACAAAATGTTGTACCAGGGAATGTCAGAGAAAAGTAAAGACGGGCAACGGCATAAAGAAGCAAGAAAATGACAAAATGTTGCTCTGGGCAACGGAAAGCAAATCAGCGCATAAAAAAATCCGCAGGGAGCTGAAAATGCCAGTTCCGCAGCGGATTGTTTTGTTAAAAGCGAAAATTAAAAATTTACTTTTTTGTGCAGAGAATGCTGGTTTTAGTTTTCCACCACAAATCGTCTGCACTCTGTCCTATTTCAATTACTGCACGGAATTTTGTCTTGTCTTCATTTACAGAAAGTTTTAAATCTGAAGTTATTTCCTTGTCGTCATCGTTGCTTGACATTTCATAAAAAAATTTAATGTACTTGCTGATGTTGTCTTCCGTGATTTCCATGTCGCCGAGCATACATGGCTCTGCTTCAGAAAACTGGCTGGTCAATGATTCTTTAGCTTCAGTTTTTATTTCATCCTTTGTCTTGTTTTTCATTTCAGCGTATGAATCTGAGCAGTCAATGTCGAATTCTTCCATTTCTCCGTACCAGCTGCCAATGAGCCATTCTTCAGCGTTGTCAAAGTCTGATTCCGCCGCAAGTTCCGTGAAAACTTCCTCATCATCGTCATCGTCTTTTTTACAGCCTGAAAGAACAAGCCCAAGCGCCATCAATGCGAAAAGTCCCGCCAAAAGTTTTTTCATTTGTAACCCCTGTATAAAGTTGATATAAAAATTGGTGGCATCTCACCGTCTCGATTTTACCCCCCCCGAAATTTGTCAAGAGGTTCGGGCGGATTTTTGCGAAATTTGTGAAAAAAAATGCGGATTTTCTTAAAAAAACGGAATTTCAGCGTAATTTTTGCAAAAAATGGTATATATTATATTTGCATGGCAAGAAATGAGGTGAAAAATGAATATAAAGTGTCCTAACTGCGGGCAGTTGATTGCGCTGGAGCAGAATGTTTATGATTCTATTGCGAACGATGTGCGCAACGAGCAGTTTGAAAAAGAGCTCGAAAAGAGAGCGGCATCCTTGAGCCGGGAAAAGGAGTCGGCGGTTCAGCTTGCGGTCTCAAAGGCACAGAACGAAAAGGAAAAGGAAATTGCGGCTCTGGAAGCTAAGCTTTCAAAAATTGCGGCGGAATTTGAGGCGGAAAAGCAAAAGTCAAAATCGGAATTTCAGGCTGCGCTGGCGGAAAAAAATCAGCAGATTACGAAGATTTCCGCGGAACTTGGAGCGGCAAAGGAAAAGTCGCAGTCGGAGATGAAAATAGCTCTTGCCTCAAAGGAACAGGAAATCGCGCTTTTGAATGAAAAGATTAGTTCGGGCAAACGTGATTCTGAGATTGCAGTGAAATCCGCAGTTCAGGACAAGGAAAAGGAAATAATTCAGCTTAAAAGCGACTTTGCGGTGCTTGAAAATAAATCGAAAAGCGAAGTGTCTTCTATAAAGGAGCAGTTTTCGGCGCAGCTCAAGGCGAAGGACGAGGAAATTGCGTTCTACAAGGACTTCAAGGCGAAGGAATCGACTAAACAGATTGGCGAGGATTTGGAGCAGTTCTGTCTTACGGAGTTCAACAAGAACCGTGCGCTTGGTTTTCAGAATTCGTATTTTGAAAAGGACAACAAGGTTTCGCGTGCTTCGGGAAGCAAGGGCGACTTTATTTTTAGGGAAGCGAGCGGCGACGGCGTGGAATTCATTTCAATTATGTTCGAGATGAAAAATCAGGCTGACGAGACGGCGACTAAGCACAAGAACGAGGATTTCTTAAAGGAGCTGGACAAGGACAGGAACGAGAAGGGCTGCGAGTATGCGGTTCTGGTTTCCATGCTTGAAAGCGACAACGACTACTACAACACTGGAATTGTGGACGTTTCGTACAAATACCCAAAGATGTACGTAATCCGCCCGCAGTTTTTTATTCCGGTGATTACTTTTTTGCGGAACGCTGCTATGAATACTCTTGAGTCTAAGCGTGAACTTAGGCGTATTCAGGAGCAGAACATGGACATCACTCACTTTGAGGAAGACTTGAACAAATTCAAGGACGGATTCAGCCGAAACTACGACCTTGCAAGCCGTAAATTCATGAGCGCAGTCGAACAGATTGACAAGGCGATTTCAAATCTGCAGAAGATGAAGGAGGATTTGCTTAGCTCCGAGAATAACTATCGTCTTGCGAACAACAAGCTCGAAGATTTGACCGTGAAAAAGCTTGTTAAAAACAATCCCACAATGAAGCAGAAGTTCAACGAACTGAAAGGGGAATGAAATAACTACTTCCCCTGCCACTTACCCGAATTTCGTTCCCAGAAAACGCCGCCGCTGTAGCCCTGGATGGACTTGTCTGTTTCCGCGAGGGCAAGGCGTTTTTCCGTCCAAAGGCAGTATTCTTCGTTCTGTTCGATTCCGCAGAAACGCCGGCCGAGTTTTTTTGCCACAACGCTTGCAGTGCCGCTTCCCAAAAACGGATCAAACACGATGTCGCCGGGACGTGAGCTTGCAAGAATCAGTTTTGCGTAAAGCTTTTCGGGCTTTTGCGTAGGATGGTCGGTGTTTTCGGGCATTGACCAGAACGGAACTGAAATATCGTCCCAAAAATTGGAAGGGTACGTAAGCCGGAAGTTTCCGTCCGATTCCTCATCCCAGTCCTTCGGCTTTCCGTCAGCCTTGTACGGCGCAAGGACTTTCCGCTTCATTTTTACGGCTTCAACATCAAAATAATAGTCGGCAGGATTTTTCACGGCAAACCAGATGTCTTCCATTCCGTTCTTCCAGTTTGACTTTGCGCCGCGTCCTTTTTCGCGCTGCCAGGTAATCCTGTTCAGAACTGTAAGTTCCCTTTCAACAGCACGCTGAAGAGAGGAAGTGCATTTCCAGTCGCCGCAAATATAAAGTGAGCCGTTGGATTTTAGTTTTTTGCACACAGCCGGAAACCATGTCGCAAGATATTCGTCATAGCCTTCCTGTGAACGCGAGGCGAACTTCATTCCGTTGAAATTCTTGGAAAGATTGTACGGCGGATCAATGATAATCAGGTCGGCGAATCCTTCCGGCACAAACTCAAGCATTTTCAGAATATCGCCGTTCAGTGTGCGGTTCACGATGTCCGTTTCCGCAGAAATATTCGATTCGGTGAGCAGGCGGTTTTTCAAGCCTTCAATTTCCTCTGGCTCAAGCGTCAATGTCCTGTTGTTCGCCGCGCGTTCTTTTTTTTCCATCAGACTGTCCGTTTTTTTAGTTTATAATATTCTCTATGGACACTATAAAAGATTTTTAGAACTCTGTCATTGCCGAGCATAGACTTGAACTCTAGCAATTCTCTATGGACTGTCCATATAGGCCTACTATGAGGTGTGCATAGCGTTCGCTATGGTGGGTGCGTAGAGTGCTCTATGGGATGTTCGTAGTGGACGCTATAGGGTGTCCATAGAGAGCTACTATTGATACTCCATAGAAGGCGAAACGGAAGAAAAGGCAAGTCCACTAGACGTTATTTATCGTTCCCTTAAGCTCCACTTAATTCTCATCAGGACAAAGTCGCGCATATCCTCATAGAAGTCCATATTGGGCGGAGTTATGCCGATTTTTTGAAGAGCCTGTTGAATCAGCGGATTTTTGTAGCAGCGAACATCAGGGCGTTCAGCTGGAGCTTGTATGCTTCATCGGCGGAAAGGGTGAGCATTGCGGAAATCTCAAGGAAAATCTCTTCTTTTGTCGTAACGTATTTATAAAGATTTGCACGCGACCAGATGAGTTTGTCCGCAATCGTCGTGATAGCAATTTCGGTGTACGGCATCTGCGCAAAAAGCGAGTCCGCTGCTTCCTTTATCTGGTTTAGCCTTTCTTTTTTTTATCACTCTGCTTATTCAGTCTCTTTATACTCCAGTAAACCTATATGGAGTTTCTTGGTATACGTAGTAGTTCAGCCAGTTTGAATAGAACAAGTGCGCTGTGCTTCTCCATTTTGAAAAAATCGGCTTGGAAGGATCGTTGTCTGTAAAATAATTTTCCGGCATTGATGGATTTATTCCTTTTTTTAAATCTCGCTTGTATTCTTCTGCCAAAGTTTCAGGGTCATATTCCAAGTGGCCTGTCATAAAAATACTTCTGTTGTCTTTTGACTTTGCAAGTGTAACTCCGGTTGTTTCTGAATATGCAAGCAGCGAAAGTTTTTCATTTGACGCAATATCTTCTGTGAGTATTTTTGTGTAGCGCGAAGTTGGAACTGGAAAATAATCATCAAAGCCGCGCATTAAAGGTTCTTTTGAGTCTAAAAGTTTTGAGTAAAAAATTCCTGAATACTTTTTTTCAACAATGTGCTTGTTTATTCCGTGCAGATAATAAAGTCCTGCCATTGCACCCCAGCAAATGTAAAGTGTGCAGAAAACATTTTTTTTCGCGTAGTCCATTATTTTGCAAAGTTCATTCCAGTAGTCAACTTGCTCAAATGGAATCTGCTCTACCGGCGCGCCTGTTATAATCATTCCGTCAAATTTCCTGCTGAAAATTTCTTCCGATGACATATAGAATTTTTCCAGATGATTTTTGTCTGTGTTTTTTGAAATGTGTCCTTTCATTTGCACAAGCGAAATGTCAATTTGAAGCGGAGTATTTGAAAGAAGCCTAAGAAGCTGAGTTTCTGTAACTTCCTTTGTCGGCATTAAATTTACAATCGCAATTTTGAGCGGACGTATATCTTGGGAAACTGCGCGCTCTTCTGTCATCACAAATATATTTTCATTTTCAAGAGTGCTTCTGGCTGGAAGGTCGGAATCAATTCTGATTGGCATGGACGCATTATAGCAAGTTTTCATGTAATTTGCTATAATCTCCAAATTATGGAAATCAAAGTTGACAGAAAGGCCGCAGTAAAAAAACTTAAGGCTTTGGTTTTGTCTCCAAGAAACGAAGTTGAGGCTTTTAGAAGCAAGCTGGAAAAAAAATTCAAAGCGGATTTTATTCCGAATCATGTTGAGCGCACTGAAAAGAAAATCGGCGGCGTAAAATGCGATATTCTTGTTCCTGAAATTTTTGCTTCGAACAGGATTGTGATTTATGTTCACGGTGGTTCTTTTGTTGGAGGTTCGCGGGACAGCTGGAGAAGTTTTTGCTCAATCTTTGCAAATGCTGTTTCTGCAAAAGTTGTTGTGCCGGAATTCAGACTTGCTCCTTCTTATCCTTTTCCTTCTTCAATTGAAGATGTTGAAAAAGTTTTCAGCGGGATTTTAGAAGATGATGAATCTAAGGAAATTATTCTTGCGGCAGACGGAAGCGGTGCGAGCATTGCGTTGGGACTTATGCTTAGGACTGAAGAAAAAAAACGCAGCTTGGTTTCAAAAATAATTCTGATTTCTCCTTGGCTTGATCTTTCAACTGAAAATCTTTCGAATAAAAAAATCCGCGATGAAATTTTGGGAAATGAAGATTTGCGTCATGCATCTGATCTTTACACTTATTCTTCCAATTTAAAAAATATTCAGGTTTCGCCTTTGTTTGCTTCTGAAAATGATTTTTCAACTTTTCCTGAAGTTTATATTCAGTGTGGCGAAAAAGAAATTCTTCTTGACAGCGCAGAAAGTTTGGCGCAGAAAATTATTTATTCCGGCGGAAAATGTGTTTTGGATGTCTGGCCGGAAATGATGTTTATGTTTCAGATGGCGGACGAATTTTTGCTTGAGTCGCACGAGGCTGTTGAAAAAATCGGACACTACATAAACAAAAGAAACGGACTTTCAGAAAGCGAAATAAAAGAGCGGGAACGTCTTATGCGTGAAAATAATATCGCGGTGGAATAAAATATGGAACTTCTTTCTCCTGCTGGAAATGTTGAAAAACTTAAGTACGGATATATTTACGGCGCTGATGCTGTTTACATTGGACTGAAAAATTTTTCTTTGCGTGTTAAGGCGGACAATTTTTATGAAGATGAATATAAAAAAGTCTGCGAACTAAAAAAACAGTTCCCCGGAAAAAAACTTCACTGCGCATTGAACATTGCGTTTCATAATGACGAGATTGACAGGCTGATTCAAAATATTCCGTATTTTAAAAATTATCCGATTGATGCTTTTATTGTTCAGGATTTGGGAATTGTTCCGATTCTTCAAAAAGAATTTCCAAAAGCGGCATTGCATCTTTCAACGCAAGCAAGCTGCATGAACCGCGAAGCTGTAAAAGTTTACAAGTCGCTGGGATTCAGCAGAGTTGTAATGGGACGCGAGGCTTCTTTAAAAGAAATTGCTGAAATAAAAAACTCAGTTCCAGAAATGGAAATTGAATGTTTTGTTCATGGCGCAATGTGCATCGCATATTCCGGCCGCTGCTTGATGAGTGCGTATTTAAATGGACGTAGTGCGCAGGAAGGATTTTGCAGCCATACTTGCCGCTGGGATTATGATGTTCTTGCAAGCCTTGGAGAAAATGCCAAGCAAATTTCAGAAAGTGGAAATCTTGTTTTGCGTGAACATAAACGCCCTGATGAATTTTTTCCAGTTTATGAAGGAGAAAATTTTACAGCCGTGCTGTCGTCAAAAGATTTGTGCATGATAGATCATCTTGCGGATTTAAAGAATGCCGGCGTGGATTCGCTTAAAATTGAAGGACGAATGAAAAGTGTCTATTACGTTGCCTTGATTACGCGGGCTTACAGAAAGGCGATTGATGCGCTTGAAGGAAAAATTCCGCAGGAGGAAGCAACGCCTTTTGTTGAAGAACTTTATAAAGTAAGCCATCGTCCGTTTGCCACAGGATTTTATTATAATAAATCTGATGCGGATGTTGCGGTAAGCGGCGCAAGCGACAGTCCGTTTGAACTTTCCGCGGAATTTGGAAACGAGCTTTCTTTGCAGGATGAAAACGCTATTCTTGAAAAAGCCGCGCTGAATAAAAAAATTCGTGATGAAAAATACAATTCGCTTTGCCCGGAAGCAAAAGCCGCTGCTGACAAAAGATTTGCAGAACATCCTGACTTGAATCTTCCTTTTGCCGAAAAAATCGACGGATTCAAAATGTACAATTTTGAGAGTCTTAATATGATTACAAAATCCACAGAGCTTGAAATTGTTTCTCCTGATACTGTTGCGCAGAAGATTTTGTGGGGAAAAGATTTTGTGCTTGTGAATCCTGAAAATGGAGAATTGTACAACTGGGTTTGCAACGGACATCCTTGTGTTTTCTACACAAAGCTAAAAATTCAGCAGGGGAGTTTGCTTCGCTCAAAAGATCCTGATTATGTCGAAGGAAAATTCAGGGACAGCGGAAGATAAACTTTTCTGCTTTTGACCATAGTTTTGTTATGTGATATAGTCAATCGAAGAGGATTGCCTATGTCAGAAAAAAATGATGAAATTGTAGAAACTGATCCTGAAATTTTAATCAGCCAGTTTTCTAAAAAATTTTCTGAAAACTATACTCCAGATGAATGGAAAAAAATTCAAAGTGCATGGGATTATTTAATTTCCAAAACTTCCGATCTTAAGAGAAAATGCGGAAAGCCTTATTACCTTCACCCGCTTAGAGTTGCGACAATTCTTGCTGAAAAAAATCTTGGTGCGGACACAATTATCGCAGGTTTCTTCCATAATATTCTTGATGTGGACAATGATTGCCTTCCTGAAATTGAAGAGAAATTTGGAAAAGACATTTCTGTAATTTGCAATGGAACTGCGAAAATAACTGGATTAAAAATAAATTCAACTTCTTTGCATCAGGCTGATAGTATACGAAAAATGCTTTTTGCAATGGTTGATGACATCCGGGTTATTCTTGTAAAACTTGCAGACCGCCTTGACCGTATGCGTAATTTGAAATTTGTTTCCGCACAAGCTCAGCGCGCAGTTGCAAAAGAAGTGATTGATATTTGGTGTCCTCTTGCAAGCCGTCTTGGTATGTCTGATGTAAAAAGTGAAATGGAAGATTTGAGTTTGAAGTATTCGAATCCGGAAGTTTTTCAGCAGATAAAATCAATTGTGGCGCAAAAAAAAGCAGAAAGAGCCGAGTACTTGAACAACGCTGTGAAAAAAATTTATACAGCCACAGAAAAAGCCGGAATAACTGTAAACATAACGAGCCGTGCAAAGCATTTTTATTCGATTTACCAGAAGATGAGAAAACGCAACAAGGAGCCTGGAGAGCTTTATGATTTGCTTGCGCTTAGAATAATTTGCAATACGGAATCTGAATGCTACGCTTTGATTGGAATTGTTCACGGTCTTTGGAAACCTATGGAAGGCAGATTCAAGGATTATATTGCAATGCCAAAGGCGAACGGCTATCAGTCTTTGCATACAACTGTGATTTGCGAAGGAAAGCCGCTTGAAATCCAAATACGCACACAAGAGATGCACAGCATTGCTGAGCATGGAGTTGCTTCCCATTGGCTTTACAAAAAGGGAACAAACCATGATATGGTGAAAGCTGAAGATTTGAGCATCATAAATCAACTGCGCGCGCTTCGGAATGAAGACTTGAGCGACGAGAAGTTTTTTGCGGAACTGAAAAGTGATCTTCTTGGCGATTCAATTTATGTCTTTACTCCAAAGGGCGATGTGAAGGAACTTCCAGCTGGTGCAAATGCGATTGATTTTGCTTATGCGATTCATTCTGGAATAGGCGAAAAAGTTGTCGGAGCAAAGGCTGATGGAAAAATAATTCCTCTTACTCAGCCTTTAAAGAATACGCAGATTATTGAAATTCTTACAAATCCTCAGGCGCATCCGACTCAAAGCCAGCTTCAAGTTGTAAAGACTTCAAAGGCGCGGCAAAAGATTCATTCTTGGCTTGTTGAAAATGACCCGACTTTTATTGACAAGGATGCTCAGGAAAAACGTGAAGCGGAAATTGCGGCGAACACTTTGTATTCAAAAAAAATCGCTGAAGAAAATTCCGCGGAAAGAAAACGAAAAGCAGCTTTAAGAAAACAGCAGTCTCAAAATTTCACCGGAAGAATCCGCATTGAAAATGACACTAATTTTTTAGTTACGATTGCGCAATGCTGCAAACCTGTTCCTGGAGATCCGATTGTCGGTTATGTTTCTCATAGCAGAGGAATAACTGTTCACCGGGCTGACTGTTTGACTTTTCTTAGAATTCCTTCAATTCAAGAACGGTCTGTTGCTGTTGAATGGGATACTTCTACTGATAAAAAGCAAGAAAAAAAAGACAAGCTTCTTGAGCAGAACAGAGAGAAATCGCGGCAAAAGCAAATTGAAAAAAATCAGTATAAAAAGCAGCGTTAAAAACTGTGTTGCATAAATGCTGTTTTTTTTCTAATATTGCGTTATGAAATTGCTTGAAGATAGAATAAAAAAAGATGGTATTGTTTTGCCAGGAAATATTTTAAAAGTAAATAGCTTCTTGAATCATCAGATTGATGTTGAATTGCTTGATAAATTGGCGGAAGATTTTAAAAAATCTTTTGACGGTGTGGATATAACAAAGGTTGTTACAATTGAAGCAAGCGGAATTGCTGTTGCCTGTTCTGTTGCCAGGGCATTTGGAAATATTCCTGTTCTTTTTGCTAAAAAGCACACGAGTGCAGCTTTGTCAGATGACGTGTACTATTCTACAGTTTGGTCGCACACAAATTCTTGCAATTACAATATCGTTATTTCCAGAGAATATCTTTCTTCTGATGATAAAATTCTTTTGGTAGATGATTTTCTTGCGAATGGAAATGCAATGAAAGGTCTAATTGAAATTGCTGAAAATGCTGGCGCAAAAGTGCAGGGGATTTGTGTTGCAATTGAAAAAGCATTTCAGTCTGGCGGAGATGCGCTTCGTGAAAAAGGCATTCAAGTTGAAAGCGGCGCAATAATTGAAAAAATGTCGTATAACGGAGATATAATTTTTAGAAGCTAAACTAAAGAACTTTTTGATTTTTTTCATCTTATAGATTTCAGAATCAGTTCGACTGTTTTTGGAATCTTTTGTTTTTCTATGCCTGAATAATTTATAACAAATGTTTTGTCTATTGGAAAACTTTTGCTGTATTCTGAAAAAATTGAAAAGTCTTCAAGTTCATAAAAAAAATCTTTTAGTGCTGAAATTTTTATTCCGTTTTTTTTTAGCCGCATTTCTAAAGTCTTTCCGCTAAACTTTGAATTTATTGAAATCAAAAAATGAAGCCCGGAATTTTCTTCATGGATTTTTACAAAGTTTTTTAGTTCTGAATTTTCTATTTTAAAAATCAGCTCATTGCGAAGATTTCTGTAATAATTTTTCATCCTGATAATGTGCTTGGAATAATGCTCTTCTTTTATAAAATCTGCAAGCGCATATTGTTCAAATGAATTTACGGTGCATGAACAGAAATTGAATTTTGAATTGAATTTTTCGGAAAGTTTTTTTGGAAGAACCATGTAGCTTATTCTAAACGAAGGCGAAAGTGTTTTTGAAAATGAATTTATGTAAATTACATTTTCATTTTTTGAAGCGCACAAAAGTGGAAGTATTGGTTTCCCAGTAAATCGGAATTCGCTGTCGTAGTCATCTTCAATTATGTAGCGGTCATTTTTTTCTTGCGCCCAAAATAAAAGTTCCATCCTCCTTTTTACAGGCATTACGATTCCTGTTGGAAAGTGATGGCTTGGAGTTACGTGAACTACAGAAGCGTTTATTTTTTTTAAGGCTTCTATGTTAAGACCGTTTTTGTCGATTGGAATATGTTCAGTTCTTGCTCCGTTCATTTCAAAAATCTGCGCAATTTTTTTGTATCCTGGATTTTCAACAGCGTATACTTTTTCATTTCCCAAAAGATAAACAACAAAACTGTAAAGCATTTCTGTTCCTGCTCCCACTACAATTTGTTCTGGAACTGCTTCTATGTTTTTAAAGCTTTTCAAATGCTTGCAAATTGCTTCTCTTAGTTCAAGTGTTCCTTGCAACGGTTGGCTTTTTAATAGATTTTCATGCGGGCTATTTAAAACTTTGCGCATTATTTTTGACCAGATTGAAAATGGAAATTTTTCCCAACCGATAGAATTTGATTTTAGATCAATGAAAATTTTTTCTTTGCTTTTTGAATTTATTTTTTTTATGCTTTTTTCTTTTTTGAAATTCTGTTTATAAGAATTTGATGAAAGGGATTTTATTTCCTTTGGAAGTTCTGTAACAAAAAATCCTTTTTTTTCAATTGAAAAAATGTAGCCTTGGCTTATTAATTCTGAATAGGCATTTTGAACTGTAATTACACTTACTCCCAAATGTGAAGAAAGCGTTCGTTTTGATGGAAGTTTTTCATTTGGAGATAAAGTTCCGTCTATGATTTTTGATTTTATGCTTTCGATTAAAAAATCGCAGAACGTCATAGTTCCTTTTTTTGAAAAATCACAAGTAAACATCTTTTTCTCTGGTTATATAAAAATTATATCAATATGATTATATTAATAATGTCAGTTTTTGTATATTGTAAAATTCAGATTTTATAAAATGAGGTGTTTTATGGACAAACGTCTGCTTACAATTCAAGATATTTCGTGCGTTGGACAGTGCTCGCTTACTGTTGCGCTTCCTGTTATTTCAGCCTGCGGAATCGAAACCGCGGTTCTTCCAAGTTCAGTCCTTTCAAATCATACTGCATTTAAATCCTGGACGTTCAATGATTTGACTGACGACATGGAAAACATTTTAAATCAGTGGAAAAAAGAAAATATTACTTTCAGCGCATTCTATACAGGATATGTTTCAGAAGCCCAAATCCCTATTATAAAAAAAATTATAAAGGAAACTTCTCGCAATGACGCGATTGTTGTTGTGGATCCTGTAATGGCTGATAATGGAAAAATGTACGCTGGCTTTGCTCCCGACTTCCCCAAAAAGATGTCTGAACTTTGCAATGGTGCTGATGTTGTTCTTCCGAATATTACAGAAGCTTCATTTCTTTTAGGAATCGAATATCAAAGCGAAAATTACGGCGAAGATTATATTGAAAATATTTGCGACGGACTTATAAATCTTGGCACAAAAAATGTTGTGCTTACCGGTGTAAGTTTTGAAAAAGAAAAACTTGGTGTTGCGGTTTGCAATGGAAAGTCAATTGAATATTATTTTACAGAACGACTTCCTGTTCAAATGCACGGAACTGGCGATGTCTTTGCGTCGGCATTTACAGGTGCGCTTTGCAATGGAAAAGATTTGTTTTGTTCTGCAAAAATTGCCGCAAATTATGTTGTTGAATCTATAAAGGCAACTCTTGATGATAAGGATCATTGGTACGGCGTAAAATTTGAAAAGGCGATTCCATATTTAGTTAAACAGATTTTTTCTGTATAATTAAAAAATGTTTCCTCCTTTTGATGAAGCGCTGGCATTTAAATATTGCAAAGAAATAATTTCGCTTTTGGAAGAAAAGAAACTTTCTCTTGTTTATACGACGGAAAAAATAAGCGCAGAACGTTTTGCGAATGGAATTATGATTGGAGTTCTTGTTGCAAAAAATTCTGCGCAGGAAAATAAAATTTTTTTTACAGTTTCTGGAATCTCAAGAAAGATAGAAGGAAAATTTCAAGATGCGATTTTTGTTGAACCGATTGTTTCTAGCAAAAAAATTATGTCAGCTCTTCAAAAAAATGACAAGGAAATTCATCTACTTACAGAAAAATTAAAAGCTTGTCGAAAAGAAGAAGTTCAAGATTTGCAGTTTCGCCGTTCTGCTCTTACTTCTGAATCTTTGGAAAAAGTGCATGAACTTTACAGTTTTTATTGCTTTGATGGGAAAAATCGTCCGCTAAAACAAATTTGCAAAAACCGTCTTCCGCCTACAGGGACAGGTGATTGCTGTGCTCCAAAACTTTTGAATTTTGCATTTAAAAATAATTTAACTCCGCTTAGCATGTGCGAAGTTTTTTATGGAAAATCAACTGAAAACAAAGTCTCAGACTGCAAATATTCTCCTTGCGATGAACGGTGCGGCTTGATTCTTCCTGAAATTCTTGGCTTGAAAATTTTGTACCGTGATAACGATTTAATTGTTGTGAACAAGCAAAGCGGACTTTTAAGCGTACCTGGCCGAGGACCTGAAAAGCAAGATTGCATTGTAAACCGTTTAAAAAAACTTTTTCCTGAATGTATTGAGCAGCCTTCCGTGCATAGGCTGGACATGGAAACTTCTGGGCTTATGATTCTTGCTTTTACAAAAGACGCTCATAGAAATTTATGCCGGCAATTTGAAGAAGGTCTTGTTCAAAAAAAATACGTTGCCTTGCTTGATGGAATTCTTGCAAAAAAAGGAATTCCGCAAAGTGGAACTATGGAACTTTATTTTAGGCTTGATATTGAAAATCGTCCGCATCAGATTTGGGATTCTGTATATGGAAAAAAAGCTATTACTGAATGGAAAATTCTTGATGTGGAAAAATATTTAAGCCCTTTGGAAAATAAAAAAAATGTTACACGAGTTTTGTTTATTCCGCATACTGGGCGAACTCATCAGCTTCGTCTTGCAAGCGCCGACTCTCATGGTTTTGGAGTTCCGATAATTGGCGATACCTTATATGGGCATTGTGAACCGGATGAACGGCTTATGCTTCATTCTTGCTATATAAAATTCACACATCCTTCTACTGGAAAAGTCATGGAATTTAACTGTGAATGTGATTTTTAATTTGCGAAAAAAAAGCACTGCTGTTTTTATAGCAGTGCAAGATTTGTTTATACATTGAATTTAAAGAAAAGAACATCGCCGTCTTGAACGACATAATCTTTTCCTTCTTGTCGATATTTTCCAGCTTCTTTTATTTTTGCTTCTGAACCATATTGCTTCAAGTCATTGACAGTGTAAGCTTCAGCTTTGATAAATCCTTTTTCAAAGTCTGTGTGAATTACGCCGGCCGCCTGTGGAGCTTTGTCTCCTTCGTGAATTGTCCAAGCGCGGCATTCATCGGCTCCGCCTGTAAAAAATGTCCTAAGTCCCATGAGATGATAAACATGTTTTGCAAGAACTGAAAGTCCGGACTCTTTTAATCCTGCGCTTTCCATAAATTCCTTGCGGTCGTTTTCGTCATCAATTTCTGCAAGATCAGCTTCAAACTTTCCGCAGATAACAATTGCTTCTGATTTTTGTTCCTTTGCAATTTTCTGGACGGTTTCAACATATTTGTTTGTTCCTGCTGGAATTGTATCTTCGTCTATATTGCAGATAAAAACTTGCGGCTTTATTGTGAGCAAGTGAAGATCGTAGACTGCATTTTTTTCTTCATCAGTCAAGTCTGCCATGCGGGCGCATTTTCCATCTGTAAGAAGCGGCTTGATTTTTTCGACTGCGCTGAAATATGGAGCGAGACGTTTTTCCTCATCTTTTCCGAGCGCACGGATTTGCTTTGTAATTTTTTCTGCACGCTTTGCGATTGTGTCCAAGTCAGCCTGCGCAAGTTCAAAATCAATTGTAAGAATGTCGCTTTCCGGATCTACTGGAGCTTCTGTTTTTGCGTCATCGCGAACGTGCTGAATGTCCGGGTTGTCAAAGCATCGGACAACATGGGCAATGACTGCTGTTTCCCGGATATTTGCAAGAAATTTATTTCCAAGACCTTCACCGCTTGAGGCGCCTTTTATCAAGCCTGCAATATCAACAAAATCAACTGTCGCAGGAATTTTTTTCTTTGGCTGAAAAACGCTCGCCATGAAGTCAAGTCTTTCATCTGGTAAATCAACTATTCCGATGTTTGGATCAATTGTGCAGAATGGATAATTAGCAGCTTCTGCAGGAGCTTTTGTTAGCGCGCTGAAAATTGTTGACTTTCCTACATTTGGAAGTCCAACTATGCCGCAGGTAAGTTTCATATTTTTTTCCTTAATAAAAATTTAAAAAGTCGCTCAAGGTGAATTTTTAGAATGCAACTATTTTAATGCTTTTGTTTAAATTCTTCAATAAACAAAAATTCCGCATGAAAAAACTACTTTATAATTTTGTTTAGGACTTTATCTTTCTGCCGCCAGTTCTTGTCAACTTTTACGCGCAGGTCAATGTCAACTTTGTATGGAAAAATTTTTCTGCATTCTTTAATTGATTCAACTCTGATTGTTTTTATCATTGATGCGCCTTTTCCAATTACGATTCCTTTTTGACTTTCGCGCTCAACATAAATGTAGGCAAGGACTTTTAAAAGTTTCGGTGTTTGCATTTTAAGGTCGCTGATTTCAACATAGATTGCGTGCGGAAGTTCCTGTTCAAGCCTGTTGATTGCCTGTCCGCGGATAATTTCTGCAATTCTAAAATCAACTTCTTGATCCGTGTAAAATTCTTCTGGATAAAGATGCGGCTCTTCTTTTGCAAGACTGAAAAGCGCTTTTAAAACTTCATTTATATTTTTGTCTTCTTTCGCGCTGATTTCAATAATCCGTTCGCTTGGCAAATCAGGGAAAGTTTTTTGAATGAAACTTCTGGAATTTAGCGCATTGGATTTTGAATCTTCAGTTTTATTGATTGCAATTACAACTTTGTCTTTATGCGGAATCAAAAGTGAAGCAATCATTTCCTCTTCCTCGTTGTGCGGACGAGTTGAATCGATGATGTAAAGAATTGCGTCGCTTTCTTTTATATTTTCCTGTGCAATGTTTGAAAGTTTTAAGTTCAGTTTTTTTTCGCTTAGATGAAGCCCCGGCGTGTCAATAAAAACCAGCTGTCCAAGAGATGTGTTTATTATTCCGCGGATTGCGTTTCTTGTTGTCTGCGGAACTGGGGAAACTATGCTGATTTTTTCTCCGCTTGCTGTATTTAAAAATGTTGACTTTCCTGCTGAAGGGCGGCCCACGATGGAAACAAGCGCGGTCTTTGGTCCGGCTTTTTGAATTTCTGTATCAGTTTCTTTTTCTTCAATCATGCGGTTAGTATACAATTAAAAAAAAATAATTGATATACTTTGAAAGAAAATAGCTGCCCTAAAAAATAGGACAGCCGGAATTTTTAATTTACAAGAAGCTGATTTGTTCTGCTTAATGCTTCTTTTATGTCTGCGCAAATATTTTCTTTTCCGAGTTTTTCAATCATTCCCATTTTGCTGAAAAGAATGTAAGGCTGCGTATGAATTCCTGATATTACAATTGTGATTCCGTTTTTATCGCAAGCTGCCTTTGCCTGTTCAAGCGCACGGATTCCGCCGGCATCAATGTAAATCATGTTTTGCATTCTGAGTATAAGAACTTTTGCATTTGCTCCTGCGCGTTCTATTGCGAATTCAAATTTTCTTACAGTTCCGAAAAAAAGAGGACCATCAATTTCATAAACAACTGCGCTTTCTGGAATTTCGATGTTTTCCTCCAAAAATTCATTCCCTGAAATTCCGCCCGCAATGGAATCACGCTTGTTTTGAACTTCTGAAACATCTATCATTTTTTTTATGAAGAAGAATGCCGCGAATCCAAGACCAAATTCGATTGCAACTGTCAAGTCGATAAAAACCGTGATAAGGAAAGTCGCCGCCAAAACAAAGATGTCAGACTTTTGTCCTTTTAGCAAAGCCTTGACCGCCGGGAAACCTGCCATGTTCCAGGAAACATTTATCAACACTGCGGAAAGAGCCGCCATCGGAATGTAAACCGCATATTTTCCAAGAATCAGCATTATAAGAAGAAGCGTGATTGCATGAATTATTCCTGCCACAGGAGTTTTTCCGCCGTTCTTTATATTTGTGGCAGTTCGCGCTATTGCTCCGGTTGCAGGAATTCCGCCGAAAATTGGAGATGCTATGTTTGCAATTCCTTGCGCGATAAGTTCTGTGTCAGAATCGTGTTTTGTGCCTGTCATTCCGTCAGCGACAACTGCGCTCAAAAGACTTTCAATCGCCGCCAGAACCGCGATGGAAATTGAGGTCGGAAAAAGAGCAGTGATTGTTTCCACGCTGAACTGCGGAAGTAAAGGCGAAGGCAGTGTTGATGGTATGCTTCCGTAGCGCGATCCGATTGTGTCAGTTTCTAGTCCGGCATATTTTTTTAGAAGAATGCTTGCTGCTGTTGCAAGTATAATCACAATCAAGCTTCCTGGAATTTTTTTGCAGAAGCGCGGCCAGATAAAAATCAGCGCAAGACAAAGTGAAGCCATAATCAGCGAGTAATAATTTATGTGAGTTATGTTCATTGCGTAAGTTTCAATTTTGCCAACGAAGTTTCCCGGCATTTTTGAAAATCCTTCCGGGAAAACTGAAATTGAAAGTCCAAGAAAATCTCCGATTTGTCCTGTTGCGATTGTTACTGCGATTCCTGCAGTGAATCCTGTTACGATTGTGTACGGAATAAATTTTACAAGTCCGCCCATTTTAAATGCGCCGAGCATAATCAAAAGAATTCCAGCCATTACAGTTGCAGTTGCAAGTCCTGAATATCCATACTTTGCGACAACGCCGTAAACAATTACAGCAAATGCTCCTGTTGGACCTCCAATCTGAACTCGGCTTCCGCCCAAAAGTGAAATAAAAAATCCTGCTATGATTGCTGTGAAAAGTCCGCGCTCCGGCTCTACTCCAGATGCGATTGCAAAAGCTATTGCCAATGGAAGTGCAACAATGCCAACGATAATTCCAGCTGTAAGATCATTTAAAAATGTTTTTGACGAATACTTTTTTAATGTGTTAAGAATTTCTGGTTTGAACATAGTTGAAACATAATGATGTTTTAAATGAAAAAAATCAATGCGGCTTTATTTTTTAAGCTGCTATATTTTAGAAATCTCACATATCCTGTAATTTCTGTATTTTTTTTCATTATACGGAAAATCCCAGGTGCCGCCATATCTGACTTTTCGGCCTCCAAATCCTGTCTTGAAAATATAAAGTCCTGCCATCTTGTTTTCTCCATCGCTGTTAGGAGGAATTCCCATAAGGTCATACTGGGTGCAGCCGAGTGTACGTGCAAATCTCATGACTTCCCATTGAAGTCCGTAATTCGGCATGCATTCCCGCCCTTCAAGAGAACTCGCCGCATACATATAATAGGCGGTTTTTCCGCAGACAGCTAGAATAAGTCCGCTTAGAAGAGTATCGTTTTTGTGCGCAGTGAAAAGATAGAATTTGGGCCGCGGAACCTGAGCATCCATTGGAATAAGACTGTCTGCCTGCGCCGATGTAGCGACCGTATTCCAGTTTCTGCATGTCCTGAAAATCATTTTAAAATATTCAGGCTTCTCATAAAAAAATCCCTTGCGCTCTGCTGTCGCCGTGTAGATTTTGTGCCATGCGGAAAGCTCTTCTTCCAGCTTCGGACTTTCTGAGTCGTGAATCGAAAATTCCACTTCCTCACGGTAGGCACGTCATACTGAATTTCGCGTCTGCTGTCTCATTGAGGAAAGAAGCTTTTCCGGCGGAAACCGAAGGTCTATTATGATTGTGTTTGGGCAGAGATAATTTTTCTGCGCCTTACGGAGATTGTGTGTCCGTGTTCCGAAATTCATGGAAAGCTCCAAGAGTTCTGTCCTCAGGACTTCAGTCTTTTTTTCAAAGTGCGGCCATGGAAGATCGAATCTGATGAATGCGGTTTCCTTAGGAAGAAATTCAGTCAGCGACTCTGCTATATCCTCCAGAAGCAGGCTGCGGAATTCTTCGCCTATATTCACTGCCGGAGAACGCTGTGCATAAGCATATATAATTCCGCCGGAAGTTCTGCGCTCGGTCACCATAAGAGGAAAAACGAGTGGATGATTTTTACTTTCAGAATTCTCGTCATTTTCATACTGCGCTGTTACCCAGAAATAATGCGGAATCTGTCCGCTTTGCTGCTTTATTTTTCCCCATAAGAAAGTCTGAAAAATATTGTCTGTATCAGGAAAATCAGCAGGGGAGGCTCTTGCAATTTTTATCATGCAATGACCGTATCAGGCATCCGTAAAAGACGCAAGATTGACCTTTGTTTGCCGTGCTAGAGGCGGCTATACTTTTGTTTACGTCGCTAGTGGTTGTTTTCGCACGGAATTTTTACTGTTCAAGCGATAGTTCTGAAAGTGACTTTTAATTTTAAAATTGTCAAATGACTGCTTCATTCTTCATCTGCCATTTTCTTTAAATTTTCATCAATAAATTTCCGCAAATTTTCTATTATATTCTCTTTGATTTGCCTGTTGTCTTCTGAAATCTGTCTGTCAAAGCTTGAAGCGATTGGAAGAAAAAGCGTGTGAATGTCAACCTGCAATGAATCTGTAATCTGCGAGAGAGTTTTTTCGCTGGTCCAGGTTTTGCAAAGCTCGATGTTTTTTATTGTTTCGTCGGAAATTCCAGCTTTTTCTGCAAGCTCAAACTGCGTTAGTTTCTGCTGCTTTCTGATTCGTTTTAGGTTTTCCGCTAGTCTTTTTTGAATGTCTGAAGATTTCATAGCATTATTTTGAACAAAGACATAAAAATCCAAATATCTTAATAAGCCGTTTTTTAATAAAATATGGTTGAATATTTGGATTTTAAGTGTTATATTAAGACCGCTTATAGCTAAAAATGGGTGAATATTTGGAAAAGTTAAGAATGGAAATCAGAAAATATGAAAAAAAGAATTTTATTTGCGGTCGTTTTTATTTTTGTTTCGTGCCTTTTCTGCGAGAATTTTCCGCTTTGGTTTGAGAACAAAGGCTTGCAGTTTCCTGATTTTGAATATATATCGGCGGTTGGAACTGGCTATAGCGAAGCCGTGGCAAGGGATTCTGCGCTTTCTACATTGGCTTTATATTTTGAGACAAAAATCTTTGTTCAACGTTCTGCAAAATTGCATGGAAGCGAAAAAACATTTGAAAAATCTGAAAAACAGCGTTCAGTTTATTCAGAAACAAATGTCGAGTCTGAAACAAAGCTTCCTGCTGTCTCCTTTACGAATTCCTTTTTCAATTCTGTGCGGAATGAATATTCAGTTTGTGCCTACATCAGAAAACAGGACGCAATAAATGAATTTAAAGGAATTTTGTCTTCTGGAATTTTGGGCGCGACAGAGAAAATCCAGAAATCTGAGAATTCAAAAAATCCTTATTTAGCTTTTTCCGCCGCAAAGACCGCTCTTTTTTCGTTGGAAAAACTGCAAGCTACGGCGCAAAGTCTTTCTGTGCTTGATGCAAAAAGCGGAAGTGAAAGCTTAAAGTCAATCGGAATTCTTTCTGAACGAGCGGGCAGTGTTATGTCGCGTGAAAAGCCTAAGTTGACTTTCAATGTGGAAATTCAAAACGATACTGAAAAAAACGTGTCTTATACAATTCAGCGGCTTTTTGAGTCTAAAGGCTTTGTCTGCGGACGAAAAAATTCGAATTTTCTCATTGCGGGAAATATTCATTTTTCAGAGTCAAAAAATGCCGTGGGCGTTTTTGTGCGTCCTGCAATTTCTTTGCAAGTCTTTTCTTCGGACGGAAGCAACGAGGTTCTAGGCTCTTATTCAAGACAATATCCAAAATATGGCCACCGTGATTTGAGCAATGCATACGCTAAGGCGTGCGTTGAAATAGAAAAAGATTTAAAGGAAAAACTGCTTGATTCATTGTTCTAAAAATCAAATCTCAGTTTTTTCAGGAGGAAGAAGAATGAAGAAAATTATTTTGATTGCCGGGGCTGCTTTGATTTGCTCCTGTGTGATTGGCTGCGCTTCGGCACCAGCAAAACCGGAAACTGCTGCGCAAGTCAGCGGAACCGAGCTTCTTGACTGGCAAGGCTCAGAGTTTGGTAAAGGCGTTCCTGACTGGGTTGAATTTGTTTCTTCCCAGAACTACGAGAAACTCAACGCTTTGCCTGAAGCAAAGGACAAGTCTTTGATTGCGGTTGAAGGCTATGGGGATGACAGAGACTTGCTTAGAATCTGGGTTGAAACCGACCGGGCATCTGGAGAGATGACAAACAGAATTGAGCAGGCGGTTACACGTGAATCTGGAACTGTCGCCAGTGGAAACAAAGACTCAAATGATGCGAAAATTAAAATGGCAAAAGCTGTTACAGGCGCATTCTCGCAGTCAAAAATCAACGGATTTCAAAGGCTTTCAACATTCTGGACTCAGGTAAAAAGAAAGGCGGACGGTGTTGTGGAATACCGGTATTACGCTTTGTTTGGAATTGACAACAACGTTCTTGATGAGCAGATTGCGCTTGTGATGGGGAAAGTCGAGGCAAAAACAGCTGATGAGAAAAATTCCCTCGATGAAATAAACCGTGTTGTCCAGTTGTCTGCACATAAGGCTGGCGTTATTACTTCGGAGGTTCGCTAAGATGAAAATGAGAAAAATAATTTTTACGTTCATGTTTTCTTTGATTAGTGTTGCAGTTTCTTTTTCGCAGTCAAAAGGCGTTACGATTGATAACGCGCTAACGCAGGCGGCAGAGAAATTTTCTTCTTCGCTAAAAAACAAAACAACGGTTGCAATTCTTGGAATTTCATCATCTTACAATGAGCTTTCTGAATATATGCTTGGCGAGCTGACTACAGATATTGTTCAGCTTAGAAAACTTCAGGTTGTTACCCGCGCAAATCTTGACGTGATAAAAAAGGAGATGAACTTTCAGCTTTCTGGAGAGGTTAGCGACGAGACAATGCAGCAACTGGGAGCTAAAACCGGCGCGCAGACTGTAATATCGGGAACTTTTAAACCGCTTGGAACTTTGTATGTTTTAGATATACAAGCGTTTGATGTTACAACAGCCACAATTCAAGATACATACAGAGTTAATGTTGTAAGTGACGAGACACTAGAACTGCTCACCAAGAAAAAAATTGTCGGCACTAGCGGAAAAATTCAGAGCAACGACTACACGGCAGGCGAAAGGCTTGGAATCGGATTTCAGAATATCTTGTTGGGATTAGGCTCGTATAGGAATGGACACTGGGGTGACGGAATTTTTTTGACAGGAAGCAAATTAATGGTTTGTTATCTTGGTTTTGCTGCTGAAGATGAAGCAGATAGGGATTTTGCATTAGGATTGGGAATTGTATCGCTTGCTTACGGATTCGTGCGTCCTTTCTTCTATCACAAGAACAACAGCGTCAATTTGAGCATGAACATCGGCGCAATCCCGACTGCGCATGGAGTTGAGCCTGGAGTTTCATACAGACTCTCATGGTAGCGCGCGGAATTTAGCTTTCAATTAAACAGCTTTGCATAATTTTGCATGGCTGTTTTTTATGATTTTTTCACTATACAAAAATCTGTTGCAAACTTCGGTCTTTATGATTATTTTTATTGCATGAATCTTTCTGACTTTGAGTGGCTTGGACAGAATATCCGCGCGGAAAAACTTTTGGGAAGCGACAGCGCGCCTGCAAGTATTTTTCTTCTTCAGGACAAATACGGAATCGAACTTTTGGTCAGGGACGGATTTCTGTTCCGGCGTTACAACGGGACCTGCAGCAGGAACGGCTTCGGATTTCCTCTTGCGGTTTCTGAAAATTCCACACTGAAGGACGCGCTTTCCTTTCTTGTCGAAAAATGTTCCGCGGAAAAAACGCCGCTCAGATTCTGCCTCTGCACGCGCGACCAGAAGAACGAGATTGATTCCTGCCTTTCAGAAAATTTTCCGCGAATTAAAATCAGCTGGAATTCCGGCCGCAACGACAGCGACTACATTTACCTTGCGAAAAACCTTGCGGAACTTCCTGGGCAGAAATTCCACAAGAAAAAAAATCACATCGCACGCTTCATGCGGCTTTACGAGAACCGATGGGAATTCAAGACTTTCCCCCAGAACGACATTGCCGGCGACATCATCTATATAGAAGAAAAGTGGCTGGAGGAGAGAAATTCTTCAGGCGGAAATTCCGACCATGCGCTTGTGCTTGAAAAACAGGGCATAGCCTCGGCTGTTGAATTCCATTCCGCACTTAATATCCGCGGCGGAGTTCTTTACGTTGACAGGAAACCCGCCGCGATGACGCTTGCAAGTCCGGTCTCGCCTCAGGTTCTGGACATTCATTTTGAGAAGGCTCTTTCCGGTTATGCGGCGGACGGAGCGTATTCCGTGGTGAACAATCTTTTTGCCAAGGAGTCAAAAAATTTTCTGTACCTGAACCGCGAGGAGGACATGGGAGTTGAGGGACTTCGCAAGGCAAAACTTTCGTACAAGCCCGACATCATTCTGGACAAATTTTACGGTGAAGCGGAGGAGTGACCATGCTTTCAAAAATCTTAAAAAAATCTGACTGCGCGTCATGCCGTTTCTGCTGCTCGTTCCGCCGCCAGAGTCTGTGGGAAACTCCGCTTTTTGACCTGGAGACAAAGGAGCGTCTTGAGAAAAAATTTCCGTCTGCGCATTTCCGCCCTGCAGGAAAAAATTCGTTCACCGTTGACCTTTCAGGCGGCTACAGAACTGATAGTCCTGACGAGGAGGCTGCCTGTCCGTTTTTGGACTCGGAAAAAGGCTGCGTTCTTTCTGCGGAGGAAAAGCCGTTCGACTGCAAAATCTGGCCGCTGCGTGCGGTTAGAAAATCTTCCGGCGGAAAAATTTTTGTCGCGCTGACTACGACCTGCCCGGCGGTGAACAGGCTTCCGTTTTCAGAAGTGCAGTCGCTCGTGAAATCCGGGCTTGGCGGGAAAATCATTTCTTACGCTTCGTCGCATCCGGACATCGTGAAGTACTGGCGCGGCGGATTTGTTGAGATTGAATAGATGAAATGCATTTTTGAATACGCTTCTCCGCTCGGAAAAATTTTTATTGAAAGCGACGGCAAATTTCTTACCGGGCTTTGGTTTGAATATCCGTTTGACGAGAAGAAGCACGCGGAAAATTCAGGCGGCGGGGTAAAGAAAATTTCCGCGGATTCCATTGATTCATTTCCTGTGATTTCGGAAACCTGCCGCTGGCTTGACGTTTATTTTTCAGGGCGGAATCCTGACTTTACGCCGGAATTCAGAATCGAAAATCTTACGCCTTTCAGAAAACTGGTTGTTGACGAGATGCTGAAAATTCCGTTCGGCGCGACAACGACTTACGGCGAGATTGCAAAAAACATTGCCGCAAAAAAAGGTCTTGAGAAAATGAGCGCGCAGGCTGTGGGCGGAGCTGTCGGCTGGAATCCGGTCTGCATTGTTGTTCCGTGCCACCGGGTTCTCGGCTCGGACGGAAGCCTCACAGGTTACGGCGGCGGAATCAAAAACAAAATCGCTCTTCTGAAAATCGAGGGAATCGCTGCGGAAAAATTCACGCTTCCGAAAAGCCGGAAGTTTATGTGAGGAAAATTTCGGATTCTGAATCCTGCGTTTAACTTTTGAATGCAAGAGGTTCAGTTCTCTGGCTTTAGCAAAATCATTTTTATAATTTGATTCAATCAGTTTAATAAAAACAATTCAAACGTACTTTTAGTTATCAGGGCGCATCAGAACTTACAATCAGAATAAATTGTCGTGACTGTAAAATTTGTGTCCATGTACTGGTCTTCTGCAAAGTGTTTTGGTTATAGCGGTATCGTGCCAAAATCTGACGACTTTAAGACGAAAAAAGAATACAGGACATTACTTGCATATAAAAGAAAATCGGCACACTGCCAACGCGGATTACCATACATGTTTGTTTTCCCATCTTAATGTTCGAATGTTGTCTTCGACGATTGATTTCAGTTTGCCCATAAAATCATAAAACATTTTATTCTGTTTCAACGGAAAAATTATCTAGCGTGCTTTCTGTCCATTTTCGGCTTAGCTCTGGATATGTTTCTTCAAGTGAAAGAAAGTATGTGAGCGCAGACGGAAAATTTCCAGTATAATAGTAAGATTCGCCAAGATAAAAATTCGCTCTGTCTGTAACTTGCTTGCTTCTGTTTTGTGCAAGGAATTTTTTCAGCGCGTCAATTGAATCCGAATATTTTTTCTTTATAAATGAAGTGCGTAAGATTTCAAATAAAAGATATTCATCTCCGCCAGCAGGACTTATCAAGTCTTCGTCAAAAATATAAACCGGCAAAACTTTTGTCTGTTCTTTTTTTGATTTTAAAAGCGGCTGAATTTTTTTACGTGAACTTTTGCTGATTTTAGTTTCCTCAGGCTTTGAAGTTTCCCCAAGAACGTCTACAAGCGGCAAAGGCATTTCGCGCATTTTGTCTTCGTATTCTTTTTTTGCTTGAGGAGTTTTTTTGATTGAAGGCTGTCCAAGATAAATTGCAGCGGAAGCTTTGATTCCTTCGGTTGTCGCGTTTACTCCCGGAAGCACAAGCCGGACTGGAGTTTCAGTTTTAAGCGATTTTTTTCCGTCGAGCTGCTCGTCATAATAAATTTCACTGTTGCCTTGAGTTTTGTCGTTTTCTGAAATCATTGTGATTACGGCATAAAAATATTCACTTGTGTCCCTTGGCGAGTCCGTGTAGGAGTCCGTAATTTTTTCTATGGTTACCAAAGGCTGACTGAATTCAATTTGATCGTAGCTTGTGAAAGGCTTTTTGTTTCTGTAGATTATAAATGAAGAAATTGAATCTGAATCGTTTTTTGGCAGAATCCAGCTTATTGAAATTTTTCCGTTTTCGGCCTGAATTGCGTTGATTCCTGTAACAACCGGTCGTTTGCTTTGCGCAAATAAAATTGAGGATGAAAAAATTAAAAGTGCCGATGAAAAAAATTTTCTAAATGAATTTGAAATTTCCATGTTTGTATTTTGGACTAAATTCCGCTGATTTTCAAGTGTATCTTGCATTCAGGGCAAACGCATTATAAATAATTTAAGTAAAGTTTGCGCGAAGGAACGGTTCCTGGGGCAAAAACACTCTGATTGTTGCGACCGCGTGAGCGGGCAATTCTATAGTTATTTTGCAACAATCAGCGTGTAGCGCATTATTGCGCGATTTTGAATTAGGAAAGCGTGACTAGGAGCCAGTTTTATGCTGAATACATTTATAATGCGTTTGCCCTGATCTTGCATTTGGTGCGGTTTGACAATGTCTAGCGTTTGATTTATTCTATTATATATATGTTTATTTCTGTGATTATAGAGCCGGGCGGGCTTGATAGCGGCAAGATGATGGTGGATATTCTTTCCAGATATGGATTTCAGAAAATTCAGCGTTCTTGCTGGGAAAGTTTAAAGCTGAACGAAACCGAGCTTTCCGCCTTGAAAAAAGACTTGGACAGGGTTACTGACTACTATGATAAAATCAGAATTTATCAGTTTCCCTTGAACGGACTTTTTGTTATTACAGAAATGAAACAGAAAAAATGGCGCAAATGCTGCTTTAACGGAACTTCGCGACCTAAGAATTAAAAAATTGAGGATAATTATGATTGAGGATTTTCAGGAGCCTATCGCACAGCTGAAGGCAGATGTTTCGGCTGTTTGGGGGCGTCTTTGACGTTGATGACATCAATAAAAAAATAGCTGAAAAAGAAGCTCTTACAACTGCTCCCGGATTTTGGGACGACAATGCCAAGGCTACAAAAATAATGAATGACATTAAGCTTTTAAAGGGCAGAATTGAGCCGTGGCAGGATTTGGTTCAGCGTGTTGATGATCTTGAGGCTTTGTATGAACTTGGACTTGAAGAAAATGACAAGAGCATTGAGTCAGAATTAAAAGAGCAGTACGAAAAAGCAAAAGCCGATTATGAGCATCAAAGCATTTTAAATCTTCTTAGCGATGAAGTTGACAAGAACGACTGCTTTCTTTCTGTTCATGCTGGCGCTGGCGGAACCGAGGCTTGTGATTGGACTTTTATGCTTAGCCGTATGTACCAAAGATGGGCAGAACGTCATGGATATAAAGTTGAAGTTCTTTCGCAGGAAGAAGCTGAAGGCGGACTCAAGTCAATCAACATGAAAATTTCAGGACCTTATGTTTATGGATATACAAAGGGCGAAGCTGGAGTTCACCGCTTGGTTCGCATAAGTCCGTTTGATGCAAATGCAAGGCGGCACACTTCGTTTGCTTCTGTTTATGTTTTCCCAGTTCTTGATGACAGCATCGAAGTTAATATCGATCCAAAAGATTTGCGCGTGGACACTTATCGTTCTGGCGGAAAAGGCGGCCAGCACGTAAACAAAACTGAATCCGCAGTCCGCTTTACTCATATTCCAACCGGAATTGTTGTTGCCTGCGACAGTGAGCGTAGCCAGCTTATGAACCGCGCATCTGCAATGAGCATTTTAAAGTCAAGGCTTTACGAATATTACAAGGAAGAACGCGAAAAGGAAAATTCAAAATTCGCAGGTGAAAAAAAGGACATTTCTTTTGGAAGCCAGATTCGTTCTTATGTTTTCCAGCCTTACACAATGGTAAAAGACCACCGCACAAAATATTCAGTTGGAAATATTCAGGGCGTAATGGATGGAGATATCGACGGATTCTTGGATGAATTCCTTTCAGCAAAATGGAAAGATCTTCCTTCTTCATCAGATGACGATGGAGATGATTTGTAGAGATGAATTTTCTCTTTCGGAAATATAAAAGATTTTTTTTTATTTTTTCTCTTTTGTTATTTCTGACGGAGAATATTTTTTGTGAGCCTTGGATTCTTGCTGCTCAAAAATTTGATTTTGACAGCGGGAAGAATTTGAATTCCGCAGAGCAAGATTTGTCTTCCATAATGCCGCAGCTTATAATGGAAAAAATTTCTGAAGGACTTTCGCGCAACACAACTCCGCAGGAAATGCTGGACAGGTCTTTGAATAATTTGCTTGTTGAACGCCAGTCTTTGTTTCTTCAGCTTTCAAAAGAAATAAAAACGCGTGATGCAATTTTTCTTTTGTCTGGAAGCAAGAAAAGAATTCAAAAAAAAATTTCAGCCCAAGAAAAAAAAATTGACGAAATAAAAAATCAGATTGACGAGAACTTGGAAAAAACTCATCTGCTTTATGAAGAATTTAAAAATGCAAATTCTTCTCAAGAGGAAAAAACAGAAACAAGTTTTAGTCCGCTTCCTTTCAATCCATTTAAAAATCTTTTTGTGAAAAAAAAATCTCCAGTTCTTCCAAAGCCTCAAAATGAAAATGTTTCTTTCTATAAAGAAAACGCTTATGAACTTTTTTCTCCTTCTAAGGAAGCTCTTGATTCTGGAATTGAGAGCCGCAAGTTTGAAAATGAAGTTGTCGCTGCAAAAATAAACGGACTCATAAGCGGGAGTATTATTGTTTATGGCGAATATTTTTCTATTTCCTGCGCACTTTATAATTTTCCGGGGAAAAAAATTCTTGGGCAGGTTACAGAAATTGGTTCATTAAAGAGTTATATTTCCGTTGCGGAAAATGCCGCGAATTATTTTGTTCCGATTATTGTAAACAGTTTTCCTGTTGAAATCTGTTTTGAAATTCAGCCTCCGGAAGTTTTTAAAAATGCGATAGTTTCCGTTGATGGAAATATTTATAAAAATCCGCCGGAAAAAATTTCTGTTCCGTCTGGAAATCATTCCATAACAATTGAGGCAAAAGGATATATTCCGCGTTCGATAAATTATGATTTTGAAGGCTCTAAAATTTTTAAGCTTCAGGGAAATATGAAACTCAAGTCGGAAGTTTCCGGCTCTATTGAATTGAAAAGAAATCTGGAAAATGGATTTCTATATTCTGGAAGCAATTTGCTTTCTGAAATTTCAGATGAAAATTTTTCTGCGGAAATTTCTTTTGATGGAACTCCTGTCATCGGACAATTCAAATCCGCGCAAGATGAAAATGCCTTGTTCTTTTTTTATGTGCCTGAAATTTTACAAAAAAATCAAGCCCGGCTTTCTGTAAAAGGAAAAACTGTAAATCATTCGGAATATATTGACAAGCGGAGAATTGCCGCCTATAGAGCCTATACGGCTTTGGTTCTTTCTGTGCCGTTTACTTTGTATTCAGTTGGAAAAAATAATTCAGTTACAAATGCTTACAATCGTGGTTCTTTAAAAGATTATGACGAAGTTTTAAAATGGAGACGCTACGGAACTATTTCCAGCGGAATAACTTTTGCGTGTCTTGGATTTTTTGGCTTTGAACTTGCACGTTATCTTATCGCTGCAAATTCTTTGCTTCCTTCAAATGCAAAAGAAATTTCTTCATCTGAAATTTCAAATTCGGCTTGGACTGAAATTCAAGAAGAGTAAATTTTTTAGGAGTTAAAAATATGGCGAAGATTTCATTTTCAGAAAAATTAAAAAATCTTCTTGGCGGAAAGAAAAAATTCTCTGAGGATTTTTTTGAAGATTTGACTGATGCTTTGATTGAAGGAGATTTGGGCGCAAAAAACGCAGTTGAAATTGTTGATAACCTTGAATCGTTTTGTAAAAAAGAAAAGAAATTTTCTCCAGAAGAAATTACTGCTGAATTGAAAAATATTCTGATGAAATTTTTAAAGCCAGTTTCGATTGAACCTTCAAATGGAAAAGTAAATATTTTTATGGTTCTTGGTGTGAATGGTGTTGGAAAAACTACGACAGTTGCAAAAATGGCAAAATTGTATTCCGAAAAAAATGTCAATGTGATTATGGCGGCGGCTGACACTTTTCGCGCGGCGGCGGTTGACCAGCTTTCCATGCACGGGGAAAAACTTAAGCTTCGTGTTGTAAAGCATCAGATGGGAAGCGATCCAAGCGCAGTTGTTTTTGATGCGGCGGATGCTTGCAAGGCGAACAATGGTGGGCTTGTAATTGCGGACACTGCTGGTCGTCTTCATAACAAAGAAAATCTTGTGAATGAGCTGAAAAAAATTGATAGAATCTGCGCTTCAAAAGCTGATGAAGGATGCTACAAAAAAATTCTTGTAATTGACGCGACAACAGGACAAAACGCTGTTAGGCAGGCAGAAGTTTTTAATGATGCGGTTGGAATTGACGCTGTTGTTCTTACAAAATATGATTCGACTGCAAAAGGCGGCGCGCTTGTTTCAATTGGAAAAGATTTAAATATTCCGGTTCTGTTTGTCTGCACTGGAGAAAAATACGAGAATATAAAATCTTTTGATTCTAAAAAATATTTAGATGATTTTGTCGGAACAGAGTGATGTCTTTTTTTGAGGCTTTGTTTTTTTTGTATCTTTTGTTTCCCGTTATAAATGAAAAACAGTTTTTGATTTCCAATGCAATGAAGGGAAATATTACCCTTGAAAAAACTGAAGAATTGAAAACGAAGTTGGAAAAGTTTTTAAATTCAGATGAAATTGATTTTGGACTTTATGAGGAGCCGAAAAAAAATCATTCTGAATTTTATTTGAAAAATTCTTTTGGCAAACTTGTGTTTTTTAAATTCGACAAAGAACTTTTAAGTGTTTCAAATGAACTTGAAAATTTTTCCTGCACTTCGGTAAATGAAGAGCAGTTTTCAATGGTAAAATATAATGCAGATTATAAGCCTGTTGAAAAAATTGTCTGGGAAAATAAAAATACTGTTGCAGATTCAAAAATTATTTTAAAGGAAAACTGGAAATATTCAGGCGAATATATTTTTTCAACTAAAGAAGATTTAAAAAATAAAAAAAACTATGAAATTCGATACAGCAAGGATTTTCTTCCGCTTTATGTTGTGGAATATTGTTATATTCAAAATCCAGAGTCAACAGAGGAAAATCCTTTGCCAGAAATAAAAACTTTGGTGAAAAAAAATTTCTTTTCTTATGACAAGCAAAACCGAATTTTGTCTGATGAAGAAATTTTCTATGATAAAAAAAAAGAAGGTAAAGAAATTTATAGAAAAAAAAATGTTTATAGTTATACAGGCAAAAGTGAAAATGCGGATTTTGAATTTTATGAAAACGGAAATTTAAGATTTTCTATAAACTATGAAAATGACGATGATTTTGTTGAAACTGTATATTTTCCCGATGGAAAATTTATGGAAACAAAATTTATAAATGGTGAAAAATTGAATTAAAAAAATTAATGAGGATTAAATTGAAATCAGATTTTAAGTGGATATGCTTTGTTGCCCGTCGCATAAGTAGAATAAATAGCAAAGGTCGAACTGCGGCTGCTTCATATTTAGCCGCATTGGGAATTGCGCTTGGAGTGATGGCTTTGATTGTTATAATGAGCGTTATGAATGGGTTTCAAATGGGATTTATAGATTCTATAATGGAAATTTCATCATACCATGTTCAGGTATCTAAAATTCAAAGTGATTTATTTGAAAACTGGTGCAATAAAAATAAAAAAGTTATTTGTGCGCTTCCATTTTATGAAGCGCAAGGTCTTATGGTTGGAAATTCAGAAAAGCAATGTGCTTCAATTGTCCGTGCAGTTCCAGAAAATATTATGGAAGTTGATTTTGGATTTAAAGACAAGTTGAAAATTGTTGCAGGAAAATTTAATTTGTCTAGCGCGGACTCAATTGTTGTGGGTAGCACTTTGGCGTACAATTTGAATCTTAGGATTGGAAGCAGAGTGAACATTGCGGCTCTTAGCGGTTCAAGCGATACGAGTTTGCTTTCTACAAACCGGCAGTTTGTTGTGAAAGGAATTTTTCATTGCGGCTATGCGGAAATAAATTCTTCGTTTGCATTTATAAATTTTGATTCTGGAAAAAAGATTCTCGGAAATTCTGCGGAAGAAAAATATGGAATAAAATTAACTTCAGCTCCAAAAGATTCTTCATTTATAAAAGAATTCAAAAATGTTTTTCCGCAGTCTAAAGCAGTAGGCTGGCGTGAATACAACCGAAGCTACTTTGGAGTTCTTCGCATGGAAAAAAATACGCTGTTTGTTATTGTGCTTTTGATTTTTGTTGTTGCCGCAATAAATATTTTTAATTCAATGAAGAAACTTGTCTTGGAACGTAAAAATGAAATTGCAGTTCTTTCTGCGCTTGGAGCTTCTGAAAAAAATGTGCAGAGCATTTTTGTTGTTCAGGGAATATTCACGGGAATTTTGGGCGGTGTGACAGGACTTTTGCTTGGTGTTTTTATTTCGTTGAATATGAAAACAGTTTTCAATTTGGTTTCTAAAATTCAATTTGGAATCGAATATTTTTTTACGATGATTTTTAATTCGGGATATGAAAAATTTGTTTCGGAAAATCCAATGTTTGCAATTTACGCAAGAATTCCTACGAGAATTTTTTTGCATGAAGTTATTTTTATTTTTCTGTTCGGAGTTTTTTCATCGGTTGCGGCAACATGGCTTGCTAGCCGAAATATTTTGCGAATGACTGTAACGGAGGTTTTGCGCGATGAATAATCAGAATATTATTTTGTCAATAAAAGATTTGGAAAAAACTTATAAGACTTCAAGTGAGGAACTTGCGATTTTAAAAAAACTGAACATGGAATTGAAGCAAGGACAGACTTGTGTGATTGTTGGAAAAAGCGGAAGCGGAAAATCAACTTTACTGAATATAATCGGCGGGTTGGACAAGGCTACCGGCGGAACTGTTTGTGTTGGCGGAATGAATGTAAGTTCAATGCCAGAAAAGCAGCTTGTAAAATTCAGGCGCGAATTTCTTGGAATGATATTTCAGTTTCATTATCTTTTAAAAGATTTTACTGCGTTGGAAAACGTTTTTCTTCCGGCATTTATGGCAGGCGTTTCTAAAAAACATGCAATGGAAAAAGCGGAAGAACTTTTGTGTGCTGTTGGTTTAAAAGAAAGAATGTCGCATTTGCCTTCTGAACTTTCTGGTGGAGAGCGGCAAAGAGTTTCTGTTGCAAGAAGTCTTGTGAATAATCCCGAACTGATTTTGGCTGATGAGCCTACAGGAAATCTTGATCCTGCAAATGCCGAGGCTGTTGGCAATCTTCTTTTTTCACTTTCGGAAAAATATGGAAAAACTTTGATTCTTGTTACACATGATATGAATCTTGCTTCAAAAGGACAGATAAAATATTCTATAGAAAACGGGCAGCTTCAGGAGCTTGAAATATGACTTTTAGTTCATGCTTGATGTATGCAAAAAAAATATTTTTTTCAAAATCTCAAAGTTCTGATTCTGGAATTGGAAAGAGAAGTCTTACCGGAGCCATTGCCTGCATTGGAATAAGTCTTGTTCCGATGGTTGTTCTGCTTGTTGTTACAAACGGAATGGTTCAGGGAATGACAAGCCGGATGATAAATCTTTTTTCACGGGACATTTCAGTTTCAGTTTATAAAAATTCAATGTATTTGACTTCATACGAAAATTTTATTTTGGCATCAAAAAAGCTTGCGGATATTCAAGGCGTGGAAAAAGTTTTCCCGGAAGTGCGAGGAATGGCTCTTGCTGCTGGAGAAAATTATAGATCCGGTGCATTTGTAAGAGGAATTCCACAAGATACTTTTTTTGCTGATAAAAATTTTTCTTCGCTTTTTAAAGTTGTTGAAGGAAGACTTGATTTGCCTGATTTTAGAACTGCTGTTATTGGAGAAAAAATTTCCGAGCAGCTTGGAATTCATGTTGGAGACAATATAAAAATCATAAGCATGAATACAGCAGGAAAAAGATTTGTTCCAAAAGTCGCGCAGTTTAAAGTCGGCGGAATAATTTCAAGCGGTTATCAGGAACTTGATTCGCTTTGGGTTTTTATTCCAATTGAAGCGGCTTTTAATTCTCTTGCAAAATCATCTTGCGAATTTGTTGTTGGAATTGAAACTGAAAATTCTTTTTCCGAAGAACTTTCTTCTATTGCAGAGCGAGTCCAAACTTTTACATTTCAAGATGAAGGGTTTGCCGATTCCAGAGTTGAAACATGGAAAGAAGTCAATGCGTCTGAACTTGAAAACTTTGCTTCAACAAAAGCTTTGCTAGTTGTAATTATGGTTATGATTGTGATTGTCGCAAGCATAAGTGTAAGCTCTTCTGTTTTGATAATTGTAATGGAACGCAAAAAAGAAATTGCGCTTTTAAAATGCGTTGGCGCGTCTCCAAACGGAATTGCGATTTCATTTGTTTTAACAGGAGCTTCAATTGGTCTTGCAGGAATTTTGATTGGTATTCCGATTGGACTTTTAATTTCCGTGAATATAAATGAAATAATCGGCGCAATTGAATCTTTTGTGAATTTTTTTGAAAAACTTTCGCTTGCATTTTCTTTTGGCGATTCTCATGAAATTGCAAAGTTTCATTTGCTTGACCCGGCATATTATCTTCAGGACATTCCGATAGAAATTCCTATAAAAGAAATTGCCGCGGTTATTTTATGCACGCTTCTTCTTTCCGCTTTGGTTTCTTTGATTCCTTCAGTAAAAGCTGGAAAAGAGAAACCTATTGATACTTTGCGTAAAATGTAATTTATGGTACACTCACTACTTGGAAAATGAGGAAAGGTATGATTTGTGATTTTTGCCATGAACGTGAAGCTGTAATTTTTATGGAACAAACCTCAACTGATGGTTCACGCCGAAAAATAAATATATGCCTCGAATGTGCAATGGAGCGAGGAATTTCTCCAGATCCAAAAAGCATAGAATCTTCAATCGGAAATCTTTTTAGAGAACTTGCCAATGTTTCAAAGAAAATTTCAGAGCGTGAAAATAAACTTTGTCCTGTTTGCGGAACTTCATTGAAAGAAATAACCCGGAATGGAAAAACTGGTTGCCCGGAATGCTATGCGATTTTTAAAAATGATGTAAGGCATTTTCTTGAAACTAATGGAATAACGGAAATATTTAAAGGCTCAATGCCGGCTCGTCTTTCTTCTGTGCGTTCTGTTTTAAATGACAGAGTTGTTCTTCAGAACAAACTGAATATTGCTATTCAAAAGGAAGATTATGAAAAGGCTGCGATGTACAGAGATTATTTAAAGGCTCTTGAAAAAAGTGCAGTTTCAGGTTCGGCGGAAATTTCTAGTGGAGAAATCGGCTGATGATGAAAAAATCAAAAGAAGATGTTTCTGGAGCTTGGTATGCCTGTGCAGGACTGGAACAAGATATTGTTGTTGCAACCAGAGCGACTCTTTCAAGAAATCTTGCAAACTTTCCTTTTCCAGATAAACTGAATGATTCTGAAAGCGAGCGCATTCAGTCTATTGTTTTTGATGCGTTTAATTTTTTAAAGAATGCGGAAGATTTTCAGGCGATTTCTGTTTGCAAACTTGATGGCATTGGAAACAAAATAATGCATGAGCGCGGAATTCTTTTCGATTCAAAAGGAAAAAAAACTGGACTTGTTCTTCGCAATGATGGAAAAATTTCTTGTACTGTAAACGCTGACGATCATTTGAAAATTTCTTCTTTTATTCCAGGACTTGGAATTGAAGCCGCATCGAATTCAGTTTATGAAATTGACAACGAGCTTCAAAAAAGAATTCAGTTTGCCGCAAGCTACGAATTTGGGTATTTGACTTATTCAGTTTTAAATTCAGGAAGCGGACTTTCTGTTGTTGTAAAACTTCATCTGCCTGCCTGCTCATTGCTTGGCTCAATTGATTCAATTGTAAAAAATATTTCGGGCGATGGATTTAATTTGCTGGCTTGCTATGGTTCTGGCGGTGGAAATGCTTTGAGCGGATTTGGAACAAAAGGAACTTCTTTGGGCGGCTATTATATTGTTGTTCCGAAAAGTTCAGCGGGCGGAAGCGAGTTCGATCAGATTGCTTCGATTCAATGTGCTGTTCAAAATATTTTAAAGGAAGAAAGAGCGGCACGAAAAACTTGCAAGGCCCAGCATATAACAGAAATTTCAAATTATGCGCTTCGTTCGTTGGCTTTGGCAAAGAGCAGTTTTTTTATTTCGCTTAGAGAAGCTATCGACATTATAAGCGGAGTAAAGTTCGGCAAGGATATTGGAGTTTTTTGTGGAATTGAAGACTCGGACTTGCATGCTTTGCTTTACAGAGTTCAGGAAGGGCATCTTGAATATGTTCTTGACAACGGAAAATTTAAATTTGAAAAAGATATTCAGGACAACCGTCCGCGTAAAATTGAACGGCTTAGAGCTTTGATTTTACAGGAAGCTTTTGAAAATATTGAAAAGTGAGGTTCCTATATGTACGAAAATTTTTCTCCTAGGGCACAGCGAATTTTGGTTGCGCTTGCTCAAGATGAAGCTTATTTTTTAGGAAGCCGGCAGATTGATCCGGAACATATTATACTTGCGCTTTTAAAATCTGCGGAAGGACTTGGATACGTTGTGCTTCAGCAGCTTAGAATAAATGTTCTTACTCTTCAGCTTGCGATTGAACAAAGCTTGCCTTCTCGTTTTCCAGATACTGAATTAAAGACGATTCCAAATTCTGATCGCACAGAACGTTTTTTAAATCAAGCGGCATTCGATGCAAAAACAATGCAATGCAACTATGTTGGAACCGAGCATCTTTTGTTTGCCGCGGCTACAGAGGAGCGTTCCCTTTTGTGGGCATATTTAAAGCGCGCAGGGATTTCTATTGAGCAAGTGAAAAAAACGATTGCGGATATTCAGCGGAAAATTCCTTCTTCTGCTGTAAAAGATCCAAGAAATTTTTCAGGCGGAAATTTTGCGCAGGAAACTCCAGTTCCTTTTATGGCGGACGGAAGCGTACAAAGAAAACAAAAGCAGTCTGGAATTCTTGCACAGTTTTCAAGAGATTTGACGCAAGATGCAAAGGACGGAAACTTAGATCCTGTTGTTGGTCGTGAAAAAGAAGTTTTACGCACAATTCAGATTTTAAGCCGCCGCACAAAAAATAATCCGGTTCTTGTTGGAGAGCCGGGCGTTGGAAAAACTGCAATAGCAGAGTCTCTTGCACAGCGCATTGCAAATGGAAATGTTCCTGCTAATCTTCTTGGAAAAAAAATTCTTCAGCTTGATTTGGCTGCAATGATTGCCGGAACAAAATATCGCGGCGAATTTGAAGAGCGGCTTAAGCGTGTAATGAAAGAAATCAAGGAATCAAAAAATATTATTCTTTTTGTTGATGAGCTTCATACTATAATTGGTGCTGGAGGACCAGAAGGTTCAATGGATGCAAGCAACATGATAAAGCCTGCTCTAAGCCGCGGTGAGCTTCAGATGATTGGAGCGACTACGACGAAGGAATACCGAAAATATTTTGAGAAAGATTCCGCGCTTGCAAGAAGATTTCAGACTGTAAAAGTTGAAGAGCCTTCCGAATATGAAACGCAAGAAATACTTTTGGGACTGAAAAAATATTATGAGGAATTTCACCATGTTATTTATGAAGATGATGTGATTCCGATTATTGTAAAATATAGCAAGCGATATATTTCTGAACGATTTTTGCCAGACAAAGCAATTGATATTCTTGATGAAGCCGGAGCTGCGAAAAAAATGCAGGAAGATGTTCGTCCGGAGGAATTGGATAAGCTTGAATCAGAGTATGCAAGATATAATGAGCAGAAACGTGAGCTTGTTGCTTCCCAAGAATATGAAAAAGCTGCGTATATCAGAGACCACATAAATTTGCTGCGCTCAAGAATAGATGATTTAAACCGCAAATGGAAATCTTCTGACGCCGCAAAAAAACGCCGTGTCTGCGCGGAAGATGTCTGCAAGATTATAAGTGAGATTTCCGGAATCGATGTTTCAAAATTGGATGAAGGAAAATCTGGCCGGCTTTTGAATATGGAAAAAATTCTGCACGAAGAAGTTGTGGGACAGGACGAAGCCGTTGCCTCGATTTGTAGCGCAGTCCGCAGAAGCAAAGCCGGCATTTCTTCGCATAAACGTCCTGTAGGTTCTTTTATTTTTCTTGGTCCTACTGGCGTTGGAAAAACTCAGCTTGCAAAGTCGCTTGCAAAATTTCTTTTTGGAACAGAAGAAGCATTGATTCGTGTAGACATGAGCGACTACATGGAAAAGCAAAACGCATCTCGACTTGTTGGAGCGCCTCCGGGATACATCGGCTATGAAGAAGGCGGATTGCTTACGGAACAAGTTCGGCAACACCCGTATTCAGTTGTGCTTCTTGATGAAATTGAAAAAGCTCACCACGACATTTACAATCTTTTGCTTCAGCTACTTGAAGAGGGCGAATTAAAAGATAACCTTGGTCATACCGTGAGCTTCAAAAATACAGTTATCATTATGACCAGCAATGCGGGCGCAAGAGAAATTACTGCGGAAAGCAAAATGGGATTTTCCACAGCAAAAGAAGGAATTGTTCCATACAGCGAAATAAAATCCAGCGCAATGGAAGAACTCAAAAAAATCATGTCGCCTGAACTTCTTAATCGAATTGACGATGTGATAGTTTTCGATGCGCTTTCAAAAAAACAAATTGCGTCCATACTCGAAATTCAAATTAAAGAGCTTGAAGATCGTCTTGATGAAAAATCAATTTCACTTGTGCTTAAGACTAAAGCCAAAGAATATCTTGTGGAACACGGCTACGAACCTTCAATGGGAGCGCGCCCGATGCGTCGTCTGCTTCAAAAAGAAATTGAAGATCCTCTTGCAAATCTTCTTTTGCAAAATGAAAATGAGGAAGGCGAAACAGTTTCTGTGGATTGCATTGACGGAACTATTTCATTAAAACTCAGCAAGAAAAAAAAGAAAGCAGCAGCTGCAAAGAAAAAGCAGGAGCTTTCAGCGCAAGAAGCAAATCAACTTTCATAAAAAACAACGAGGATAAAAAATGTTTTCAGATTTTGGAAAAAAACTTACGGGAGAGTCTGGAATTTTGCAATTGATGGAAGACTTGGGTGCGCCTCTTCCTAAAGGAAAAAAAATTTGCGCACTTGGAGGAGGAAACCCTGCGCAGATTCCAGAACTTGAAAAAATGTACCGCGCTGAAATGGAACTCATAATGAAAGACGACCGTGCATTTGAAGATTTGATTGGAAAATACGATGGTCCGCAGGGAAAAAATGCGTTTATAAATTCTGTCGCAACTTTTTTTTCAAAGAACTTAGGATGGAATGTAAAGCCAGAAAATATCGCTGTGTGCAACGGAAGCCAAAGCGCATGCTTTTATCTTTTCAATCTTCTTTCTGGAACATTCACTTCGCCAGATGGAAAAAAAACTAAAAAGAAAATTCTATTTCCGCTTGTGCCGGAATATGTTGGATATGCGGACCAGGGAATTGAAAATGAGACTTTTGAAAGCATTCCTTCACGCTTTGAAGAATACAGCGACAACACTTTTAAATATTTTGTTGACTTTGAAAAACTTGAAGAACGCCTTGACAAGGACAGTAGCATTGCAGCCCTTTGTGTAAGCCGCCCCACAAATCCAACCGGAAATGTTCTTACCGATGAAGAAATTACACGGATGTCTGCTCTTGCGCAAAAACATTCTATTCCGCTGATTATTGACAACGCTTATGGACTTCCGTGGCCGCATATAATTTTCAACGATGCAAAACCTTTTTGGAATGAAAATGTAATTCTTAGCATGAGCCTTTCAAAAATAGGTCTTCCAAGTTTGCGCACTGGAATTATAATTGCCAGAAAAGAAATTGTTACAGCTCTTTCAAATTTGAATTCTATAATCGCGCTTGCTTCGGGAAGTCTTGGCCAGGCGATTGCTTCTAATCTAATCGAAAGTGGAAAACTGATTGAGGCTGCTTCAAACTTTGTGCGTCCGTATTATGAAAAGAAAAATAAATTTGCCCAGAGTCTTGTGCATAAATATTTTGCGGGAACTGATTACGCCGTTCATAAAGGTGAAGGCTCGATTTTCCTGTGGATTTTAATGCGAAAACTAAAAATCACAACGAAGGAGCTTTACAAAAAACTAAAAGAGCAGGGGGTTGTCGTTGTTCCGGGTGAATATTTTTTCTTCGGAAATGGAGTCGCATTTAAAAATCATCCGCATTATTCAAAATGCATAAGAATAAATTATGCGCGCCCTGATGATGAGCTTGAAGACGGAATCAAAATCATTGCAGAAACCTACAAGGAAAATTCTTAAAAAAACAAAGGGGCTGTCCCAAAAGTATCTTTTCTGTTATTTTTGGTCTTGCCCCTAAAATCTAATATATATTGCAATCATTTAAAGATTGCTAACCGAGTTTGCTATGAAAACACGCAGTATCAAGTATGACAATGAGAACTTGTTGGACAGTTCCTTATCATCTTTTCTATGCAAAGTCCGAGGAAATTCACCCCTTTTACTTTTCCATATAGCTTTGTGCAAAGTCGATTACACATTCATCTCTTCTGTTCTCTTCGCATTCAGCATATCCTACACCGGCTATATTGTATTTTCTGTTCATAATATTTTTCCTGTGTCCGCGTGAATCTACTCCATCGTCAATTAAAAATTTTACAACCGTATTTCTTGCTGTGTCCACGCAATAAAATATATTTTCAGCCGTTGCCATAAATATGCCGTAGTTTTGCATTCTTTCAGATGGTGTCGAGCCGTCAACTCCTGTGTGCCCAAGCTGGTCGGTAACCACTTGGCTTTCTGCATGATCTCTTGCAGCTTGCGTAAGTTCTTTAGATGGTTTAAGTGGTGGGCGTGGAGTTTGTTCGTACATATATTTTATGCATTCTTTTACAGCCGCAGGACCTTCTTGTGTGCGGATTGTCCAGTTATATGGACCTGCCGCCGACATTCTTTTTTCTATATAGTTATATCCATCGAAATTTTCCAGCCTTGGAACAATATATAAATCAGCGTATTGCTTCGGATTTGTTCTTGCCTTGTTCATTTCCAGAATTACATTTTTTTCAAAATCGCTCAGGTAATCAACATTTCTTGCGGTGTCAAGCGATTTAATGTTCCATAAAGAATTTTTGCTTTTTGCTTTAGCGTTTGAAGCATTGCTGGAGTTTTGTTTGCTTTTGGCATTCCCTTGTGTTTTTTGCTGAACTCTTTTTTTGCTGTTTGAAGGGCTGGAAGTTTTTCTTGTGGTAGAAGTCGAATTTACCGGCTTAGTTTTTTTTGCTGGTGAAGACTTGCAGAACAAAAATGCAGAAATAAAAATTGTAAATAGAACAAAAAAAAATCTTTTTTTCATAATAACCTCGGTTGTGATTTTTTAATCAGTTTTTATGTTGCAATGCTGCTGGTTTTACTCTTACACTGAATGCCGGCACTTCTTTTGTTTCAAAAGTTTTCGGGTATCTTGCAAGTTCTGCACGGAGTTTTGTCCCAAACGGAAGCTTTGCGCCCATTTTGTATTCAATTGATTTTCCAAGTTGAGCAACAAGCGCCCAGCCGTCATCGTCTTTTCGGCAGTTTGAAATTCCTTCTATGATGAGTTTTTCAGACAAGACAAAAGGCTGAGTTGCCGTTTCAAATGCGCTCCTAGCTCCCGGCTTGTAGTGAACTTGGAATGTTTGTTCCGGCGCATCTATTTTTGTAAAGATTGATTTTATCTGCTGGGAAACGCGTTCATCAAGAAGGCTTGAAATGCTGATTGCCTTGTCTGCTGTTTCAAGCAAATTCTGCGAAGCTCTTGTAATGGAAACAGGTGTTTTAAAATCATAGTAGATAACAAACACTCGTACGCCTTCCGCTTTAAGCCCCGAAACAAGAACTGAAAGATCTCCGTCTCCTGCATAAAGAACAAGCGTGTCGAACCGTTCATCGCGGCTTTTTGTGTAGAATTCTTTTGCCGTGTTGAATACGATTGTTGTGTCCACAGCATCTTCTTTTAAAGTGGGAAGTCTTCCGTTTGAGCTTTCCTGCGAGCGCAAGTTGAATGTGTTGCGCTGAAATCCGGCTTCATCAAGTGCCCTGTAGAATTTCTGGTTTTCGCGGTCAAATTCCGCATTTGTTCCCATGAACACTTTTTTATCTGAGAACACGCATCTTGTTCCGGTTTCTGCTTCAATAAGTGAAGCCGTGTATTCTGTAAGAGCTGCAAAATTTATTGAGTAATAATTTCCGTCAATTCCGTCTTGGGCCAAATGTGAAAAGCCTTTTCTTGTATAATTTCCGTCTATAACAAAACAGGCTCTTGCGATGTCTTCCATATATCCTCCGTATATTTTTATTTTGCGTATATTAGCCTTTCAAAAGCCAGATGTGTTTTGAAAACAGCTTCTTATACATTGAAGATTTTTCCTTCCCTGATTTGCATATTTTGTATGCAATGTTTGTATATAGAATATAAAAAAGTTCTGTAGACTTTGCAAGCGTTTCAAAAAAAATAAGCTGAAAATATCTTCGGGCAATTATCCCGAAGAAGTTAAAGTCAACTTATTTTGTTTTTGCAAATCCTGCAATTGCAATAATCCAGCCGGCAATTATCATGTAAAATCCAAATGTTGCGTGCTTTAAAAATTCTTTTCCAATAAGACGTGAAAGCGCGCTGTTGTTCATCTGCAATGCAAGAATTATTCCGCCTAAAATGCTTGCTGCAAGGGCAATCAGTTTAAAGAGCTTTACGTTTTTTATTTTGACAAAGCAAAGAACTGCTCCTGCCGCAGCTCCGATAAAAATCAAAAGAATTCCTGCGCTTATTACAGAAAAATCTTTTGAAATAAGGCTGAATCCGTTTGCTGTCTGCCCCAAAGCCTTGAACAGCGGACACAAAAATCCAATGGCGCAAATTGCCATTCCTGCTAAATAAAGATGCTGGATAATTCCAATGTTCTTCTTTTCCATAATTTTCCTCCCATAAAAAGTCAATGAGAAAATATCAATTTTCGATTTGACTTTTTAGCACAATTTCGCAACAAAGTGAGAAATTGCAGTTAATAAGAAAGTTTGCAACGCAAACTTGTGAATAAAAACTTTGACGCTATGTTAGGCAAAGTTTTTATTACATTCTCCTGATTAGGGATTTTGTAGAGATTTATAAAAGACCTTAAAATTTTTCTAGTTTGTACTTGCGGCTTCCAAGACCGATTTTTTCACTGTGGATTAACGACATATCCCAAACTGATTCGGGCGTGGAATCTTTCCAAAGGTCTTTAGTTGGCTTGAGTCCTTTTTTTATGTTGTCTGCAATTTGCGAGTTTTCAAATCTTGCGGCTTGACAACATAAATCCGAGCAGGACTGGTCCAGCGCAACCGGGTCAAAACTTGCAGCCATTCCAAGGTTTGGAATAAGAGGCGCGTCATTAAAAGCACGGCAGTCGCACCAAGGGCTTACATCGCGGATTATGTTTATGTGGAAACAAGGTCTTCCGTAGCATACTGCCTGAGTGTATTCAGCCATTTTGCAGTCAAGGTCTTCATTTGCGTTCCAGTTCGGATTGTAGATTGCGTCAAAGTTGCAGGCGCCAATACATCTTCCGCAGCCTTTGCAAAGCTCTTGGTTTATAAAGGCTTTTTTGTTTTCGTAGGTGATTGCGTCAGAACCGCATTCCTTTGAGCACAAACGGCAGCCTTTGCAGGCTTCCTGATTTACTTGCGGTTTTCCTGTATTGTGCTGATCCATTTTTCCAGCGCGGCTTCCACAGCCCATTCCTATGTTTTTTATTGCTCCGCCGAATCCAGTTGCCTCGTGCCCTTTAAAATGCGAAAGGCTTATAAAAATGTCAGCGTCCATTACAGCTCTTCCGATGTGGGCAACTTTGCAATATTCTCCGTTTACAATAGGAACGTCCACTTCATCAGTGCCTTTAAGTCCGTCTCCGATTATTATCTGGCAGCCAGTTGTTACTGGAGAAAATCCGTGTTTTTGCGCGCAGTCAAGATGGTCAAGGGCATTTTTTCTGTAGCCCGGATACAAAGTGTTGCAGTCCGTAAGAAATGGTTTTCCGCCAAGTTCCTTTACAAGTTCTGCGACGGCTCTTGCGTAATCCGGACGCAGGAATGAAAGGTTTCCGTCCTCTCCGAAGTGAAGCTTTATGGCGGTGAATTTTCCGTGAAAATCAATCTGCTCAATTCCGGCTTTCTTGCAGAGTTTTTTCAGTTTTGCCTCAATTCCTCCGTCCTGAGTTACACGGAAATCTGTAAAAAAAACTTTTGATTCTTTTTCCATAATCTTCCTCGCTTTGTTTTGTGTGTTATATGTGGTTTTGAAAATGCGCTGTTTTTATTAAGAAGTGAAATTCTCCTATAAAAAGTCAATGAGAAAGTTTCAACTTTCGATTTGATTTTTTACGCAATTTCGCAACGAAGTGAGAAATTGCAGTTGATAACAAGTTTGTAGCACAAACTTGAAAAGATAAAAACTGACACTATTTTCGGCAGTTTTTATCTTACCTCCTTATCTGATTTTAAAGAATATTCCGAGCATTGCGACAGTTATTAAAAGCTGAATTATCATAAACTTGATAAGCACTTGTGTTGGCGACCAGCCTTTGTTTTTTCTCATGTGGTCGTGCAGCGGAAATCTTACTGTTTCAAAAATTGAAATGTGGAAGAATCTTTTGAGAGCGACTTTTAAAAGTCCTACACCGCCGTTTACAAAAATAATTGAAGAAGTTGCAAGGAATAAAAATGGATTTCCGCTTACCATTACGCATACGCCGATAAAAAATCCCAGCGCGCGTGAACCTGCGTCTCCCATAAGAACTGAGCTTGGAAACGCATTGTGCCACAAGTATCCCATAAGAACTCCGGCAAGGCAGAATGTTATTATTGCCCAGGAAGCTCCGTCTTTTAAATGCGGAACAAGAAGGTATGTTGAAATGTCAACATGGCCAAGCACGATATAAAAAAGCGCGCCCATAGTCAAAAGCGCAATCAGAACCAGAGTTGAACTTAATCCGTCTACTCCGTCTGTGCAGTTTGTTGTGTTTACAGACATCCAAAGCATGATTACTGTTATTGCAACGTAAAGCCAGCACGGAATATGAATCGTAGTTGAAAAAAATGGAAACCAAAATCTGAGTCTTCCGTCTGGAGAAGTCTGAGAAAGATAATGCATTAAAAGAAATGCCGCCGCTACTGCAATCACAAAATCCAAAAATGCCTTTCTGTATTCTCCCCAGCCTTTTAAGCTTCTGTCATCCAAAAATCCTGTAAGCATCATAAGCCAAGTAAGCGCAAGAATTCCAGATTGAAGATAATCCAGCGGAACGATTATAAAACAGAGAATTACAAATATTGTTATGAACACAACTCCGGAACCTGTGGGCTTTCCTTTTGCAACTTCTTTTGTCAATGTGAATTCTCTTCCTCTGTCGCTCGGAAGATATTTGTAGAATTTTGGAATTAATACTTTGGAAAGAAAAAATCCTATGTAAAGTGCAAGCGCAATCAGAACTGTATATGACTGAAAAAGTCTAGCTGGTCCCCAAAAGTTTTTCAGCAAGCCGCCAAGATAGTAAATCAAAGTAAGACCCCTTTTATTGTAATTTTATAATAGTATCATAAAAACAACCAGCGTTCAATGTGTATTATTTTGTTCGGTTTATGACGTGCCAACAGGGCAAACGCATTATAAATGTATTCAGCATAAAACTGGCTCCCAGACAAGGTTTTCTGGTTCAAAATCGCGCAATAATGCGCTACACGCTGGTTGTTGCAAAGTAACTATAGAATTGCCCGCTCACGCGGGCGCAACAATCAGAGTGTTTTTGCCTCAGGAACCGTTCCTACGCGCAAACTTTACTTAAATTATTTATAATGCGTTTGCCCTGACGTGCCGATTTGATATGTTGATTTTTACTTGGAATATTTTTATAATTTATAAAGTTTCATTGTTTACTGTCATTATCATCTTTATTCGATAATCTATAGATTCCCGTGTCCATTGTACGGGAATGACGGCTGAATATTTAATCTTGAAATTGTTTCTAATAAGTCGGATTTTTTCTTGCTGGGAGAGTGAAGGGAGATTTCTGTGCCGGTTGAAGACGAAGAGTTTTTCGCTGAAAATATTGAAAGTGTCAACAGGCTTACAACTGGCATTTTACTGCTTGGAAATGTTCTTGCGCCTCTTTTTATTGTTATCAGCAAGATTGGCATTTTTGAAATTCCCTATTCATATTCAATTATACTTGGAATCGTCATAGCTTTATTTTCTATTATTCAGAGCATTTTTGTCTATGCTTTACGATGGCACAGAATTCCCATGGTGTTTGGACTGTGCGTTATGGCGGCAATTTTGGCATACATGGGAACAAACGGACATATTGGAATAAATATTTCCTATGCGCTTGTAGTTTTTCTTAGCTGCCTTTATTACAATGCTGTTCTTACAAGATGCATTGCGCTTGTCTGCTATGTTCTTATGATTTTTTCAATTTATTTCCGCGCAAAAATTATGTGCGTCAGCTTTAACACAACTGAAAGCCTTTACTTTTTTTCACAGAGCGCAGGATTTACAATTGAATTTGTTTTTTCCTACATTATTGCGGTTGCACTTTCCAAAAGAAGCCATTCCACTCTTAGCCGCGCGCTTACAAAGGCTTTTCAGCTGAAAGATACTCAGATGAAGATTATGGAATTTATTCCAAGAATGCTTGAAAGCCACGAGCTTTTTACAGGCCACCATGTTCGCCATACTGTTAAATATGTGGAGCTTATTTCCAGGGAACTTGTAAAGGAGGGGCATTACAATGAAATTCTGACGGAGCAGGCAATTTCTGTTTATTCCGCCGCGGCAAACTTGCACGTTTTTGCTGTCATTTAGGCTTTTGTAAATCCGGCTCCTATTTTGTTCATGACTTCAAAGAATTCAGGAAAGCTTACAGAGCAACATTCTGCGTCTTTTACTTTTATTTCTTGACCTTCTTTTAATCCAAGTCCTAGGCAGGCAAGGCTCATTGCAACTCTGTGGTCAAAGTAGCTTTCAACTTCTGCGCCGTGCAGGACAAATTCCGGGTTTGGCTTTCCGTCAGCAAGAACTGGAGAATGTCCCTTGATAACCAGAAAATCTTCGCCTTCTTCTACTTGCGCGCCCAGTTTTTCAAGCTCGCTTTTTAGAACTTTTATGCGGTCTGTTTCCTTTCTGCGGCAAACGCCAATGTCTTCAATAAAAACAGTTCCTTCCACAAAGCACGAAACTGCGGCAAGAGCACAAACTGCGTCAGGAAATCCAGAAAGATTTACATGAAGCTCCTTGTTTTTTAGAAGTTCCGTGGAAAGTCTTCCTGTTCCGTTGCTTGCTTTTGTTCCGCCGTGCACTTTGAGAGAGCAGATTTGTTTGTCAAGCTCAATGTCTGCTCCAAGGGATTTTAGAACTTCGACTATTGCTTCATCGCCCTGTGTTCCGCTTAAGTCCACGTTGTTAATTACAAGCTCGCTGTCTGTGATTAAGGCTGCAATCAGCGGAAATGCCACAGCTTCCCAGTCGCTTGGAATTGCTTTGTCGAATGCCTTGATTTTTACAGGACCGTCAACTTCGATGTGCTTAAAGTCCTCTGACATTCTGACTTTTACTCCGCAGCTTTCAAGCCACTTTTGTGTCATGTAAAGGTATGGTGTTTCCTTTGGATTTGAAAGTTCGATTTTGAGAGTTCCGTTCAGCCTGCAGGCCGCCATCATCATTCCGGAAACATACTGGCTAAGCTCGCCGCCTGTTTTTACTGTGTTGCTTGCATTTATAGGACCTTTTATGAGCATCGGGCAAGTTCCGCTTTTTTCTTCCGCAGTGAATGCCTGCGCTCCAAGTTGTCTTAATGCGTCTACAACGTGGCCTACGGGGCGTTTTCTTATGCTTTCGTCCCCAGTGAACACGCTCCAGCCTTCAAATGTGGCTGCGATTGGCGACATAAAGTAAAGCAGCGAGCCGGAATTTCCTACGTCAACAATATTGCTTGGCAAGTGGATTTTGCTTCCTGCTCCTTGAACTGTCCAGGTTTGTCCGATTTTTACAGAGTCTTTTTCCAGTTCTATTTTTGCGCCCATAAGCGGAACTGCGCGGCTTGCGCTAAGACAGTCTGCGCTTGGAAGTGGATTTCGTATATATGAAGTTCCTTCTGCAAGGGATGCAAGTAAAAGTGCTCTGATTGTATGCGACTTAGAGCCTGGAACTTGAATGTGCCCATTGAGGCTTGTTTTTTTAGCAATGATTTTCATATTATTCAGTGAATCTTATTTCCTGCCAAAGCTCGTTGTATTTGTCCAAGTCTTCGCCAAGGTCTTCCTTTAGAACGCAGTTTGACATTTGGTCTGCCTCATACATTGTTTTTGTTGTCATGTACTGGGCGGCATCTTTATTCACAAAGCAAGGAAAGTGGAATGCGTCAAGGAATTTAGCATATACTTCAGGGCGATGAATATAGTTTACAAATTCGTTGGCAAGATCGTAGTGAGGCGCGTCTTTCAAGATGCACATGCTGTCAAGGTAAGAAGGTCCGCCTTCCGCTGGAATAAAGAAGTCGATTGTTTCTTCCCATTTGTCTTCTGGAACTTCACCAAATACAACTTCCGCATATCCTTGGCAAAGCCAGAAATCGCCGGATGCAAATGACTTTCCGAATCCTTCAGCGTCGAACTTTACGAGGTTTGGCTTCCAGTTTTTTATTATGTAGTCCGAAGCTTCTTTCAGTTCGTTCTGGTTAACTGTATTTATGCTGTAGCCAAGAGTTGTAAGAGCATCCCCGATAACTTCGCGCATATCGTCCATCATTGTGGCGTGCCCTGCAAACTGCTTATCTGCAAAAATGTTCCAAGTTTTTTCATAATCCGTGGAAACTTTTGTCTTGTTCACGGCGATTCCGGCGGCTCCAAGATAATATGGAACGCAATATTTCATTTGCGGATCGTAATCTGCCTTTTCAAATACAAGCGGATTTATATGGCTTTTGTTTGTCATCTTGCTCTGGTCAAGCTCTCGGAACATTCCCTGCTTAATCATAATTGAGCAGTAATCCTGGGATGGAACAACTATGTCGTATCCTTTTGCTCCGGCTCTTAATTTTGCATACATTTCTTCATTTGAAGCGTAGCTGTCTACTTTTACAGTGCAGTTGAATTCTTTTTCAAAGTCGCGCAAAACTTCATCTGGTGTGTAGTAAGTCCAGTTGTAAAGGTAGACTTCATTTTCTTCTTTGCATGAAAAAAATGAAACAGAGGCAACTGCAATAAAAGCTGAAATAATTGAATAAACTCTTTTTTTCATATAAACTCCTGTGCACGGTCGGTATTGAAACCAGCTTTGCTTTTTTTTTACAGAATGGATTATCTTGATGCCGCAAATGTTTTAAGGCGGCTTCTAAGCAGAATTGCAATGATGCAGATTATAAGAATCAGCACAAACGAAAGCGAATTGATTACAGGACTTACACCGAATCTTATAAGCGAATAAACGTAAAGCGGAAGTGTAGTGCTTCCCGGCCCTGAAACAAGAGCCGTTATAACGTAATCTTCAAGTGACATTGTTATGCTCATCATAAAGCCTGAAATAATTCCAGGCATGATTGCGGGAACAATTACTTTTGTAAGCGTCTGAAATTCGTTTGCACCCAAGTCGTGGCTTGCTTCTATAATTGAATAGTCAAATTCGTCGATTCTCGCGCTTACCATAAGATAAACGAACGGAAGACAGAATGTTGTGTGCGCAATAAAAATTGTAAAAAGTCCGAGCGAAAGTTTTATTCCGCTAAAAAAAATCAGGAGCGAAATTCCCATGATAACTTCCGGTAGAACCATTGGCAAAAAGCTGATTGACTGAATGTAGGATTTTCCGAAGAACTTGTACCAGCTGATTCCGATTGCCGCCAAAGTTCCAAGCACAGTTGCTGTAATTGCGGAAGTTAAGGCTACAATAAAACTGTTCAAAAGCGCATGCCATAAAGGTTTTGAGCTGAATATGAGCTTTTGGTACCAGATGAACGAGAAATTTGTAAACGTTGTGTCTTTTGACTCGTTGAATGAGAAAAACACAATTACAAACAACGGTAAAAACAAAAATAAAATCGAAAGGCACAGAACTGTATTTGACAGACTGAATCTAGGATTGCGTTTTTTCCATTGGCGTTTTGCGTGCCTGTTTGACTCGCTTTTGGGAATCGACTTGTATTTTTTGTTCAGTAATAAAATCGGATTTTTCATTTGCTTCCTTTGAGACTGGCTTTGGAAATACTTTCGGCAATGCTTGATGTTGTGTCTTCTTTGTTCAGTTTTTTGTTCATATCCGCTTCTTTTTTTCCTGTTGAAAGCATGAGCAGAACGCCCGCCATGCTTATAACTGTAATTACAAGGCTGAATGCAGAAGCCAGAGGCCAGTTTCGTACTTTCTGAACTTGGTCAACAATAATGTTTCCGAGCATATAGCTGTCTTTTCCGCCTACAAGCTGCGGAACTGTGTATGTTCCAAAAATCGGAATAAACGTAAAAATTATCGCGCTCAAGATTCCGCTTTTGATTCCGGGAATCAGAACTTTAAACATGGACTGCATTTTTGTTGCGCCAAGATCCCGTGCGGCTTCAAGCAGTGTAAAATCGAATCTGTCTACCGCCGTAAAAACTGGAAGAATCGCATAAGGCAAGTACATATAAATGCTTACAAGAATAACAGCCTCGCGCGTAAACATAAATTTATGCGGAAGAAATTCTTTTGTTGAACCAGTTACCTTGCAAATAATGTCGTGCAAATTTGAAAGCAACTGGTTGAAAAGTCCGTTGTCTCCAAGAATTGTAATCCAGGCGAAAATTCTTATTAGGCTGTTTGTTAAAAACGGAACAATGACAAGAATCAAAAGAAGTGTCTGGTGCTTGCTCCTTGCCATCGCATATCCGCACGGAAGTGAAATGAGAATTGTAACTGCTGTGGCGATTATTGTAATCCAAAGTGTGCGCAAAAATATAAGACCGTAAGCCGGACTCAGCATCTGCTCGTAGGCTTTAAGTGAAAATTCCCTTGTAACTCCGCCGTAAACATCGCGCTTTAAAAACGAGTAGCACACAATTATAATCAGAGGCACAATAAAGAAAAGTGAAAACCAAGCTCCCATTGGCCAGGCATAAGCAGGACCGGGATTTGCCTTCTTGTATTTTGCGCCATAAGCTTTTGAAGCCAGCCTGAGCTGAAAGCTTTTATGCTCTTTATTTTCCTGCTTGCTTTTCATGTGTTTATGTCCTCAACAATGTAGCCATCGTCTGCTGACCATGAAACAAAAACTTCATCTTTCCAGGCGATTTCCGGACCGTCATCAAGATAGTTTGTGTGCTGCTTAAACACTTTTATGATTGCTCCGTTTTCAAGGCGCACATAGAATTTAGACTGAAATCCTGTGTAAACTGGCTCTTCTACAATTCCTTTAAAAACATTGATGTCTTTTCTTCCGCCTACGTTCGGCTCTTCAAGCGTTATGCGGATTTTTTCCGGTCGGATTGTAAAGCAGACTTTCTGTCCCGGATCTGTGTGGTCGTAGTCTGTAACAAGAATATTTTTGTCTTCTTCGCGCATCGCCTGAGTTTCGCCCTTGAGCTTAGCCTGAAGTCCAAGAACCGGAGTATTCAGCGTTACATTGAATTCGTCTTCTCCCTTTGAATTCTTGTGCGGCTCGCAGGAAACAACTGTGCTTTCAAAAAGGTTTGTTTCTCCTATGAATTGCGCTACAAATTGTGTCGCCGGGCTTTCGTAAATTTCAAATGGAGTTCCAACTTGAAGAACTTTTCCTTGGTTCATTACAGCGATTCTGTCGCTTACGGCAAGCGCTTCGCTTTGGTCGTGGGTAACGTAAATAAATGTGATTCCGATTTTGTCGTGCAATGCGTCAAGGTCAACCAAAAGATTTGCGCGCAGTTTTGCATCAAGGGCTGAAAGTGGCTCGTCAAGAAGCAAAACCTTCGGCTCGTTTATGAGCGCCCTTGCAATTGCCACACGCTGTCTTTGTCCGCCGGAAAGCTGGTTTGGTTTTTTATACATGTGCTGGTCAAGCTGAACAAGATGCAGGTATTCCTTTACTTTTTCGTCGATTGTTTTTTTGTCAGTCTTTTTTAAGCGAAGCGGAAACGCGACATTCTCATAAACTGAAAGGTGCGGAAAAAGCGCGTAGCTCTGGAAAACTGTATTGCTCTGGCGTTTGTTAGGCGGAAGAGGCACAACATTCTTGTCATCAAAAAGAACTGCGCCTTCATCAGGAAATTCAAATCCTGCGATAATGCGGAGAAGTGTTGTCTTTCCACAGCCGGACGGTCCAAGCAGAGAAAAAAATTCACCCTGCTTAATTGTAATGCTGATGTCGTCAAGCGCATGGAACGAGCCAAAATGCTTGGACACGCTGTTAATAGAAACTGTACTTCCGTTCACTAGGGTACAACTCCTTCTGAGTGATAAAGAAGCCTTTTATCTGGCAAAACAAGGCTCTGATAGACTTTAAAGTCTAAGGCTTAATTTGTATTTAATACGTAAAAAAGTCAATAATTTTTGAAAAAATAAGTGGAAATTTATAAAAAAACTTTTGCGGATTTTTGCTGAATTTTATTGTAGAAAGTTTAAATTTTGCGCTGTTGAACCTATTTATCTTTATTGCTATTATATTTGCTCATTATGAACCGCTATGTTTTTGCCCATGCTCTGAAAATAACTGCGCCTGTGTTTTTTGGATATATTGCGATTGGAATTGGATTCGGAATGCTGCTTGCGAATGCAGGCTATCCTTGGTGGCTTGCAGTTCTTTCAGGGGTTGTCATGTATACTGGTTCTGGACAATATTTTATAGTCGGTCAGCTTGCTTCCGGAGCTTCTTTTGCTGAAATAATTCTTGTTCAGTTTTTGCTTAGCATCCGCCATGTTTTCTACGGACTTTCGCTTATTTCAAAATATAAAAATGCCGGCGGAAAAAAGCCTTATCTTATTTTTGCAATTACGGACGAAACTTTTGCGCTTGTTCAGGGAATTGAAGTTCCGCCCCGTGTGAATAAAATTTCTTTTTATGCGGTTGTTTCCGCGCTGGACCAAAGCTACTGGTGCTTGGGAAGTCTTATTGGCGCTGTGGCTTACACCGTTATGAATCGCTACGGACTTGGAAAATTTTTAACAGGAGTTGATTTTGCGCTCACTTCGCTTTTTATAGTTCTTTTGATTGAGCAGCTAAAATCTTCAAAGGATTGTGTGCCTGCGTTGGCTGGTGGACTTGCCGCTGTGTTTTCTGTTGTGCTTTATAAAACCGGAGTTTTTGGCTCGTCAAATATAATCTGGTTTTCAATTTGCGCGGCTCTTGGAGTTATGCTTTTGGCAAGAGGTCCGTCATTTTTTGCAAAAGAGAAAATTCTTTCAAATTCTAAATAGGAGAAATTGGCATGAAAGAGTCTTATAGCCTTATGATGGCTTTGGCAGCTATTTTTGTTTCCGGGGCAGTTATTTATGGAACGCGCTTGCTTCCTTTTGTTGCCTTCAGCAGAAAAAATCCACCTGCGATAATCCGCTTTATTGAGAAATACACGCCGTCTTTAATTATGGCGGTTTTGGTCGTTTATTGCTTCAAGGACACAAGTTTTTTGAGTTCTCCTTTTGGAATTCCTCATTTGGCTGCTTCCGTGGCAACTGTTGTCATTCACCTTTTATTTAAAAATTCTATGGTAAGCATTTTTTCAAGCACTATTATTTTCATGGTTTTGTCCAGAATTATGTAAAAATTAAAAAAATTTCCTGTTTGAATGGCAATTGTGCAAATAATTGATTATACTTTATATAATTAGAAAATTTTTATTTTTATGGCTGTATTTGTACTGGAGGTAAATCATGGAATTGAAAGGTTCAAAAACAGAAGAAAATCTTAAGACGGCTTTTGCAGGTGAATCTCAGGCCCGCAACAAGTATACATTTTTCGCAAGCAAGGCCCGCAAAGACGGATTTGTGCAGATTGCAAAAATTTTCGAGGAAACTGCTGAAAATGAAAAGGAGCACGCAAAGCTTTGGTACAAATATCTTAACGACGGAATAAAAAGCACCGCAGAAAATTTAAAGGATGCTGCGGAAGGTGAAAATTACGAGTGGACAGATATGTATTCTTCGTTTGCCAAGACAGCGCGTGAAGAAGGATTTATCGATATTGCCCAGAAATTTGAAGGTGTCGCCGCGATTGAGAAAACGCATGAAGAGCGTTACCGCAAGCTTTTGGATAACGTTACAAATGAGTGTGTTTTCAGCAAGGACGGAGACGTTATCTGGCAATGCTCAAACTGCGGACATATCTGTGTAGGAAAAAAAGCGCCGGATATTTGTCCAGTTTGCGCTCATCCTCAAAGCTATTTTGAAGTAAAAGCTGAAAATTACTAGTTTAATAATTTTTTTATAAAATGCCGTTTTTGTTTTTACAAGAACGGCTAAAACAATTATGGAGTATTTTATGGTTTCATTGTTGATTGGAATTGTTCTGATTGGATTTTGCGTGTTTTCTTGTCTTGGCTTGAACTGGACTTCTGACATTATTTCATTTTTGAAAGGATTTACTCCGTGTTTTGCGGCATTCTGCGGGCTCATTTCAGTTTTTATAGGTTTTGCTGATATAAAAGATAAAAAAGAAGCAAAAAAAGAAGAAAACGCCGCTAAATCAATAGAAAAAAAATAAATTTCTTATTCATCGCAAATATTTTCAGTTTTTGCCCTGTGAATTTCTTAAATTTAATTGACTAAAAAACTGAAAACATGGTATATTTTTTTACCCCGTATATATTGTTGGCAACTGCTCATTGCCTGCAAACGTTTGAAGCTGGATGCAAAGCGGAAAACGTAATGTTTTATTTAGAAAGGTATATACATGAAAACTTATTTTGCTAAAAATGAAGATGTAAAAAATGACTGGTATGTCATTGATGCATCTGGAAAAACTTTGGGACGTGTAGCTGCAAAAGCTGCTTCTGTTCTCCGTGGAAAGCACAAAGCTTCTTATACACCGAACTCTATGTGTGGTGATTTTGTTGTAATCGTTAATGCTGAAAAAATTCAGGTTACAGGCAAAAAAGCTGACAATATGCTTTATCGCCATTATACAGGTTATGTACGTGGTTTGCGCTCTTATTCATTCAATACTCTTATTGAAAAACATCCTACAGAACCTTTGAAGAGAACAATTTGGGGAATGCTTCCTCATAACCGCCTTGGACGCAAGATTATCGGAAATCTTAAGATTTACGAAGGTCCAGAGCATCCTCATGCAGCTCAGAATCCAAAACCTCTTGAAGTTTAAAATAGGAGCATATCGTGATTAAGAATTTAGCTATCGGTACAGGAAGAAGAAAAACTGCAACTGCTCGTGTTTTTATGCGCGAAGGTTCAGGAAAAATTGTTGTTAACGGAAAGGATATAAAAGACTATTTTGCAACAGAATCACAGGCTCGTCTTGTAATTCAGCCGCTTTTGGTTACATCAAATGTAAACAAGTTTGATATTCTTATCAACGTTTGCGGTGGCGGACTTAATGGTCAGGCTGCAGCTTGCTTGCATGGAGTTTCCCGTGCTTTGACTCAGGTAGATCCAGACGCACGTCCTTCTCTTAAGGCAAACGGATATCTTACACGCGACTCTCGTATGGTTGAGCGTAAGAAGTATGGTCAGCGTGGTGCTCGCCGCAGATTCCAGTTCAGCAAACGCTAAAATTGGTTATTCGCCAAATACAGCAGACTTTTACAGGCGTGTACGAAATTACACCTTCTGTTGGGTCTGCATTTTTTTTGCGTGCGTCTTACCTTTCTCTTTTAACTGAGGAAAAGCTTTTTGCCGGAGCGGAATTTTCGGATGAAGAAGCTTCGGATTTGCTAAATGCGGCGATTGTTTATGGCGCTGAATTTGCCGCAATGACATATCTTGCGCGCGCTGAGCATTGCCGTGCTGGACTTGAGCGAAAGCTTTTAAAAAAGGGAATTGAAAAATCCGCTGTAAAAAAAGCCTTGGATTATCTTGAGCTGTGCGGAAGCTTAAGCGATGAAAGATTTGCCGGTGCTTGGCTAAGAAGCCGTTCAATCGACCATGCTGAAGGAAGAATCCGGCTTGCGGCCGAACTTGCATCCAGAGGCGTTGACCGCATAGCTTCAAAAAAAGCCCTTGATGAATTTTTTTCAGAAAAAGATGAACTTGAGATTTGCCGGCGTGCTTATAAAAAGTGCCTATTGTTCAAAAAAGACTTGGACAAAATAAAAGCCTCTCTTGTTCAGAAAGGCTTTACGCTAAAGCAAGTTGGAATTGTTATTTCAGAGGAAAATTCCTACTTGTAATAATATGCCGGAAATTCAATTTGCGGCTCTAAAACTTCCATTACAGCATCAGGAATTCCCAATGAAGCTTTTTTGAATTCTTTTGCGCTTCCCATAATCATTCTGTAAATGCTATCTTCTTTTTGATAAGAAAAATCCGCGGTTTCGTATTCTGCAAAGTCGAATTCTTTTCGTTGCATTGTTTCAATAAGCTCGTCTAAAGTTCCTATTGAATTTATGAGGGATGCTTCTTTTGCCTGCGAGGCTGTGTAGATTCTTCCGTCCGCAAGTTTGTAGACTTCTTCTTTTGAAAGTCCGCGGCTTTCTGCTACAATATCTGTAAACTGCTCGTAACATTCATCTGCGATTGACTGCATTATTTCCCGCTGTTCCTGTGTCATAGGTTCGTTGAAATTTCCCATGAGCTTGTTGCGTCCTGAGTGGATTGTTGTGGACTTGATTCCCCATTTTTCCATGAGTCCTGTCAAATCTGTAAACTGCCCTGCTATAACGCCGATGCTTCCGGTTAGAGAATTTCTGTTTGCCATTATGTAGTCAGCAGCACATCCAACGTAATATCCGCCGCTCGCCACAAGAGAAGTGAAGTATGCGTAAACCGGACGTTCGGTTTTCTTTTTGTATTTTTCAAGCGCAAGGAAAACTTCGTCTGCCTGATAAACTCCGCCGCCCGGAGAATTTATTACAAGGACGATTCCGCGGTTGTTCGTGTCTTCCTGCAAATTTTCTATTGTGGACAAAATCCATTCCTGATTGTATGAATCGTTTGATTCTGAAATTACGCCCTTTATAAAAAGCTTTGCGATGTATTCGTTCTTTGGAAACTTGTTTTCTTTTTTTCCAAGCAGCTTGTCTTTGATTTTTGTTTCTGAATTTGAAACTGCGGAAATTGTGCTTTTTTTATTTTTGTTCAAGGCGGAATTTGCTGTGTTAAAGATAAAAATAGCGGCTGCAAGAGCGACTGTGCAGGCAAAAACTGCAATCCCTTTTTTTGAATAATTATCTTTTGAAAATTTTATTTTCATTTTTTCCTCCAATAAAAAATAACTTTTAGTTACGATTCAAAGTCCGCCGGTGTAAGCGAGCCTGTTCTGAACGCTTCTTCTTTTAGTGCGTAATATGCGTTTGTAAATGACATTGCTTCGTAAGGTTTGATCCAAATCTGGAGAATGAAAAGTGTGAGCATCGAAAGAAATTCCCAGCCCAAAAAACTTAGCGACATAAGAAACAAATCGCCTTTGTGGTTTCGCGTAAGAACTTTACTTATATTCATGGCTTTTGAAACTGAAATTTTTGGATTTTCCGCCAGAACAAAAAACATCTGCGAGTACGAAAATGATTTTACAATTCCCGGGAAAAAGAAAAGCAAGCTCCAAAGTCCGACCCACAAATAAAACCAAAGAAATCCGAGAAAAGCTTTTACAAAATGTGAAAAACTGTTTATAAAATCTGAAAATTCAGCCTTTGTTTTTGTGTTGTAAATCTGAATAAAAATTCTTAAAAATGCAAAAAATGAAACGCTGTTTATAAAACTGATTAGCAAAAATGAAATAAGCCCAGTTGTTCCGTCCAGATTTTCCTGCGGAAGTCCTGCCGCCATTGCAGTGATTGCCATTGTTACAACAAACGCACTTATTGGAGTTTTTAATTTTCCTTTTAGCTGCTCGCGTGCCTGATTTTTGTAATTAATTCGTTCAAACATAAATTTCCTCTATTATTACTATTTTGTTTGTTCTTTATAATTTAATTATTTTTTTCAATTTGCGAAAGAAGTTCTGAATAATATTTTTCTTCTATGCAGGATTTTTCGATTCCGCATTTTTCAAGAAGCTCAAATAAAATTTGCTGAACTTTTTTTACATCTTCATCTTTTTTTGACGGCGAAAGAATTTCTATTTCAAGAAAGTAACCGAGCGGCGGAACATTGCAAAGTTCAAGAGTTGCCTTAAGTTTTGTGTGTTCAATTGAAGCTGGAAGTTCCAGTTTCCAGTCCATGACTTCTTTGTGTTTTTTTAGCGCGACTTTAAATCCTGCGTCGCAAAAAAATTTCTCCAGCGGTTCGGGAGATAGAATTTCAGTTTCAAGTTCTTCGTTCAATTCTGTGCTGAAATTTTCGGATGCGCTTTTAATTTCTTTCTGCTTATAAGTGAGAATGCTGCGTGTCTCTTTTCCGTATTTTTCTTTTCGGATTCTAATTTTGATTTTTGGATTCAGCGGGCTTTCGTAGTAAGTGTCGTCGCGCAAAACTTCCTGCTTAAATTCAGCGAAAGAATTTAATTTTTTTATAAGTTCGTCTTTTTTGTAAACATGTGCTTTGATTTCAATTTCATTCATCGGACTATTTTATCATATTTATCTGTAAATGAAAAATAATATATTTTAGAAGTTTTTGCAGAATGCGCTTTTGTTTATTGACAATGTTGATTTAAAATGATAATATCTTTATACATTTTGATTATCTTTGAAAATTGAGCCGCAAAAAAGGCTCTTTTTTTTTAGTCTGAAATGCTTTTTTTTAAGCGTGTTTTTTAGAGGTTTGACTTGGAGTATAGTTCTTTCGAGAATATTCCGTATTTTAATGAATGTTCCGCTGTGATGTCTGCGGAAGGTTTTAAGCTGGTGGAGCTTCATGTTGTTCCGCAGAATGGCAAAATTAATATTTCTGCTGTCATAGCTTCATCGGATTCCAAAAAGGACATTGGTGTTTCAGATTGTGCAAAAGCACATCGCGCGTTGTTTTCAGAAATGGTTAAAATCCTTGGAAAAAATGAAGACGATATTTCTATGGAAATGTGTTCGCCGGGAATTGAACGCACTTTAAGAAATGCGGCTGAGTTTGAGATTTTTACAGGAAGAGAAGTCCGCGTTTGGGATAAAAACGTAAATGACTGGGTTTGCGGAAAAATAAAATCTTCAGATAAAAATCAAGTTACATTGGAACTAGAAGGCGGCGGCGAAGAGTCTGTTGCCTATGCTGATATTGCTAAAGCAAAATTTTTACATTTATAAGGGGGCTTGTTATGTCAGAAATGGCAGATGCAATCCGTGCGCTTTCTGCAGAAAAAGGAATTGATGAATCTTCAATCAGGCAGACTATAGAAAGAATGATTCTTGCGGCGTATCAAAAATCATTCGGAAAAGGCTACGACAACTGCATTGTAAAGTTTGCAGATGATATGTCGGATGTGAATGTCTATGCGCGCAAAACTGTTGTTGACGGAGTTTATGATCCTGTTATTGAAATTGAACTTGAAGAAGCGCAGAAACTTGCTCCAGAAGCTGTGATTCATGACACTCTTGATATTCCGCTTGACCCGAAACGTGATTTTGAACGCGGCGCGGTTTCAGTTGGAAAACAGGAGGCTCACAAGGATTTGAATGAAAATTCAAGCAAAAAGCTTCTTGATGAATACAAGGAAAAACTCGGACAGATTATAATCGGATATTACCAGCGCGAGCATAAAGGAAACATTTATGTTGAGCTTGGAAAGGTTGAAGGTGTGCTTCCTGTAAAATATCAGAGTCCACGTGAAGTTTATGAAAAGAACGACAGAATCAGGGCTTTGATAAAAGACGTAAAAAAAGTTCCTTCTGGAATTCAGGTTGTGCTTAGCCGTACAGATGAGAATTTTGTAAAAAGCATTCTTGAACTTGAAGTTCCTGAAATTCAGGATAATACGATTGTTGTAAAAAGCATTTCGCGCGAGCCTGGCTACAGAACAAAGATTGCAGTGGCTTCAAATAAAATCGATGTAGATCCTGTTGGCGCTTGTGTTGGCTTGAAAGGTGTTCGCATTCAGAATGTAATCCGCGAGCTTGAAGGTGAAAAAATCGATGTTCTGCGCTATGATGAAGATCCTCATGTATTTATAAAAAATGCGCTTTCTCCTGCTGAAGTAAAGCATGTTGTAATTAAAGATGCTGAAAAAAGAGAGGCGCTTGCGGTTGTTTCCGATGAAAATTTCTCTATTGCAATTGGAAAACAGGGCTTGAATGTCCGCCTTGCAAACCGTCTTTGCAACTGGTCGATCGATGTAAAAACCGAAGCTATGGTTACAGATGAAGATCTTGTTGAAAATGACACAAGAAGGGCTGCGGAAGAACTCTTTGGCGGTTCAGAAAATGAATCTTACGAGGAAATTCTTACAGTTGCCCAGCTTCCGGGGGTTGACCAGCGTGTTGCGGAAATTCTTAAGGAAGCCGGCTACGATGATATAGAAGTTTTTGTTTCGTCTTATGAAAGCGGAGCGTTGAATGGACTTGACGGTGTAACAAAAGAACAGCTTGATGAAGTTTATTCAATTATAAATGAAAACGTTGAGTTTGAGGATGAGGAAGAACCGCAGCAGACAGCAGATTCAGCAGAGGAAGATTCAGAAGAAGAATATTTCTGTCCTGAGTGCGGCGAAAAAATTACACCGGATATGACAAGATGTCCGAAATGCGGTGTTGAATTCTCATTTGAAGAAGAGTAAGAGGTAATAGGATACAGTATGGCAGATGAATCAGAGAAAAAGACAGGCGTAGTTTTAAATAAGCATGTACAGGACTCTCATCCTGCAGGGGAAGCCAGCCCAAAGCGGAAGATTGTTATAAAAAGAAAAGCTCCTTCCGTAGAGGCGGCAAAACAAGAACAGAAAAAAAGAATTCACGTAGTGTCTAAAAAGACTCCTGATTCATCTGTTAAAGCTGAGGATGTAAAAACTGAAGTTCCTGTTTCTCAGGAAAAAACTGTTGCGGCAGAAGAAAAAAAGTCAGCTGCTCCTATTGCCCAGCCTGCAAAGCCTCAGGTTCAGACTTTGGAATTTCCGAATGTCCGACCGAATGTTAAAGCAGGAAATTTGAGTGGCGGAAGAAACCGTTATTCAAATAATGGAAACGGACGCAGAGATGGCGGATTTACTGGAAGTCAGGCTAGAGAGAGCTACCAGAACCGCGAAAGACAAAATAACTTCAACCGTGGAAATCCGCAGGGAGCAAATTTTGGAAATCGTAACGGTTCTTTCCGTGGAAACCCAAATGGCGGCTTCAACAGAAATAACGGACAACCGGGTGGATTTAACCGTGGACCGGGTGGCTTCAATAGAAATGGAACTGGTGGCGGCTTCAATCGCGGACCAGGCGGCTTCAACAGAAACAATGGACAACCGGGTGGATTTAATCGTGGTCAAGGCGGCTTCAATCGCGGACCGGGAGGATTTGCTGGCGGAGCAGGGCGTCCAGGATTTGGCGGACCTCGTCCAGGCGGATTTGCAGATCCTTCAGCGATTGCAGGAAACAAGGCTCCGGCTAAAAAGCAGTTTAAGGGCAAAAAACAAGTTTATAATAGAAAAGATAAAGAAGATTTCTTTGACGAGGAAGAACTTTATCAGAACAAAAAGCATGATTCAACTCCGGCAAGTGTTGTTCCAGAGAAAATTGAAATCATGGAAACAATTTCAGTTTCAGATCTTGCCCGCAAAATGAATCTTAAGGCAAGCGAGATTATCGGCAAACTTATGTCAATGGGAATGATGGTTACAATCAACCAGTCCATTGATTCTGACACGGCGACAATTCTTGCTTCTGAATATAATTGTCAGGTTCACCTTGTAAGCCTTTATGACGAAACTGTTATTGAAAGCGACAAGGGAAGGTCTGAAGGCGAGCGCACTCGTCCTCCGATTGTTACCGTTATGGGACACGTTGATCACGGAAAAACAAAAACGCTTGATGCAATCCGCAATGCTGATGTTGCCGCTGGAGAAGCTGGCGGAATCACGCAAAAAATCGGTGCTTATCAGGTTTCAACTCCGAAGGGCGTAATTACTTTCCTTGATACTCCGGGACACGAGGCGTTTACAATGATGCGCGCCCGTGGTGCACAGATTACAGATATTGTTGTTCTTGTTGTTGCGGCTGATGATGGTGTTATGCCTCAGACAATGGAAGCTATAAACCATGCAAAGGATGCGAAAGTTCCAATTATTGTTGCAGTCAACAAAATTGATAAGCCGGATGCAAATCCTGAAAAAGTTATGACGCAGCTTTCCGAGCTTGGACTCACTCCTGAAGCTTGGGGCGGCGACACTCAGTATGTAAATATTTCAGCGTTGAAACATCAGGGAATTGATGATTTGCTGGATGCGATTCTTATTCAGGCTGAAGTTCTTGAGCTTAAGGCGCAGTATGATTGCCGCGCTGAAGGAAAAGTTATTGAAAGCCGTACTGACCAGGGGCGCGGTGTTGTTGCTTCTGTTGTTGTTCAGCGTGGAACTTTGCATATCGGCGATCCTTTGGTTGCAGGAATTTATTCGGGCCGCGTTCGTGCGATTTTCAATGACCGCGGACAAAAAATTCAAGAAGCAACTCCTTCAATGCCGGTGGAAGTTCTTGGTCTTGAAGCTATGCCGAATGCCGGAGATCCTATTCAGGTTACAGAAACTGAAAAAGATGCTCGTGCATTTGCCGCAAAACGCCAGGAGCTTAAACGCTTTGAAGATGCAAAGGCTGTCAAGAAAGTTACGCTTGATAATTTGTATTCAACAATCGAAGCTAGCGAAGTAAAAGAGTTCAAGGTTATTATCAAGGCTGATTTGCAAGGTTCTGCGGAAGCTCTTAAAACCTCTCTTGAAAAACTCAGCACAAAGGAACTTAGACTTGTTGTTATCCATTCGAGCGCGGGTGCAATCAATGAAAGTGATGTTACTTTGGCTGCTGCTGATGAAAATGCGATTATTATCGGATTCAATGTCCGCCCGACTCCAAAGGCAAAATCTTTGGCTGAACAGGAAAAAGTTGAAATCCGCAAGTATAACATTATCTACAAGTGTGTTGAAGAAATTCAGCAGGCTATGGAAGGAATGCTTCAGCCTGACACAAAAGACGAGACAACAGGAACTGCCGAAGTCCGCAACACTTTCAAAGTTCCAAAGATTGGTGTTATTGCCGGATGTTACGTTACAGATGGTGTTATCAAAAAAACTTGCAGCGTAAACGTTATCCGCGACGGCGTTGTTATTTACACTGGAAAAATTGCTTCTCTAAAAAGATTCAAGGACGATGCGAAGGAAGTTAAAGACGGATTTGAATGCGGTATCGGAATTGAAAATTGGCAGGATCTTCAGATTGGAGATCAGCTTGAAGCTTTTGAGACAATCGAAGTTAAACGCAAGCTCGGAAAAACTTTGGCAGATGAGCAGGCAGAAGCCGAAAAGAAAAATGCCGCTGCAGAAGTATCTGCTGAATAAAAGGATTTGCAATGGGACAGTATAGAATGGACAGGCTGGGAAACCTGCTTAGGGAAGAAATCGCCACCCTCATAATGCGCCACGAAGTAAAAGATCCGCGCGTGAATGAATTTCTTACAATTAACCGAGTGGAAGTTGTAAAAGATTTATCATGTGCGAAAGTCTATGTCTCATCTTTTTTGGACGACGCTTCTGTTGAACGCGGTGTAAAAGGCTTGCAGAGCGCGGCTGGATTTATTCAGTCTACAATTGCAAAAAAAGTTTCAATCTATAGATTTCCAAAACTTACTTTTGTAGCGGATTTCAGCATGAAAGAAGGCTATAAAATGGTTCAAAAACTTAATGCGCTGGAAAATGAATCTAGGCAAATTGAAATCAGCCAGAATGAGCAGAATGCCAGAGAAGACCAAGAATAAAGTTTCCGGGGTTATGCTCTATGCAAAGACTCCGGGAATTACAAGTTTTTCTTCTCTTTGGAGTATAAAGCATGCCTTGAAAACTGAAAAAGTCGGGCATACTGGAACTTTGGATTCTTTTGCTGAAGGCTTGCTTGTTGTTTTGTCTGGCAATCTTACGCACCTTGTTCCTCATATAACTTCATTTACAAAAACTTATCAGGCTGTTGTCTGTTTCGGAAAAGAAACGGACACTCTTGATCCGACTGGCGATGTTGTAAAAACTGGTGCGGCAGTTTCCAGAGAGCAGATTGAAGTTGCGCTGAAAAAATTTACCGGAGCGGTTCTTCAAGTGCCGCCTGTTTATTCTGCGCTTCATGTTGACGGAAAACGCGCAAGTGATCTTGTCCGCGGCGGAAATGAAATTCATCTTGAAAGCAGACAGGTTTTTGTTTATAAAAATGAACTTCTTGATTTTAAAGAGCCTTCAGAAAATGACGCTTGCTCTTATGCTCTTCTTGAAATTGTCTGCTCAAAAGGAACTTACATCCGCGCGCTTGCAAGAGACATTGCTTATAGCCTTGGAACTTGCGCCCATTTATGCGCTTTGAGGCGGACTAAAGTCGGGCCGTTTGAATTAAAAGATGCGGCTTGTTTTGACGAGCTAAAAGAATTTTCAATAGAAAACGGAATTCAAAATGCGCTTTATTTTCAAAAGGAAAAAGAGAAAATTCATCTTCCGTTTGAACAAAAAATAAAAAAAAGTCGTGAAGATTCAGCTGAAAAAATTCAAGATATAAGAAATCACTTTTTGCTTTTTTCTCAGAAACTGGCGTCTCTTTGCGGATTCAGCTGCGATATTTTAAAGCCTGAATTTGAAAAGTCATATTTGAATGGTCGTCCGCTTTCGCAGAAAATGTTTGACATTGCAATCTGCGGAAATGTAGAAGATGAAATTGCTGTTTTTTATTCGTCTGGGGCTTTCGCTGGAATAATCTGCAAAAACAAAGATGCAAAACTTTCTTATGGTTTTGTTGTTCCGCCTGAAAAAAAAGAATTCAAAGTTTTTTCTTGGAATGAATTTTGCAGTTTGAATTTTCCAGTTGAATGGAAGTCAAAAGGCTGTGCTCTTACAATTGGAAGTTTTGAAGCTATTCATGCAGGTCATGTTGCGCTTATAAAAACTGCTGTTTCTCAAAAGAATTTTGTTTCAGGAATTATAACTTTTTCTTCGCAGATAAAAAATGAAGGAACTGGTTTAATTTTTACTCTTGAGCAGCGTCTGGAATTTTTCAAGAATCTTGGACTTGACTTTGCGGTTGTGATTGATTTTACGCAGGATTTTTCAAAAATTGAAGGTGCTGATTTTATTGAAACTTTGATTTCAGTTTGCGGAATGAAATTTCTTGTTGAAGGAAGCGATTTTAAGTGCGGTTACAAAGGCTTGCTTAATATGGAAGAACTTGAAAAGATTTCGCAGGAAAAAAACTTCGAGCTTTGCAGGCAAGATTACGTTTTTTTTGAAGATGAAAAAATCAGTTCAAGCCGCGTAAAAAAAGAAATTCTTGTAGGAAATTTTATATGCGCGCAGAAAATGCTTTTGCGTCCGTTCGCTTTGGATGTCCGCGGAATTTCATTTAAAGAAAAATCAGTTGGAAGTGAAAATTCAATTTTTGAATTCCGCAATGAAAAAAATCAGGTTTTGCCAAAAAATGGAATTTACAAAGTTACCGCGCTTGATTCTGACGGAAATATTTTTCATACAACTCTTGAAATTGAAAACGAAAATCTTAGGATTGCGCTTCCGACTTCCGGAATTGCAGAAAAAACAGCCGAGATAAAATTTTGCTGATTCGCAGAGAAGTTTGCCGCTCGGCTTAACATTGACTTTTCTTTCTATATCAGTAAAATGTAAACAGTTCATTCCGTTGTGATTTTGCTTGGAATACAAAGCGCCACTTTTGTTCCCTGTAAAAATCGAAGGACTGAAAATAAATTTATTAGGAGTAAGAAATGGCACTTACAAAAGAAACAACAGCGTCAATCGTTTCAAAATTTGGAGCAAACGCAAGCGACACTGGAAATTCAAATGTTCAAATTGCTTTGATGACAGAGCGCATTAAAGAGCTTACTGCTCACTGCAAAACTTTCCCGAAAGACACCTGCGCACAGCGTGGTCTTTTAAAAGTTGTTGGTGCTCGCCGCAAGCTTTTGAAATATCTTAAACGCACAAATCTTGAAGGCTACCGCTCTCTTATAAAAGAGCTTGGAATCCGCAAGTAATTTTGCAGAAAAAATTGGATGATGACGGCAGATGAATTCAAAAATGGATTTACTGCCGTTGTTTTTTTAAGGTGGATTCAAAAGAATTTCCCTTTGAATATTCTGATAAGAGTCAGTCCACCGATTATATGGATTTCTATAGATTGGGAATCGATGTAATCTGTGGATAATCAGAAGTTCATAAAAAGCATATTTAGGAAACTTTTATGATACAAAGAGTAACCAAAAAAATTGGTGATCAGGAACTTATTCTTGAAACTGGAAAAATCGGAAAGCAGGCAAACGGCTGTGTTTATGCGCAGATTGGTGGAACTGCTGTAATTGCAACTGTCTGCGCTTCAAGCGAAGTAAAGGAAGGTCTTGACTTTGTTCCTGTAACAGTTGAGTACAACGAAAAATTTTATGCCGCAGGAAAAATTCCTGGAGGATTTGTAAAGCGTGAAGGCCGTCCAAAGGACAAGGAAATTCTTGTAAGCCGTCTTATTGACCGTCCTATGCGTCCTCTTTTTGAAACATCTTTCGGACGTGAAATCCAGATTGTTCCGACTTGCGTTTCTATTGACGGCGTGAATCCTCCAGACATTCTTGCAGTTCTTGCTTCTAGCGCGGCTGTTTCTATTTCTGACATTCCTTTCCATGGACCTGTTGCAGGTGTTCGCGTTGGATATTTGAATGGTGAATATATTCTGAATCCAACTTATGAGCAGATGGAAAAAATTCAGCTTGAAATTGTTGTTGCCGGAACTAAAGATGGATTTACAATGGTTGAAGGCGGTGCAAACGAAGTTTCAGAGGAAGTTATGCTTGGAGCTTTGGAAAAGGCGCAGGGATTTATTACCGATATGTGTTTGCTTCAGGAAGAACTCGTAAAGCTTGCCGGAAAAGAAAAACTTCCGCTTGCACCTCTTGATGTTAAACTTGAAAACGCGGATGCAATCAAAGCCGAGGCAATTCCTCTTATGCAGGAAGCTTGTTTCCAGAAAGGAAAAATGGCGCGCGGAAATGCGGTAAAGGCTGTAAAAGCTAAAATTGCGGAAAAATATTCAGAGCAGCTTGAAGATGAAATTCAGGCGAAATTGTTCAACGCTTTGTTTGATGACATTCAGTATGATTTGCTCCGCTCAAGCATTCTTGAAAAAGGTCTTCGCATTGACGGCCGCGGCACAGAAGACATTCGTCCGATTACTTGTGAAGTAAATGTTCTTCCTCGTCCTCACGGTTCAGCTTTGTTTACTCGTGGCGAAACTCAGTCATTGGCTGTAACAACTTTGGGAACTGCAATGGACGAGCAGGTTTACGATGACATTGAAGGCGACAGAAGTGAAAACTTTATTCTTCATTACAATTTCCCTCCATATTCTGTTGGTGAAGTTGGAAAACTTACAACTGGACGCCGTGAAATTGGACATGGAAATCTTGCGCGCCGTTCTTTAGCTCCGATGATTCCTTCAAGAAGCGAATTCCCTTATACAATCCGTGTTGTTTCTGAAATCATGGAATCTAACGGTTCTTCTTCTCAGGCTTCAACTTGCGGCGGATGTTTGTCTTTGCTCGCTGCTGGAGTTCCGATGAAAAAAATGGTTGCCGGAATTGCAATGGGACTTATTACTGACGGACCGCAGTACAAAAAATATGCGATTCTCTCTGATATTTTGGGAGAAGAAGATCACCTTGGCGACATGGACTTTAAAGTTGCAGGAACCCGCGATGGAATTACAGGATTCCAGATGGATATAAAAATTGCCGGTGTTTCAATGGATATTATGAGACGTGCTCTTGAGCAGGCAAAACGCGGACGCAATCATATTCTTGACATAATGGAAAAATGTATCAGCAAGCCTCAGCCAATCAGTCCTTATGCTCCAAAAATTGAAACAATGAAAATCGCCGTTGATAAAATCGGAGCTTTGATTGGACCTGGCGGAAAAAATGTAAAAGCTCTTTGCCAGCAGTATAATGTTACAATCAATACTGAAGATGACGGAACTGTTACAATTTACGGCAAGTCTGGTGTTTCAACTGATGCTGCAAAAGCCGCTATAAAGGGAATCTGCGAAGATCCAGAGCCAGGGACAATTTATCAGGGAACTGTAAAGCGCATTATGGACTTTGGCGCGTTTATAGAAATTCTTCCGGGAAAAGAAGGACTTTGCCACATTTCAAAACTTTCAAGAAATCGTGTTGAAAAAGTAAGCGATATTCTCAAGGAAGGTCAGGTTATTCCTGTAAAGCTGCTTGAAGTTGACAAGATGGGCCGATTGAATTTGAGCTACATTGATGCAATTGAAAGCAAATAAGTTTATTTAACTCTGAATTGAATCCGTCTGTGAATTTTGCAGGCGGATTTTTTTTTTGAAAAATTTCAATCTGATGCAAAACTTTTTGAAATTTGCTAAAATCATTTTATGCTCGCAAAAAAACAAAATCTTTTAAATAACATAACGCTTATCACTCAGCAAGTTGTAAATTCAAAAGTTACAACATTCGGTTTTTACTTTTCAGTTGGAAGCCGTTTTGAAAATGAAGGTGAGCATGGAATCAGCCATTTTACCGAGCACATGATTTTTAAAGGAACAAAAACAAAATCGAACCGGGACATATCTCTTATTTTTGACAGAATGGGCGGAATTTTCAATGCTTTTACCGAGCGCGAAAATGTAGGCGTTTACTGCACTGTTCCTTCTGAAAATTTGGAAAACTATAAAACTGCTTTGGAAACTCTTTGCGATTTGAGCTCGAATTGTACTTTTCCGCCTGAAGAAATGGAAAAAGAGCGCGGTGTTGTCCAGAGTGAAATTCTTGCTGTTTTGGACGATCCTGATGATTCTGCAATGGATGAAGTTGCGTCTTGTGTCTGGCCGAATCAAAAACTTAGTCTTGCAATAACTGGAACTTCTGATGATGTTGATTCGATTACACGGGAGCAGATGGTTGACTGGTATAAAAAATATTTTGCAGAAGGCGAGCTTGTTGTAATTGTTTGCGGAAAAATTTTTGAAGATATTCTTGTTGAAACTTTGCAGAAACTTCCACAGCACAAACCTTCGCAGGAATTTTTTAGGCATCTTCATTTTTCAGAGAAGATTTTTTGGAACACAGAGAATCGGATTTTAAAAGCCAAATTTAATCAGACGCAAATTTTTTCTTTGTATCCGCTTTCTTCAAGTCTTTCCTTTGAAGATTATATTTCACTTTTGATTTTTAATTCCGCCGCCGGAGAAACTATGAGCAGCCGACTTTTTTCTTCGCTTCGTGAAAAATCCGGACTTTGCTATTCAGTTGGAAGTTTTTACACGACTTATGAAAACGCAGGACTTTGGTGTGCGTATTCGGTCTGTGAAAAAACAAAAGCTGTGGAAGTTTATAAAAAACTTTCAGAAGAAATTTCAGGTTTTGTTGAAAATCAAATTTCAGATGAAGAAATTGAAATTTCAAAAGAGCGTTTGTGCGGCTCTGAAATTCTTGGAGAAACTAGAACTTCGTTTTTAATGCAGCGGCTTTGGAATTTTTATTCGATGGGATTTCCACTTTGCGAAACTGAAGAAATTCTGAATAGTATACGTTCGGCTGAAAAAAATGATATAATTGGTTTCATAAAAAATCTTTTAAATGAAGAAAAAAAATCTTCGCTTGTTTATGGACCTGCACTTTCTTCAAAACAAAAAAAGGAAATATTATGTTGGAAAAGATAGATTTGAAAATTGTTGCGAAAAAAAACGCTGTTGTGCCTGCTTATAAAACAGAAGGTTCCGCCGGTGCTGATGTTTGCGCTTTGCTGGATTCTCCGATTGTTCTTAAAAAAGGCGACCGTGCTTTGATTCCTACAGGCTTGAGTTTTGAAATTCCGTCTGGCTATGAAATTCAGGTACGTCCAAGAAGCGGGCTTGCTTTAAAAAATGGCGTTACTGTTTTAAATTCGCCTGGAACTATTGACAGCGATTACCGTGGCGAGCTCAAAATTATTCTTGCTAATTTTGGACAGGATGATTTTACCGTGAACAGCGGAGATAGAATTGCCCAGATTGTAATTTCTACAGTTACAACAGCGAATTTTATTTCTGTAAATTCTATTTCTGAAACTTTACGTGGAGCTGGAGGCTTCGGAAGCACTGGTGTCTAATCTTGATGTTGGCAAAAAAATTTTTTGAATTTGTTTACAATAAAATAGACTCGGCTGTTGTTTTTGCTAGAAAGCAATTCGCTTTTTCTTTTCTTTTTTTTAAACGGAAATTTAAGAAATTAAAACACTTTGAATTCCAAAGAAAAATTTACACAGCTGGATTTTCAATTGGAAGAAAAACTGATTGTGTAAAAATGCAGGCTTTTTTTGCAAAGAACATCTTCAAACTGAATTCTGTAAAATCAAATATTTTAGTCCGCTACATTGCAAAGGAACTTTTGCTTTACTTTTTAATTTGCTTTGTTTTTTTCTTTGTCGTGTTTTTTGTAAATCAAATTCTTTTGCTTGCTGAAACTATTTTAAAGAAAAGGGTTCCCATAAATTCTGTTTTAAAACTGATTTTGTATTGCCTGCCGAATGTTATTTCTCAGTCTGCGCCGTTTGCGACACTTGTTGGTTTTTTAATGTGCCTTGGCAGACTTGTTACCGACAATGAAATTTTAATTTTCCGGGCAAGTGGTCAGCGTTATAGTTTGATTTTAAAATCTGTTTTGGCAATGGGACTTTTGATTTCAGTTTTTAGTTTTATTATGAATGACTATTTCCTTCCGATTGGAACTTTAAAATACAACCGTCTTTTCAAACAAATTATTGTGTCAAATCCTGCGATCGAGCTTGAATCAAAGTCAATAAAAAGAATGAATGATTCAACTTTAGTAATTGGAAATGTCAGCAAAAATAATGTTTCTGATATTGTTTTGTTTGACTCAGAAAAAGACGGTGTTCAGCGTATTATAATGGCTGAAAATTCCGACGTGAAAAAATCTTCAACTCCTGGCGTAATCATGCAGCTTGATATGAACAGTCCGATTGTCTTGAGCCTTGATAAATCAAAAACAGAAAACTATGAATCTATTTCAGCTGAAAAACTGAGGCTGAATATTTTTGAAGATTCTATTATCTCTTCTAGCAACGGAACTTCGCCGCGTGAAATGACATCGTGGGATTTGATAAAGCGAATAAAAAAAATGAAGCAGGAAAATTCTTCAACAAAAAAAAGATTGAACACTTTTATACTTGAATGCAATAAAAAATTTTCAGTTCCTTTTGGATCGTTTTTTTTCGCTCTGCTAGCTTTTCCTCTTGCACTAATCTTTGGGAAAAAAGACGGACAAACACTTGGACTTATATTCGGAATAATACTTTCGGTTCTTTACTGGTCAGCAACAATAATCGGACAGATGTTTGGAATCCGCGGAGGCTACAACGGATTTTGGATGATGTGGACTCCTAATTTTGTAATAGGAATTTTAGGAATTATTCTTTACATAAGGCTCAAGAAAAAATGAAACTTGTTTTTTATATGCTCAAGCGTTTTTTTCCAGTTTTTATTGGTGCGGTCATGTTTTTTGTTCTTGTTCTTTGCCTTACGGATTTATTTATGAATCTTTGGAATTATATTTCAAAAAATATTTCGTCGCGTGATGTCGCCTTGATTCTTATTTATTATATTCCAAAAGCGGTTTGGTATGCTGTTCCGATTGCAATGCTTTTTGCGACTGCCTATATGCTCAGTGATTTTTATGCGCGAAATGAGTTGCTTGCGGTTTTTGCATCTGGAATTTCGCTTTTTAAATTTTCAGTTCCATTGCTTACCGTTGCTGTTGCAATGAGTTTCGCTCTTTTTATTTTTGAGGATAATATTGTTGTTCCGTCATTTTCAAAAAAAACGCAGTTGCAGGAATCGGTTTTGTCGAAAGAAAAATCTTTGAACAACAGTAAGATTGTGATTATGGCGGAAGGCGGAAATGTAATTTACAAGGCGGATTTTTTCAACAATAAAGCGGAATCTCTTTCAAAACTTTATGTTCTTTTTAGAACTGAAGACAAAAAGCCTGATGCGGTTGTCTATGCTCAAAAAGCTTTTTGGAAAAATAATTCTTGGAAACTTGAAAATGCTGTGGAATATAAATTTCAAGATGAAAATTTTTTAGCTTGCGTTTTGGAAAAAAGATTAGAAGAACGTCTTTTGGAAGCTCCAGAAACTTTCAGAAACAATACAATTTCTGTTGAACGGGTAAACACGAAAGAAGCTAGAGAATATATAGAGCATCTTGAAAAAGCAGGACTTCCAAGCGCAGAGGAAAAATCTGTCTATTATAAAAAATATTCGTTTCCTTTTGTTGTTTTTATTGTTGTTTTTTTAGCGATTGGACTTAGCGGAAAAACTCGTAAAAATGTTTTGCTTGTGAGCCTTGCAATGAGCATAACGGCGGTTGTTCTGTTTTATGTTTTTCAAATGGTTACAATGCTTATGGCAAAATTTCAGGCTATTCCGCCTTTGTTTGGAGCCTGGAGTCCGGTTGTGCTTTTTATAATTATCAGTTGTGTTTTGTTAAAATATGCTAAAACTTAAAAATTGAAAATGAGGAAAAATATTATGATAAAAAATTTTTTTGAAATTCAACATGAGAATAAAAATTCCTGCGCACGGACTGGAGTTGTTCACTTGGCACACGGAAATGTCCAGACTCCTGTTTTTATGCCGGTTGGAACAAAGGGAACTGTCAAAGCTTTGACCAAGGATGATTTGGAAGAAATCGGCTTTGAAATTATTCTCGCAAACACTTATCATCTTTATCTTCGCCCTGGTGCTGACATTGTTTCTGAAGCTGGCGGACTTCACGGATTTACAAAATGGAACAGAAATTTTCTTACAGATTCCGGCGGATTTCAAGTGTGGTCTCTTTCAAATCTTCGAAAAATTGAAAATGAAGGAGTTGCCTTTAGAAGCACAATTGACGGAAGCAAGCATTTTTTTACTCCAGAAAATGTTGTCCAGACCCAGGTAAAACTTAACAGCGATATTCAAATGCAGCTTGATGTTTGCTCTGGATATGGCGTTGAACGGCGCGAAGCAGAACGAGCTTTCCGCTTGTCTTCTGACTGGGCTGTGCGTGCGATAAATGAATGGAAACTTCATTCTGAAAATGGCTACAAAGGAATTTTATTTCCGATTGTTCAGGGAAATTTTTTTGATGACCTTAGAAAGGAAAGTGCTGAATTTGTAGATTCTCTTGGAACTCCGGGACTTGCGATTGGCGGATTAAGTGTTGGCGAGCCTGCTGATGTTTTTGTTGAAAAGTTGAAATATACAGTTCAGTTCCTTTCAAAAAACAAGCCTCGGTATGTTATGGGAATTGGAACTCCTGAATATATTCTTGACGCGGTTTCAAATGGAATTGATATGTTTGATTGTGTTCAGCCTACGCGCATTGCCCGGCATGGACTTTATTTTCATCACAAAGGAATGGTTTCAATCAAGCAAAAGAGATTTGAACGTGATTTTTCCGCGCTTGATTCAGAATGCAATTGCAAAGTCTGCAAAACTTATTCGCGTGCATATTTGCGGCATATTTTCCGCGAGCAGGAAATTCTTTCTTCTATGCTGGCAAGCTATCACAATCTTTATTTTTTACACAATATGATTTTAGAAATCCGCTCTGCAATTGAAAACGACAAATTTGAAGAATACAAAAAAAATTTCTTGGATAATTTTCATTCAAATGAACTTTAATGCCGATAATTAAAATGATTTGTCTGGAGAAAAAATGAAGAAAAAATTTTTGCTCGTTGCTGTTTCATTAATTTTTGTTTTTGCTTGGTCTCAAGAATCTTCTGCGCCAGAAGTTATTGAAAGTATTTTATCTGAATCTGAAAATTCTCAATCGAAAATTTCTTCGCCAGATGAAATTGTTTCAGAAGAAGATTCGCAAAATAATGAAACAGAAATTCCGAATGTTTTTCTGCCTGAAAATGAAATTCCGGAAATCAAGGATGAGCCAAAACAAGAAACTTATGATGCAATCTCTGGGAGCCAGCCTTCAGAAAATATAAAATTTAAATATACAAAAGAAAAAATTTATCCAGCAGATACTCGTCCAAAAAAACATGACAGTTCAAAGAATTATGTTGACCGTTCCAAAGACTATGAAAAAAAATGCAATGACATTTTAAAATACGGACTTGAAGGCCAGATTACAGAATTGATTGATGAGCTTACAAAAAATCAAGATAATCGTTTTGTCGATGGAATTTATGATTTGTTTCAGGAAACAAAAAGCGTCGCTGTAAAAGAAAAAATTCTTGACTATTTTACAAAATTAAAAGATTCTTGTCTTGCTTCTTATGCGGTCGAAATCATAAATGATCCTTACGATGAAAAAAATTCAATTGTTGAAAAATGCTTTAAATATGTTTCTGAAGCTGATATAAAAGATGCAAATCCAGGGCTTGTTGATTTGGTTGACAAAGAGGAAGACGCGTATTTTACAGGTGCTCTTTCTGCATTGGGCGAAACTGGCGGAAAAGAAGAAGCACTTTTTCTTGCGGATTATCTTGACCGTGATGATTTGAATGTTTCTCAGCGGCAGGCTTTGATGCGTGTTCTTGGAAGAATCAAGGCTGTTGAAACTTGGCAGAAAATTTCGGAAATTGCAAAAGATGAAAACGAAAATACTTTTGTCAGAATGTATGCTGCGGAAGCGATTGGCGCAATGGAAAAGCCGGAATCAGAAGATATTCTTGTGGAATTGTTTGAGTCTAATGATCCGAATCTTCGAACTTATGTTATAAAAGGAATCTCATATTTCAATGATAAAAAATCTTCAGATTTAATTATACAGGCGTTGCGTGATTCTCAGTATAAAGTCCGGCTTGAAGCAGTTTCCGCAGTTGGAAAAAACAGAATTGACAAAGCTGTTCCTTTTTTGATTTTTAGATGCAAAGACAAAGATGAGCAGAAGCAAGTAAAAGAAAAATGTTATTCTGTGATTGCAGATTTAAATACTTCTGACGGAAACGATTATTTAATCAGTGTTTTAAAAGACAAAAAAATTGGCGATGCCACAAAAGCAAAAGTTTCTGCAGCATTGCTTGAATATAATCATGCAGGAACAAAAGAAGTTATAGAGCTTGCACGTTCAGCATTGAAGAGCGACATTCAGAAAAATTTGCGTTATGCGTTAGGAAAGGAATTTGCAAAATATGACCGCTCCGAATTTGCTGATATTTGCGCAGAATATATTGCGAGCGATGATGTTGCAACTCAAGGCACTGGTCTTGATATCTGGGCAAAGGGAAGATACTCAAGCGTAAAAGCCGCCGTTGAAGAAATTGCAAAAGACGCAGAAGAGGAAAATTTGACAGAAGAAAAAGAAAAGCCTAAGGGCTATCAGTTTGGAGTAAAAAAGAAAAACGCAAATGCAAAAAAAGCAAAACGGATTTTAGAGCAATCTTAAAAATGAATGAACTCCGACGCAGAGCATCAAGATATCCTCCGCACGATTCATTGCGCGTTTTCTTTTATTATTTTTAAGATGAGATATCCAAATTTTTCAGCTTTTATTTCTCCTATTCCGTAGCACTTTGTAAGTTCTTTTATGTTTGAAGGTTTCTTCTGAGCAATGTCAAAAAGTGTTTTGTCTCCAAAAATAACATAAGGCGGAACGTTTAATTCTTCGGCTGCCTTTTTTCTCCAGCTTCGTATTTTTTCTGATAAAATTTTTTCATTGCTTTCTAAAGTATCAGAAATAAAAAGTTCGCCTGTGGATTTTTTTGATGGCTTTGGAAAACTTTGAATTCTTTTATGAAGAATTGCACGCGGCTGATTATAATTTATTTTTTTTGAGGCGCATATATCGCAGCAGTTTTCTGAAGAAACGCAATCTTGTCTTGCATCTGAATAGCTTTCACCAAAATAAGACAAAAGTGATTTCCGCCTGCAAACAGAATTTTCGCAGTAGTTTATCATTCCTTGCAAAAGATTTTCTGATTTAGCAGAATCAAAGTTGTCCTTGAAAAAATATCTGATTTTGTGAATGTCTCCTGCGCTGTATAAAAGCAAAGCTTCAGCTTCTAATCCATCGCGTCCTGCCCGCCCGATTTCCTGATAGTATTGCTCTATGGATTTCGGCATGTCAAAGTGAATTACAAAGCGAACGTCAGGTTTGTTAATTCCCATTCCGAATGCAACGGTGGCGACCATAATGTCAGTTTTGTCAGAAATAAAATCTTGCTGATTTTTTGTCCGTTGCGCATCATTAAGTCCTGCGTGATAACTTAATGCTTTTATTCCATTTATATGCAATTCTTGCGCAACTAAATCAACTTGCTTTCTTGAAAAGCAATAAATTATTCCGCTTTGGTTCGGATGATTTTCTATGAAGTTGAGAACCTGTTCTATCGGCTTGTCTTTTTTTATTACTTGAAGAAAAATATTCGGCCTATTGAAACTTGCCATAAATATTTCAGGATTTTCCATCCGAAGATTTTTTATAATATCAGCTTGAACTTGTTTTGTCGCAGTTGCTGTGAGTGCAAGAAAAACCGATTTTGGAAACTGATTTCTTATATGAGTTATTTCCATGTAGTCCGGGCGAAAATCGTGCCCCCATTCGCTTATGCAGTGAGCCTCATCAATTGCAATACAGTCAACAGAACTTTTTGATTCCTGAAGCAATCTTATCATTCTGCCAGAATTCAATCCTTCTGGTGAAACGTAAAGAAGTTTTATTTTTCCTGATAAAATTTTTTCGCAGCATTTTTGATAATGGTTTCTTTCAAGAGACGAATTTAAACAGACGGCAGAAATTCCATAGGATTCAAGTTGCGCCACTTGATCTTGCATTAACGCAATTAATGGTGAAACAACAACTGTAATTCCCGGAAGAATAAGAGCCGGAATTTCATAGCATAAAGATTTTCCGCCTCCAGTTGGCATGACTGCAAGTGTGTCACGTCCGTCCAAAACATTTTGAATTATTTTTCTTTGCATCGGTCTGAATGATTCATATCCAAAAACTGATTTTAAAATATCTTCTGGTGTTCTGTCGAATAATGTGTAGTCCATAGATGGTTCCTGAAAAAATAATGAATTTTGCAATGCGAATTGAAATGAAATGTTTTTTATAGATTCATATAAATGATTATACAAGAATGATTCCAAAAATAAAACCTCCATTTTTTTTCTGCCTGAGAGAGTTTCTAAAGCCAGATGAGTTTTAACACTTCCTCTTGATTTTATTTTTATTTTTTGATATAGTAAGTATCGCTTGCCGGCTTGGTGGAATGGTAGACACGAAAGACTCAAAATCTTTTGCGCGCGAGCGTGTCAGAGTTCAAGTCTCTGAGCCGGTATCTTTAGGCCGAATTTTGTTCGGTCTTTTTTTTATGCCAAAAGATTCATTGCGCCAGCTGGCTTTTTAAATTTCACAGCTTCTTCCATTGAATTTTTTCCGATTATATTTTCTTCTTTCATATCTGAAATTGTCCTTGCGATTTTTATGCAGCTTGAAACAGATCTCGGTGAAAACTCATACGTTTCAGTTGCCTCATCTAAAATTTTTTTTGCTTCCGAATTCATCTGGCAAAATTCTTTTATTTCCGATGGAGAAAGCCTTGAATTTCTTTTTCCACGTTTGCGCTGAATTTTTATTGCCGCCGCGATTTCTTTTCGCAGTTCTGATGTTGAAATGCTTTGCGATGAATTTGAATTTTCTATTGAAACTTTTTCAACTTGAATGCTTAAGTCGATTCTGTCCAAAAGCGGGGCGGAAATTTTTTTCCAATATTGTTCGACTGAGCGGGCAGAACATAGGCAAAGTTTTTCTTTTGAACCGTAGTTTCCGCAGGGACACGGATTCATTGACATTAAAAGCTGAAAGTTTGCCGGAAAAATTGTTGAGCGTCCGGCTCTGCTTAGAGTTACGACTCCTGTTTCAAGCGGAACTCTTAAAATTTGAAGAACTGATGTTCTAAATTCCGCAGCTTCGTCTAAAAAAAGAGTTCCGTTGTGCGCAAGAGAGATTTCTCCTGGACTGCAATGAATTCCGCCTCCGCACATTCCTTCTATTGTAGATGTCTGGTGTGGCTGTCTGAACGGAGCTTTTTTTATTATTCTTGTTCCAGCCTGAAGAATTCCTGCAATCGAATAAATCCGAGTTACGCTTTGACTTTCTTCTTTTGTGAGCAACGGAACTAGCGCAGGAAATCTTTGCAGCGAAAGTGTTTTTCCGCAGCCCGGAGGACCAAACGCAAGCAAGTTGTGTTTTCCTGCTGCCGCGATTTGCAATCCTCTCACAAGTTCTTGTTGTCCGCAAATTTCTTTAAACTCGAATTCTTCAGGTGGAAAAAGAATTCCATTTATTTCAACAGCATCTTTTATTGTGTTTCCGTTTTCTTCTTCAATATGCGAAGTTTTGTAATCAGAAAATGATTCTGGATTTTTTAACGCATTGAAAGCTTCTGTTAAATTTTCTGCGCCAAAAATTTTCATTGTGCGGATTTCTCTTGCTTCCTCAGCATTTGCAGCAGGAACAATGCAGTATCTTATTCCGCTTGCATAAGCAGTTGCCGCCGCCGCATGAATTGCTTTTACAGGACGTATATTTCCGTTCAATTCAAGTTCGCCAATCACAAGAATAGGTTCCATTTGAAATGCAGAATCTTCGTTTTCTAAATTTTCTTTTGCCGATAAAACTGCAAGAGCAATCGCAAGATCGAAGCCGGCTCCCTCTTTTTTCAAATCAGCAGGAGAAAGGCTTATAAGAACTCGTTCAGGCGGAAACAACAGCCCGGAATTTATAATTGCGCTTTTCATTCTTTCCCGCGATTCTTTTACCGCATTGTCTGCAAGTCCGACTATGTCAACGGCAGGAATTCCGCGACGCAAATCGACTTCAACTGTAACAAGATTTCCTTCGTAGCCAAAAGGCGAAAAACAAAAAATTCTCATGTTTGCTCCAAATAAAAAATTCAAGAATTAAAAACTTTATTATGGAAAAAATAAAAAAAATGCCGCAAATCAAAAAAAATTTGATAAAATGCTTTTTTATGGAAATTACAGTTTTGTGCAAAGTCGTTGATAATTTTGGCGATATCGGAGTCGTTTTTCGTTTATGCCGCGCGCTTTCCGAGCTGAAAAAAAATCTTGAAATTCGGCTTGTTGTAAGCAATCTTGATTCGTTTGCAAAAATTTCAAAAGGCATAGATTCCACAAAAACATTTCAGGAATTCCGCGGATGGAAAGTTTTTGACTGGAACGACAATGCGCTTTGCAAAAAAGAATTTTCAAAAAATCCGCCGGAATTTATTTTGGAATGTTTTCAATGCGGTCGCCCGGAATGGCTTGAAGAACTTTTATTTTCACCGCAGTTCAATTTAAATGTTCAGATTGTAAATGTTGAATATTTGACCGCTGAATCTTGGGCTGATGATTTTCATCTATTAAAAAGCGGCACGCGTTCTGCAAAAATTAAAAAAATAAATTTCATGCCGGGCTTTACAAAAAAAACTGGCGGCTTGATTTTGGACAAAAATTTCATGCGCTGCCTTTCTGAAAAAAAATTCGCCTTGAATCTTGTAAAACAAAATC